>FWPU01002489.1_pt1 | contig 50749 bp, 45 predicted proteins | sample 2228361 | NCBI WGS metagenome assembly FWPU01 (sample SAMEA103939777, study PRJEB20133) | metagenome | reverse complement strand
ACCGGTTTTCGGTGGTCAGTTCGCGGCCCTGTGGAGCGGACATCACTCCATTAAGATTCACTGTGGAAGATTCACTGTGGTCGAGCGCTAGTCCAGTCTGGCGTAAATACCACGGCAGAAACTCCGGGTGCCCTCTGGGAGCGCTATCTCTGGTGGATGCTATCGGCGAATTTCTGCTGGGATTTACGGCTCTGCTGTAAAAAGGTCAAATGAGGACGCTGACCCACGCAGATGAACGCTGATTCGGGTGATTCTCTCCTGCGCTTCTTTGTGCCTTCGTGCCTTTGTGCCTTTGCGTTCAAAAATGCCCTTTTGGCAGGGGAGCCATTTACTAAAGACTGACGATCAGGGCGATGATCAACAGGGTGAGCGCCGTGAGGATCAGGTGCAGGTTCTGGTGGAAGAGCTCCCCCCAACTGGGCTCCGGTTCCGGCGCCGATTGCACCCCCATGGGCGTGACGGGTAGGGCGGTGCCGAACAGCAGCTCCCGGAAGGTCCGGGCCGAGACGGGCCGTTCGCTGGGGTGCATGGCCAGGGCCTGGAAGATGGCTCGCTCCACCCGGGGCGAGATGGCCGGGTTGAGCTGGCGAAGGGGCGGCAGGCAGCCGGGCCGCAGGAAACGTTCCTTGGCATCCACCGGCGGCACGCCGGCCAGGAGGTGGTACAGGGTGGCACCCAGGCTGTAGATGTCGCTGCGCACATCGGTGAAGCCGGTGTCGCCGCCGTACTGCTCCAGGGGCGTGTAGGCCACCGTCCCCCGCCCCTGGACCACGGTGACGGTCCGGCTATCGTCGGATTGGAGCACTTTCACCAGCCCGAAGTCAACCAGCTTCACCACGCCGTGGGGCGTGAGCTTGATGTTGCTGGGCTTAATGTCCCGGTGCAGCACGGGCGGCTGCTGATCGTGGAGGTATTCCAGGGCATCCAGCAACTGGCCGGCCCAGCCCAACACCTGCTCCTCGGGCAGGAACTCACCCCGCTGGCGCACCTCCCGCACAATCTCCTGGAGATCCCGCCCGTCCACGAAATCCATCACCAGGTATTCCCGACCGCCTGTGGTGAAATAGTCCGAGACCTTGGGCAGGTTGGGGTGATCCAGCCGGGAGAGGACACTGGCTTCGGTCCGAAATTGCTCTGAGATCTGCTTCATCTCCTGTTTCGAGCGGGCCGGATCCGAGAGGGTGGGCAGGATCTCCTTCACGGCACAGATGCGACCGTCTAGACGCAGATCCGTGGCCTTGTAGACGGCCCCCATCCCACCCTGCCCCACCAACTCCAGGATTTTATAGCGCCGACGCAGGACGGTGCCGGCTTCTAAAATGGGTAGCACCTGCATCTCCTACGCAAGTCTGCTCCTTGATCCAGCGCCCGGGACATCTCCCTTCCCTGGGCCCCCTCCCCTGGACGCATTTTTCTTGTGCTTTATTTTTGGTATAATGGCGACTGTATCCGGTATCATCTGCCCCCTGTCTACGGAGCATTATGCGCGACACTGGTAGCCGTGTCAATTTGGTCGAAAGCATGACTATGCCAACCAAACCTGAGCAAAAAGATACGTCCCCCCAGGGCCATGAACCTGCGGCCCCCCGGCAGCGGGAAAGCGCCATGCTGGTTCTCCAACGGGGCTCAGAGGCCGGACGTCGTTGGCCTCTGGATCGCTCCCGCCCCATCACCATCGGGCGCAGCGAAGAGTGTGACATCATGTTGCCGGACCGTCAGGTGAGCCGCCTCCATGCCCGCATTCGCTGGCAGGGGGAATATTACCAGTTGGAGGATCTGGGGAGTAAGAACGGCACCCACGTCAACGGCCAGGAGGTACAGTCGACCACCATTTTGCACGACGGCGACGAGATTCAGATCGCCCTGCGTTTCAAGCTGGCTTTTGTGGACGCAGGCGCCACCGCCCCCCTGACCTTTGAGCCTGCCACCAGTGGGCTGCGCCTGGATAAGGGAACCCGTCAGGTCTGGGTGAACGGCAAGCTGATCGATCCCCCCCTCAGCCTGCACCAATATCGCCTGTTGGAAGCCCTCTGGGATGCCGGCGGTGGCGTGATTACCCGGGATCAGGTCATTGCGGCCGTCTGGCCGGAAGCCAGCAGCGAAGGAGTGAGCGAACAGGCCATCGATGCGCTGGTGCGCCGCCTGCGGGAGCGGATCGCAGAGCTGGACGAGGACTTCCGCTACATTGTAACCGTCCGGGGACACGGCTTCCGCCTGGAGAACCGCTGACCTTATGGGAACCCATGTCCGCCGAACCTGAATCGGCCTTCTTGCCCCTGGGGCTCTACATCCACGTCCCGTTCTGCGAGCGGAAGTGTCCCTACTGCGATTTCAACACCTACGCCGGTTTCCAGCACATTCATCAGGATCTGGTGGACGCGCTGTGTGCCGAAATGGCCCGCTGGCAGGAGCCCCTGCAGGCGCGTCCCATCACGTCCGTCTTTCTGGGCGGGGGGACGCCTACCCTGTTGACGGCCGGCCAGCTTCACCAGATTTTCGAGGCGGTGCATCGCCACTTTTCCCTGGCGCCCGGCTGCGAAATCACCAGCGAAGCCAACCCCGGAACAGTGGACCGGGACAAGTTTCGGGTGTTGCGCTCCCTGGGGGTGAACCGCCTGAGCCTGGGGGTTCAGAGCTTCCAGCCCCATGAGCTTCGCTTTCTGGGGCGTATCCACGACGTGGCCGACGTCTACCGGGCCTTTGAAGCAGCCCGAACGGTCGGCTTCGACAACGTGAACCTGGATTTCATGTTCGGCCTGCCCGGCCAGAGCCTGGCCGACTGGCAGCAGACCCTGGAGGAGGCCCTGGCCCTGGCGCCGGAGCATCTCAGCCTGTACAGCTTGATTGTGGAGCCGGGCACCCCCCTCTACCATTGGGTGCAGCGGGGGGAGGTGCCTCCCCCAGACGATGACCAGGCAGGAGAGCTGTACGAGGCCGCCATGGAGCGCCTGGCCACGGCGGGCTACGTCCATTACGAGATTTCCAACTGGGCCAAAGCCGACCCTGCCCGGCCGCTCTCGCCCCACGAATCCCCCCCCTGGGCCTGCCGTCACAACCTGCTTTACTGGCGGAATCAGGAATATCTAGGCATCGGCCCCGGCGCCCACAGCCACCTGCGCCGGCCGGGAGATGGCGGGATGTCGGTGAGCCGCCGCTGGTCCAACCAGAAGCCGGTGCCGGGCTACATCCGTCGCATCCGGGCCGGCGCGCAGGTAACCGATTTTGTCGAAGAGCTGGCGCCGCCGATGAGCATGGGCGAAACCATGATGTTGGGCCTGCGCTTGGTGCGGGAAGGGGTGCCGTTTCTTCGCTTCCAGCGGATCCACGGCGTGGAGCTCCGTCAGGTCTTTTCCCAGGAGCTGGAACGTCTGGAGGCGTGGGGGCTCATCCACATGGACGAAGCCCGGGTTCGTCTCACCCGGCAGGGGCTGATGGTTGGAAACCAGGTCTTCGGTCGCTTCCTGCCGGATGAGGCGGCAGAGACATAGGCCTGAAACATACGATCCGGTGTATGGAGCCGGAGGATAGAAGGGGCCGGCCAGGGGTCGGCTGTGGAAAGGGTTTGCACCATGACTCGTGCTCTCTACCCGGGCACTTTCGATCCGATTCACAACGGCCATATCGACATTGCCACCCGGGCCAGCCGCATCTTCGACGAGGTGGTGGTGGCGGTCTACGACGCCCCGCCCAAGAAGCTTCTCTTTACCACCGAAGAGCGGGTGCAGATGGCCAGCGCGGCCCTTGTCCATCTGCCCAACGTCAGCGTCATCTCCTACCGGGGCCTGACGGTGAGCTGTGCCCGTTCGGTAGACGCCCAGGTGATCGTGCGGGGGTTACGCAACGTGGCCGATTTCGAGTTTGAGCATCAGATCGGCTGGGCCAATCATCAGCTGGCGCCGGAGATTGAGCTGTGCTGCCTGTTCTGCAACGGCGAGTATGCCAACCTGAGCGCCACTATCCTGAAGGAAGTGGCCAGCCTGGGGGGGGACTACCGACAGTGGGCCCCGGAACATGTCCGCCTGGCCCTGCAGCGCAAATTCCCGGAAGCGGACTCGGCTGCGCTGCCCAACGTGGTCTCGCGCAGCGACGGCAAGCTTTCCCATCATGGGTAAGGACTCTCCCGACGGAAGTCCGGCCATTGCTTCAATTTCCAACCGCGGGCTGGCCGAGCGCGCCCTGCGGTCCAGCGTCCAAGCGGGAGGTGGCTCATCGCAATCCTACAGCTGGTCGATCAGTTGGCCGACATGCTAAGCCAGGGATGGCACATACCGTTCACGCCATACCGGGTCATTCGCGCCCGGGATTTCGAGCAGATGATCGAGCGGCTTCGCATCAACGTGCCCAGCTCCATTCGGGACAGTGAGCGCACCCTGGCCGAGCGGGATCGGATCCTGGCAGAGGCCAGCGCCGAGGCCGAGCGCATCATCCAGCAGGCCCGCCAGCAGGCCATGGAGATGGTGAGCGAACGGGCCCTGCTGGCCACGGCCCGCCAGGAGGCGGAGCGGATCATCGAGGAGAGCCGCGCGCTGGCCCGCCGCCGTACCGAAGAGGCCGACCGGTACGCGGTGCAGAAATTGGAGGAGCTGGCCGAGCGGTTGCAGTCGCTCCTGCGGGAGGTCAACAACGGCATCCAGGTCCTCCAATCCCCGGATGATGAAGAGGCGGACGAGGGGCCCCCGGCCCGTTCCAAAGGTGCCAAAGGCGCCTGAGCCTACCCCTGCCGGATGGGCGCATCCCCAGATCGGGCCATGTTTTGACAGATGGACGCCCCAGAGCTATAATGACCATCTGTCTACGTACCGGCAGCCCCTCACGGTAGGGCTTCGGCAGGGTGGTGACGGCATGGCCGTCCTGTTGGCTTGCCGGCAAGGCTGCGCTGGCGTCGACAGGTCCGGTCAACCTGACCGGGTACCGGTCAGGGGGCTGGTAAATCTCGGCAGCAATTCGCCGCGGGTTTCCACCAGGAGGCGTACAGCCGAATTTCTGCCGTGGTATTTACCCCGGACTGTACGAGTGGTCGAAAACGACCCGGCACATTCACAGGAGCCCTGCTGTGTCAGGGGCAAATAGCCATGCAATTCAACGTTGCTCAACTGCTCAAGGAGCCCACTGGCTCGACCCGTCGTTACGAGTTGGTGGAGGACATCCGAGACATTGACCCGGAGTTGGAGCTGCTTGGCCCGTTGATGGGTCAGGTCCAGCTCATGCGCACCCACAGCGGTGTACTGGCCAGGGGACACCTGAGCACGGCCGTGAAGGTGATGTGCAACCGTTGCCTGGAACCCATTGCCATGGCGGTGCGCTTTGAGTTTGAAGAGAGTTTCCGTCCGCTGACGGAGGTGCACACCGGCCGCTTTATCCTCCCCCAGGAGTTTGAAGGCGCGTCCGAAGAGTTGGAAGATGAGGCGCTGCTCATCGACGCCCACCACATTTTAGACATCTCCGAGGTGGTGCGTCAGAATATCTGGCTGGCGCTGCCCATGTATCCCGGCTGTAACTGGGAAGGTGCAGGCGAATGCCCCAACTGGTTGAACTACCAGCAGGACATGCGCAACGTGGACGTCAACCTGATCACAGAGGATGGGCTGGAGGTCGACGCGGGTGGGATCGATCCCCGTTGGGCAGCCCTGCTGCAGCTCCGTGGCCGGCTGGAGGAAGACGAGTAAGTCGCGAGTTATAGGGATTATTTACAAAGGAGTCCAAAATGGGTCCATTACCAAAACGAAAAGTGAGCAAGGGCCGGCGTGATCGTCGGCGTGCCCACGACGCCATCGGCTCGCCCAAGCTGGTGGAGTGCTCCAACTGCCACCAGATGACCATGCCGCACCGGGTCTGTCCCCACTGTGGCTACTACAAGGGGCGGCAGGTCCTGGATCTGGCGGATCAGATCTGAGCGTCGAGACAGGGGTGCCCAGGGGGGATTTGGTGAACATGGCCAAATCCCCTTTTTATTGTGGGGCTGATCTGTGGCGGATGGAAAAGCCGTCCGCCCAAGCGCTGAAGGGTGCGCGTTGACATAACGGTGGAAGACATGACGGTGGAATTTCCGTTGATTCATCAGCATCTCCTGGGGGGCGAGCGGGCCGTCGCCTTGCTCTTCCCTGGCCAGGGCAGTCAATTTGTGGGCATGGTGGATGACTTGGTGGCCGCCTACCCGGCGGCTCAGGCTGCCATGGCCGAAGCGGACGAGATCTTGGGCTTTGCCCTCAGCGAACTGTGTCAACAGGGACCGGAAGAGGTCCTGACCGACACCATCAACGCCCAGCCGGCCCTCCTGGCGGCCAGCGTGGCCATCCTGCGGGCGCTGGAGTCGGAACTGGAGGGGCTCCTTCCCCAAAACGACAACGCAGGTCAGCCCGTCTTTGTGGCCGGCCACAGCCTGGGGGAGTACACCGCCCTGGTGGCCGCCGGCAGCCTTTCCTACGCCGACGGCCTGCGCCTGGTGCGGGAGCGGGGGCGCCTGATGAAGGAGGCCGGCGAACAGACGCCAGGCATGATGGCCGCTGTCCTGGGCCTGGAGGAAGAAGCCATCGCCGCCATCTGCGGCGAAGTACAGGAGCGGACCGGCGGCGTGGTGCAGGTGGCTAACGACAACTGCCCGGGCCAGGTGGTCATCTCCGGCGACCGGACGGGGATGGAGGCCGCCATGGTCGCGCTGGAGGCCGCGGGCGCACGCCGGGTCGTTCCCCTGGCCGTCAGCGTGGCTTCCCACAGCCCCCTCATGGCACCGGCGGCGAGCGCCCTGCAGGAGGCCATCGCCGCCACCTCCATTACCCCGCCCCGGGTTCCCCTGATCGCCAACACCACGGCCCGGCCCCTCAGCTCCCCAGACGAGATCCGCCAGGAACTGGCCAGCCAGTTGACCGGCAGCGTCCGCTGGACCGCCTCCATGCGTTTTGCCGTGGAGGCCGGCGTCACCGACTTTGTGGAGCTGGGCCCGGGGGATGTGTTGACCAAGCTCATGCGGCGCATTGACAGCCGGGCACGTCGACACACGGTCAATACGCCTGGCGGGGTGCGCGGCTTCGCCGACTGGCTGCGCAGCACCCAGGATGCCCGATAAAACAAGCCAAAACCTGGGGATCAAAATTTGAGGAATGGATAGCAGAAAATGGATAGCAGAAAGAAGTGAAGCCATGGATTTTGCGGGTAAAGTCGCTTTGGTGACCGGCAGTAGCAGTGGCATTGGCGCCGCCATTGCCAGGGAGTTGGCCAGCCGGGGCGCGGCGGTGGCCAGCCACTACCGGGGGAACGCCCAGGGGGCGGAAGCCGTGGCCGCGGCCATCCGGGAGGCACAGGGCACCTGCGCCATCTTCCAGGCGGATGTGAGCGACGTGCAGCAGGCCGCCGATCTGGTCAGAGCTGTGCAGGAGACCCTGGGCGGCCTGGACATTCTGGTCAACAACGCCGGCACCACCCGGGACACCCTGCTGCTGAGCATGAAGGAAGAGGACTGGGACACGGTCATTGCCACGAACTTGAAGAGCGTCTACGCCGTCAGTCGCGCGGCGTTGCGGGGTATGATCCGCAAGCGCTGGGGGCGCATCATCAACATCACCAGCGTGGTGGGGCTGGCCGGCCAGGCCGGGCAATCCAATTACGCCGCCAGCAAGGCCGGCATCATAGGTTTCACCAAGAGCCTGGCCCGAGAGGTGGCCAGCCGCAACATCACGGTGAACGCGGTCGCCCCGGGCTTCGTCCCCACGGCCCTGACAGATGTCCTCAGCCAGGAACAACATGACGACATCATCCGCAATACCCCGGTGGGGCGTATGGGCACGCCGGAGGAGGTGGCGTGGGCAGTCGCCTTTCTGGCCCATGAGCGCTCCGCCTTTATTACCGGGCAGGTTTTAAGTGTTGACGGTGGGTTGGTAATGATGTAGGATCAGGTAGGGATCATGCACAATCCCTGCCAGGTGTTGTGTCCTGCGACATCCATCGCCTGCCCTGGGTCGCTCTGTCCAGCCGGATGCCCAATCGAACGCCGGTTGAATGGGGCACCGGCATGGGGGAGACTTACGTGGGCATGGCGTGACCGCTGCGGCGGGTGGATGTTCTGACCAAATCACGGGTACATACTTCGTCCATGTCAGGCCAATCGACCCCTTGCCAGCCAACTTCACCCAACCCTTCCACCTCTGACACCGCCGGGGTGGAGGGCAGCCGGCGCCCTCCAGAGGAGCGTAATGGCCGCCCTGAGCATCCCCAACTCATCCGGCAACGGCAGCGGGCCCGGCGGCTTGCCCTTCAGGCGCTGTTCGAAATTGACAGCGTGGGGCATCGGCCCGGCCCTGTGGTGGATGAGCGACTGGCTGCGGAATATCCCGGAGAACACGGGGCCGAATTTTTGCGCTGGCTGGTCAGCGGCGTGGTCCGCCACATGGACGAGTTGAATCGCCTGATCGGCAAATACGCGCCGGAATGGCCGGTGGAACAGCTGGCCATTGTGGACCGCAACATTCTTCGCATGGCCCTCTTCGAGTTGGGTGCCACCGAAGCCACGACGCCGCCGAAGGTGGTGATCAACGAGGCCGTAGAGCTGGCGAAGCTCTTCGGCAGCGATAGCAGCCCCCGCTTTGTCAACGGCGTGCTTGGCTCTGCACTGGCAGAAGTGCAGCGTAAACTTTTTTAAGGCCTGTTATGGACAGCTTCTTTGGAATCGGCATCACGGAACTCTTCTTCATCGCCATCCTGGCCCTGATCTTCCTGGGGCCAGAGCGTCTGCCGGGCACCATCCGGGAGGTGATGAAGTGGCTGCGGTATATCCGCAATTTGAGCCAGGAACTTTCCAGCCAGTTCAGCGAAGAGTTCAAGGCCCTGGAAGATGTCAACCCCCAGCGGATCCTGAAAGAATTGGGTGACCAGCTGGAGGCAGATGCGGAGGCCAGGAAGGGCCAACCCAAGGGCACCCAGAAGGAGGCCGGCCAGGGAAGCACCAAGGCTGCCCCCAAGGACAAGCCAGTCCCCGCCGGCAAAGCCACGCCGGCCGCCGGGGCCAAGGCCGGCACGCCCGCCACGACAGGCCAGGGCGGTGCCAGCCCGGCCGTGGATGGAAAGGCCAATGGCCGCAAGGATACAACTCCTGAGCCCGCACCGAAGAAGAATGTGGCCCAAAAGGATATGGCCCAAAAGGATGTGAATCAAGACGGGAAGAAGGACGGACAGACAGACCCGATGAAGGCTTCCGCCCCTCCGGCCTCCACCCCACGCCCGGCCCCAGATCAGGTCCAGAAAGACGGTGGCCCGGCGACCCAGGAGGTGGCCCCGGCAGCTACGGGCCAGTCCGAACAGGAGCCTGTAGCCCAGGCCAGGAGGGAGGAGAATGGGCTACCGGCGAACGTCGCAGACGCCCCGTCGCCTGCCGAAGAGTCCGACGCCATCGTAACGCCGGCGGACAACCACATCCTCCCACCCGAGCTGGAGAGGGGGGCTGCCGCCCCGGAAGCGGAAGAGCCGGCCCCAACAGCGGACGAGCCTGAGCCGTCTGAACCGGCACCCCCGAGTCAGGCGCGGCCGGCGGCTGAGGCGAAGAATCCTGCTCCTTCGGCTGAAAGCGACCCTGCCGCCAAAGCAGAGGCCGAAGCAGAGCCAGACGTGGTCGTGCCCAAGCGACCGGCAGCCGGAGCGCCTTCCATCAGTGTGAACGGAAAATCTGGCCAGGCTGAGGTTGAAGGATGAGCGAGCAGGTTCTAGATCCCATCGAAGAAAGTAGCATGACCCTCCTGGAGCATCTCCAGGAGTTGCGGGTGCGCCTGATGTGGATCGTGGGCGGCCTGATCGTGGGCACGTTGGTGGCCATGATTTTCGTCACCCCCATCATCCAGTTCATCACCGAGCCCCTGGGACGTTACGGCGTCAAACCCCAGGCCATCGGCCCCACCGATACCATCGGCATTTTCTTCAAAGTCAGTTTTACCGTGGGCGCGGCCCTGGCCATGCCCATCATCGTCTACCAGATTGTGGCCTTTGTGGCGCCGGGTCTCTACCCCCACGAACGGCGCACACTGTTGATGATTTTGCCGGGCGTGATGCTCCTGTTTGTCACCGGCATTGCCTTTGCCTACTTTGTGCTCATGCCGGCTGCGGTGGGATTCTTGCAAAATTTCCTGGGGGACGTGATCCGCCAGGACTGGACCATCGACCGTTATATCAGCTTCATCACTCGGGTGGTCTTTTGGATCGGGGTCTCCTTTGAGACGCCTTTGGTGGTGGCCTTTCTGGCCCGGGCCGGCATCATCAGCGGCCCGTCCCTGCTGCGCCTCTGGCGTCACTCCATCGTGATCGTGGCCATCATTGCGGCCGCCATCACCCCCACCATCGATCCGGTCAACATGACCATTGTCATGGGGCCGCTCCTGGTCCTCTATTTTATCAGTGTGGGGCTGGCCTACTTGCTCTATAAACCCCGGGAACCCCGGGACTTCTCCCAGGAGCCCTTCATCCGCCAGGATGACGACAGATAGGGGCCCGACTGACTATGGCTGATCGCTATCAGCTCATTGTCCGCAAACAGGAGGTGCGACGCCAGGTCGAGCGCCTGCAGCGGGAGCTGGAAGCCCTGCGGGCCCAGCCAGGCCGCGGCCAGCAGCGCCGGGTGGCCCGGCTGGAAGGGGAACTGGAGCGGCTGATGGCGGAAGAGTATCAGCTGCGGATGGCCATCGACCGCAGCCCCGGTTAGCCCCGGCCGGCATGGACGCCAGATCATGCCAGGTCGGTATACGTTAGAAAATTAGAGAGCATCAACCCAGAGGGGGCGGCGCGTGACAGCGTCGCCCCTGTTTGAGCCTTCAAGTCCTTTCCCCCTGCCCACCCAGCAGAAGGAACGTTTGCCCGTGCAAACCCCGTCGCAGACCACCTTTGATGCCATCATCTTGGCCGGCTATGACCTGGACCGGCCCCACCCCCTGACCCAGGGGCGCGGGGACCCCCACAAGGTCCTGGTGCCCGTGGCCGGCAAACCCATGATCGGGTACGTCCTGAAGGCCTTGGCCGACAGCGGGTGTGTGACGTCCGGGGTCATCGTGGGGATGAAGCCCACGGCCGGCCTGGACTTCGACCTGCCGGTGGATTACCTTCCCAACCAGGGCTCCGTCTTTGCCAATGCAGCGGCCGGTTTCCAGCATCTGGCAGGCCGCCAGGACCCCCATCGCCACGCCCTGCTGGTCTCGGCCGACGTGCCCTTGCTCACCGGAGAAATGGTGCGCTGGTTTGTGGAGGCCTGTCAACCTCTGGACAAGGACGCCTATTGGGGCATCGTGGAGAAGCAGGTGCTGGAGCGGGCCTTCCCCCACAGCCGGCGCACCTACCTGCGCCTGGTGGAGGGACAGTTCTGCAATGGGGACCTTTTCCTGGGGCGCATCGAGGCAGCCCTGCGCCAGCAGGCGCTGATCCGGGAGCTGGTGGAACGGCGCAAGAATGTCCTCTCCCAGTTGTGGCTGCTGGGGCCGCGGGTCCTGTTCAAGTTTTTGCTGCGACGTCTGAGTATGGCCGATCTCATCGGCGTGGCCGACCGGGTGTTGGGGTTGCAGGGACAGCCGGTCATCCTGCCCTTTGCCGAGGCAGGCATGGACGTGGATAAACCCCATCACCTGGCCCAGGTGGAGGCCTATCTGCGCAGCCGTGGGCAACAGGCTGCCGGAGGGGCTGCCCATGGTTGAGCTGTTGCGGGCCCTGCGCTGGCATCTCCATCACTGGGATGTGGCCCTCAGCTATCGCTGGGCCCTGCGCCGGGAGCCGGCTGCCCGACCACCGGGCTATTGGTTTGCCCGACTCTGTGCCCACATGGGGGATGGGTGGCTCTGGGGGGGGGTGGCCTGGTTCCTCTGGCGGCGGTGGAAAATTGGAGGCGACTCTACCGCCGACGGCGACAAGCGGCACTGGATGCTGGCCGCCTGGGTGCTCAACATGTTGGTCACCGCCGGGCTCACCCTCTGGATCAAGCATCGCATCCGCCGCCCGCGGCCCGGCGTGGCCCGGCTGATGTACGGCCGGGGGCCGGACATCCACAGCTTTCCCAGCGGCCACGCGGCACGCCTGGGGACCATCAGCGTATGGGCCGGCTCCTTGCTGCCGGGCTGGGGCCGTCTGGCGTGGCCACTGGCCGCGCTCATCGGCTGGAGCCGGGTGCGGCTGGGCATCCACTACGTGGGCGATGTCTTCGCCGGTTTTCTGCTGGGCGCGGGGCTGGCGTGGCTATTTCGTCGCTACCTTCCGGCCCTCCCCTTCTTCCGGCGGGCCGGCTGACTGGGCTGCTTTTTGGGCAGCGGCCTGTTTCTGCAACTCTTCCTCCACCAGGAGACGACGCAACACCTTCCCCACCTGGCTCTTGGGTAGCTCGCTGCGGAATTCCACCTGGGTGGGCACCTTGTAGGGGGCCAGATTCTCCCGGCAGAAGGCCCGGATCTCGTCTTCGGTGGCGCTTTCTCCCGGCTTTAGCACCACGTAGGCCTTGACCGTTTCGCCCCGCTTGGGATCGGGGATGCCGGCGACGGCTGCCTCCAGCACCTTGGGGTGCATGAAGAGGACCTCTTCCACTTCCCGGGGCACCACGTTGTAGCCGCTGGCGATGATCAGGTCCTTCTTGCGATCCACGATGTAGAAGTAGCCGTCTTCGTCCATCTTGCCGATGTTGCCCGTGTGGAGCCAGCCCCGGCGGTCGATGGCCAGGGCCGTTTCATCGGGGCGATTCCAGTATCCCTTCATCACCTGGGGACCTTCGATGACCAGTTCCCCCTCTTCTCCCGGCCCCAGGACCCGATAGTCCCCTGTCTCGTCCGGATCCAGAGAAACCACGTGGATGGCCGTGCTGGGGATGGGCAGCCCGATGGAGCCCACCCGCCGCTGGCCGTAGATGGGGTTGGCCGCAGCCACCGGGGAGGATTCACTCAGGCCATAGCCTTCCACCAGACGGCCCTGGGTGATCTCCTCGAAGCGGGTGGCCACCTCCACCGGCAGGGCAGCGCCGCCGCTGAGGCACGCTTTGACCGACCGCAGGTCGTATTCTTTGACCCGGGGATGGTTGTTGATGGCGGTGTACATGGCCGGTACGCCCGGGTAGATGCTGATCTTCTCCCGGTGGATCACCTCCAGGATGTGCTGGGTGTCCCGGGGGTCCGGCACGATGACCAGGGTTCCGCCGGTCGCGACGGCGAACAGCATGCCCACCGTCATGCCGTAGACGTGGAAGAAAGGCAGAGCGCCCAACACCCGCTCGTTGCCGGGCTCCAGCCGGGTAAACCAGGGGATGAGCTGGTGCACGTTGCTGACCAGGTTGTGGTTGGTCAGCATGGCCCCTTTGGGCACGCCGGTGGTGCCGCCCGTGTATTGGAGGAGGATCACGTCGTCCGGGTTGCTCTGGATGGTGGGCGGCGAGGGCTCGTAGTGCTGGAGCAGCTCGTCCAGGCGGTGGATATGGGGGGCAGCGGGCACGTCGACGATCAGGCCTTTGGCCCGCAACTGCCGGCCGGCCATCTGGCGGAAAGGCCAGCTCAGGGTGTCGGAGACGTCGGTCAAGATTACCTGCTCCACCTGGGTCCGCTCACGGATCTGGGCCAGGCGCTGGTGGAAGCCGCTCAGCATGACGATGGCCCGCGCGCCGCTGTCGGCCAGCTGATGCTGGAGCTCCCGGGGCGTGTAGGTGGGGTTGACGTTGACGATGATGGCGCCGGCTTTCAGGGCGCCAAAGTAGGCGACCACGTACTGGGGCAAATTGGGCAACATCAGCGCCACCCGCTCCCCCGGTTGGATGCCCAGGCCATGGAGGGCTGCGGCAAAGCGGTCACTCAGCTCGTGAAGCTGCCGATAGGTGTAGGCCGACTGGATGGCCAGGCCCAGGGGGAGGTACTTCAGGACCATCTTCACGGCCACATGGTTGGGAAAGCGGAACGCGCTCTCCACGAGCAACTGGTAGAGGGGGATAGACGGGATCTCGATGGTGGCTGGAACGCCGGGTTCGTAATGTTCAAGCCAGCGTGGTGGATTGCTCATGGCGCCCTCCTTGGTGAATTGAATCCATCCCGTATCGGCCCGGAGTCTATGATCTCGACCATGATATCCCCATCGATATGGGCCACGACATGGGATGGCCTGGCACGGGAACAACACCGGACAGAACGACGCGCTCTCTTCCAGGGCGCAACATTTCCACAGCGCGCCCTGGAGATGAACGAAGGTGTGGGCCTCGGACACCGATCTGAGGGGGAGCTGTCCGTCCGAAGCACCCATGCTTGTACGGCGAATCGGTAGCAGGTTAAGTATAGCACAAATTGATTGCGGCGTGGATTGACGGAGTATTGAAGGCCCGGTTAGAATGGACGCCGCGACCAGCCGAGGATGAAGATTCAGGAGCAGGAGTTCATCACAAATCAGGGCAGGCCAACATTTAACCGCAGCACATCTGTTCGTCAGATGACGAGGCATGGAAATGCCCCGCTGGGGCAGAAAATCCGTTCAAAACGGATGAAAGCCAGGTGCCATCTGCCCCGTGGAGTGCGTTTTGACGCACTCGGGATGTGCCAGCCGATGATTGAAATTATCGACTTAAGGCTGGGGTTTCGAGGGAAGATAGCGCAAATTCAGTTCAACATTCAGTTCAACAAGGAGCAAACATGCCTGGCACCGCGCGGGTCAAGTGGATCGAAGACAAGACATACCTGGGCATTGACGCCAACGGGCGGGCGGCCCTCATGTCCGGCGGGGGCGAAGGCCCAGGGGTAAGTCCCATGCAGATGTTGCTGCTGGGGCTGGGTGGCTGCTCCATGGTGGATGTGATCAACATCCTCCAAAAGCAGCGGCAACCTGTAGAAGATGTGGAAGTGCTCCTGGATGGCCGGCGGGGCGAGGAGTGGCCCCGGCCCTGGAAGACCATCCACATGCACTACGTGATCACCGGCCGAGGGCTGGATCCCGCCAAGGTGGAGCGGGCCATCACCCTGAGCGTCGAAAAGTACTGCGGCGTCCACGCCACCCTCTCCGGCGTCGCCCAGATCACCCACGACTTTGAGATTCGAGAGAGCAGGCCGGAGCCGGGGACGGGATAAGTCCCCCGGCATGGGCAAAGGAGCAGGCAAGCCATGGATACATCCAGCCAGGCCGGCACCCGACGGGGCCGCGGCAGGGACCTGGTAGAGCACTGGACCTATCAGGCCACCCGCATCATCAACAGCGCCAGCCCAGAGGCCGCCCGGGAACGGGTCCAGGCCCTGCGCCAGGCATATCCGGACGCCACGCCGGAAGCCCTGGTGGAGCAGCTCATCAAACAGAAGAGCCTCCAGACGGCCGGGGTGGGCCTACTGGCTGCCGGTGCTTCGGCGGTGCCCGGGCTGGGAACCCTGGCCGCCTTGACCCTGGGCACGGCGGCCGACATCGGCATCACCCTGCGCATGCAGACCGAGCTGGCCCTGGAGATCGCCGCCCTGTACGGCCATGACCTGCCGCCCGAACGCCTGCGCAACGTCATCATGCTCATCACGGGCATCACCCTGGGTGGGGAACGCCTGGTGGGGCAGGCCGGCCGCCGGGTGGCCGAGGGCGTGGCGGAGCGGCTGGCCAGCCGCTCCGCGGTCAAGGCCCTGCCGATTGTGGGGGCTATCGCCGCCGGCGCCATCAACGCAGTGACCACCTATGTCATCGGCCGCCGGGCCCACGCCTATTTCTCCCTGGGGCCAGAGGCCATGCCCTCCTGGGAGGAGAGCCTGCGGGCCATCACCGGCGTCGACGAACGCAAGATGGTGGCCTGGCTGGAAGAATGGGTGGACGGCCTGAAGGAGGGCGCCCGCAGCCGGCGGCGCCACCTGGCGGATTCCCTGCGTAGGCTCGAGGTGCCCCAGCTGCCGCCCGACCTGAGCCCCCGGCGCCTAGGCGAACAGGCGGCCCAGGTGGTCTGGACGGCCGGCGAGGACCTGCGGCAGCGGCTGACCCGGCTGGGCCGCCGGGAGCGCGACCGGGCCGGCGACCAGGAGGAGCGGCCATGATGGGCCGCCTGTGGAAGCGCCTGGCCCGCCGGCCCACACCCCAGGAAGCGCTACCTGCCGCCCTCCCGAGCCGACCGCCTCGGCCCCGGATCCTCACCGACGCCGATTTCGCCGCGGCCCTGGCCGAGGAAGAGCGGCTCCTGCTGGTGGACTTCTGGGCCGAATGGTGCCAGCCCTGTACCATCATGGCCGCCTACGTGGACTTCCTGGCGGCCGACTTCGGCCAGCAGTTGGCCGTGGCCGCCCTGGACGTGGACGAAAATCCCGAGACGCCGCCCCGGTATCAGGTGATGGGCCTGCCCACCCTGATCTTCTTCCGCCGGGGCATGGAAGTGCACCGCCAGATTGGCTTGTGTGACTACGCCGAACTGAAGGAGACGGTGGCCCACTTGCTGGCAGACCCAGACGCTGAACCGACGGACGTTTAACGCCATGCGCATGTCACGACTTTTCTTCCGAACCCTGCGGGAAGTTCCTGCCGACGCCGAGAGCGCCAGCCATCGCCTGCTGCTGCGGGCCGGCCTGGTACATCAGCTTGCGGCCGGCATCTTCGACTTCTTGCCCCTGGGCCAGCGGGTGAAGGCCAAGATCGAGGCCATCATGCGGGAGGAAATGGACGCCATCGGCGGCCAGGAGGTGAGCCTGCCCCTGGTCCACCCGGCCGAACTCTGGCAGCGCAGCGGCCGTTGGCACCAGATCGGCGACGACATGGCCCGCTTCACCGACCGCAACGGCCGCGCCTACTGCCTGGCCATGACCCACGAAGAGGCCATGGCCGAACTGGTCCAGCAGGTGGTGCGCAGCTACCGTCAGCTCCCCCTCCTGCTTTACCAGATCCAGACCAAGTTTCGCGATGAACCCCGTCCCCGGGGCGGCCTGATCCGGGTGCGGGAGTTCACCATGAAGGACGCCTACTCCTTCGACCGGGATCAGGCCGGCCTGGACGCCTTTTATCCCCGCATCTACCAGGCGTACTTCAACATTTTCCGACGTTGCGGCCTGGATGTGATGGCCGTGGAGAGCGACACCGGCATGATGGGTGGCAGCATGGCCCACGAGTTCATGGCCCTTACCCCCGTGGGCGAGGATACCCTGCTCCTCTGCGACGCCTGCGGCTACCGGGCCAACCGCCAGGTTGCCCGCTTCCGCAAGCCGGAGCCGCCCCAGGTGCCTCCCCTGCTCCGGGAGGAAGTCCACACGCCGGGGGTGGACACCATCGCCGGCCTGGCCCGTTACCTGGGTATCCCGGAAGCGGAGACGGCCAAAGCCATTTTCCTGGTGGCCGAAATGCAGGAGGAGGGGGCCGGCGAACGCCGGGAGCAGTTCATCTTTGCCGTGGTGCGGGGCGATATGGAGCTCAATGAGACCAAGCTGGCCAACGCCGTGGGCGCGCGCCGGCTCCGCCCGGCTACCCACCAGGAGATCCGGGCCATCGGCGCCGAGCCGGGCTATGGCTCCCCGGTGGGCATCGACCGCAGCCAGGCCCTGGTGGTGGTGGACGACCTGGTGGTCCACTCGCCCAACCTGGTGGCAGGCGCGAACCGCCCCGACTACCACTTCCGCCATGTGAACTTTGGCCGGGATTACCAGGCCCATGTGGTGGCGGACATTGTGGCCGCGGCCGAAGGGCATGGCTGCATCCGCTGTGGCAGCCCCCTGCGTGCTGCCCGGGGCATCGAAGTGGGCAACATCTTCAAGCTGGGCACCCGATACAGCCAAGCCATGGGCGCCACCTACCTGGACGAGGCAGGCAACGCCCGGCCCATCGTCATGGGCTCCTATGGCATCGGCTCCGGGCGGCTCCTGGCCAGCATCATCGAGCAAAACCACGACGAGTACGGCATCATCTGGCCCATCACCGTCGCGCCCTATCAAGTTTCCCTGGTGAGCCTCTTCACCGAGCGGACGCCCCAGGTGGTCGCGGCGGCGGACCGGTTCTACGAGGCGTTGACCGGCGCAGGGGTGGAGGTGCTCTACGACGACCGGGACGAGCGGGCCGGCGTGAAGTTTAACGACGCCGACCTGCTGGGCATCCCCATCCGGCTGACTGTGGGCGCCCGGGGGCTGGCCGAAGGCCTGGTGGAGCTGAAGCTGCGGCGCAGTGGCGAGGGCCGTTCCGTGGCCGTGGCGGAACTGGTGCCCGCGGTGCAGGAGACCATCCGGGCCGAGCGGGCACGGATTGAGGCGACGTTAACCCAAGAGGTTTTGGACATTCAACCAGGACGATAAGCCTGTGGAACAACCTGATTTTCCCTACTACAATACGGTTGACCAGATCTACCATGCCGAGTGGTCCACCACGAAGCTGGCCCGGCTGGAGCTGTTGCGGGAATCCATCCACACCCTGTGGCCCAACGGCCATCCCACCCGCCTGATCCACGTGGCCGGCACCGGCGGCAAGGGCTCCACCTGCCGCTTCCTGGAGCTGGGATGCGGCGTGGTTGGCCGGGCCGGCGCCTTCATGAGCCCCCATCTGTTCGACTACCGGGAGCGTTTCAGCATCGACGGCGAGTTCGTGAGCCGGCGGGATGTGACCCGGGTCTGGCAGCAGCGCATCCAGCCCCACTGTGTGCGCCTGGCCCTGCGCAACCCCAACCACGTCCACACTTTCCACGAGGTCTCCATCCTGATGGCGCTGGCCCTCTTCGAGGAGCACCAGGTGGAGTGGGCCGCCATCGAGACCGGCGTGGGTGGCCGCTACGACCAGACCCGGGCCCTGGACGTGGAGGCCACAGTCCTCACCAACGTGGGCAGCGACCATGCCCACATCCTGGGGCGGGAACAGTGGCAGCGGGTCCTGGACAAGGCCGGCATCGCCCGGCCGGGGGTGCCTTTCTTCACCAGCGATGCCGACCCGGCCAACCTGGAGATCATCCAGGCCGTCTGTGAGGACGTGGGCGCACCCCTGACGGTGATCGGCCGCCAGGAGGTCTACGCCCTGGCGGAGCGGGCCACCGAGCTCTGCGGCGGCTCCATCCCGGAGGAATCCCTCCTGAGCGCCGACTACCAGCAGTGGAACGCGGCCCTGAGCTTTGCCGTGGTCCGCCATCTCTGCCCCCAGGCGCACCCGGACCAGATCCTGCGGCGCTTCATCGACGCGCGGCTGCTGGGCCGCTTCTGGAAGGTGGAGGAGGGCATCTACGCGGACATTGCCCACAACGCGGAGAAGATCCGGGCCCTGGCTGGCGAGATCCAGCGCAAGTTTGAGCACCAGCAGAAGATCCTGGTCATGGGCATCTCCGGCCACCGCATCCCCACCGAGGTCTTCGGCGCCCTGGCCCGAGTGGCCCGGGCCATCATCATCACCGGCGCCTCCTACAAAGGCCAGGATCCCAACAAAGTCCGCAGCGAGCTGGAGGCGATCACCGGGGACACGCCCATCCTGGTCATCTCCGAGCCCCGCCAGGCGCTGGAGATCGCCAGGTCCATGCGGGGGGAGAACGACATCATCCTGCTGACCGGCTCCACCTATATGATCGAGCAGGTCTTGAATCCGGATCCGTACATGCGGTATCTGAGCGCGACCTTCGGCTGGCGCATGCGCACCAACACCGAGGCCACCGGCACCATCCAACTGAATCTGCCCAAGCCGCCGTCGCCCTACCGCTGATGTTTGGGTCAATGAGAGGGTAGCATCGTGGACCGTGAGTCGACCCTGCTGGACGTAGCGCAACTGCCCGCGGACCATCGCAGCGGTTTTGTGGCTGTCATCGGCCGGCCCAACGTGGGCAAATCTACCCTGTTCAACCGGCTCCTGGGGCAGAAGATCGCCATCACCAGCCCCAAGCCCCAGACCACCCGGGATCAGGTGCTGGGCATCTTCACCCGGGAGGATACCCAGATCATCTTTCTGGACACCCCCGGCATCCATCAGCCTCGGCACAAGCTGGGCGAATACATGGTCACCGTGGCCACCGAAACCATCGAAGACGCCGACGTGGTCCTCTGGCTGGTGGACATCAACGTGCCGCCGACCGAGGAGGAGCGGCAGATCGGGGCGTTGCTCCATCGGCTGCAGCAGAAGGGCACCCTGCCACCCCTGGTGCTGGGCGGCAACAAGCTGGACCTGTTTCGGGGCGACGAGGGCGCGCTGGCCGCCCGCCTGGACGCGTACGCAGCGCTGTTGCCCTGGCTCGCCCAGGGTGAAGAACCCCTGCGCCGGGTGGCCCTCAGTGCCCTGACCGGCGCAGGCGTGGATGAGCTGGTGGCGCTGCTGCGGGGGCTCCTGCCCCTGGGGCCCCGGTATTACCCGGCGGATCAGGTGACCGATCTGCAGACCCGCTTCCTTGTGGCCGAGCTCATCCGGGAACGGGCCCTCCACCTGCTCCAGCAGGAAGTGCCCCACAGCATCGCGGTGGTGGTGGACGAATTCGTGCCTCGCAGCGAGAACCTGACCTACATCTCGGCCGTCATCTATGTGGAGCGCCCCAGCCAGAAGGGCATCGTCCTGGGCGAAGGCGGCCGCATGATCCGCCGCATTGGCCAGGAGGCCCGCCGGGAGATCGAGGAGTTGCTGGGCACCCGGGTCTACCTGGAGCTGTGGGTGAAGGTGTGGGAGAAGTGGCGCCGGCGGGAGAACATGCTGCGCCGGCTGGGCTACGCCGCTCGGTCGTGAGCCCCCCTGGACCTGGAAATGCTTTGGTGGATGCCCAGGCGCTGTGATATGATCAGACATGGCATGGGAAGAAATTCCCCTGGCGTTGTTTTGTGTTGTTTTGGTGGACGCTTCCCCGGCATGGGCCGGGGGGCGTGGAGATAGGGCCTGCCAGCCAGGCCATCGGTTGTGCCATGAATCCGCGAACCCTTCGCGTGTTGGAATACGATAAAATCCAGGAGCGACTGGCCCAACACTGCGCCTTCAGCGGCGGTGTGGAGCTGGTCCGGGCCATGTTGCCCAGCGACGACCTGGACACCGTGCGGGAGTGGCTGGCCCAGACGGCCGAGGCCCATCGGCTGCTGGAGCAGAAGGCCGATATCAGCTTCGGCGGCGTGCGGGACATCCGCCCTTTCCTGGACAAGGCAGAGCGTCACGCCATGCTCTTCGCCCAGGACCTGGTGGAGATTCGGAGCACCCTCCAGCGGGCCCGGAGCCTGCGCAACATGCTCCTCCACCTGGAGCAGAGCTTCCCCCGGCTGGCCGACCTGGCCTACAACATCGAGCCCTGTGACCACGTGATCGCCGAGATCGGGCGCTGCATCAACGACCGGGGCGAAGTGATGGACCAGGCCAGCGAGGATCTGGCCCGCATCCGCCAGGAGCTGCGGGTCGCCCAGGAGCGGCTGCTCAGCACCCTGGATCGGCTGGTCCACAGCCCGGATATCCGCCCTTATCTCCAGGACGCGCTGGTGACCCAGCGCCAGGGCCGCTACGTGATCCCGGTCCGGGCCGAGTACAAGGGGCAGGTGGAGGGCATCGTCCACGACCAGTCCTCCAGCGGTGCCACCCTCTTCATCGAGCCCCTGAAGGTGGTCCAGCAGAACAACGCAGTGCGGGAGTTGGAGCTCCAGGAGGAAAGGGAGATCCGCCGCATCCTCACCGAGCTGACCGAGCTCATCGCCGATGAGGCCGTCTACCTGCGGCGTAACTTCCAGATCCTGGCCGAACTGGACTTCATCTTTGCTCGGGCCCGCTACGCCTTCACCCTGGAGGCCACCTTGCCGGAGATGGTGCCGTGGCGTCCGGTGGCAGAAGCGGGCGACGATGGCCAGGTGGAATTTCAGCATCCGGGCTCGGTGATCGACCTGCGTCGCGCCCGGCACCCCCTGCTGGATCCGGAGCGGGTGGTGCCCATCGACGTCTACCTGGACGACGAAACCTACATCATCGTCATCACCGGCCCCAACACCGGCGGCAAGACGGTCACCCTGAAGACGGTGGGGCTGTTGGCCCTGATGGCCCAGTCCGGCCTGATGTTGCCGGTGGAGCCCGGCAGTAAGCTCAGCGTCTTCGAAGGCATCTACGCCGACATCGGCGACGAACAGAGCATCGAACAGAACCTGAGCACCTTCAGCAGCCACATGACCCACATCATCGAGATCCTGGAGGAGGCCGATCCCCGCAGCCTTGTCCTCCTGGATGAAGTGGGCGCCGGCACCGACCCGGACGAGGGCTCGGCCCTGGCCATGGCCCTGCTGGACAACCTGCGCGACCGGGGTATCACCACCTTTGCCACCACCCACTACAGCGACCTGAAGCTGTACGCCCACAACACGCCGGGTGTGCGCAACGCTTCGGTGGAGTTCGACGTCGAGACCCTCAGCCCCACCTACGAGCTGAGTATCGGCCTGCCCGGCCGATCTAACGCCCTGACCATCGCCCGGCGGCTGGGGCTCAACCCGGTCATCGTGGACCGGGCCGAGACCATGGTGCGGCCAGATGCCCTGCAGGCTGAAGCCCTGCTGGATGACATCAAACGGGCCCGACAGGAGGCCTTCCAGGCCAGCGAACGGGCTCGGGAACGGGAACGCCAGATCCAGGCCTTGGAGGCCGACCTGCGCTATCAGCTGGCCCAGATTGAAGAAGCCCGCCGTAGCGTCATCGCCGAGACCCGGGCCCAGATGCAGGCGGAGCTGGAGGAAGTGCGCCAGGAAGTGGAGCAGATCCGCCGCCGGCTGGCCCAGGGCGGTTCCCTGGTCAGTACGCACCAGGAGTTCCTGGTCCGGGCCCAGCAGACGCTGAACGCCCGCCAGCGCAGCCACGGCGAGGTCGATCCCCAGGTCATCGTCCCGGGCAACGCCGAAGAGCGGCTGGCTGGCCCCATCGAGGTGGGCGACCGGGTTTGGGTGCCCAGCCTCCAGGCCAGCGGCGAAGTCCTCTCCGTCAACCCCCGGGCCGACGAGGCCGAGGTTCAGCTGGGCAACTTCCGGCTGAAACTGCCCATGAAGCGCCTGGAACTGCGCCAGAAGGCCGTACGGGATAGTGCCCCGGCTCCTAAGGTGCAGGTCCACGCCGGCGCTGTCCACGAGAGCCCCGGCATGGAGTTCGACATGCGCGGCGAGCGGGTCGAGGAGGGGTTAGAGAAGTTGGACCGGTATCTGGACAGCGCCTACCTGGCCCGGCTGCCCTGGGTGCGCATCATCCACGGCAAAGGGACCGGCGCGCTGCGGGATGCCGTGCGGGCCATGCTGCGGGAACATCCGGTCGTCGGGGAATTCCGTGCCGGCGACCTGGGCGAGGGGGGCGACGGCGTGACGGTGGTCAAGCTGATCGACGAGCGCTCGTAGCGCCCGGCCACGAGGGCGCCCGACAAATCCACCCGACAAATCCATCGGCTGTATCATCCGTTTCGTTTTATGTGAAGGAATCATGTCATGTCTATGCCTGCCCAGGAGAAGCTCGTCTGTAGCGTCGGTGTCACGGCCTACAACGAGGAGGAAAACATCGGCAACCTGCTGACCGCCCTGCTGGATCAGCACCTCCACCGGGTGGAGATCGCGGAGATCATCGTGGTGGCCAGCGCCTGCACCGACCGCACGGTGCCCATTGTCCGGGAGTTCATGGCGCGTGATCCCCGTATCAAACTCATCGAGCAGGAGCGGCGGGAGGGCAAAACCAGCGCCGTGAACCTCTTCCTGGCCGCCGCCTCCAGCGATATCTGCGTCCTGGAGAGCGGCGACACCATTCCCGACGAGTACGCGGTGGAGCACCTGGTGCGGATGTTCGAGGATCCCAACGTGGGCATGGTGGGCGCCCAGAAGGTGGCGGTGAACACGCCGGATCACATCGTGGGCCTGCTCAGCCATCTGCGCCTGCGCCTGGAACATGAGCTCTGCCTGGAGATTCCCCGCCTGGGCGAGATGATCGCCTTCCGCAAGGTCTTCGACCGCATCCCGCCCGACGTGGCCATGGATGAAGCCTTCGTGGAGGCGCTGGTGGTTCGCCACGGCATGCTGGTCAAGTATGCGCCCGACGCGGTGGTCTACAACACCGGGCCCACCACCATCGGCGACTTTGTGCGCCAGCGCCGGCGGAACCACGCGGGCCACCTCTATTTAAAACACAAATACGGCTACGCGGTCAGCAGCATCCAGAATCGCCGGGTGCTGCGGGTGGCCCTCAAGGAAGTGTGGGGCGTCATCCAGTTGCTCTGGCTGCTCTTCCTGCTGGCCGTGTTGGAGGGGTGGAGTCGGCTCCTGGGCTGGTACGACTTTGCCATCCGCCGGGAGCGGCACGTGGTCTGGGACATGGCCTGGACCCAGAAGCAGAACGTGAAGTCTGCCCGCGAGCACATGCCCAAGGGGGTCATGGTGGAGCCGCCCAAGAAGGCTGTGCCCGCTGTCTCCCCAGGCCGGTTGAAACAGTGAGATCGTTCCGGGAACACCTGCTCAGCCTGTTGAAGCTGGCTGTTGGACTGGGCCTGCTCTACCTGCTGTTTGCCCGGCTGGAGGATCCCGGCCTGCTGTGGGAGCGCATGGTTCAGGCGAATAAGGGGTTGCTACTGGCCGGTGCCAGTTGTTATGCCGGCGCGGTGGCTATCAGCGCGCTGAAGTGGGGTGTGCTGCTCCGGGCTGCCGAGATCCGGGTGCCTGTGCCTCGCCTCTTGCACTACCAGTGGGTGGCCGAGTTCTTCAACAATTTCCTGCCCGCGCAGGTGGGCGGCGACGTGATGCGGGGGTACGCCCTGGCCCACGACACCCACCGCACCGCGGATGCCGCGGCCAGCGTCCTCATCGACCGCTTCCTGGGCCTGATCGTCTTCATGGCCGCGGCGGCCCTGGCTTCCTCCGCCATGTTGCTGTGGGGCAAGCCCGACGGCACCCCGTTGACCGCCCAGGGGCTCCTCTTTCTGCGCTTTGCCGCCGTGGGGAGCCTGGGCTTCACCCTGCTTCTGCTGGCGGCGGTGGCTGCCCTGCTCAGCCGCCGGCTGAAGCGCCTGCCGGAACGGCTGCTGGCACGCCTGCCCCTAGCTGCCTACACCATGCCCATATGGCAGAAGCTGGCCCAGGCCTTCAACGTCTATCGCCACCACCCCCGAGCCCTGGCCCTGACCGGGCTGGGCAGCGCGGCCATCGTGGTGCTCACCAGCATCAACATCTGGCTCATTGCCAGGGCTATTCAACCCAGGCAGATCAGCCTGCTGGAAGTGCTGGCCATCAACCCCATCATCGTCTTTGCCCTGCTGGCTGTCCCCCTCTCGCCCGGCGGGCTGGGGGTGCGGCAGCTCTCCTTTGCCGGCCTCTTTCAACTCATCGGCCAGGGCTATGGCCTGGGCGTGGCTGTGGGTCTGCTCCAGCAGTTCATCGGCTATCTGGTCAGCCTGCCCGGCGGCTACCTGTGGCTGCGGGGGGACAGCGTCAGAAAGGCCACAGCCGAGGAACTGGTCCAGGCCCGACCTTCGCCGGGCGATGTCTGAGGGGAACCGGCAAGGCGCACCAGACAGCCGTATTTGCATCCGGGCGGGTCACTGATACTCGCCCTTTTTGTTTGCCTCCCTGGCGGGGCATCAACAGGTGGGCACGCCCAAGGCAGGGAGCCATCAGGCGGATTTCCAGCCTCCATGCTGACCGGTTGCCACCTGCCCCGTCGATTCACAAGTTGCGTGAGGAGTTTTCTGCACCATGTCATCCGTCTACCTGACCGAGGAAGAAGCCCGTGCCCTGTACGTGCAGGGGGACGCAGCCCACGACTTCGACCATGTGCTGCGGGTGACCCGCCTGGCCGAACAGATCGCCCGGGCTGAGGGCGCCGACGTGGCCGTCGTCCGCCTGGCGGCCCTGCTCCATGACGTGCCCGTGGCCGATGGCGGGCCGTCGGACGCCCGCCTGGCCCATCATCTCCGGGCTGCCCGCTTTGCCGGCGACTTTCTGGCAGCCCGGGGATTGGGAACCGGGCAGGTGCGTCAGGTCGTTCATGCCATCGAAGCCCACCGTTTTCGGGATCAAACCCGACAGCCCGAAACGCTGGAGGCCCAGTGTCTCTACGATGCCGATAAGCTGGACAGCATCGGCGCCATCGGCGTAGGACGAGCGTTTGCCTTCGCAGGCGCCCGTGGGGCACGGCTGTGGACGGAACCCTGGACCCAGGCACCTGATTTTCAGCGCAGGCCCCAGGGCGCCGACTATACGCCGGTGCACGAGTTCGTCTACAAGCTGCGGGCCGTGCTGGAGACCCTGTACACCGAGACGGCACGCCGTATGGGCGCCCGGCGCCATGCCTTCATGGTGTCCTTCTTCGACCAACTGGATGCGGAGATGGCCGAGACCGGGGGACCTGTCGCCACCGACGGCAACGGCCCCTGAACCTTGCTCGCCTTTGACCCACAGGGAGGAACAAAATCCTTGTCCACATCCGACCGAATATCCGTCAACCCCGTCTGCTGGACGGCCCTGACAGTAAATCCTGGCAGAAATTCGCCCATAGGTTCCACCAGAGGTAATGCCGCCGAATTTCTGCCGTGGTACTTACGCCAGACTGTACTAGTGGCTGCTCTCTTCTTTTGTCTTCTAACCCTGGGGCTGTGGACCCTCCCGGCCCTGGCCCAGGGGAATGCACCCGGCCAGGCCGTGGACCCGGCGGTCACCTGTCAGCTTCCAGATTTTGCCCCGGGCGAGATTCTGGTGGGCATGGCGTCCCGCCTGGAAGGGGCAGCCCTCCAGTCGGACGCTGGCCTCCTGCCGGTTTTGGAAATCTTGTCGCTGAGCACGGGAGAGGGCCCGGCCGCCCTTGCGGACACGGCAACCCATGTCTACCGGCTGCAGGTGCCCGTGGGCCAGGAATGGGCCGTCATCCAACAGATAGAGCGCCGGCCGGCCGTCCAGTTCGCCACGCCCAACTGGCTGGTCTTCGCCGCGGATAGCCGCCAGAGTGCTCATGAGACGCCGTATCCGGTGGACGATCCCCTGTACGCGAGTGAGCAGTGGTACCTCCAGCGCCTGAACGCCAGCCGGGCCTGGCAGGCCATTTTCAGCGAGACCCACGCCAGTCTGACGCCAGTACAGGTGGCGGTGATCGACACCGGCGTGGATTACAGCCACCCGGACCTGGTGGGGCGGCTGCTGGCGGGCCGCAACTACATCTCGCCCACCCTCTCCGCCGCGGACCTGGACGGCCACGGCACCCACGTGGCCGGCCTCATCGCCGCTGCCACCCACAACGGCAAGGGGATCGCCGGCCTGGCGCCCAACGCCCTCATCGACCCGCGCAAGGTGCTCCAGACGGATGCCTGTGGCCGCCTGAGCGGAACCATCGCCAACGTGGCCCAGGCCATCCGGGACGCAGCAGATGCTGGCGACCGGGTCATCAACCTCAGCCTGGACACCCAGACGGACCACCCGATCCTGCGCAGTGCGGTCCAGTACGCTTGGGGGAAAGGGGTGCTCCTGGTTGCAGCCGCGGGCAATCAGGGCGCGGCCGTCGGCTATCCGGCTGCCTATCCGGAGGTCATGGCTGTGGCCGCCACGGACTATTTCGATCGGCGGGAGTACTACAGCAATACCGGCCCAGCGGTAGAGATTGCGGCGCCTGGGGGGGACACCAACAGCGCTATCCGCAGCACCTGGTCTTCCCAGGTACTGGCCGCCCACAAGTGCGCCTTGGGCTACATGGTGGTAGACGGCGGCGCCTATTGTCGAGCCTCGGGGACCAGCATGGCTACCGGCCTGGTCAGCGGCGTGGCAGCCCTGGTGTGGGGGCTGCGTCCCGGCTTGACGGCAGCCGATGTGCGGGCCATTTTGAACGAGGGCGCCTGGCCCCTGGATGGGACCGTGGAGCAGGTGGGGAGCGGCCGGCTGGACGCCCACGGGGCCGTCCGCCGTGCCCTGTCGCCAGACCTGTTGGCCAACCCCCCCCGGATCCACCGCCTGGCCCGGTCCGATGCCGCGCCCATCTCGCTGACCCTGCAGGTGGAGAACCCCAGCGCTATTTCCATCCCATGGGAGGCCAGCCTTTCGGCCGCCCCCCAATGGCTCGCCATTGCCAGGCCCGGCGGCGTTCCCACCACGACCGGAACCCTTACCGGCACCGTCCGATATGGCCAGCCCTTTCCGTTGACCGTGGTGCTCTCTCCTACCGGGCTGACTCCGGGTACCTACGTGGGCACCCTATGGCTGCGGGGAACCCGCCCCGATGGGACGCGCTTCAGCCGGACGGTGGAGGCCCGGCTGACGGTCTACGCTGCGGGGACGGGCAGTCAGGTTTACCTGCCCCTGGTGGCCGGGGGCCAGGAGGCCGCCGCGGGGGTGAGCTTCCGATGGGAAACGCCCCTGCCAGGCACCCGGACGGTCTACGGCCTGACGGACAACAGCAGCGTAGGAATCTCCCTACCCTTCTCCCTGACCCTGCGAGGCCGGACCTACCAGATAGCCCGGCTTTACTCCAACGGGGTGGTCTCCCTGGGAGAGGAGTTGCCGGGCGTGGGCCTGCCCAACGGCTGCCTGGTCAACCGGACCGCACCGCCCCACGCCATCTACGGCTGGTGGGCCGATCTGGATCCCGGTGCCGGCGGCGCCGTCTCCACCTTCTCCGCTGCTGCCGACAAGTTTGTGATCGAGTACGAACGGGTACCCGCGGCCGTGGGCTCTGTTCCGCCGGGGGCATCGGCCTATCCGGTGACCTTCCAGGTGGTGCTGTACCGTAACGGCGCCGTGGGCCTCAACTATCGGGAGGTGCCGGGGCGGCTGGCCGGGAGCTGGCCCCAGGTCACCGTCGGCGTGACCACCCTGGATGGCCGCTTTCGCATCCAGGTGGCGTGTGTGGATGAGTTCTATCGCCTGGGCACTGTGCCCGGGCCTCGGCAATCCTACTTGATTCAACCAGAGGAGCTGTACTGATGGGCGTCAACGTACACCGCCAGCAGGCGGAAAGCCAGGGGAGTGTCCCCATTGCCATCGTCACCGTCAGCGACACCCGCACTCCAGAGACCGACGTCAGCGGTCGCCTGATCCGGGAATTGGCCGAGGCGGCTGGCCACGTGGTGGTGGACTACCGCATCGTTCAGGACGAGCCTGACCAGGTGGAGCGGGCGCTGGACGACTTCGTCGCCGGCCCGGCCCGGGTGATCATCTTCAATGGCGGCACCGGCATCAGCCGCCGCGACCGCACCTTCGATGTCCTCAGCCGCCGGCTGGAGAAGACCTTGCCCGGCTTCGGTGAGCTCTTCCGCATGTTGAGCTACCAGGAGGTCGGCGCGGCAGCCATGTTGAGCCGGGCCACGGCAGGCGTCTATCGGGACTGCATCGTGGTCAGCACGCCCGGCTCGCCCAACGCCGTCCGTCTGGCCATGGAAAAGCTGCTCCTGCCGGAGATTCAGCACCTGGCCTGGGAACTGGTGCGCACGTAGTACAGCTATCTTTGCAGATCCGCCCCATAGATTTCACAGCCGCCCCACATATCCGTGGCGTCCGATCTGCGCGGATGGCGGCTCCTGTCGTAGGTGCGGTCTCCGGCCGCACGGTGGTGCCCGGAAGGGCGCCCGTTCCCGTAGGGGCGGGCCGCCGTGCCCGCCCGCTGTCGCTGTCGAACCAGCCACCCACGGCGGGCTAGAGACCCGCCCTACGCACGTGTTGCACCCAATCCGGACAAAAGATAGTGACCAGTCGCCAGCACCCCCGAGGAACAGAGAGAACCCATCTCTGCGCTGTTCTTTCCCCTTTCACCCTGGATCGTCCCCGCCTTCGGTGAATGCATAGGCCATGGTGCCGTCGGCCAGGGGCCGGTAGTGGCCGAAGAAGATGGGGCCCGGGCGCAGGGTGCGGGGGATGAGTTCATACAGGTCGTCCACCAGCGGATAGTGCTCCAGGGCCTCCACCGGGATCCAGGCGGGCTTCCCTTCGTCCGTGGCCTGCACCTTCCGGCTGGGGCTGACGCCATGAAAGACGAAGACCAGCACACCAGGCTGAGGCGCCTGCTCGTCCGTGCTGCTCTGGATGTGGACGATGCCCCGCAGGGTTAGCCTGTCCACCTGGATCCCTGCCTCTTCCCGCAGCTCTCGCCGGGCCGCGCTGTGAATATCCTCGTCCGCCTCCACGTGGCCGCCCAGGCCGTTGTAGCGGTTGGCCCACAGGCGTTTCGTGGGCGCCCCTTTGAGCAGGAGCACCTCTCGGCCACCGGTGGTCGGGTTGACGCTGGTCAGGAAGATGAGGGTGCGGGGAACCACCTGGTGGCGGCGCTGCCCCTCGCCGGAGATGCCCTGTTCCGTCACCCTCATCATCTCACGCCCCCATCTCCCACCGTTCCACGGTCACCTCGTCCAGGTACGCCTCATCCACCTCGGCCCCGCAGCCGGGCGCCGTGGGCACGGTGAGGGTGCTGTCCTCGTTGAGGGTGAAGGGATTGTGGACGATATCCCGGGCGAAGTAGCGGGCATTGGCGCTGATGTCGCCCGGCAGGCTGAAGTTGGGCAGGCTGGCCAGGGCCACATTGGCCGCCCGGCCGATGCCCGTCTCCAGCATCCCACCGTGCCAGACGGGCATGCCCGCCTCTTGGGCCATGTCGTGAATCCGCTTGGCGTCCACGAAACCACCGATGCGGCTGGGCTTGATGTTGATGATGTCACATGCCTGCATCTCGATGGCCCAGCGGGCGTGGGCGGGGGAAACGATGCTCTCGTCCAGGCAGAGGGGGGTCTTCAGGTAGGGTTTGAGCTTGGCATGGTCGAAAATGTCGTCGTGTTCCAGGGGCTGCTCGATGAGCAGCAGGTTGAACTCGTCCAGCCGGGCCAGGTGCTCGGCGTCGCTCAGGTGGTAGATGCTGTTGGCGTCCACCTGGAGCATCAGGTCTGGCCAGGTGTTGCGCACGGCCCGGGTCGGCTCGATGTCCCAGCCCGGCCGGATCTTCAGCTTGATGCGGCGGTATCCCTCCTCCAGGTAGCCCCCCACCACCCGGATTAGGGTGTCGATATCCTTCTGGATGCCCACGCTCACCCCCACCGGTACCCGGTCCCGGGTTCCGCCCAACATCTCCTTCAGGCTGCGCCCCTGCAGCTTGCCGAAGAGATCCCAGACGGCGAATTCCAGCCCGGCCTTGGCCATGCGGTTCCCCCGCACCCGGGCGAAGGCCAGGGGCACGTCTTCCGGGCCCCGCAGATCAGCCTGGAGCAACATGGGGACCAGGAAGTCCTGCTGGATGGTCCAGACGGTGTTGGTATTCTCCTCGTTGTAAAACGGGCTGGAGCCCACCGGGGATTCCCCCCAGCCGGTGATGCCGGCTGCATCGACCCGCACGATGACCGCGTAGCTGCCATCTTCGCGCCAGCCGCTGGTTTCAAAGGGCGCCACGTAGGGTAGTCGGATTTTGCGCAATTCCACTCGTTCGATCTTCATGGCGTCACTCCTGGGTGGTGTTGGAGGTGGTAGATGGTAGTCAGTAGTCAGTAGGCGGTAGTCGGTAGACAGTAGGCGGTAGTGGATGGCGTGGTGGTCATTCGGGTTGGTGGATCAGGATGTAGCGCCAACCGTGGGGCTCCAGGTGCAGGCAGTCGACCATGACATAGCCGGCGGCGAAGGCGGCTTCCAGCACATGCCGCAGGTAGAGGCGCCAGGCCATGGAGAGCTCGCCATCGGTGCGCCGGATGAGGCCAATGTCCTCGGGGATGGGTACGGCCAGGGGCCGCCCGTCCAGGGGTAAGGGCGCGTCCACCGGGTGGGGAAGGCCATGTTCTCCCTGGGCCACGGGCAGCACGGCCAGGGCGTCCGCCGGCCAGGGCTGTCGCTGCCGGGGGGTGGTCACCTCCCGCAGCACGTAGGGGCCGTTCAGGCGCCAGTCCACCTGACAGCGGTCGCTGGGCACGCCCGCATTGAGGGCGTCCCGCAGCTCGCCGTAGACGTTGCGCAGGTAGGTGCGGCAGGTGGCGCCCAGCCGGTGGATGTTGAAGACGCCGTTGACCCGGTAGAGGGGGTCGTAGGTCCAGGTGATCCAGTCGGTCAGGCCCTGGCGCAGCACCGCCTCCCGCTGGGCCAGCTTCAGCCGCAGGCCCACTCCCCGGCCCCGCCAGGCCGGGAGAACCCCCACCATGTGGCTGCAGATCTTGAGGCGGGGTGGCGCATCTGGGGTGGCCGGATCGGTGCCCAGGCCCAGCCACCAGAGGGCCGCACCCACCATGCCGCCGGTCTCGGCGGGGCCGGCCGGGTCATAGGCCCCCAGCAGGACGCCGCCGTTTTTGATCAGGGTCACGGTCACATGGTTGGGGACGACGTCGATGGGCTCGCTGTGCCAGACCTGGCGCTGGAGTTCCTGGAAGTGAAAGCAACCTTCGATATCCTGGACAGGGCGGAGGATGATGTTCATGGTACTGGGTTCGATTGGCTTATTCCTGTGGATTGTGCGTGCCATGGCCAACACACGGGGCTTTCCCCAGGGGCAACCTGAGGGTGTGCCCTCACGTCCAGAGGCGGGTGATCTCGTCCACCGGGAAGGCAGGCAAGGGGCAGGGGCGACCCCGCTGGCGGGCCATCAACCCATGTTCCAGCGCCGTCACCCGGCCGATGACCGCTGCCGGCCACCCCTGGGCCTGCCAACCTGCCAGCAGAGGCTCCACCTGGTTTGGTGGGGCGGTGGCCAACAGCGCGCCCGAGGCGATGGTGCCCAGGGGATCCAGGCCGAACTCGGCGCACAGGCGCCGGGCCAGGTCGGGCACGGGGATGGCATCCAGGTCGATCTCCAGGCCCACCGCGGCGGCCATGGCCAGCTCCCGCAGGCCGGTGACCACCCCGCCCTCGGTTAGGTCGTGCATGGCGGTGACCAGGGCCTGTTGGGCGGCGAAGTGGGCGGGCACCAGGACGCTGATGCCCGGGTCAAAGAGGAAGTTGGCCGCCTGGTCCAGTTCCTGGGGAGACCAACCCCGTTTCAGCAGGATGGGGCGCATCTCCCGCGCGATGATGCTGGCGCCTTCCACGGGGACAGAGCCGGCCAGCAGGACCACGTCGCCGGGGCGGCTGCCGCCGCTGCGCACGAAGCCCTGGCGGGGGACGGTGCCCAGCATGGTGCCGGCCACCACGGGTTGGGTGACGGTATGGGTTACCTCGCTGTGGCCTCCGGCCACGGTGATGTTCAAGCGTCGGCAGGCCGCGCCGATCTGCTGGAAGATGCGCTCTGTCAGCTCCCGATCCGCCTGGCCTGCCGGCAGGAGGATTGTGGGCAGGTAGAAGCGAGGCACCGCGCCGGTCACTGCCAGGTCATTGGCGCAGACGTTGACCGCGTAGTAACCGATTTCGTCGGTGGCGAAGGTAATGGGATCGCTCTTGGCCACCAACAGCTGGTCGGCCCCAGGGGCGAAGTCGATCACGGCGGCATCTTCGCCCACGGCAGGGCCCAACAGGAGCTGGGGATCCTGGGTCGGCAGCCCGGCCAGGAGCTCGTGTAGAAAGTTAGGCGGCACCTTCCCGGCCTGGAGCCGGGCAGGCTCGTGGTTGACCATGGCGTTCTTTAACGGTGCTCTTCAACGGTTTGGTGGTGTTTCGACCGGTTCACAATGTTTCTAACCGGTTCATTGTACTGTACCTGGCAGGCCGCACCAAAAGCCGGGCGTCGGTATCTTGTAGGGGCGGGCCTTGGCCTGCCTGCTGTCGCCAGGCCCACACGGACGCCGGTACCCCGTCGATCTGGCCACGTTCGGCGGGCCGGAGACCCGCCCTACGTCCCCGTTGTTCCCAATCCGCGCAAACGGCGCCCCTTGCCGTAGGTGCGGTCTCTGGCCGCACGGTTTCGCCAGATCCAGACCGGTGAAGGGATGGCGGCGGGTGCGCAGTATCGCTCGGCGGGTTCGTCTGGGTCTACGGCACGATGTGGACCGGCATGCCCAGGTAGGCGTTGTGGAAGAGGATGGCGGCGTCTTCGTCGGCCAGCATGGCACAGCCGAAGGTGGCCGGCTGGCCAATGAGCCCCTCCCAGATCTTCTCCCCCGTCTCCCAGCTGATGGGCAGGCCGTGGATACCGTTTTCGTAGCTACCCACGTCGTAGATGCCCAGCCAGTAGGGCATGTCCAGCTGATAAGCGTTGCTCTGGGCCATCTCTAGCTTGGTCTGAACCCGGAAGGTGCCGGTGCGGGTAATCCAGGCGCCGTAGCCGGTGCTGCATGGCCAACTGTAAGCCACGGCTTCGCCCCGCAGCAGCCAACACTGCTGGCGACTGAGGCTGACCAGGAAGCGGGTGCCGGAGAGGGGAACCGGCGGCAGGCGCAGGGGAAGGGGCGGCGGCCCAAAGGGGATGCGCAATTCCAGCCCGGTGTACACCGTCTCCGCGTTCGGTAAATCGTTGTATTCCAGCACGGCCAGCACCGTGCTGTCGAAGTCTCGAGCCAGCTCCGAAAGGGTATCCCCGGGGCGGACGGTGTAGTAGAAGAAGCCGTTGCGGGCCGGCCCCAGGCGCAGAGGAGCCGGGGATGGTGCCTCCGGCTCCGGCCGCGGTGGGATGGTCAACTGCTGGCCCACGTAGATGGCATCAGGGGCCGCGATGCGGTTGGCGGCCAGCAGGTCGGCCAGGGAGAGGCCGTGGGCCTGGGCGATGCCGCCCAGGGTGTCGCCCGCCTGGACCACGTACACGGCGGCCGCCTGGCGGGAGCCGGCCTCCCGTGCCTCCCGCAGGTCTGCCGGCGTGGCCGGCAACAGCAGGATCTGGCCGACGGACAGGCCGGGGTTGTCGGACGGGAGGTCGTTCAGCCGGGCCAGGGCTGCCTCGTCCACCCCGGCGCGCAGGGCGATGGTATGCAGGGTGTCGCCCGCCTGGACCTGGTAGGTCCGGTTGAGGGTGGCGATGGACGGGCGGCTCGCTTCCTGCCCGGGCCCGGCGGGCGCTTCAGCCATGGGGGGCGGGATGGCCATGTCGGCGGCCAGGCTGGGCGTCAGACGGAGCTTCTGGCCCACGTAGATGGCGTCCGGATCATCCAGGCCGTTCAGGGCCATAAGCCGGTCCAGGGGGATGCCGTAGTTGGCCGCGATCTGGCTCAGGGTATCGCCCGCCTGGACCACGTGGATGGTGGCTTCCGGCGTAGGCGGCGGGGGCTGGGCGTTCGCCAGCCGGGTCGCACCCACGCCCACCAGGCCCATCAGCAGGAGAGCCAGCAGGGTTCGCATCGCATACCCCGGCCGCCTTGTGGCAAGGTGCGTGGAATTCTGCAGATGGCTCGTAGGGGGCTGTTCCATGTTGGGTGATGGCATGGTGTTCATGGCGTGAGGTGGTGTGCCGGTTGCCGGTTATTGGGAATAGCATAGCGAATGTGGATTGCTTTGACAAGTAGGGGCAGCGCCTCGGGCATCGTTCAAGATCGTCGGAATGAGTCCATGGGGCGCCGCCATCGTGGGGTTGCTGGCTGTGTGCCCGTGGGTCGGGCAGGCTACGCCCTTTTCTGAACTTATGGTAGACTCTCCAGCAAAAAGGGGCTGTTCCTTTGTGCAATCTGTGGTTTTGGCAGTGGAGTCATCGTTATGTCCATCGTGACGCTGAACAACGTGGGCCATTCCTTCGGCGACTTTGACGTCTTCGCCGGCATCACCGCGTCCATCCCCAACGACGGCAAGATCGGCCTGGTAGGCCCCAACGGCATCGGGAAGACCACCCTGCTGCGCATCGTGGCGGGGTTGGCTACCCCCACCACGGGCCAGGTCCACGTGGCCCATGGCACCCGCATCGGCTACCTGCGCCAGGAGGCCATGGAAGCCTTTGCCGGCCGAGACAACAGCGTGTACGCCGAAATGCTCACGGCCTTCGGTGATATCAAAGCCCAGGAGGCGCAGCTGCAGGCGATGGAGGCCCGCATGGCCGCGGGGGATGTCTCCGAAAAACTGCTGGCCGAATACAGCGCCGCCCAACAGGCCTTCGAACTGGCCGGCGGCTATGAATACGAGACCCGCATTGCCCAGGTGCTCCAGGGGCTGGGCTTCAGCAAAGAAGATTGGCACCTGCCCCTCAGCCACCTGAGCGGCGGCCAGAAGACCCGGGCCTTGCTGGCTCGCCTCCTCCTGGAACAGCCTGACCTCCTGATCCTGGACGAACCCACCAACCACTTGGACGTGGCGGCCATCGAGTGGCTGGAAGGTACTCTGTGTTCCTGGCCCGGCGCACTGCTGGTGGTCAGCCACGACCGCTACTTCCTGGACAGGGTGGTGGACCGCATCTGGGAGCTAAGCCGGGGCGGCATCGAAGCCTACCGGGGTAACTACAGCGCCTATCTCCAGCAGCGGCAGGAGCGCTGGGAACGGCGGGAGGCCGAGTTCCAGGCCATGCGGGAAAAATTCCTGAAGGAACTGGACTACATCAAGCGCAACATCGCCCGGGACAGCACTTCCAACATGGCCAAAGGCCGCCTGCGCCGGCTGGTGCGGGAGGTCAAGGTGGTGGAAGCAGGTGGCCTGCAGGCCCTGCTCAGCAAGCAGTGGGGCAAAGTGATGGAGGAAGTGGACATCGCCGATAGCCGCTGGGGTGTGGCCGATGTGGAGCAGGCCATCAAGGCCCTCCAGAGCCCGGTGACCCGGCCACCCCGGCTGAATTTACGGCTGCACACCAAACTGCGCAGCGGCAACCTGGTGTTGCGCACCAGCCAACTGACCATCGGCTACCCGGGCCATCCCCTTTTCGTGGCCGATCCCATTCAGCTGGAGCGCCAGGAGTGTGCCGCCCTCATCGGCCCCAACGGCAGCGGCAAGACCACCTTCCTGCGCACCCTGATGGGCCAGCTGGAGCCCCTGGCCGGCGAGATTCGCCTGGGCGCCAGCCTGCGCATCGGCTACTTTGCCCAGGCCCATGAGGACCTGGACCCGGAGAACACGGTCCTGGAGGAGCTGCTCCGTCACAAGCACATGCTCCTGGGGCAGGCCCGCAGCTATCTGGCCCAGTACCTGTTCCGGGGTGACGACATCTACAAGCCGGTGAAACTCCTCAGTGGTGGCGAGCGGGGCCGGCTGGCCCTGGCCATCCTGGCGCTGGAAGGGGCCAACTTCCTGCTCCTGGACGAGCCCACCAACCACCTGGACATCCCCGCCCAGGAGATCCTGCAGTCGGTCCTGGAGCAGTTCGACGGAACCATCCTGCTGGTTTCCCACGACCGCTACCTGATCGACCGCCTGGCCACCCAGATCTGGTCCCTGGAGGACGGCCGCATGCACATCTTTCCAGGTACCTACGCAGAATACCTGGCCGACCGTGCCCGGCAGGCAGAAGCCGCTCGAGTGGTGGCCGCGACCACCCAGGCCAATGGGCGGGAAGAGCTGCGCGCAGCCCGGATGCGCCGCAACGAAGAACGCCGGCGGGAGCGGGCTTTGGCCGATCTGGAGGCGGAAATCCACCGCCTGGAGGCGGAAGTGGCCCGGCTGGAAGAGGCGCTGCAACAGGCCAGCCAGGCCCAGGATCTGGCGCGCATCCAGGAACTCAGCCGGACCTATGCCGAGACCCAGCAGGCGCTGGAGCAGTCCATGGAGGCGTGGGCCGAGCTGGCCGAAGCCCTGGCGTGAGTGGCAGTGAATGGAAAAGTCGCCGGCGAAAGGAGAGGAAGATGCAGAGGATGACTGCCATCGTCCATGGCCGCGTGCAAGGCGTCAACTTCCGCTACTTCACCCTGCAGGAGGCCCGCCGGCTGGGGCTCACCGGCTGGGTGGCCAACCGGCCCGATGGCACCGTGGAGGTGGTGGCCGAAGGTCCAGAGAATGCCCTGGCCAGCCTGGAACGCTGGCTCCACCGGGGCTCCCCGGCCGCCCGGGTGGAGCGGGTAGACGTGCAGTGGTCTCCGGCCAGCGGGGAGTTCAGCCGGTTTCAGATCCGATATTGATGGGTCTACGGCAGAAACTACTACAGTTTGGCGTAAATACCACGGCAGAAATTCGGCGGCACTACCTCTGATGGAAACTCTCGGCGAATTTCTGCCGGGATTTACGCCAGATTCCACCACGATGACGATTATGATGATCTTTGCAGATCCGATCCACAGATTTCACAGCCATCCAAGGCGGCTCGGAAACCCGCCCTACGCATTCGCTGCGTCCAATCTGCGTGGATGGCGGCCCCTATCGTAGGTGCGGTTTCTAACCGCACGGTGTGACCAGCCCCTGGCGGGCGAAGGGGACAGCGACGGATGCACGGTAGGGGCGGGCCCCCGTGCCCGCCCGCTGTCGCCACATCCCGGCGGGTGAAGGGACGAAGACGGATGCGCAGCTACGAGCTGCGCCTACGACGTGGTATCCGTTCCCGTCGGGGCGGGCCCCCGTCCCGCTGTCGCTGTCGAACCGGCCACCCACGGCGGGCCGGAGACCCGCCCGACGAGAGAATCTACGAAGGGTCGATCTATGAACTATTCGAAATTTGGTCAGAAATTTCTGGGCGATTCTGGCATCCTGCGATTGATGGACGACCTGGGCAACGCCGCCCGGGAACCTGGCATGATCATGCTGGGCGGCGGCAACCCCAGCCACATCCCTGCAGTAGAAGCCCGCCTCCGGGAGCGCATGGAGCGCATCCTGGACAGCGACGGGGATTTCGAGGCCCTGGTGGGCAATTACGACGCGCCAGGCGGCAACCCCACCTTCATCGCGGCCCTGGCCGAACTGCTCCGGGAAGAGTGCGGCTGGGCGGTGGGGCCGGAAAACATCGCCCTGACCAGCGGCAGCCAGACGGCGTTCTTTTTCCTCTTCAACCTCTTTGCCGGTCCCTTTGGGGATGGCAGCTACAAGAAAATCCTCCTGCCCCTCGCGCCGGAGTACATCGGCTACGTGGATGCCGGGATCGCCGGCGACATCTTCGTGGCCCATCGTCCCCAGATCCAGCACCTGGGTGATCACCTGTTCAAGTACCGGGTGGACTTCGACACCCTGGCTGTGGGCGACGACATCGGCGCCATCTGCGTTTCCCGGCCCACCAACCCCACGGGCAATGTCCTGACCGACAACGAGGTGGCCCGACTCAGCGAGCTGGCCAAAGCCCACCACATCCCCCTGATCGTGGACAACGCCTACGGCGCACCCTTCCCGGGCATCATCTTTGGGGGGGGCACACCCGCCTGGGAGCCCCACATCATCATGTGCCTCAGCCTCTCCAAACTGGGCCTGCCGGGCGCGCGCACCGGCATCGTGGTGGCCACGCCGGAGGTCATCCGGGCCATCACCGCCATGAACGCGGTCATCAGCCTGGCGCCGGGCAGCTTCGGCGCTGCCCTGGCCCTGGACCTGGTGCGCACCCGGGAAATTATCCGGCTGAGCAATGAGATCATCCGGCCCCACTACCTCCAGAAGGCCCGGCAGACCGTGGCCTGGTTTCAGGAGGAGCTGGCCGGCCTGGACTTCTACATCCACAAGCCCGAGGGCGCCTTCTTCCTCTGGCTCTGGTTCAAAGATCTCCCCATCCCCTGTCAGGAACTCTACCGACGGCTGAAGGAGCGCAAGGTGCTGGTCCTGCCCGGCCACTACTTCTTCCCCGGCCTGGAAGCCCTGGACTGGCGCCACAAGCACGAGTGCATCCGCATGAACTACGCCGGTGATCCGGAAGCGGTCCGGGCCGGCGTCCGCCTCATCGCGGAGGAAGTGCGTCGGGCCTACGCATAACCTCTCGCGCTGCACCCTTCGGTTTCGGCAAGGAGTATCCATGTTCACCCTGCGACCCCATCAACGAGCTGCCGTCGACGCCGCCCTTGCCAAGCCCCACGGTGGCACCCTGACCGCGGTGATTCCGCCCGGCGGAGGCAAGACCATCCTGGCCTTGGCAGTGGTGGATGCCCTGTTCAAAGCCGGACGTATCGATGCCGTCGCCGTCTTTACCCCCCGCCTGGGCCTCTGCTCCCAGTTCGAGCTGGACTGGCAGGCGGTGCGGGCCCACTTCCAGCCGGGAGCCATGGGGCCCATCGTCCATCGGGAGAATGCGGCCATCCATGCCCTGCGCACCTTCGGCTACGTCTCCAGCTACCAGTCCCTCTGTGCGGATCCTGCCGTGCACCGGCGTTTCGCCCGGCGGCACAGCGGACGGCTGGCCATCGTCTGTGACGAAGCCCACTACCTGGGCGAAAAGCTCTATGGCAGCGGCGACACCACCCAGGCGGCCCGCATCCTCTCCGACCTGGGGGAGCACGCCGCGTGCAAAATCGTCATGACCGGGACGCCCTACCGCTCCGACGAGAATCCCATCGTCTTCGCCAAATATGACCACCAGGGCAACATCGTGGCGGATGTCCAGATCACCTATGCCGATGGGGTGGCCCAGGGCTTCCTGCGCCCCTTCGACGCCGTGCTCTTCGACGGCCGCCTCTATCAGACCCGGCGACGCCAGCGGCGGGGCCGGGCCGTCTATGCCACCGAGGAGATCGAGTTGCGCCACACGGCCCAGCAGTTGACCCGGGTGGCCACCGACCCCCACTTCTGGCAGGTGGCCGCGCGCCATGCCTTCGAAAAGGTCAAAGAACTCCAGGAGATCTGGCCCCGCTACTGTGGCATTGCCGGCTGTGCCACCCAGGAGCACGCCCGCCAGGTGGCCGACTACCTCCAGTCTTTGGGGGCCCGCTGCCTCCTGGCCGTCTCCGACGACAGCAACGCCCATGAAAACCTGCGAGCCTTCAAGCGGGGTGGCTGGGACATGCTGGTGACGGTGGGGATGGCCCACGTGGGCTACGACCACAAGCCCATTGCCGTGGCCGCGGTGCTCAACGGCATCCGCGAGTACAACTGGCTGGACCAGTTCACCATGCGCGCCGGCCGGGTGATCCCCAACCGCCCCCGGGCCGAACAGACCGCGTGGATCTTCGGCCTGAACGACCTGGCCATGCGTCGCTACGTCAACGCCAAGCGGAACGAGGCGGCCCGGGCCATCAAGCTGGCCCAAGGGGAAGAGGCGTCGGAGCCAGGGGGCGGGCCCGGCGGCGGCCTCCAGGGGCCCCGGCTCCTCTACCAGGGCGTGACCCTGGAGGCCATCGCCAACATCGGCTTCAACCACAGCGGCTATTCCGAAGAGCTGGAGGAAGAGCCGCCTCTGGTGACGGACCGGGAGCGGCGGGAGCGGTTGCGCCGGAGGCGGCAAGGGTTGGTGGGCCAGTACGCGGCCGTGGTCCATGGCCACGTCAACGGTGAGACCATCCGCAAGGTCAACGCCATCCTGATTGAACGCTACGGGAAGCCCGTCAGCCAGTGCGACATCCAGGATCTGGAGCGCCAGATCCGGTGGCTGGAAAAGCAGCTGGGGTTGGACGAAGCCGCGGGCGACCCGCCGGAGGCGGCGCCGCCCGAAGCGGAGGATGAACAGCCGCTGATTCAGGGCGGTCTCTTCTGAGGGGACACGCCCACCGGGGGCAGGGGCCCTAAGCCGGGTGGGTGGCACCGGCAGGGCGCCCCTCACCCAGCCGTCTACCTACGCCCGGCGCAGCTTGCGGTAGGTGATGCGGTGGGGCCGGTCGGCCGCCGCGCCCAGCCGCCGACGCCGGTCGGCTTCGTACTCGCTGTAGTTGCCCGGGAACCAGATCACCTGGCTGTTGCCCTCAAAGGCCAGGATGTGGGTGGCGATGCGGTCCAGGAACCAGCGATCGTGGGAGATGATCAGGGCGCAGCCGGCGAAGCTCTCCAGCGCGTCTTCCAGCGCGCGCAGGGTATTCACGTCCAGGTCGTTGCTGGGCTCGTCCAGCAGCAGGACGTTGGCGCCGGATTTGAGCATCTTGGCCAGGTGAAGCCGGTTGCGCTCGCCGCCGGAAAGGTTGCCTACCTTCTTCTGCTGATCGGTGCCGGTGAAGTTGAAGCGGGCCACGTAGGCCCGGGAGTTGACCAGGCGATCGCCGATGCGGATCTGTTCGTTGCCGTCGGAAATTTCCTCCCAGACGGTCTTGTTGGGATCCAGGATGTCCCGGCTCTGGTCCACGTAGGCCAGCTTGACCGTACTGCCCACGGTGATGGTGCCGGCGTCGGGCTGTTCCTGGCCCACGATCATGCGGAAGAGGGTGCTCTTGCCGGCGCCGTTGGGGCCGATGATGCCCACGATGGCTCCCGGCGGCACGTCGAAGCTCAGGTTCTCGTAGAGCAGGTTGTCGCCGAAGGCCTTGGTGACATTCTCGGACCGGATCACCACGTCGCCCAGGCGCGGCCCCGGCGCGATGTAGATCTCCCGTTCCTCCCGGGCCCGCTCCATTTCTTGGGAGAGGAGCTCGTTGTAGGCATTGATGCGGGCCTTGCGTTTGGTCTGCTGGGCCTTGGGTGTCATGTGGAGCCAGGCCAGCTCCCGCTCCAGGGTTTTCTGGCGCAGGGAGACCTGCTTCTCCTCTTGGGCCAGGCGCTGTCGTTTTTGCTCCAGCCAGGAGGAGTAGTTCCCCTTCCAGGGGATGCCGTGACCCCGATCCAGCTCCAAGATCCAGCCGGCCACGTTGTCCAGGAAATAGCGGTCGTGGGTGACGGCAATGACCGTGCCCTTGTACTGCTGCAGATGGCGCTCCAGCCAGGCCACCGATTCCGCGTCCAGGTGGTTGGTGGGTTCGTCCAGCAGCAGGATGTCCGGCTCCTGGAGGAGGAGGCGGCAGAGGGCGACCCGTCGCCGTTCGCCGCCGGAGAGCACAGCGATCGGGGTATCCCCTGGCGGGCAGCGCAGGGCATCCATGGCCAGCTCCAGCCGGCTGTCCAGATCCCAGGCGTTGAGCGCGTCCAGCTTATCCTGAACCTCGGCCTGGCGGGCCAGCAGAGCATCCATCTCCTCTGGCGACAGATCCTCGCCGAACTTCATGTTGATCGCATCGAATTCAGCCAGGGCGTCCACCACTTCCTGGACGCCCTCCTCCACCACCTGGCGCACGGTCTTGCTGTTGTCCAACTGGGGTTCTTGCTCCAGGTAGCCGACAGTGTAGCCTTCGGCCAGGATGGTCTCCCCGATGAAGTCTTTCTCCACGCCCGCCATGATGCGCAGCAGGGTGCTCTTGCCCGCACCGTTCAGACCCAGGACGCCGATCTTGGCGCCATAGAAATAGGAGAGGCTGATATCCCGCAGGACCTGATTGTTGGGTGGGTAGGTCTTGCCGACGCCCACCATGGAATAGATGATTTTCTCGCTCATCATTTGAAATCCGTCTCTTTGCTTTCTCTACAGCCGACCAAAATGACCGATCCAATGTAACACATACGGCCGTTTTGCATAAAGCCGTCAAGCAGGGGAAGAGGGAGGTGAAAAGTCCCTTCCATATTTCTAAGATCCTGCCGGACCATGTACACTTGTAGAATGCAATCTTCCTTGTCCTCCTGTGGGATGCAGGGCAGCGGCGGCTCGGGCCACCCGGATCGGTCGGGGAAGCTGCCGGGCCCATGGGGCATGAACGGGTTGTAAATCGATGAACAAGGGCACCTATTTTCGACGGCGTTGGGGCCGTACCCTGGCTGTTCTGGCCGTCTTGCTGATCCTCCTGAACCTGCAACGGCTGTTGGCAGACCCCACCACCCCCAATCCAGGAGAGGCCGGCCCGGTGGTCATCAACGAGTTTCTGGCTGCCAACGGGGGGGGCTTCCTGGACGAAGATGGCGACCCGTCCGACTGGATTGAGCTGTACAACCGCACGGCTACCGACATCAACCTGGTGGGCTGGAGCCTGAGCGACGACCCGGCCCGGCCTACCAAATGGATCTTTGAGGATGACCTGGTAATCCCGGGGGGCGGCTATCTGCTGGTGATGGCGTCGGGCAAAGACCGCAGCCAGATCGACGCCGAGGACGGCGAGCGCTACGTCCACACCAACTTTCGCCTGAACAGCCAGCAGGGCTTCCTGGCCCTCTATTCGCCCACGTCCCGCCGCTTCATGGACGCCTCTGCCATTGAATATGGACAGCAGTTCGAAGATGTCTCCTACGGCCGCATCGGGGAGGGCTACGGTTACCTGGCCAACCCCACGCCCGGCGCAGCCAACGACACAGGCCAGGTATGGCAGGATCTGCTGCCGGCGGTCCAGTTTAGTCCGTCCCGGGGCTTCTACCACGAGCCGTTCCTGCTGACCCTGTCCGTGGATGATCCGGAAGCGGTCATCCGCTACACCACCGACGGCGGCACGCCGACGGAGGAATACGGCCACCTCTACCGGGAGCCCATCCCCATCACTACCACCACGGCAGTGCGGGCAGCCGCCTTCCGTCATCTTCCCGGCGGATGTGGCGCGTCAGCCGGCGGAGCCGCCGGGCTTCCCGACCACCTGGGGGACCCACGCCATCGATTTCGGTGGCTACCAGGCGGGAACGCCCCAGGAGGCCGATTATGCCATGGATCCCCGCATTGTGGAGGACCCCCGCTACGGCCCCATGGTCCAGGAAGGGCTGCTGGCCTTGCCCACCATCTCCCTGGTGACCGACCAGGACGCGCTTTTCGAGATCTACAGCCGGCCTCGGGACCGGGGCCGGGAAATGGAGCGGCCGGTCTCCGTGGAGTGGATCGACCCCCAGGGGCAAGTACCGGACTTCCAGCTTAACGCCGGCCTGCGCATCCAGGGCGGTGCCGGCCGCTGGGAGTTCATGCCCAAGCATTCCTTCCGCCTCTTCTTCCGTCGAGAGTACGGCGCCGCGTACCTGACGGTGCCCCTCTTTACCAACTCGCCCGTGGACCGGTTTGACACCCTGATCCTCCGGGGCGGCGTGGACCGCAGCTTTGCCGGCCACCCTTGGGCGCCAGACAACCCCATCGACCACCGCCTGGATACCTACGCCCGGGATGAATGGGCCCGGGCCTCCCAAATCGCCATGAGCGGCCTGGGTTCCCACGGACGCTTCGTGCACCTGTATCTGAACGGCCTCTACTGGGGCATCTACAACCTGGTGGAACGCCCGGACGAGTCCTTCGCCGCCGCATACCTGGGCGGCCAGAAGGAAGAGTGGTCCAGCGCCAACCACAGTGGCCCGGTGAGCGGCCCCCTGGATCGGATCAACGTCCTCATTCAACTGGCCCAGGCGGGCGGGCTGGCCGATCCCGAGAAGTACGCCACCATGCTGGAGTTCATCGACCCCATCCAGTTCAGCGACTACATCATCCTCAACTGGTACGCGGGCAACCGGGACTGGCCGGAGAACAACTGGTACGTGGTGGTGCAAAACCCGGCGGGCCGCAACCTGTTTTTTGTGTGGGACGCGGAGCGCACCTGGGAAGATGGCGCGGCCATCGTGCTGGGCTCAGATGGTTTCGAAGGGGCACCCTACCCCAACGTGGTGAAGCTGGTCTTCACCGCGCTCATGGAGAACCCGGAGTTCCGACTCCTCTTCGCCGACCGTCTGTACCGGCATCTCTACCACGGCGGCGCGCTCAGCCAAAAGAACGCGCTGGCCCGCTGGGAAGCCATCACCGCCCCCCTGGAAAAGGCCATCGCAGCCGAATCTGCTCGCTGGGGAGATGCGCGCTACCCCGAGCCCATCACGCCGGATGACTGGCAACGGGCCCGGGCTCTGGTGGCCGAGCAGATGGTCGGCAACGCCGACCGGCTGATCGAGATGGCCCGGGCCCAGGGTTTCTACCCACCCATCGACCCGCCCACCTTCAGCCAGCAGGGCGGCACCTTTGCCGACCGTCTGGCCCTCACCCTATCTGCCCCCCAGGGGGAGATCTACTACACCCTGGACGGCAGCGATCCCCGCCAGCCGGGCAGTGGCCAGGTGGCGCCCGGCGCCCGCCGTTACCTGGGCGATCCCCTGCTGTTGACCACGGCCACCACGGTCAAGGCCCGGGTGAAGGTCGGGGAGACCTGGAGCGCCCTCCAGGAGGCCACCTTCCGTCGGGAGGGCCAGCGCAGCGATGTGCGCATCACCGAAATCATGTACGACCCCGTGGGCGGCAACGACTACGAATTCATCGAGCTGAAGAACCTGGGCAGCGTGACGGCCCACCTGGGCGGCGCCTACTTCGAAGGCATCGATTTCGTCTTTCCCCGCTACACCCGGCTGGCGCCGGGCGCCTTCCTGGTGCTGGTGCGGGACTTCAAGGATTTCCGTCGGCGCTATCCCCAGGCCGAGATCGGCGGCATCTACCAGGGGCGGCTGGCCAACGAGGGGGAGACCATTGCCCTCTACAGTGCCACGGGCCAGCCCATCACGTCGGTGACCTACAGCAGCGATGACGGCTGGCCCCAGAGTGCAGCTGGCGCGGGGGATTCCCTGGTCCTGGTGGATCCCCAGGGCGATCCCAACTTGCCGGAAAGCTGGCGGGCCAGTGCCGAGCTCTACGGCTCGCCGGGCCGGGATGATCCGCCCGTGGAGTGAAGCCCGACAGCGTGCCATCCAGGGAAGTGAGAGGCGAGTATGCAACCCATCGACCGCGGCTCCAGCGCCCACCTGCGGGTGAAAACCCGGCTGCGCTATGAGCTCAAGTACCTGCTGCGGCGAGAGCAGTACCAAGCCGTGGTGGAAGAGCTGACCCAGCACATGGTGCCCGATCCCAACGGCGATGCCCTGGGCGGCTACCGGATCGCCAGCGTCTACTTCGATACGCCGGACCTGCGATCCTTCTGGGACAAGCTGGACGGCCACCGGGAGCGGCGCAAAATACGGGTTCGGTCCTATGGCAACCAGCCCATCGGGCCGGACACACCCGTCTACCTGGAGGTGAAACACCGGGTGGACCAGCTCATGGGCAAGCGTCGGATTCAACTGCCCTATGCCCAGGCCATGGACTTCGACCGGCTGGACCAGGTCTATCAGGCGGCAGGCGACCCCGTCGAGCGGGCGCTGTTGGGCGAAATATGCTGGCTCTACTACACCCTGCAGCTCCATCCCACCTGCGTGGTGACCTATCATCGCCGCGCCTTCCAGGGCAATGAATATTATCCAGACCTACGCATTACCTTCGACACCGATCTCAAGGGGCGCACCCATGACCTTTCCCTGCTCTCCACCGGCCATGCCCAAAACCACTATTTCCTGCCGCCGGATTTCTGCATCATGGAGGTCAAGATCAACCACAACGTGCCCTACTGGCTGGCCCAGCTCTTGAGCCGACATCGCTGCACCTTTCAACGCATCAGCAAATACTGTCTGGCCCTCCAGCAGAGCCGACGGATCGCGGGCCGGCGCCGCATGCTCATCTACCCCGGCTCAGACGGCGCGTCGCCGTAGGGGTGCCTGCACCTCTGTCACGCATCCTTGCGTGACCTGCGTCACTTATGTCACTACTACGTACCATCCCCCATGGGCCTATGAATGTAGGAACGGAAATGGATTTCACTCAGCTACTCCAACAGCTTCACGACGCCACGGAAGTCTTCACCGTGCAGGATGTGTTGATTACCGTGGTGCTCAGCTTTCTTCTCTCTCTGGTGATCGCCTGGATCTATCGGGAAACCCACCGGGGCGCCACCTACGTCCAGTCCTTCGTCCATACCCTGATCCTCATGTCCATGGTGGTGGGGATCGTCATGCTGATTATCGGCTCCAACATCGCCCGGGCCTTCACCCTGGTGGGTGCCCTCTCCATCGTCCGCTTTCGGAACGCCATCAAAGAGACCCGGGACGTGGGCTTCATCTTCTTTGCCATGGCCATCGGCATGGCCTGTGGCACCCGCTTCTACCTGCTGGCCATCATCGCTACCTTTGTCATCTCTGCCCTGGTCTGGGTGATGGTGAATTTCAACCTCTTCGCCAAGGAAGCTGCAAGTCAGCTCCTCAAGATCTGGCTGCCCAGCACCGTCTCCTACGATACCCTTTTCGACAACGTGTTCGGCCGCTACCTCAACCGCTATGAGCTGGTGGCCATCGAGACGGTACAGGCCGGCACGCTGACGGAGCTGGTCTACAGCGTGGAGATGAAGCGCCCTTCCGAGGCCCAGGAGTTCCTCTCGGCCATCGGCAATCTCAACGGCAACAACCGGGTGGTGCTGATCACCGGCCAGCAGGAGGTAGACCTCTGAGCCGCCGTTGAAAAAGGCGTCCAGGTCGTGTATCATGATGGGGCATGCAGCCTGCAGCGGCAGACCGCAGGCTGCCCCGTCGTACCAAGTGATGATAGCAGGAAAACCCCATGACTGACCGTTGGATTGAGCGCCTCCGCGCCGCCGGCTACAAGATTACCCCGCCCCGCCTGGCCGTCCTGGAAGTCATCTGCCAGGAGGGAGAGCACCTGAACCCCAGCGAGATCCTGGAGCAGGCCCGCACCATTCACCCCGCGTTGGGGCGGGCCACCGTCTATCGTACCCTGGAACTCTTGACCCAACTGGGCGTGGTGCGCCCCATTTACGTGGGCGAGGAAGGCCCCATGTACATCCGGGCCGAGGGCGGCCACCATCACCTGGTCTGCTCGGCCTGTGGCAAAATTATCGACTTCGAGCAGTGCATGGCCGACGAGATGGCTCAGGAGCTGGCCGAGCGCTTCGGCTTCCAGATCGAGAGCCACCTGCTGGAATTCTACGGCCTGTGCGCCGATTGTCACGGATAGGTGCCCACCCTGGTGGCATACCCGATTGTGGGATACTAAATGGAGGAGCAAGCGATGGAGCTGTCCACCGTCCGTATCGAGAAACCGGAGTCCATCAACTTCATTCTGGGGCAGAGCCACTTCATCAAGACTGTGGAAGACATTCACGAGGCCCTGGTGACGGCCGTGCCAGGCATCAAGTTTGGCCTGGCCTTTTGCGAAGCATCCGGCCCGGCGCTGGTCCGCTGGACGGGCACCGACGAGGCGTTGATCGAGCTGGCCAAAAGCAACGCCCTGAACCTGGCTGCCGGCCACACCTTCATCCTCTTCCTGGGTGAGGGCTTCTTCCCCATCAACGTCCTTAAGGCGGTCCAGGCCGTTCCCGAAGTCTGCCGCATCTTCTGCGCCACCGCCAACCCCACCGAGGTCATCATCGCCGAGACGGAGCAGGGCAGGGGCATCCTGGGGGTGATCGACGGTGTCCGCACCAAGGGCGTGGAAGGGGAGGCCGAGATCGCAGAGCGCAAAGCCCTGTTGCGTCGGTTTGGCTACAAACTGTGACGGCCCCTGCCAGCCGGGAAAACGCCCTGCGGCCTCAGCGCCGCAGGGCGTTTTTTGTCCTGGTTTTCTGCCATGGGCAGCAGCCTGGTTTGACCGTCTGGCCGCCTTGGCGTTATAATGCCACCCGCAAATGAGAATTATTCTCATTTGCGGGTGTGGTGGACGTACCTGCCCGACAGGGCATCCCCGCCCCCAGAAGGCACTTTGAACGCAAAGGCGCAAGGGCGCTAAGACGAAAAACAAGGAGATAGAAATGGGCCTTTGGCGACCGAGTTACTGGCAATTCCCCTTTGTCCTGCTGCTCTTACCCCTGCTGCTGGCGGCCTGCGTGGCCCCTGGGCCTGGTGCCGCCGGGGGCGTCTCCACCGGGGCCGATCCCCACGTCGCGGAGCCGGAGCACGCCCCGGTGGAGGTGCCCCAGGCGTTGCCGCCCCTGGAACCGGTCACCCTGGCGTCCGGCGAGAAATTGCGGGTGGTGGCCAGCACCCAAATGATCGCCGACGTGGTGCAGCAGGTGGGGGGTGAATACATCGAGCTGACGACCCTCATCCCCGGCAGTGCCGATCCCCACAGCTACACAGCCACGCCGGCGGACCTGCGCACCCTCAACCAGGCCCACGTCATCTTCATTAACGGCCTGGGGCTGGAGGAGGCGATGGCCTCTGTGTTGGAGAATCTGGAAGGCAATGCCGTGTTGGTGCCAGTCAACGTGGGCGTGACTCCCCTGTCCCCGGCCGAGGAGGACGACCATGGCGACGCCAGCCCAGGGGAGGAGGACGGCCATGAACACGACCATGGCGTCGACCCCCACACTTGGTTCGACGTGCGGAATGTCATGATTTGGGTCCGGAACATCCAGGAGACCCTCTCCCACCTGGACCCGGCCCACGCGGCGGCGTACCAGGAGGCCGCGGAACGCTACCTCCAAGAGCTGGAGGCCCTGGACCGTGAGATCCGGGCCGCCGTGGAGTCCATCCCGCCGGAGAAGCGCCTGTTGGTGACCGACCATGAGACCCTGGGTTACCTGGCGGCTGCCTATGGTTTTCAACTGGTGGGGGCGGTGCTCCCCTCGTTCAGCACCATGGCTGCGCCCTCGGCCCGGGAGCTGGCAGCCCTCCAGGAGCAAATTCGCTCCGTGGGCGCGACGGCCATCTTCGTGGGCACGAACGTGAACCCGGCCCTGGCGGAACAGGTGGCCCGGGATCTGAACATCGCCGTCGTGCCCATCTACACGGAGGAGCTCAGCGCCCCGGATGGCCCGGCGCCCACCTACGTGGCCATGATGCGTTACAACATCCAGGCCATCGTGGAGGCGCTTCGGTAGGGGGCTTCAGGCGGGGGCGTTTTGGGCGGCCGCCGGCCAGCCCAGGCGACGGAGCCAGGCAGCGCAAAGGGACAACCAACTGGCCACGTGGGGATCCTCGTCGGCCAGCCCCAGCCCGTGTCGGCCGTGGGGGTAGACGTGAAGTTCGAAGGGGACCCGGTGGCGGCGCAGCGCCTGGGCAAAGAGCAGGCTGTTTTCCACCGGCACGGCCGGGTCATCGGCTGTGTGCCACAAAAAGGTGGGCGGCGTCTCTGGGCTTACCCGGGTTTCCAGGGACATCTCCAGGCGCTGGGCCGGCGTGGCATCCGGCCCCAGCAGGTTCTCGAAGGAGCCGGCATGGCGAAGTTCCCCCGCAGTGATGACCGGGTAGCAGAGGATCATCCCATCGGGCCGGCAGGACAGGCCCTCCAGCGGGCCTGTCCCCTGGAGGGACGGGTGCCGGAAATGAACGCCCAGGCTGGCGGCCAGGTGTCCCCCGGCGGAGAAGCCGCAGATGGCCACATGGCCCGGATCCACCTGCCAGGATGCCGCCCGTTGCCGGATGAGGCGCAGGGCCCGGGCGGCATCCTGCAGGGGGCGGGGATGGCGGTGGGGCGCCACCCGGTAGTGGACCACAAAGGCGTGCCAGCCTAGCCGGTTGAAGCGCCAAGCTAC
>FWPU01001287.1_pt1 | contig 50757 bp, 60 predicted proteins | sample 2228361 | NCBI WGS metagenome assembly FWPU01 (sample SAMEA103939777, study PRJEB20133) | metagenome | reverse complement strand
GGGCCCTGCGGTCCTTGCAACTACTACAATCCCTTTAACTCCCAGCGCCATCAAGGCCAGCGACTGCTCAACTCCCCATTTCCTTGCGTGAGGGATGCCGGCCGGTAATGACGGCCGCCTGATTGCTTTATTAATTTTCATTGCCCCAAACTATTTGGTGATGACCGGCAAACAACATCTGAGGCACGAGCCAGTGAGGAGTGACGGACGGTCTGAAAAATAATAAATGTGGTCGAGTGGATTCCTTCGGCGTCCACGCAACACCCAGTCGCAACTTGGAAAAAATCGCGAAAGAAGGCATAGAATTCCCGTGGTTTTGGAGGAGCCGCGTACCCCTGCACCATCCACTGAAGGCTCTAAAGCCAAGGCACCCCGCCTACGTTTAAGCGTTCGAAGGATTCAGGGACGGTAGGGAAGAGACCAGTGCGTTGCGCGAGAGGATAGGGCGGGCGCTGAGGTAAGCCAACGAGCACATCACGGGAACCCAGCGCCTTCCGTTGAAGTACGAAGAAATTTCGGTGCTCGTCGTGGACCTGGAAAAGGCAAAGCTGCACCCCAGCCGCACCAATCCCTACAAGAGTTCGCAAAAACAGTCTGCCTAAAGCACTGAAACTCGTTCACTTGCCGGGCGAAGAGATTGCGCTGATTCGGAGAAAGAACGCGGGAAAACCACCCGAAGCGCTGCACGCCGACGTCGTAAGCGCCCTGACTTAAAAAATACTTCGACGCGTTCAATAAAAGCACCATGTCCTTCCAGTAAATTTTTTTTAACAGTATTCTGCGAGTTTCGTCTGCGCGCCCGGGTTTTGAATTGTTTGACTGTGTGCGTACCAATTTTCCCGCCTGACCCGCAGGCGCGAGTACGCGCACTCGACTGCCTGCTTGAAGGAATCGAACCTCGCCGGCTCTGTCGAGAGCGCCTTGCGCGCGCTTTCCCTGCACATCGACGACCCACGGCTGTGCGCCTTCGGCCTCACCGAGCCCGAGGCGGGCTCCGACGCCGCCTCCCTCAAGACCAGGGCGCCTGCCTGCCTTCCTTCCCTGGCGAGCGCTTCAGCCACCGCGAGCCTCACGGAATAATAGCACCCACCCACTGAAGAGTATTCCTTTTTCTTTTCAAACCCTTCCCTGTCGCTGAACACTTCCAAACGGTCCCCTGGCGTCTGAGGAAAAAACGCTTCGACCCACTCGTAATTCCACAGCGTGGGCGCGAGCACGACCACGAACTTGTTTGAGAACGATTCGTGTTCGTAAACCCTGAACTCTTCTATTGGCTCGTTCGCCTTTACATCATCAAGCGCTTTTTCCGACAGCGCCGAATCAACTGCGGTGATGCTCCACCGCGTTGGCACGAGTTTCCTGTTCCTTTCCAGGCCGAGCGCGCCCGCACTCAAAGCACGCTGGATTGAAGAAACCGGCACTCCCTTCTCATACAACTCCATTATTCCCTCGCCAGCCTTCAAGTCAGTGTCGTAAAACGCCTTTTCCAGCCTACTGTCCCACCTGCCCGCGTCCACGCTCATTTCCTTGACGGGTGCGCTTGGGCCGAAGGGCTGGACTTCTTCGTGGAAAAAAACACCAGCAGGCTGCTTGGTGAAACGCGCTTCCACTTCCGGCGAGCGCTCTGCCAAAGCGATTTCCTGAATCATTTCAATGGTTCTGGACTGTTCCTTCACGTGGACGCGTTTTTTTCCTCGCACGAGCTGGAGGCGGAAGTTTATGATGTCCGCCTTGTCGCCGTACTGCCCAAGCCATTGCTCCGGCGCGTCCATCACGCGCGTGTCCCCGTGAGCCGGCGGGACAAGCGGGCCGGCACAAACCCTTGGATAGCCTTGTCTTCCAATGAATACCGACGGCGGGGAAGAGCCCTCGATTCGCTCCCCTACTTGCACGCGCTTGAAGAATCGGGCCCGGCGTGACAACCGCGACAACAAAACTGTTTTTCCGGACGCCATGAACCAGGGTCGCTGCACGCGTTTTTATTTCGTTCGCCACGTGTTTTCCAGTGGTCAACTGTTTTAGTGCATGGTTAAAAAAACCGCCGCGGTTTTTTCAATTGGTGTATTCATGGTTCTCGAGTTCAGGGAAGACCCGACGAAGGGAACGCGAGTAATTTTTTCAACCGAGCGCGCGCGGCGGCCAATGGTTTTCGGCGAAGAGGAGAAGAAAAAGTGCCCGTTCTGCAGGGGCAGCGAGGCGATGACTCCCCCGACCACTTTCGCCAGGCCGAATGCTTTTGAATGGAGGGTGAGGTGCTTCAGAAACGCTTTTCCGCTCCTTTCGCCAAAGCAGCCCTTCCAAGGCCTGGTTGGCCCTGCGTTCGGAGACCATGAAGTGATCGTGGAGACGAACGAGCACGGCGCACTTTTCCAAGACCTCTCCGCGGAACAGTCGGCGCTCGTGATGGAGGCGTACAAGCACAGGTTCAGGACCCTCGGCGCCCGCGAGGGAATCAAGTGCGTTTACTTGTTCAAAAACCACGGCCGCGCAGCTGGCGCGAGCATAGAGCACGAGCACGCCCAGATCGTCGCCCTTCCTTTTGTTCCCGAACTCATTGAAAGAGAGCTCGCGGCCTTTGACGAATTCTCCGGAAAGGAGGGGAAGTGTTTTTACTGCACATTACTGGAAAGCGAGGGAGAAAACCTCTTGGATGAAAACAATTCGTTTCACGCCCTCTGCCCGTCCTTCGCGCGCTTTCCCGCAGAAACGTGGCTCGTGGCAAAAAGGCACTTTGGGACGATGCTTGACTTCAATGAAACCGAGGAAAAGGACTTCATGGCCCTGCTTGCATCTTGCGTGAAAAAAATTTACGAAAAACAAGGCCACGACTACGTCGTCGCATTCCACAACGCGCCCGCAGGAACCGAATTCCATTTCCATGCCGAAATCTATCCTAGGACGAACGTGTGGGCCGGGCTCGAGTTGGGCGCAGGGCTCGTGGTGAACACCAAAAGCGAAAAGGACGCGTTAAAGGAATTGAAAAAAGAGGCGGAGGAGCCAGAGGAATTCCTGCAGCGATAATGCCAATAATTTTTGCTGCAAAAAAATGACTGCGTTATTTTTTCTTCGCCTTCGCCTGGGGCTTTGCCTCTTCCTCCTTCCTTTCCTTTGGCGCAGACGGAATGATTTCTTCAAGGGGCCTTGGACCGGGCGAAACTATTTTTGCATTGAGTTGAGCGGTTTCTGCGGAGACCGTGTTTCCCCGCACGGTTTTCTTCCTCTTTTCAACAGTCCCCTTCTTCTTCCTCGACGACAACAACATGCTCGTTTTCCTCGTGCCAGGCACCTCTGGCTTCATGGGAAAACCATCCTTGTCAGTTCCTCCAGTGATTTCCAAGGCATATCCCTCGAGGCCGGCGACGCCTCCGTCGAACTGTTCTCCGATGCGCTTTCCATACAACTGAGCCTCCCTATCCTTGTCGAGTTCGCGCTGGTATGTTTTCCCCGTCTTTGGGTCGCTGATGACCAAATCCATTCGAGACACCAGAACAAGGAAGAAAACAAGGAAGACTTTTTGGACCGGGCTTTATTAATTTTTTTCCCCCCGCCCCTCCAGCAAGTCTTTAATAACCAAACCCAAAACTCCTTTCATGGACTTCTTTAAGTGGCTTGAGCGAAACAAGGTCATCGTGCTCATTGGGCTATTGCTCGTTGTTTTCCTCGCCCTCGGCTTTTCATCCCAGCCGCCGGCAGTCAGGGAAAGGGAGAGCGCGATAGATTTTGTGCTCAAGGAAGCGTCGGGCGCTTACCCGAACGCTAGCATTAGGGTTATAAACGCTGCGAGGGAGGGGGAGAAGTGGAGAGTGGACGTGAAAATAGCGCTGGACGCGCACTCGCCTTGTCCAAGGGTTTTTGTAAGGAAGTACGAGCTCCTCCCCATGTTCTTCCGCGAGGAGCAGCTGATGAAAAACTGCACGGTGAGCGGCACAATTATTTTCGAGGAAGAAGCAGTCGCCGCGTCGGCGAAGACGCCCTTGGCGTCGGCCGCAGCAGCGGCAGGGGCGCTGGGGTACGCTACTCGCTTATCCAAAGACGTGGTGGAAGTGGCTAAAAACTGTCCCGAGTGCCCAACCACTTTTCCCGCCCCGCTAGTTGGACTGCTTCAAAACATCTCTTCCCAGAACCTGTGGGTGGTTGAGTGGAGGGCTGCGAACGAGAGCGTGTTCGTGGTCCTCGGCGAAAAAGGGGAGTTGCTTGCTGAAGGAAAAAGCTGAATGACTCGAAGGCCGGGTGGTTGGATGAGGATAAGGAACGGAATGATTTGCGTCTACCACTCCTTCGACATCGGGAGCGAGATTCTGGTGGAAAAACTTGAAAAAATACTTGGGGCGGTGCCCAAGGTTTCGCCCATTGAAGTGAAAAAAATTTCCCCCAGGTACGTTCAATACCGCCAGCCCCCGCTCCTCGTGTCACTTGGAACCCATAGGACGCCCGTAGGCAAACGGGTTTTCGAGGCAAAGGTGCTGGCGAAAATATACGACTTCGGCGTAATAACCATTCTCTACCGCATGCCGTTTTCAGGAGACTTGAAGGAGCTCAGGGAACTGAGCGCAAGGCTGTGGGACGCGCTTCCTGAAATGGAGAAAACCGCCTTTGGCCACCTTGAAAGGATACGGAAGGAAATCTCTCCACTCATAGTGAATCCAGTGAGAGAAACATCCTCCGAGGACTACGTGGTTTACTACGCCAACTCCTTCGACAGGCCAGTGACTGCTGGAGAGCTTGCGAGAAAATACTCTGAGGACATCGCATGCATCGTCGCTTCAGAACCTGGCGGGCTCAGCGCACAGGAAATCAAGGAGACGTTCAAGAACTCTCTTTCGTATTCAAACGACTTGGTCGTAGCAGGATGGAACTCCGCCTTCGTGTATGATACTGAAGAATGCTATGATACGCTTGACGTCCTGGAGTATGCGAACATTGAGTTGCTCGAACTCCGGTTATACGACAACTTCCTCGACAATGGACTGGACAGGGCGTACGACGACTTGAAGAAGCCAGAGCCACTCATTGGATCCAAGTACGCGAGGGTGTCGAAAGAACTCTCTGAACTGCGGCTCGAAGTCTCCGAAGTGGTTGAGAAGGTCGAGAACTCGCTCAAACTCGTCGGGGAACAATATCTGGCCAGGGTGCACGAAGCGATTTCCTCAGCCTTTCATCTCAAGAAATGGAAGGAGAGCGTCAACCACAAGCTCGACCTCGTCCAAGACATTTACACGGTCCTCAACGACCAGATTCAGATGACGAGGCTCATCATCCTCGAAGTCCTTGTCGTCGCCCTCATAGCAGCTGAAATAGTCATTGCGCTGCTTTAGTCATGTTTTCAAACAAATAGATTTTTAGTGAGGTTTTTCACACGCCCAAATATTTTAGACTAAGCAGTTCCAAAGTCATTCCGTCCAAACAACCAAATTTTGTACCGATTTTTTGATACTCTCTCAGCAAGTTTTATCCAGTTTTGCAAGGCCGCTCCAGAATTCTTTTACATGGGGAAATTTGAATTTTTTCATCATCCACTAGTACATGCACTAATTTTAAAGCCACTTTGCCGCTTCATAATAATTTGAATAATGGATTGCATCATGCGTAGTAGTATTCGCCCCTTTCCTTCTGTTCCCTGTCCATTTGAGAGCCGGGCTTGTTTGCCCTCGGCCTCCCGGTGTCTGGGTCGCGCCTGAAAGTAACGCCTTGTCCTGCGAGGAAGGAGTTCATTCCAGTCCTCAAGGCAACTGGCGCGCCAGCGAATCCCCTTGCCCCTGGTTCTCCGGAAAAAACAATTAACCGGTCGCTCACCAAGTCAATGAACAAAATGTCGTGGTCCACTACGAAAGAGGGGACGCCGGTTGCCTTCGCGGTTTTTTTGATGAGCTCTGCTGCGGCGAGGCGTTGTTCGACGTCAAGAAAGGCGGATGGCTCGTCAAACAGTCTCAGGCCGGCCTTCCGGGACAGGCACATGGCTATCGCAACGCGCTGGAGTTCTCCGCCGCTCAACCTCGCCACGTTTTTTTCCACGAGCTCGTCCAATTCCAGCGCGGTCCTCGCTTCCCCGAAGGCAAAGGAATCCATTTCTGTTTTCGAAAACAATTCCCCAACTGTTCCGCCGAAGTCGGGCTTCAGGTACTGGGGCTTGTACGCCACCACGGTCCTCGACGGCGCTTCGCCCTCGTCCGGTTTTTCGATTCCTGCAAGCATCTTGATGAAAGTGGTTTTTCCAATCGCGTTCGGGCCCAGCACTCCGAGCACCTCGCCCTCCCTCACGTCACCGCCCGAAACAACCAGCCCAAAGCCAGGATATTTTTTCAAAAGCCTTTCGTAAACAATCGCTGGAGGCGCCGGGCGCTCGCCGGGCAGCCGTACTTCAAAGCGAATGGGCTCCCTCCTCAGCCTCGTGTTCTCCTCCCTCAAAAACCCTTCAAGAAACTCGTTCACCCCGTTCCTGGCAGCCTTCAAGCCAGACACTCTCCCGTAAACCCCCTTCGCCCCGTAAAGAACGTGCACGTAATCGCTCAAGTAATCCAAAACCACCAGGTCGTGCTCGACCACCACCGCACTTTTTCCGCGCCCCGCTCTCCCAACCACCCCGGCGACCTTCAGCCGCTGGCGGACGTCGAGAAAGGAAGAGGGTTCGTCCAGGAAGAAAACACTCGCGCCAGCAGCCAAGCACTTTGCTATAGCAACCCTCTGCAACTCGCCGCCACTCAAGTGCCCGAGTTTTTTCTCCAAACACTGCCTTAGTTAAAGCTCTTCCACGAGTTCTCCGACTCTTCCCTCCCTGCCCAAAAACTGTTCAACAGTTTTTTCCCCGTCCTCACCAGAAGCCAGCGCGTCGACGTACTGGGGCTTGAGCGAAACCACTGCTTCACCTTTTCCAAGTTTTTCCAAGAAACCCCACACCTCCTGTCCCCTGAACGCTTTCTTTGTCTCCTCCCAGCCAACTGGCTCAGGCCCGCCGAAATTGGGTTTCAGCGCGCCACTCACCAAGCCGAGAGCAGTTGTTTTCCCAATCCCATTCACCCCAATGATTCCAACGACCGCGTTGGGCTTGGGCAGGACCAGAGCTTAAAGCCTGAAGGCATTGGGACCATACTGGAACACGGGCCGCCCCTTTTCCTCGGGAAGGTTGATGACTTTAATCGCCTTGACCGGGCAGCGCTTCACGCACAAACCACACCCAGTGCAAAGCTCTTCGTCAATCACCGGCCAGCCCACAGGGTCCTTTGAAACGGTTTCCTCACCCATCCTCACGCCTGGACACGCCTTGATGCACTGGTAGCCACACACCTCGCGCGTACACTTGTCGCGGTCGATGACTGCGATTCTCACAGAACTCCACCACAAACTAGTTTTTTAAAGGAAGAAAAGTTTTTGGTTTCGTGAAAAAACTCCTCCTGCTCTCCATCGCCCTTTCGCTGCTCGTCTTCGAGTGCGTCTAGCCACCAGCCCCAACCCCGGCGCCTTCCCCGACGGTTGCATCAACGCCTTCTCCAACCATTTCTCCGAGCCCGACGCTGGTCAGCCGCGCAGCAGCAAGGGAAAAACTCTTCCTGCTCCTGGTCAGGAACGAGCTGCTTGCCAAGCTGCTTTCCGGAATCGGCGTGGAAGGGGGCGAGGCACTGGATTTCATCGCGATCGGCGTAAACGCGAGGCTGGCCAAGGACCCGGCGGTTGAAAGCGCGTGGAACGCGCTCGCAAGAGGAGAGGAGGGAGGAACTGCCTTCGCGAAACTCATTAATGCCACGGCGAGTTCAAGTTCAAGGGCTTTCAACGAGTCAAGAGAAGAGTTTGAATAAAATCAATGCAACAAAAGCACTGGCGCACTTGGACGAGGCGGGCAGGAGCGAAGACGCTCTCGTCGCCTGGGCCGCGTTCTTTTTCGTCGCAACCGACCAAGAGCGCATGAACTTGGTGGTGGACATCGAGCTGGCAGTCAAACTGACCGGCGACGCTTCTTCAAAAAGCGCCTGGGATGCGGCGAAGGCGTGCTGGGGCGCAAACTGCACACCCCAGGATGTGGCGGCCAAAAACAAGGCGCTTGCAAACGCTTTGCTGGAACACAAAAAGAGTCACGTCCAAAAAAGCCCTGGATGAACTCGGTTAGCTGCCTGGCTTGAGGCGCTCCTCGACGAGTTCCCTGACGCGGCCCGCGCATCTGGAACAAAAGTCTTTTCCTTTGAAGTCCACCCAGTACAAGCTCGGGGAAAAACTCATCACGCACCTTTCGCTCCTGCAGTGGTGGAGGCCAAGCACGTGGCCCAATTCATGGATCGCCTCCTTTTCAACCCTCTTCATGAAAAGACCCTCAACCATTTTCTCCTCGCTCTTCCTCCTCGCAGGAGGCGGCCTGAGGCGGTAATAAGACATTACTCCACCTCTTCCGCCCAAGTGCGCTGCGCCGAACACGTAGTTCATTGCACCCACGTACAAGTCATGGGGAAACAGGCCGAGAACAATTCCTGGAAACTTTTTTTCAACCTCCTCCACAACCGCTTCCGCGTCCCACTGGTTTCGGCCAAGGCTCAGCGAAGAACGCGAAACGTGGAAAACCTCTTTCGGAAACGACACTTTAGCCCTGAACGCTTTTGCAAGAGGGCGCGCGAGCCGCTTGGCAGAAAAAGGTTCCTCGAGCTGGACTACTGTAATCATGGAATTAATTCACGGTTTTTAAATAAAAGGCGCGGCGGCCAAGGGAAAAGCTTTTTTTAAACTCAACGCATTTTATAACTTTAGAAAGATGGACCACCATGGGATGCCGCCATTACTTGCGCACAGGACTTGTCTTAGCACTGTTTTCCGTGCTCTCCGCAGCTTTTTCCTTCACTGACACGAATTCCACTCATTGGTCCCAGGGAACTTTCGTGAACACCACTTACAACGACACCGACGCCTATCTTTCCGGAACCAATGCCTCGGGCACCTTTGAACGGGTTTGGGACGCGGGCGCGCCCGCGTTGTGGGATGTAATTAATTGGACTTCCAGTATTCCGGTAACCGAAGTGGCTCACGGCAAGCCGTGCACCGCTTCCTCAGAAGGTTCCACCACTCCGTGCAACATGTCCGTGGACGGGAATTATACGAGCACGTGGAACGCGGAAGTACTGGCGCCGGCTTGGATAAAAATCGACCTGCAATCAAACCACACCATTTACTACGTTGTTTTTTACTGCGGGGGCACGTCGGGGCATTATGGGAACGTGACGCTCCTCGACGAAAACAACAATACGCTGAACACCACTCCTTTCGCTGACGCTGGTTCGCCGTGCAAGTCAGACAGCCCAATGACAATAACCTATCCCAATGGCGTGCAGAACGTGCGTTACATCATGGACAACGCGACTGGCGGCGGGGACTGGGTGGCGATGACTGAATTACAGGCATACAATACGACGTTTCTCGTCCAAACGTCTTTCAGTCAAGACAATTCCTCGTGGAGCGCTTGGAGGGCCCACAACCAATCCAGCGGCTCCCGAGTCGGTTACTACGCGAGTCCCTCGGCTGACACGACCCCGAGAGGCAGGTTTCTGAGGTACCGCGCCACTTGGGTTGACACAACGGCCCCGGCACAGCTTTCAGACGTTTCAGCCAACTATTCGTCGGCGTGTGGCAGCCTCTCCTTGAACACCACTTTGTTTGACGATGTTCTCTATTCCGGGAGCGGGAACTGCATGACAATAAGCAGCAGTAATGTGGTGCTTGACTGCGCAGGCAAGTGGGTGAATTCAACCACTGGAGCCGCATCCGCCGGAATATACGTCGCCGCGGCCAACGTAACGGTAAGGAACTGCTTGGCCGGCAACTGGACCGCGGGCTACGGAATCCGCGTGTACGGCGCTGCCGGCGCAAACATTTCAAGCAACACTGCAAAAAACAACCAGTACGGAATAATTGTTTATGGCGGGAGCTCGAACACCACTCTCTTCAACAATACTGCGAACAACAACCAGTACGGAATATACGTCTACGGCGCGAGCAACACCACGCTCACAAACAATACTGCGAACAACAACGACTACGGCATTTACCTCACCGCCGACTATACGACGATGAGGAACAACTCGATGGACAATAACTTCTACAACGGCTTCGACCTCGTCGGCTCTTACACTGCCGCCCACTTCGACAACGACATCGACACCTCGAACACAGTTAACGGCGAGCCATTGTATTACTTGAATAGGAGAACGAATTACGTGCTCGAGGGCCTGAACCTGGTCGCCGCAAACACTTCGATTGCAAAAGTCATTGTTTCGTTGTCGAATAATGTGACGGTGCGCAATTCAGTGCTCCGTAACACGGCGACCGGCGTCGGCATCGCGTTCGTGCACTCGAATAATTCGCTGGCCTCGAACGTGACTGCTTCAAACAATTGTATCGGCGTGTATGTTGGCTTGAATTCGTGGAACAACACCGTGGCTGGGTCAACCGCGTCCAACAACCGCGCCTGCATTTACTATAGTTCGGGTTACGGCGTCTACCTCGATAGCACTGCATACAATTCCAGCATAGAGAACTCCGCGTTCTCCGGCAACGACGTGGCCGTCTACGCCGGGTCTTCTTCACTGCATTTACTTTACAATAATTCCATGACTAGTGCAGTGAACAACATTGACGCGTCGAGCGGCTCGTGGGTGTTGGCGAAAACACTGGGCGCGGGCCAGATAAGGTACTCGTCGATGTCTACGAACAATTCAGTGACAGAGGACATGTATTACGTGGCTGTTGGCGTGGCTGCGGTGAACTCGTCTGCGAACACTGACTTAAACACGTCAGCTGAAATAACCATGCCTTTCTCTGGAACGTGCCCGCGCGTGAACCTTTACTTCTACGACAATTATTCGACGAGCTTGAGTGAAATCATTTCGTACGGCCGGCCGTGCAATTCGTCGAGCACGCCCTCGTGTGTCACGGTTTCTTGTTCTGGAAGCACTGTGACGTTTTCGGTCACGCGCTTCAGCAGCTACGGCGGCCAGGGCTACGAGATTCCGGAATTCTCCTTGTTGACTGCTGTTGGTGCCTTCTTGGTTGCCGCCGCAGGTTACGCTTTGGCCAGAGAAAATGAAGTCAAATTCGAAAATGAAGCAAATTAAGCAGTATTTTGCGCTTGAAAAAAGGTTTTTTAATCCACTGAATTTAATGCACTTGACCCGCCATGCCTTTCGAAAAAATCCTTAAATGGCTCCGGGGATTGTTTGGGAGGAAAAAGAACTTCAGCCTCGGCCTTTACGGCAATCCTTCGGTGGGGAAATCGACTCTCGCGAACCGCATCTCCAAGGACTGGACCGGGGAGGAGATGAGCGAGGTTTCGGAAATTCCTCACACGACGCGAGCGGTGGTGAAGAAGGAGCGGGTGCGGTTGAGGCTCAATGGCCAGGAGCTGACCATGAACCTCCTGGACATGCCCGGGATTGCGACGAAAGTGGATTACAAGGAATTCGTCAAGTACGGTTTGAAGACCGAGGACGCCCAGCAGAGGGCGAAGGAGGCTACGAGGGGAATTATTGAGGCAATCAAGTGGCTGGAGCACGTGGATGTTGCTTTGGTTGTGATGGACGCGACCCAGGACCCGTACACTCAAGTGAACATAACGATTCTAGGAAATCTTGAGGCGCGCAGCATTCCCGTCATCATCGTGGCCAACAAAATGGATCTGAAGAAAGCCAGCGCGGACCGGATAAGGGATGCTTTTCCCCAGCACGAGGTGGTCGAGGTGAGCGCGCTCACTGGAAAAAACATTCAGGCCCTTTATGAAGCGATTGCCAAGCACGCGGAATGAAAAACGGGTTGAATGAAAATGGGCTGGGTACAGATTGAATTCGTTTCCTCAAAGGTTTTGGAGGGAAAGGACAGCGAGCAAAAGATAAAATACATTTTGGACAACGTGAGGAGGGACAAGATAATGGTTTTGGAAGACACCCTGAGCCCGGAGGAGGAGAAGATGTTGATTGAAAAGACGATGGGAGTGGTTTCAAAAAACTTTCCCGGAATAGAGGTGTCTGCGCTTGGAAGGGGCGAGAACGACTTTAAAAGCGTTTTAATCCGGCTATTGGGTGGGAGGACTTCGGGCCTTACTGTGGTTGGGCCCTCCCACCTCGTGAGGGAAATGAAGAGGGACCCGAATAAACTACACTTGCTGGCTGGGACTTGACCTCACAAGTAAGCTAGTGGGTCTCTGCGTTTCATGAAGTCCACTCTGTCGAAGTCAGCGTCGGCACTCAAGATTTCTGTGACGTCGTTGACTTCCATCGTAGCCGCATGGATGTAGTCGACGCCACTCGCGTCGTAATGGTATTCTGTAGCACGTTTGACGAGAAACAGATTCAAATCAAACCACGTGATGGGCAGACTCAAAATCGCATCAATATTGGCGCGGATGTCGAGTTCCTTGCCTCGCCCGAGCTTCTGATTAATTTTTTTTTAAGACGTTAATCACTTCCACCAGCATCAACAGGCTTGCGCACGCCTTGAGTTTTCCGCTCTCAACGTCTTCAAGCACCCGCTTGCACGGCCCGCCGTATTTCGGGTGTTGTTCAATTGCATAAATGAGTATGTTGGTGTCGAGATAAATCATCCAAATTCTTCCCTTGCTTGTTTCACTAGTTTTACAGCATCCACGTCGAGTTTAGTCTGGGAGGTCAGGAAATCGACTGGTCGCGCTACTTTCTTCACCATCAGTGGCGGCATCACGGCTTTCGCGAGTCACCGGTCAGGAAATTGACTGGTCGCGCTACTTTCTTCACAGTATCGACTACCACTAGTCCTCGTACAAGGTGCCACTCGACTTCCTTGCCTGGTCTGATGCCCAGAAATTTTCTGACCTCTGAAGGAATAGTGGTCTGGTTTTCTGAGTAACATTTGTTGCCAGCTGCCACGATGACTGTAAACATAAACGAGGCTGTCGCAAAAAAGTTTCGCGAGACTGCTGCAGTGGTTTTTGGCAGGACAAAAGGTTATCTGGGCAAGGCTGTTTCAGAGGCGTTTTCCCTCTGGATGCAGTTCAAGCAGGAAAAAAAGCCAGCGCGCGCATGCTAGAAATCCTTGAACAAGGACTTGACTTGGGCGGCATAGCATTTACTAGAGAACAGTTTCATGCCCGCAGGGAATAGGATGCGCTTCATTGACACCAGCATTATTTTCTATGCATTTGACCGAACCCAGGGAAGAAAACGCGAGCAAGTGAAGGATTTTTTCAAAAAAATTTCCATAGGAGAGATTGAAGGATGTGTATCGAACAAGGTCCTCTCCGAACTGTACAATGCAGTGACCATTAAAGTCAAGGAAAAAAAGGAAACTGCATTCACCATAATAGCAGGCGTGCTTGAAAGTGATTCTTGGAAAAAAATTAATTACGCTGCAGACACGGTCGTGGCCGTAGCGCAGTTTTCCGAAAGATTTGAAGTGCCTTTCTGGGATGCGCTCGCCCAAACAATGCTCGAGAACCGCGTCCGAGAAATAGTAAGCGAGGACGAGATTTTTTCAAAAATACTTGGCATAAGGGCGCTTAACCCGTTCAGATAACAAAATAAATACTTAGCTGCTTTCTTCTTTTCATGCCCCACAAGTGCGTCAGGTGCGGCGCAGAATACGTGGACGGCTCCCCAGAATTGTTGAAGGGCTGCGCGTGCGGGTCCCGGGTTTTCGTTTACTCGAAGGCCGAGCGCGAGGCATCGGTGAAGGCGAGCGAGGAGGACGTGAGGGCGCTGGAGAAGGAGCTCGAGCCATTGACTAGGAAGCGGCCTGTGAGCATTGAATGGAGCGTCGAGAACGTGCGCGTGCTCGAAAAAGGATTGTACGAGATAGACGTGAAGTCGCTGATGCAGGGCGACCCCATCGTGGTGAAGACGGACAAGGAAGTTTATTTCGTGAGGTTTCCTGCGGTGAAGAAAACAGCTAGGAAAAAATAAAGGGAAACGAGCCAGTGGAAACCGCGTCCCAGACGCTTTTTATTGGTTCTAGTGCTGGTTGCATGAGTTTCAAAAAAGCCGCGCCGGCAACCGGCAGGGTCCAGAAAACCGGTTTCCGATTTCGTGGAATAAAAAGCATTTGAATATGCGCTGGTTGGAACAGTGTGAATAAACAAGTTCATTGAATTCTTGAAAGGCGGAAAACAAGAACAGAAAATGGCTGAGGGGGCAGTTGAAGCGGCTCGTTGCGTGCGCAAAACGTATTCGGAAACGCACTTGTTTAGGAACGAGGCGCGTGAGAATTTGGAGCAATGAACTTCGATGCGCGAGGACCACTCTAAACCAACTTTTTTTCGTCAACCAGCGAATTTCATACGTTTTCATACCATTCGCCAAGGTTTTTCGCCTCCCGGCCAGAAGAAGTTCGTCAACTGCCAAAAAACGCGGGATAAGCTTTAAAAACCCTTCCAGAATAGGTTTATCGCAATCGGACCGTGCTGGATGCAAGGCCGAGGAATCGTGTTTTAGTTTTTTTACGAAAATCCTTCGGCGGTATCCGCTAGTCCGGTGCAGACCAAAAAATAGGTCTTTGTGGACCAAAAAACGACCCGCACACGCGGCCGGACCGGGGAAATCATTGTTTTCTTGGACCGGAAGCGATGCGGGGCGAGGTGTATAGAATGAAAAGCATGAACGCAAAGAGAATAGTTGCAGTAGCCGCAGGCGCTGCAATGATTGGCGCAGCGTTCGCAGGCGCAGTGTCCGTGGACGAAAGCGGACTCGGCAACTATAAGTTCTTCAGCAACGACACGCCCGACGTCAAAATCGTCGTTGGCTCAGCAGCCCAAGCAAGCGACGCAGTCGCTGCAGCAAACATCGCAGCCATGATAGGAAACCTGGCATACGCGAGCAGGGACATCACAGTAGTCGGCAAGGACCAAGTCTCGTGCCCGGCAGGCGAAGGCCAGTGCACAGTCGACGAAGCAAGCAAGAGTGTCACCCTTGACGTGACCACGCCAACAGGACCAGCAGGAGCATACCAGATGAAGACATACATCGAAGACAACCTCGACTCCAACCCGGACGTGACGAGGAACATTACGACGTCATATGACGGGAGCCTCCAGAAGTCAGGAACCGTAATCATGCCAGGAAGCGGCCAGTTCCCGAAGTCAATTAGTGGCTCTGACACCACTGTCCTGAAAAAGGACTACGTGGTGACTGGCGTCAGGGCGTTGACTATAAAAGAGACCGAGTGGGTGTATGGATTTTCATTCACCACATTCGACGACCCGACCGACTCTGTGATGGCAAAGACCGTGAGGGCAGCTTACAAAGCGGTTTTCGCAAACCCGCTGCCGTTCTGCCTCGACACTACAAAGAACGGAAACACGACTGCCTCGGCGTGCGCGGACAGCGACTTGACGAAAAACAACCACGTCCAAGTGTACTTCCTTGGAGACAAGTGGACTGTAGTGGACATGGGCATTAACGCCTTGACCGGAGTCGTAACGTCAATAACCCTTGGAAAAGAGACCGCATACAGCCCAGTCATGCAAATCGGGGACGAACTCGTTGCAGCGAATGGAGCAAAAGTCAAACTCAAGTCAATCTCGGGCATCGGTTACACCACTGCATACCTGCCCTACGCCTCTTTCGAAATCACTGACCCAGTGACTGGAACGGTTTCGACGAAAACCATCCAGACAGGCGGCGAGGAACAGGTTGCAGGAGTAGTCGTGCACGTGAACAAGATCTTTCCAGGAGTTAACCAAGTGAACTACGCGGACGTGTCAATATACTCCGACAAACTCGACTTGTTCGACGGCCAGCAGATAAGCGGGCACGGAAACTGGAGGGCGATAATCGCATCCTCCACCTACGGCAACGCGCCTGCTGCTGCAGAAATCGGAGTATACAACCCAGTAGTAACCGTTGGTGACTTCAAAGCAGGCGAGTCATTCACCCTCATAACCAACCAGCCAGCACTCAAACTCACTTACGTGGGACTAGAAGAACCGACCTACGACCCACTGGTGTTCACTTCACCAGGAAGCTCGACTTCAACAATGCCAACGACAGCGACGGGCAACTACACGGCACCAGCCTATTTCCTGACGATAAGCTCGGGAAAAACAGACGCATTCAAGAACGTGAACCCGACGATTAACACGAACCTAGTCAAGGTAGCCCTCACCGCAAACACCTCCGCAGGTGCAGCGGGAAGCGTTGAAGTGAACGCGGGCTCGGTCTGGGCCCTCGATGAGACAGGAGGGTACTGGGTCAACATAGCCAACGGTACAGTGGACTACTATTACAGTTCAAGCGACTGGGCAACCATAACCTTCTTGAACGCGACCGAGGCAGGAGGAAACGCTGTCCAGAACGGCACATTCGTAATCCAAGTGCCGGAGTTCCTCGTCGACAACCAAGTCGGCCAAGTAACGCCAACAACAACAAACGCGGGATACCTCCAATTCTACTGGAACCCAACCACGTACAATTTCGTGAACTCCAACGCAACCGGAGCAGCAAGCGACCAAGCGTACTACAACAACCTTGCAGGACTTTCAAACACAACTGCAAAGCCAGTCTACTACAGTCCAAGGGGAGGCAAGCTAACCGGCTTTGGAAGCTCCTCTGTCCAATACCAGTACGCGACCAGCCTAGTGCACGCCAAGTACTTGCTTGAAGGAGCAGCCAACGTCACCGCAGGAGCAGCGAGGACAGTAGCCAAGGTTGGAGACACCGTGCTTGATGAATCAGGATACAAGGTCACGGTGGTCGGCATCGACTGCACTGCCTCAGGCGCAGGCGCGTGCGGTGCACCGACTGGACTCGACGCGCTCGCGCCATCAGAGCCGAGTGCAATGGTGGTCAAGGCGCTCGACACGTCGGAGTCGCCGCTCGTCATCACTGACGCGCAGGCAGGGGGCGTCGCGAAGGCCATCGTGGTCGGCGGGCCAGTAGTCAACACTGTTGCCAGGGAAGCGCTCGGAGAGGGTGCGATCACTTCCGCGACCGAGGCCATGGTCAAGGTCGTGGACACGAAAGTGATTGTCGCAGGATACACTGCTGCGGACACGCAGGCTGCCGCGAACTCCCTCATCAGGTGGCTGGCTGACAACAGGGACCGCATAGTGAGGTAAACTCCTTTCGGGGGCAATTCGCCCCCTTTTCCTAATTTTTTTTTCTTTTCCTCCCCCTAGCGCGAGCCGGATAAAGGCAACTGGTTCAATCAAAAAATTTTATTAATCGCGGGCAACCAAAAAAATTTCTCCAAAAACTCTTTCCGGTTTTTATTCTCCGGCACTTTATTTTTTCTTGAAAGGTTTTTTCATGGAAAAAAAAACAATTCTCTGGCTCCTGGCTGTTCTGGTGATTGGTGCCTTCGTGCTCGAGTTTTTCGTGGTCATCATGTTTACGCCGCCCCAGCAAAGAGAAGAAACGGTCCCGACCCCTACTCCTGGGCCGAAACAGTTTACAGGAATCGGTTACGCCAAAGCAGTTGTTGTCGGCTTCGGCGACGACGCGCTGGTTGAATGCAATACCACGGACTCGCGGGCTGCTGACGCGCTCGCCGGCGTTGAAGGAGTGAAAAATGCTTTCTTCGCAGCAGGCGCGGTGATAGTGGTTAAGCTCAACCAGAGTTTTTCTTCAGAGGAATTCGCGGGCGTGGCAAGTGAAATGAATTCAACGCTATCACAATGGTGTGCTCCGAAAATCGTGAGAAGCGCCGCAATCAGACTGGAAGAACCTTTAATGGTTTTCGACCGGTTGAACAACTCGGAAACAATTTATCCGCGCGATTTGGAAACACATGCCTTTTACTTGGGTCAGCGCGCGCCAACAGCCTTTGTCCTGCCCGGAGTGGTTGAAAACGAGTCCATCGACCTCTTGGCGAGAGTTTTCCTCCAAGAGGGGCGGGTGGCCCAGTTCTTAGCCCAACAGGTTTCTGCCGAGGCTGGCGCGCCTGGCGCGGAAAACGAGTCCGCTTCAAACGAGTCCGGCGGAAGCCGGTAACGAAACAGGGAATGTTATAAAACACTTGCGGCAATTATTTTTCCAGGGTGAACTGGTTTGGCTGAAAAGGTTTCTCCAGGCGACTTCGTGCGCCTCGAATACACGGGCAGGGTCGGGGAAAGGGTTTTTGACACGACGAGCGCCGAGGAAGCGAAGAGGACAGGAGTTTTTGACGAAAAAGCAAAATACGGTCCTGTGCTCGTGGCCGCTGGAAGGGAACAGGTGCTGAAAGGCCTTGACGAGGCGCTCGTGGGAGCAGAAGTGGGGGTGGAGAAGAAAATCGTGGTTCCGCCGGAAAAAGCCTTTGGGGAGAGGAAGCCCGAGCTCGTGAGGCTGATTTCGCTCGGAGAATTCCGGAAAAGAGGCATTGACCCGGTTCCCGGAATGGTGCTTGACTTGGACGGGGCCAGGGCAATTGTTCAAAGCGTTTCAGGGGGTAGGGTCAGGATTGATTTGAACCACGAGCTCGCTGGAAAAACTCTTGAATACACTTTCAGGGTGGTTGGGCGAATCACTGGAGCAAAGGAAAAGGTCGAGGCACTCGGAAAAGAGCTTTTGCCAAAACTTCCCTCGCCGGTATTCGACGGCGGGAAAGTGAGTGTCGTGGTTCCGGCCGAGGCCGCGAAGGACTCGGACTACGTTGTTTCCAAGATTCGCTTCGTCCAGCAGGCGCTGGCGCTGGTTCCTGAAGTGGAGAGCGTGGTCGTGGTCGAGGAATACGCGAAACCAAGCGCGCCCCAGCCGGCGAAAACGCGTTGAACGCCGCCAACGCTCGTCGGAGGGTTTAAATACTTTTCCAATCCATATCATTCAACCCCAACTAGTTTTTGTGGTCAAATGGATGTAGCGAGCGCGAATGCTGAGAGGCTCAAGGGAACAACCACCGTCGGCCTCGTGTTTGACAAGGGAGTGGTGCTGGCTGCGGACAAGCGAGCGACCATGGGTTACTTCATTGCCTCGAAGGAAGTGGACAAGATTTTTCCAGTGGCCGACAGGATGGCTATGACCATCGCCGGAGTGACTGGCGACGCGCAGTCCCTCGTGCGCCTCATCAGGGCAGAACTCGAGCTCTACAAGTACTCGCGAGGCGCTTCCCTCACCGTCGAGGGCGCGGCGAGTCTCTTGGCAAACATTCTCCAGGGAAGCAAGTACTTTCCCTACATCGTCCAATTGTTGTTGGCTGGATACGATTCCGCGCCCAGGCTCTTCGACCTGGACCTCGTGGGCGGGCTTATTGCGGAAAAATATACTTCAACCGGCAGCGGGAGTCCGGTTGCGTTCGGAATGCTCGACGAATATTATAGGGAAGAAATGGGCAGGGAAGACGCTGTAAGGCTGGCCGTGAAGTCCGTCAACGCGGCCATTAAGAGGGACGCGCCCACGGGCGAGGGAATAGACTTGGTCGTCGTGACCAGGGAAGGCATTAAGAGGTACTCCAAGGAAGAGGCGGCGAAAATACTGGAATGAATTGTTTTTATTGGTTTTTCCATTCGTTCTCGGCTCCAATTATTTTCTTCATTTCTTCATTTTTCTTCACCTGTTTTCGTTTCCTTTGTTAAATTTTTCGGAAGGCAGTCCTTTGAAAGGCGTTCCCCAATTGAAGGTGGTGTAAAGTGAATGGATTGAAGGAGATTCAGGAAAGCGTCCAGGAGGTCCTTCCCCCCGCGTGCGAGCTCTCAAAGGTCGAGGTGGAGGGCCCGCAGGTAGTGATTTACGTAAAAAACATCAAGGCATTTTACGAGGACCAGAACCTCATCACCAAAATAGCGGCTCGCGTGAGGAAGAAAATCATCCTCAGGTGCGACGCCTCCGCCCTCCTGCCCCAAGAGCAGGCGCTGAAGGAAATAAAGTCAATCATTCCCCTCGAGGCAGGCGTGACCGAGATACGGTTCAACCCCGTGTTCAACGAGGCAGTCGTCGAGGCGCTCAAGCCAGGCATAGTGATTGGAAAGGGCGGGAGCGTACTGAAAAGAATCATGCTTTCCACGGGCTGGTCACCCAAGGTGCTGAGGGCGCCCACTTCGCCGTCGGAGACTGAAAAAGCCATAAGGAGTTCAATGATAGGGAACGCGGAGGAGAGGAAAAAATTCCTCAACGCCCTGGGAAAGAAAATGCTTGCGCCCAGCACCGGGTGCGACTGGGTGAAGATAACCGCTCTCGGCGGCTTCAAGGAAGTGGGAAGATCTTCTCTCCTGCTCCAGACCCCGAAGAGCAACGTGCTCATCGACTGCGGCCTCAACGTGGACACCTCGGATGCTTCAAAAGCGTATCCTTACCTGAACGCGATGAACCTGGCGCTTGAACAGCTTGACGCAGTGATAATAACCCACGCCCACCTCGACCACTCGGGCTTCGTTCCATACTTGTTCGCCTACGGGTACGACGGACCGGTTTACTGCACTCCGCCCACCAGGGATCTGATGGTCCTGCTTCAACAGGATTGCGTGAACGTGCTCAAGTCAGAGACCGGGCAAGCACCGTATTCGGAAAAAGACATTAAAAAGGAATTGAACCACGTGATTGCAAGGGACTACGGGGAAGTAACTGACGTGACGCCTGAGATACGCTTCACTTTCCACAATGCAGGGCACATTCTCGGAAGCTCGCAAGTGCACTTGCACGTTGGAGAAGGCTTGCACAACATAGTCTACACCGCCGACATAAAATACGGCAAAACCAATTTGTTTGAACCGGCTGACACGCGGTTCCCCCGCATAGAAACCCTCCTCATGGAAAGCACTTACGGGGCAAAGGACGACATCAATCCAAGGCTCGACGAGTGCGAGGCGAGGCTTGTAACGACCGTGAAGCAGACCACGGAGAGGCGGGGGAAAGTGCTGGTTCCGGTGTTCGCTGTGGGCAGGGCCCAGGAAATAATGCTTGTGCTCGAAGCGCACTTGAGGGACGAAAACATTCCAGTCTACTTGGATGGAATGAGCCAAGAGGCTTCAGCAATTCATACAGTATACCCGGAGTACTTGAGGAGAAACGTCCAGAGAAGGATTCTCCAAAACGACTCGCCGTTCGACAAGCCGTTATTCCGCAACATGGCTGGAAGGGACAGGAAGGAAATCGCGGAAAGCGATGAACCATGCGTCATACTCGCTCCTTCGGGAATGCTTTCAGGCGGGCCGTCCGTCGAGTTCCTGAAGCTCCTGGCAGGAGACCCGAGGAATTCCCTGGTCTTTGTTGGTTACCAGTCCGCGTTGTCCCTGGGCAGAAAAATCCAGTCCGGGGAAAGAGAGGTGCCCATCCTGAACGCTGCCCACAAGCTCGAGTCGCTGAAAATAAACATGGAAATCACCACAATAGAAGGTTTTTCAGGCCACTCCGACCGCCAACAACTCCTCGCATACGCGAAGAGCCTGCGGCCGAGGCCCGGAAGAGTGTTTACGATGCACGGGGACGAGAACAAGTGCGACGAGCTGGCGAGGACAATAAACAAAATGCTTCACGTGGAGACGAGGGCGCCGCTCAACCTTGACTCAATCAGGCTCAAATAAAGTGCGAAGGGTGGTTGGTTTGCTGGAGGAAAAAATCCTTGAAATCCTGGAAAAGGACTCGCGCACCCCGGTCAAGCGCGTGGCCTCAATGCTCGGAGCGAAGGAGGAAAAGGTGGCGGCCGCAGTGAAAAAAATGGAGAAAGAAGGCGTGATAATAAAATACGGCGTTGTGGCGAACAAGGAAAAACTCGGAAGGGAAGAAACGCTTGCCGCCATCGAGGTGAAGCTGACTCCCCAGCGGGGCGCTGGGTTCGATGCAGTGGCCCAGCGCATCGCCAGGTTTCCTGAAGTAAGGAGCGTCTACTTGATGTCCGGGGACTACGACCTGCTCGTGTTCGTCGATGGAAAGTCCTTGAAGGAAGTGGCTTATTTCGTTGCAGAAAAACTAGCCTCCCTGGAAAACGTCACGAGCACGGCCACCCACTTCCTCTTAAAGAAATACAAGGAAGGCGGGGCGCTGCTCTCCGGCGCAGAGGAGTCTGAGAGGCTCGTGGTGGCTCCCTAGGCGCTTTCCAAGTGGTTTTTTTGAGAATCAATTCCCTTCTCGAGTCCATCCCGCCTTCGGGGATAAGAAAATTCTTCGACCTGGCAAGCTCGATGAAGGACGTGGTGTCACTCGGAATAGGAGAACCGGATTTCGTGACCCCGTGGCATGTCCGGGAAGCCTGCATGTATGCGTTAGAAAAGGGGCACACTCATTACACTTCAAACAAGGGCCTCCTGGAATTGAGGCACGAGGTCGCCCGCCACGTCGCAAGAAAATGGGGGCCGCGGTATGATGCGGAGAACGAGGTCCTCATCGGAGTCGGGGTAAGCGAACTAATTGACCTAGCCCTCAGGACCTTAGTGAATCCAGGGGACGAGGTCGTCATTCCAGAGCCGTGCTACGTTTCATACAAGCCGCTCGCGCTCCTCGCCGGAGCAGTGGTGAAGGTCGTTGAAACGCGTCCGGAAAACGGTTTCCAACTCACCGGAAAAGAACTCGAGGCCGCAGTTTCAGAAAAAACAAGGGCACTCGTCCTCTCGTACCCAAACAACCCCACTGGCGCAATAATGCCGAAAAAACGACTTGAAGAAGTTGCCGGAGTCGCGCGTGAACACGGCCTGGCAATTGTCTCCGACGAAATCTACGCCGACCTCACGTACGACGGGACCCACTGCTCCATCGCTTCGCTCAAGGGAATGAGGGAGAAAACCGTTCTCCTCAACGGTTTTTCAAAAGCATACGCGATGACTGGATTCCGCCTCGGTTACGCGTGTGGGCCGGAGAAAATCATTGCGGGAATGACGAAAATTCACCAGTACTCCGTGCTCTGCGCGCCCACGCCGGCCCAGCGCGCCGCGGTCGAGGCGCTGAAGAACGGCGAAAAAGCCGTCGAGGAAATGCGCGGGGAATACGACGAGAGGAGAAGATTCATAGTAAAGGGCCTGAATGAAATCGGGCTGGACTGTTTTGAGCCCAAGGGAGCCTTCTACGCGTTTCCCTCTGTCCGGCGAACACGCCTCTCGTCCACCGAGTTCGCTGAAAAACTCTTGGCCGAGGAAAGGGTCGCAGTGGTTCCTGGAAACGCGTTCGGGCAGTGCGGCGAGGGCTTTGTCCGGTGCTCCTACGCGTCGTCGTTGGAAAACATTCAAGAGGCCCTTTCGCGCATGGAAAGATTCGTCCGAAAACACTTAAAACGATTCAGGTAATTCGATGCGCATCGTGCTAACCGGTACTCCCGGAACAGGCAAGTCGTCCCTGTCAAGGCAACTGGCCAAACTAATAGGCGGCAGGCTCGTTGACGTGAACAAATTCGCCGCTAGCCACAAGCTGTTCTTGAAGGAAAAAGGGGCGTTCGGAGAGAGGACGGTTGATTTGAAAAAAATGAAGCGCGCGCTGGCGGCTTCGCTGAAGGGAGAGAAAAATTTTGTCGCCGAGGGCCACTTGGCCTGCGAGTTCAGTATTCCGGCAGACGCTGCCGTCGTGCTCAGGTGCGACCCGCGCGTGCTCCGCAGGCGCTTGGAAAAAAGGAATTATCCGGAGGAAAAAATCCGGGAAAACGTGCTCGCCGAGCTCCTCGACTATTGTTTGATAAAAGCCGAGGAAAACCATGGGAAAAAGCGCGTGCTCCAAATTGACGCGACGCGCGGGGCCTCCGCCCCCAAGATTTTGAAAAAAATTCGGAGTCGCGCGGGCGACCGCGTGGACTGGTCGAGGCAATTGCTTGACCCGAAGCAACTGGGGTCTCTGTTGAAGGAGTGAACAACCAAGACCTTCTGACCTTGGTTGTTCTTGAAAACCATGGCACTGGACGAAAATCGAGCACGGGGCGAAAACCGGGCGCGAAAGCTTTAAAAAGCCGTTGCGGGAAAAGATACCATTTTTCAAAGGGTGAAGAAAAATAATGCCGAAACCAAAGCCAGAGGAGGAATGGGAAGAGGAGGAGGAGTGGGAGGACGACTCGGACTGGGAAGAGGAAACCGAGTGACTGTCCAGCACGCCTGGTTCCTTGACTTGTTTTTTTCCCTTTTACGCATTTTTTTTTTCCAGTTGTCCAGCAATATTGCAGTGGGGAAATGAGGTTCATCACTCCAGAGTTGCGCGCAATCCTTTCAAAGCCGCAGGGAAAACTCGTGTCCGAACCATCCGCGCTCCGCCTCTTTCGCCGAACCAAGGCATTTTCAATTGTAGTGGGCGACGTGGTTGCAAAACTCTTTCTCGAAAACAAGATTACTCCGGACCTCGTCGTCTATGACTTGAAGAAAATGCGCAAGCCGGTTGGTCGCGGGACAAAAAAACTAATCGAATCATTTCAGGCCAGGGGGTTCCGCGCGAGGAACCCGGCGGGAACAATAACCACCAGCCTTTTTTCTGTCCTCAAACACGTTTTTTCTCAAGCGAGGCGCGGAGCTGGTCCCGCGAAATTGTTTGTCGAGGGAGAAGAAGACCTTTCAGTGATTCCGGTCGTGCTCCTCGCTCCAGAAAACTCCATCGTCGCATACGGCCAGCCGCGCAAGGGAGTGGTGGTAATGAAGGCCACTGAAGGCGTCAAGAAGAGAATGAAAAGGATTTATGCCGCGTTCGCCCCAGGACCCGCGCGGGGCTCCAAGAATCCCCGGCCCCGGAACTCAAAGCCAAAAAAATCAAACGCCATTCAACACGCGCGCGTATTCCCGGAGTGAGGCGTTCCTGACCACTTCATCCCTGTCCCCCCATTCCACGACGACCCTCGCGCGCACGCCCCGCTGCCTGAGCACGTTTTTGAGCTCCTGGGCCCTTTTCCTCAGCAGCTTCACGTGCCTGTCGAAGCCAGAGGCTATCCTGGACCGGTCCAGCGGGAGGAGAATGATGAGTTCTTCTCCATCGAAATTAATGGCCTCGTCTACTACCTGGTCCGCTTCAGCGAGTACAAAAATGCTTTTCACTCAATCCCCGCCCAGAATCCTTTCCCAGAATCTTAATCCTTTCCAGAATCCTCATTCAGAATCCTTTTCACTCAATCCCCGCCCGGTTCCACCTACAAATGTCTTTCACGACTTCAGCCGCAGTTGTTCACCCGGCCCCACTACTTGACCAGCTCGAACACTCCCCTTCTTTTTTCAATCACTTCCCCCTGGTCCTTCATTATCTGTAGGATAGCGGTGCACGCTTGCTCGTTCAACTTCAGGCCAGCAGCAATGTCGCTAGCCGCTGCTTGTTTGCCCGCAATTGCCTTCGCAATCCTTGGGGAAAACGATGAATAGAATTGGCGGGAGACTATATAAAACTTTTTGTCAAAACCCCTGACCACGAACACCTCCCCGCCCCGGATTTTTTTCTCAAGAGCAACAGATGCCTCCTTTGCCTCGGCCTCGCGGTCGATGACGAGATAACCTCTTGTCTCAAGAAGCTTCTCCGGCCCAATGCCCGCGGCGCCCGCTGGCTCGATGCCCTGGATTTCCCCCTTTCCAGCGCCAGCCCCTTTTTCCTGCTCAGAAATTCTCTTCGCCAGTTCAGCAACCACCCCGGCCCTCGCCATTCCCTCGAGGGACGGCCTGCTGACGAGCAGAAAAACCCCGGGCTCGAGCTGGAGGAACTCGTATTCGTCTCCCTCCCTGGCTCCAGAGGATTTTCTCAGCGACTCGGGCAGCACTATTGCAAGCGAGTCGCCGTGCTTGAAGAAACGCATGGTTCCACCTGTGCTAGTTGCCGGGGTTGCAGGGCCCGCCGCGGCCCTGCCTTGAAGAAACGCAATGCTCCACCAGGAATTCATTCGGTGCACTTCATTAAAAGGCTTGGGGTTTTCAGGTTTTTTCCTCCACTGCTCCCGAGGGCTGTTTCTCGTAAAACACTTGAGTAGTGAAACGAAACACTTTAGCCGCGTCGTCGAGCCAGCAGTCGGGCGGGAGGCCGGCTTTCATGCACAAGTGGCACAGGAATTCCTCCGCGTCCCAATCGAACTCGACAGGCACCTGGGGGAGGAGAAGGCCCTGGCGGCCAGCGCATTCAATCACGAGGCCGTGGGCACCGACGATTATCTGCTTAAAATAATTCTTCGGCGGCTGTGCAAGGGGCACTGGTTCAGAGAGCACGCTCACTTCGACGACTATTTTGTCAAGTTCGCTTCTCTTCACTGGATGGAACCTGTAGTCGTTGAACGCCGCGTTAATTGCCGACTCCATCACTGCCTCGTCCAGGCGCATCAGCGCCTTGAAAAAACCCATGCACCCCCGGAGTATCCTTTCCGGATGCGTTCTGAGGGTGACGAAAGCACCTGCCCTCGTGAGGGGCTGGGCCGGCGCCAAGTCGCACGACTCTCCATTCAACTGGCACTCGATTGCGCGGCGCGCGAGGCGCACGAGAAAAGTTCCTTGTTCAAGCGAGAGCATGAAAACCACTAAAACCACGGCGTGTTTGAAAAATTTCTAAAAAAGGCTTTTGTTTTTTAACCAACCCTATTTTATTGTAGCGGTTTTTTTAATGAAGGCCGCTCCCGCGTTTCTCCCGCTTTTTGTCTTCTCGTTGTTTTTTCCATTCGCTGGCGCGTGGTTTTCCGAGTACTCATACCGGTTGCCTGTTGAGTACCCGAGCACGTGGTATATGCTTCTGATGCCCCAGAAATGCAGCGGGTTCGAAGACACGCAACTGGTTTTTCCAAAGGGAATCGAGGAAAAGGCGTTTTCAAAAGCGCTCGCCGAGGCCCTCGAGGCAAAAAAAGCCTTGGAAAGGGCTTCGTTCGCAGCCGAGTGGCAGAAAAACTTTTTCGGGGGACCCGCTGGGCAAGTGTTTCACAACTGGTTGTCCGTGGAATGCTTTGCTCACGGCGCGGAGGCGCTGAGGCGCGCGGCCGCCGGGGCAGTCGAGGGACTGACTGGAGTGGATTCTGTTTTGAAGGAACTGGATGAAATGGTTGGGGATGCGCCCGGGACTTCCGGGGCTGCTGTGGTGCTCGAGGCAAGGGCGGAAGCGAAGGCTGTTGAGGAAAAAACCAGTGGAGAAAAAGGCGTTGGCCCCAGGCTCGTGAGGGCGGCTGGAGTGGTTGAAGGCATTTGGAACGGCTTCAGGAAAGGAAGCGTGGACAGTTGGGGCTTGGTTGAAGGGGTGAGGGAGCTCGTCGGAGAGGACGGCTTGGTGGCTGAGGAAATTGTTTTTGCAAGAAAAGCGAGGAAGGCGATGCAGGAGCTGAGGGACGAATACGATGGGTTGCGCGAGGAGTGGGCGATGAAGGGCCTTGGAGTGAAAACGGAGTGGGAGCAGCTCGAGGCCGATAGGCTGTGGGTGGTTGGGGAAACGAGCCTGTTTTTCGACGAGTGGAGCGAAGTGTTGGGCGAGGAGTTTGGAGTGGGCTCGTTCAGGGAAAGCATTGGAAAAATAAAGAAACTGAGGGAAGAGGCCGAAAAACTGTTCGACTTGGCTGGGGGGAAGATGCAGGCAAGGAAAAGAGGGTATTTTTCCGAAACAGTCCGCTTGTTGAGGGAAGCGGTTGGAAAACTGGGCGACGCGGGAATGGAAATGAATTCTCTTGAAGCACGGAGCCGCGCGCTCGAGGAAAAGGCCAAGCAAAAGATGCTGGAGGCGTTCGCGGAGGCCGAGGGCGCTGCCGAGGCAGCGAGGCTCTCCAACCCAAGGGCTTCGGCGAAGGCAATGGAATCGCTTGAGAGGGAAGAAAAGCGAATTCGGGCCATGAACTCGGCTGCGTTGGGCGACAGGATAAATTTCTTCGTCAAAGAAATCAGGGTGCTTGAAGACATTGCGGTGGAGGCTAAGGGAATCGAGTCAGTCGAAGAGGAGAGGGCGAGGGCGGTTGAGAAAATCGATGCAGTCAAGAAAATGCTCGAGGCAGCTGGCGGGGACGGAATAGAAGTGGAGTATGAGAGGGACAGGCTGAAAGCAGTCGAGTACTCTGTGCTGAGGGCCGGGTCCGGCGAGGAGTCCGCCGAAGTGTTTTCAGTGCTCGAGGACAAGCTCGCGGAGATTTCTGAAGGCGTTCTGGCAGCAGCGCTTGAAAAATACGGCGCCCTGTTGGACGGTTACTGGGAGAGGGTGAAAAAAATCCAGTCCCTCCTAGCTCCGGAGGAGCGGCTGCGCGTGGAAGGGGTTGAAAAGTTTTTTCCAGCCGGAGCTCTTGACGTGAGGACCGCGCTCGGCTCGCTGGCCGAGACAAGGAGGGTGTTGGAGGGAATTCTTTCTCGCGTGGAGGCTAACGCGCCCACGCTGCTGAAAAAGCACTTGGAGGATGGAATGATTTTTTCCGAATCAATTGGGCTCGCCAGGCCCGGAGAAAAAACAGAAGTGGTGGTTGATTTCAGGACAAAAAACGAGCTGCCAATCGGGTATAGTGGGGAAATTGCTTTGTCCGCCCCGGTGCTGCCGCCTGATTTCATTGTCTTGGAAAAAAGCAGCGGAGTAAAAGTGTCCGGCGGAACGGTTTACTTGACCGGCGCGGAGGAGGGGACGGATTACTGGTTCAAGGGAAAGTACTATGAAAAAATTGCTGAAGTGGACAAAGAGACTGAATCGACTGTGAGCGCGAGCGAGGGAGAGGCGGTGAAGATGCTTGAAATCGTTTTTTCTTCAACGCGCGAGGCAAAAACCGTGGTCGAGCGGTTTTTTGATTTTCCAGCCAGGTTCAGCGTTTCTTCGGACAGGGTTTTTTCCTGGAGCTGGGAGGCGAGCGCGCAGGAAAGCAGGGTGGTGGTGGTCGTGGACGCGGAGAAGGGGAGTAACCGCGTCGTCATCTCGTATTCCGTGGACGAGCCTATCGAGGTAATGGAAGAAGTGGTTGCCGGGCAGGGAAACAATTCAATTTCATTCCGCCTCTCGTTCCTCAACAAGTACGTGGACCTGGACAACGTCGTGCTTCACTACGCCAACGAACTCGCGTGCGCTGAAAAAATTGATTTAAGGGGGCTTGATGGAAAAGCCGGCTACCAGAACGGTTTCCTGACGGCCGAGTTCAGGGTGCCGTGGTTTCAGAAAAGAGAAACCAAGGCTGCTGAGATCGTTGTCTCATGCAGTTCCCTTGAGGCAGCTGCCGCGCAGAAACTGGCCTCCATTGAATCAATTGTGGCGGCACTCAACGCGTCGCCGCAGTTTCCAGTGCTTTTGGGTGAATTGGAGAAAGCGAGGAGAGCCTTTGAAGAAAGGAACTACGCCGCCGCCCTGGCAGTGCTCAGCGGGCTTGAGGAAAAAATAATTGATGCCGCAGAGGAAACCGAAAGCAGGGCCGGCGAAGAAGCCGAGAACCTGCGGCTGGCTGGCGAAGAACTTTTTGAAAAAAACATGGTGCCTGATGCCGCGCGCGCGGTCATCGCACTGGCCGATGAAGCACTCGGGTTTGCCGGTGAGGGAAGAGAGGAGGCGGCATGGAAAAAGGTTTCTGAAGCGAAAAAAGTTTTTGTAAAAAAAGCCGAGGAACTGGTGGCGGAAATCAAAAAGCTGGGCGGGGAAATCACTGAACTCGAGGCCCTGGCCGCACTCGGAAAATGGATTGAGTTCTTTGAAAAGGCGCGGGCGGAACTGGCGGCGGCCGACGAAAGGGAAAAAGAGTCCCAAAAAGCCTTGGAGGAAAAAAAGGCCTTGCTGAGTGATTACGAGAGGCAGAGGAGCGACGCGGACAAGTCGATGGAAGCGTTTTCAACCGCCTTCTGGGTCCCGGACGATGACGCGGGCGCCGGCGGCGCGAGGAAGAAATCACTGCTTTTCAAGGAGGGCGAGCGGCTGGTTGAAAAAATGGACAAGGCGTTAAAAAAACTTGATTCCGCGTGGACAGCTGGCCAGTCAGATGCGTTGGAAAGGTTTTCCACGGAATTTATTCAGGCGAACATGAATGACCTTGAAGCGGCTAAGAAGGGGGTTGAGGAAATAATCGCCCAAATGAGGGACAGGGCTGAAGATGAAATCCTGGCTGCGGGCGAGAGGCAGAAACAGTTCGGCTCCCAGGACACGCTCAAGACGCTCGAGGAAGCGGAACAAGCGTTTGGAGAAAACAAGTTTTTTTACTCGCATTTCCTGGCCTCGCTGGTTGAAAAAAAACTTTCGCCCATGACCGGGGAGACAACCGCTGGAGGCGCAGAGGGGCTTTACTGGTTTCTGGGCGCGTTCGGCCTCGCGGCTCTAGGTGGCTTGGCTTACTTTTTCTCGACCCGAAAAGAAAAGGAATTAAAGGAACTATGAACTGCTTGGGCCAGGGCCCGGGCTCCGCAAGGAATTAAAGGAGCCGTAATTTAATGGCTCTGGTTTTGCATGGCCACGAAACTTGACTTGGGGGCGCTGCAGGCGCTGCGCGATTTTTTCCTCGGCAGAAAAAGGAAGCCGGTGGTGCATGAACTGAAGTGGAAGCTTCCCGAGGCAAGGCTCACCGCGCCAGTCGAGGACGCCGAAGAGTTCGTTGGAAGAGTGAAGAAAATCGGGAGGTTCGCTGGAGGCGGGGAGTTCGTGGACGAGGTGCACGCAAAGGAATACGGTGAAGGAATATTCGCTTACTTCATTGTGCGCACGAACAAAAAAACCCAGGAGGAAAAAATCATTGCCGACGCATACATGCTGAGGGAAGAGGAAAAGCTCGGAATCGAGGTGGAGAGCGCGTACGAGATTGCGGAGAACCTGGAGGAAATGGGTTACAAGCACGTTTTATCCAGGGAAATAACCGTCTGGTCGTTTTTCGCCGGCCCGCTGCCAGTAAACGTTTACAGCATAACTGACTTCGGGGACTTTGTTGAAGTATCCCTTCCGGCCACGAAGTTCGACAACATCAGGAAAAAGAACGAGGAACAGGCTGAAAAACTCTTTCAAAAACTAGGCATCAGGAAGGAGGAAGTCATTCCAACCGACGTCACGACCCTCCAGTACACCGTCCTCCAACAAGGCCGGGGCGCCGAGGAAAGAGAAGGCGAAGGAAGCGGGTTGTTCGGCAGGGGCTAGACTTTCAGCACGTGCAACAGGAGCTCCACTACAATGATGGCTACTGCAAAACCAACCACGGTCCTTGGATCGAGCTGGATGTTGCTCGAGGCCACGTCATAGAATCGAATGATTCCAGTCGAGCTCGAGGGAGTGATTATTTTCTCAGGCACAAAACCACAACACCATTATTCTGGTGAGCCAATATTTAAAAGTTCTGTGAACCCACTTCCTTTATGGCCGAGGCCCTCGAGGAACTGAAGAAGGAGCTGCCGCACGTGATAGTACTGGGCCTCCTCATAATCGTTCTCCTGGTTGTGGTGACGAAGTTCAAGGTCGTCCACTGCTCCCAGATTCCCCAGTGGTGCGACATTTATTGCAAGATAATGGGGCGCTCGCGCGTGGCACTGGTTTCAGGCGACGCCGGAATAGGAGACCCCGGGAACTTGAGCAAAGTGATTCAAGGCCTAAGGTACTACACGCTCGTCGAGCCGTTTCCAGCTTCCGAGATGTCCTACGGGCTCTTGAAGGATTACGAGCTCGTCATTCTCGAGAGGTTCAAGAACATCACGCAGGGGCAAGTGAATGCCTTGAAGGCGTATTTGAACGGCGGGGGAAGCGTGTTGTGGATAGGCGACGCCGCCACCAGGCTTTACTTGAGCGAGGAGGACAAGGCGGAAGCGAGGCTCGTGAACGAAACGTGGGCCTCCCAGAACCGGACGATCGGGGGACAATATTATTATGAGTGGCTCGAGAAAAGAGTGGAGGAAACAAAAGGATTCGGCGAACTGTCGAACTTCCTCATGGCCGCGTATGTGGAAAACAAGGCTTCGAACGAGCCGCTGGCGCTGAAAATCGTTTCAAGAGACCACTTGATTGCGAAAGGGCTCAAAACCGAGTTCACTAACCCGCCAGCCGAGTTCGCTGTCGTCAACGAGCGGCCTGCTGCGGTGACTAAAATAGCAGTAATCCGGTTGGGTGACAAGGAGTATCCGGCAATCTTCGAGTCCAGTTACGTGGGGAAAATAATTTTCGTGGCCTTTCCCCTGGAAACAGTTAATTCAAGCCTCTTGATAACAAACATAATGGATTATTTGGTCACGTGCTGAGGTGCTGGATGAAAAAATGCTTTTCGGACCCCAAGAAACGTTTTTAAACCATTCTTTCCCAATCAAATCCAGTGAGTGAATGTATCCGCCGGAGCAGAAAAGTTATTTCGAGAGCGCGATTCCACTCATCCTCATAATCATTCTCGCCGTATTCATTGCAGGCAAATTCGGTTTCGTGGACCTCCACGCGATCCCCGTCATCGGCGGGCTTTTTCCTGCACCCAGCATAAAAGTCGCGGTCATCGGAAAAGCGTCTCCGGGACTCAGGGAATTCCTGACAACCGAAACTTACAGGGTAGCTGGAGTGAATCCAGTGTTTGACTTGAAGCAGGAGTCACTTTACCCAGGCACATTGAACAATTTCGACATAATAATTCTCCAAGCATACCAGGGAGACGGCGTTTACTGCGACCGAACAGCCAGGAAAGTGATTGCTGACCGCGTGAAGGCAGGAGGAAAACTCGTTATAGTAGGCGACGCGTGCACGAGGGTCCACGAGGACCCGGCGGCAGTAGGCTGGGAAGTCGGCATTGGTTTGTTGGGAGACGTGGTCCCAGTCATCGTGGGCGGGGTCACGAAGGAAAAGGAATTAATTCAACCGTATTACGCGGAAGGAAAATTCAAGATAGTGGCAGTCGACCACCCGCTTTTCTCCGGAATCAAGCAGTTCTACTTCTCGGGAACAGTTACTGACGTTGTTCCGAAAGGCAACGCCCAGGTGCTGGCGTTCCTCGACGTCGGAGGCGGTCAAGTGACTGCTCCAGCAAAGTACGCGATAATAGAAAGCACTGGCCTCTTGGCAGGAAAAGTGATGTTCTTCGCCTTCGACCCAGGAACCGCCTCGCGCGAGCTCTTCCTCAACACCCTCGTTTACCTCAAGGGCACGAAGGGGTAAAGGGAAAAACCAAGGGCTTTCCAAGAAGCTACTTTTTCATTGATTGTCCAGTCCCGCCCAGTCCGCGCCGGCCCCGGGACCGGCCCAAAATCCTTTTATTCCCAAATTCCACTTTTCCATTGGTGGTTGCATAATAGTGGGAATTGATTCAGGCACCACGACCGCATACGCGGTCCTCGACTACGACGGACAGCTCCTTGCACTCAAGAGCGCCAAGAACATGAAGAAAAGCAAACTGGTGGCTGAACTGGCTCCCTACTCTCCCTCGCTCATTGCGTGCGACACCAACCCGCCGGTCAGGCTGGCTTCGTGGCTCAAAACCTGTTTTTCCGCACGGCTTTATTACCCGAAGGAGTCCCTTTTGCTCGAGGAAAAGCACAAGCTCGCAAAAAAAGCAAAAACGAAAAACTCGCACGAGCGCGATGCACTCGCGGCAGCAAAAAAAGCACTCCACTCCGTTGAAAACAAGCTGAGGCAAACAATGGCCAGGGCCGCCCGAGCAGGCGCGAGCCAGGCCCGAGCCGCTTCGCTCGTGCTCGCGGGACAAAAAATGACTGACGCAGTGGCCGCCGAACCCAATGTTTAAAAAACAAGCTTTTCCCAATTACTGCGCTTTTTTCAAGCAAAACCAGTGAAGCAAGAAAAAAGAGGTGGGCAGGCATGGCAGAAGAAAACACCATATACGTGGGTAGAAAGAACGTGATGAGCTACGTCCTCGCAGTGGTGACGCAGTTCAACCAAGGCGTATCAGAAGTGCACTTGAAGGCCAGGGGAAAAGCGATCTCCAGGGCAGTGGACACGACCCAGATCGTGAAGAACCGCTTCATCCAAGGCCTCCAGATAAAGGACATCAAGCTGGGAACAGAGGAACTCACTTCCGACGACGGGACGACCACGAAAGTCTCGAGCATGGACATTCTTCTAACCAAGGGATAACCGCGGAGGGGTCGAGGAGAGGTCAAGGACTGCCTCGATGGACATCCTATTGACCAAAGGGTAAGGTCCCAGAGCAGGAAGCCTTTTTTCTTTCCCTGAACGCGAGCCACGCGAGGGCGCCGGCTGAAACAAATAAATTCCCTCACCACATCATCCACTCATGAAAACCCCTGTGTGCGAGGCAGACGCCAAGAGCGGGTTCCTGTGCCCGGCGTGCCAGGAGAGGCTGTCGAAGGGAGAAATAACGGACTTGGACGTGGAGATTTCGAGGATTCTGCACAAATACAGGGAGCAGTTCAGCCTCGAGCCAGTCGAGGTCGTGAAAGCAATTGACTGCGGCAAAAAACTCGTCATCCTCTCGGACTCGGACGCGGGCCTCCTCATCGGAAGGGGAGGAAAAGTCGCGGCTGTCTTGGCGAAGGAACTGGGAAAGCCCGTGAAAATCATTCAGCGCACCAACGACTTGAGGAAGATGATTGAAGAACTCATCATGCCCGTGCGCGTGCTCGGAATAAACGAAGTGTTCAAAGCCGGAGAAAAGGAGTGGAGGATAAGGATAAAGCGCTCGGACGCGCCGCGCCTGCCCCTCGAAATGAAGAGCATCGAAAGCGTGCTGAATAACTTGGTGAGGGAAAAAACAACAATCGCGTTCGAGTAAGTGAGTGGAAGAATGGGCCCAAAGGGAATCGAACCCTTGATCTCTCGCGGCGCCTTTCTTTGGTTGAGCTTTCTTTCCCAAAAAAAAGGCCCTTCGCACGTCAAGCGAACGTCTTCGGCGAGACCGAAAACAGCCAAATGGCTTTTCAGTCCATTACCACTCGACTATGGGCCCATTCAAACAGTATATTTTTTCAGCGCTGCTTTTATTTTCTTCGCCACGGCCTCGAATTCCCTTTCCGACGGCTTTTTCCTCAGGGGAATCTCGTTCAACATTTTCTTGTAAAGCTCGTCATCCGGATTCCTGGGAATGACGTGGAAGTGCACGTGGTTGACTTTCAAAGGTCCCTCGGGAATGAACGGCCTGTAGTGCTGCCTGACGTCGGCGCCGCCAGCGCCCGTTGCCTCCAGTACTGCTTTCTCGGTCTCGGCCACGTGCAGTATCAGGGAACAGAGCTCCTCGCGAGGCATTTCCATGAGGTTCTCGTAGTGCTTTTTCGGAATCACCAGCGTGTGGCCCTCGACGAGGGGCAGGTGGTCAAGCACCGCCAGGGCGTGCGTATTCTCCGCGACTACGTGTTGTTTTTTTATCCCTGCCACGATTTCGCAAAAGGGACACGCCATTTTTTTTATCACCAAGTCGTTTCAGAATTCATAAATGTTCGGCAGGGAAGCGGCGAACTCGGGGTTGTCGTGCATTCCCAGCCGCGAGCGCGCCGATTACGCCGCGCGGCCCAGTTATTTCATATACTTCTACGCCGCTTTTTTTAGCAATTTCCATGGCCTCGCCCGCACTTGAGTTTATTATCCTGTCCTGGAAACCAGGCTTCACCGCGAAGGAAACCGCGGTGCTCATGCAGTTCTTTGTCTTGTCCGGGTTCTCCGGATACAGTTGGGCGTTCACACGAGTCAGGTAACGCGCCCTCGAATCGCTGGCTTCAACTGCAATGTTGTGCACCAGCGCGTACGTGGTTCCTTCTTCCTCGGAGTCAGTGTCGTCCACGCTGACGATGAGTTTTTCAAGCCGCGGCAAAACAATCGTCGCCTTCCCGAATTTTTCCACGCCCAACTCAAGCACTTCCACGCGCTCCACTCCCCTGGCCAGGCCCCTGCAGAAGCACGCGCTCACTCGCCGTAGCCCGCGAAAGTAATCCCGCCCCGTCTCCCTCTACCACGGCCTCTTCCATTCCCATGGGCGTGCCCTCGCGCCGCGCGCCAACGACCATCGGACTCGTTCTCGGAAAGTGAAGCGCGCGCCACGCATCGCCGAACAGCCCGTTGGCCAGCGCGCAGCCTCGATTAATTCGACGAGGTGTTTTCCGGGTCATGCATGGCCAGCAACTCATTGTACCCGAACACCCATTTCTTGTTTCCAGCGCGCTTGCGCAACTGCGCTGGGAAAAAAACTCCATTCAACACACCGTTTTATTTCGCTCAATGTTTTCTTTGCTTAACGTTTTCTTTTGGTGAAGATTTTTTTTCACCCTTTTTTTCCGATGAAACACTTTTTCTTCCGGGAAAGAAAAAGGGTTTCAGTGGACCCGGCGGGATTTGAACCCGCAACCTTGCGCAAATTAGGCTAAACGCTTTTTTTGCGCCTAGTTCGCCAAGCGCACGATCTGCCATTGATCTACGGGCCCACTTAAATGGGTTTATGAATTCCAAGAATTTATTAGCCGATGTGCTTAAAATTCGCACGCAATGAAGGTCGTGGTCACCTGGTTGGGGTTTGCAAATCACTGCGAACAAATGATTCCGAATTTCTGTAATGCCGTAGCCGTTTGATCCGCCAGTTTCTTTAACGTGGTACAAAAATATAACCGCGGCGGTTTCCCTCCATTAAAGCCGAGATTCCATTGGTATCGAAAAAGCCCTTCGAAAACCCTCCTCTGACTGTGTCTGCACAACCAACTTGTTTTTCGGGCAGGAGCCGCATCCTCCTTTGCAGATTAAAAACTTTTTTCCAAAGCATTTGTCAAAAAAATTTTTCACATACTTCACGCATACCAAACAATGGCCTGCGCGCACTCGGTTCTGGTAATTGCACTCCCGAAGCGGTTAGGCTGGCGGGCAGGCACGGCACGAAATAAAACTCGCCACTGAAGTAACGCGAGCTGGAGTGGAGGCCGCGAAACCGCTTCTGCCTTGCTCGCGGACCTCCTTGAAATAAGGAAAAAAACCAGTCCCCTAGCCGGAACAGCGCAGAACAGCGGAATCAGACGGTTGTCGCAGGTGAAACGAACACGACCGTGTCCCCGCGCAATAGGACTGTGCCCAGTTTTCGTTTCATTTCCCCGCCCTTTATCTCCTCGCCGTTTTCAATGACGAGATTCATGTGCACGTCAAACGAAGCGAGGACGCCCCTGACCTCCACGTCGCCCTTGAGCTTCACCAAGACATTCGAGTTCAAGGCGTTGTTGAGGATGTCGAAAGGTCTTTTTTCAGCCACCGAAACCAACCCGTGAAAAAAATTCAATTTCTTTTCATTTTATTCCGAACGCGGCGAGGATACTTCTCAACAAGCCTTTTTTAATCCTTGGTTCTGGAACGATTGTTCCAGATGTTTTCCTCGCGAGTTCCCTGACCCCACGGGAAAAAGGCGAGTCTGGCTTCCTGATGATGACTGGTTCCTGGAGCGCAGAGGATTTCCTGACCTCCATGTCCTCGGGGAGCTCTTGGATGACTTGGAGGCCCATTATCGTTTCCAAGTCGGTTTTCTTTATCTCGCTCCTGTCGCCCGTGACCATGTTCGACACTATTCCAAGTATTTTCACGTTGCTTCTCTCGCAAATCGTCTTCACCTTCAACCCATCCGCCAGACTCGTGGGCTCTGGGTTGAGCACGAGCACCGCCTCTTTCGACGCCCTGATGGCCTCCTGAGCGTCCTTGGCCAGGCCCGGCGCGCAGTCAACAAGCACGAAATCGTAATCATCTTCTAACTCTTTTATCGCGTCGCGCAACCTCTCGAAATCCACTTTCGCGTACTTGTCGAGCGACAAAGCTGCTGGAACGTATTTCAACTTGTTGGGCCCATCGTAAACCGCGTCCTTAACGTCCGCCTCGCCCACGAGCACGTTGTGGAGGCTGATGGGCGCCCTCTCGATTCCAAGCATTATGCCCACGTTCGCCATCGCCACGTCCGCGTCCACCAAAACCGTCTTTTTGCCTGCTCCGGCGAGCGCGATGCCCAAATTGATTGCTATAGTCGTTTTCCCGGTCCCGCCTTTTCCCGAAGCGAACGCGATGCTCCTGCCCAAAAAACCACCCAAAGATTCCTCTATTTACTTTTTTTCCAGCAGCGTCTTCAGCGCCTCCTCGGCGCCCTCGGCGCCCTCCTCGGCCTTTGCCTCGGCTTTTTTTTCCCTGACTCCGGCCAGCTTGTATTTCTTCAACAACTCCCCCTTCTCCCCGGGCTTCGCTTCCCTCACTGCTTCCTCGAGCGCCGGCGAAAACGAGTTCGTCTTCAATTCCCTCAACTCCTTTTCAGAAGGAACCCAGATCGCTTGCTCGTTGAAAGCCAGGATGAGTTCCACCTGCTCCGTGCTCAGCTGGTAGATGTCGATCACCCCGTGCTGCGCGCCAGCCGCGTTGAGCACCCGCGCCCAAGCATCCTTGCCCATGAGGACTTTGTTGTACTTGAAGTATTCGTAAAAACTTCCCGCGATTTTTTTTCCATCAAACAAAACAGTTCCCTCCTCGATTCCCCCGGTGCCTTGGATGGTCATGCACAAGTAGCCCGAAAAGCTTTTTTTCAGTAATTCACTGAGCAAGGCAGGGAAGTCAACGCTCGCCACGTCAATTCCCGTTTTCACGGGAGTGCCTGAAGGCAGGTTCATTGCAACCACGGAAAAAGCTTTTTTCATTAACCAGCCGCGGTTTTTATTCCTTCTCCGCCGGAAGCCGGCGTCTTTTCAACCGCAAAAAATAAATAAGGAAAAACAATTGAATGCAGTTGGTGGTGGAATGCCGTGGCCCTGGCGGAGGAGAAGGAGTTTTTTCGACGAATTATTCGGAAACATTGACGAAGAAATAGAGAGAATGCGCGAGAGAATGAACCGCATGGTGCGCGAAGCTGGGAAAATCCGCGGCGAAGGCGAGTTCCGGGTGGAAGGGCCCTACGTCTATGGTTTTTCGATGCGCGTCGGGCCAGACGGCAAGCCTGTATTCCGTGAGTTCGGCAACGTGCAGCCGCGCCTGAAAGCAAGGGGAAAGGTGGTGGAGGAAGCGAGGGAGCCTCTGGTGGACGTCATCGAGGGGGACAGGGAGACGACTGTGGTCGCGGAAGTGCCGGGGGTGGAAAGGGAGGACATCAAGCTCGACGCCAATGAAAACGAGTTGAAAATCGACGTGGAAACAGCGGAGAGGAAGTACCACAAAACAATTTCATTCAAGAACCCGGTCAGGCCCGAGACCGCGAAGGCAACCTACAAGAACGGCGTGCTCGAAGTCAGGCTCGAGCGCAGGGCGCCGGCAAAAGAAAAGAGCACGAGGATACCTATTGAATGAAAAACAGCCAAAAAACCGGAACACTCGACTCTGGATGCGCGCAGCGAAAGCCCGGTTTTTCAGCCGTTATTCCTTAACGTCTATCACTATGTCGGCAGTGTTCTTGAGCGCTGCTGAAAAGTCGGGTTCGGCGCCCACGACGATGGTTTCCTTTCCCTTCTCCTTAGCCCTCATCAGCAGGGGCTTGAAGTCACTGTCCCTCGAAACAATCGCGATCGCGTCCACGTGCTCGTTGAAGACAGACTGCATGGCCTCGACAGCCAATGCAACGTCCACGTCAGACGGAACAATCTGGGCCTCGAAGCCTTGGTTGGTCACTGCTTCAATGAGTTTGTCCGAAGCGTACTGGTCCAAAAACACCTTAGCCACCTTGAGCCTCCCAATTTTCTGGAGCTTCTTTTTCACCTTATCCAAATCAACTCCCAGCTCCTTCCTCAGCATGTTCGGCCCGTCCACGAAGCACGCTATGCTCTTCTCCTTCTTCTTTGAAACCATTTCCTTTATTTTTTCAAGCACTCTCCCAGGCATTCAGAACCACTTTTTTCCATATAGCCTTAGATAACGCGCGGTGAGCCACGAGCCAAGCGCCTCCTCCGAACCGGCCTTCCACCGCGCTTCATCAACCAGCTGCCTTCCTTTTTTCGCGCAGCCACTTAAAGGCCTCCTCGTCGTGCGAGTCCTCAGCGAAGTGAAAAACTTCTTCAGCGCCTGGTGGGGCCCGAACTTCATGACCTCCCACACCCTGAACAGCGGCACGGGCGTATGCTGGCAGATGTCCTCGACTCTCTCCATCTCCTCGCGCGTCGCTCCCGCGCCGGCGAGCTTCACCTTGATCCGTTCACTCATCATAAACCGCTTTCCCTCGGGATTCATCAAAGCCCTATCTGAAAACGCCGGCCGCGTTTGAATAAACCTGTTCAACTACTTTATTAAAATCCATGCCTTTGACGCGCGCGACCTCCCCGTAAACCTCCTTGACATTGGCTGGCTCGTTGCGGCCTCGCCAGAGGAACGGGCTGTCGGTCTCGCACAAAAGCAGTTCAAGCGGCGTTGTTTTGATTGTTTTCACGCGCGCGGCGCACTTGACTGTCGGGACGGAAACAAGGTAATTGCGTTTGACGCACTCCGGAACCCATTTCGGTTTCATGAAGCAGTGCATCACCACTCGCCCGCCAAAACCGGAAAGGGCTTGGAAAACGTCCTCCTCGGCCTCCCTTGAGTGAATAACGACTGGCAGACCGAGTTCCTCGGCCAAAACCAGCTGCGCCTCAAACACTTTCCCCTGCCTCTCGCGCTCCCAGGATTTTTTGAAATAGTGGTAATCGAGGCCGATTTCACCAATTCCCGTGATTTTATTTTTGTTGGCCTTGATGTTGGCCCTTAAGAACCCCAGGTTCTCCTCCAAATCCTCTCCGGCATTGTGGGGCGACAATCCAATGACGCACTTCACGAAGCCCGGATAAAGCCCGCTCAGTTCAAGCGCCCTCCTGTTGTTCGCCAAATTACTTCCAGCCGTTACCGCCAGCCCGACCCCGGCAGCCCGTGCTCTTTTGACCACGCCCTTCAGTTCCCCTTCGAAGCGCGGGTGCTCGAGGTGGCAGTGGGAGTCGATCATGAAAGACATGAAGTGCTTTGCAGGCAATTTATTTTAATGGAACAGACACGAGTCACCCGCGAGGCCCAAATGGTTTTTAAATTCTTGGCCGAGTAAAGGCATAGACTGTTTTTTCAGGTGATTCGCGTGGGCCAGGAAAAAATCTTTGGCACGATGGGCGACCTGAAGGAGGGAAAATACGTCATCATCGACGACCACCCGTGCAAAATCGTTTCAATGGATAAGTCGAAGCCAGGAAAGCACGGCGCCGCGAAAGTCAACGTGGTGGGAATATCGTTGTTTGATTCCTCGAAGCACACTCTTGCAAAACCTGCTGACGCGGACGTGGAAATACCCATCGTGGAGCGCAGGCGCGCCCAAGTCATTTCTGTTTCCGGCAACGCGGCGCAATTAATGGATTTGGAGTCGTTTGAAACTTTTGAGGTGACTGTACCCGAAGAAATGGTCAAGGGAATGGAGACCGGCAAGGAAATCCAGTACGTGCTCGCGCTCGGGAAAAAACTGTTGGTGCAGTGAATGAAGTGAAAACAAAGGGACTGCGCTGGCTTTTGGTTGTTTTTTCGCTCGCTTTGTTTGGGTGCCTTCAGCCAACCACTCCCGAAGCAAAAGCCGCCTTCGGCATTTTTTTCCTAACCATCTTGGTCCTCCTAGTTGTTTCAATAATCGCGTTCGCCAACATAATGTCGTGGGGAATAATCAGAAAGCCCGCGTCGACAATTGGGGCGCTGGCCGCGGCGCTAGTCGCGGGCCTTGTTTTGGGAAACCCGTGGCTGGGCGGAGTAATTGGCGTAATCGTGCTCGGCGTCCTAGCGCTTGTTGTTAGAGAAAAAGCGTTGTCGGGCGCGTTGAAAACAGTTTTCGCCTGGGTCGCAAGGGTAGTTGCTGTTGTTTCGGTTCTAGCAACCGTTTTACTCGAACTAGCCGTGCTCCAGAACTTTTTCCAGTGCCCGGGCGGGTGCGCGAACGTCGCGGCCCCCACGCTGGCGCTCGTCCTAGTGTCGCTCGCGCCAGCTGGCCTCGCTTACATCACGCTCACGTGGGGTACGAAAAACACGTAGCGATTTTTTAACGTGTTCGAATCGCCTGCGCCACCGGCTTCTGCTCCTCAGCGAAGGCCTGCGAGAGCTTGAAGTCCGTTTCCAGCAGCGCCTTCGCGCGCGGTTTTTTTGTTGAATTGATGCATTTCGGCCCTGCTGATTAGCCTCGTCCTCGCGATGAAGCCTTCAGCCACTAAGTGCTTCCATGTCTTGTCAACAGTCAGGCGCGCCACTCCGGTCTCGCCAGCCACCTCCTTCTCCGAGTGGTCGAAGCCCGGAAAGGCCAGGAAAAAATCGAGGACGCGCACGCAAGAGGTGTTTTTCCAAAGGCTTTCGTCAATGCGCTCGCATTCACTTCCATCAAACCACTCCAAGCGGCTTTTAGCCAAGCACTAGTTTAACGACACTCCGGCTGGAAGAGTTCCTGGAGTGAAGGAAGCTCCAAGCGGCTTTTAGCCAAGCACCAGTTTAACGACAGCGCCGATGGCGAGCGCCAGCTGGATGGCTACAATGATGAGGATGACATACGTGACGGCCTTGATTTCGAAAACCTTTTCCTCCACGGTTCGGTCGATTTTTTCCTCGAATTCCTCGAACTTCTTGAATTTATCAGCGAGGTCGTCGAGCTTGGAGTCAATGACTTCAAAAGCCTCGTAAACGTCGCGCTTCAATTCATCACCACAGTAGATGAGCGGCGCTTGCTTTAAATTCGTTTTTCAAATCACTTCATGCCAGAAGTCACTGCCGAGGAACTGGAGCTGTTGCTCGCCGAGTCGGTTGCGGCGTTCGAGGCAGAGCGCAGGAAAAGCGTGGTGAAGCCGGGCATGAAGCTGGCTGGCGTGCGGGCGCGCGGACCGTTCAGGGAAGGCGGCCTGGTTTTTTTGCCTCGGCGCGGCCGGGTTTTTTTCTTCGGCGACCTCCACGGCGACCCGGAGTCGTTGGAGGACTTGTTGAAAGCCACTGGGTTTGAGTCCCTGGCCGGGAAGAAAAAGAATGTTTTTTTAGTGGGCCTCGGCGATTACGTGGACCGCGGGCCGGACGGCGTGGGAGTGGTTGTGCGGTTGCTGGGACTGAGGAAAAAATTCGGGGCACGCGTTGTCCTCCTGCGGGGCGACCACGAGGATGCCGGAGTGAACAAGGTTTATGGCTTTGCGGACGAGTTGAGGACAAGATATGGAGCGAAATGGGCCGCGGCGATGGATGATTTTCATTCCCTTTACTCCTCGCTGCCCCATGCCGTTGTGACTGGGAACGGCATCGTGGGAGTGCATGGCGGCGTGCCTGAAGGGGTGACGGGTTTGAAGGAATTAGCGCATGTGAAGAGGGGCGCGTTGACTCAAGTAACGTGGAACGACCCGTTAGAAGATGTTGCGGGCGGCGGTTTTGCGCCGAACTGGGCGCGGGGAAGCGCTGGAATAAAAGTGTTTGGCAAAAAAGCGTTGGAGGATTTTCTGGACTCTGTTGGGGCAAGGTTTTTGGTTCGGGCGCACGAGTGGAACCGGAGCGGGGAAGTGCTCTGGAACCGCTTGGTTACTGTTTTTTCAACCCATTACTTTGGGAGGGCGCGCCGGGTTTTCGGAGAAGCGAGCTTGGAAAAACCCGTGAACAACGCGCGGGACCTAGTCGTGAAGGAATTCTGAGCAACTGGTTGCCGGGGCCCTGCACTGGAAACCACGTCCCTCCCCTGTTTTTATTCCGGCTTTTCCGCCATTAGTGGAAGCGCGGAAGCGGAGGGGTTGGAGTGGCCGGCAGATTTTTTAAAGACTGGTATGAAGATACGTTTCCTCTTTCAAAATGTTTCCATGGTGGGTGAATGGAACAAGTTTTTGCAGAGGACGCAGTCGGGGCGTTCGAGGAATTCCTTTCATCAAAAATGGAGCGGGAAATAATTGAGTTGGCAGCCCTCTTTCCTGAAAAAAAGAGTCTGGAAGTTGATTTCGCGGCTCTCGAGCGATTCAACCCCGGCCTGGCCGACGCGCTCCTGGATTCTCCCGACGAGCACATTCGAGCAGCCGAGCAGGCTGTTGCGAGAAGGAGCATTCCCACCGCCGGCGAAAAAAAGTTCGCACCCCACGTCAGGTTCTTTAATCTTCCCGAAACCAAGGGCGTGAGCGTTGGAGTCCAGTACCTGGGCGCAGAGTATTTGAACCGGTTGTGCCGCGTCGAGGGAGTCATCAGCTGGATAACGGACATCAAGCCGTTGATGAAGACCGCGTTGTGGGAGTGCGTGCACTGCGAGGCCACGATAAAAACCTTCACTGAAAAAAGCGCAGTCAGGGTGCCGGCCATGTGCAAGTGCGGCAGAAAAGACTTCAGGCTCGTCGAGGAATCGTCTGACTTCATTAACGTCCAGAGGGCGCAGATGCAAGACCCAGTGGAAAAACTGAGGGGAAACGCGCCAACATCCAGTATTCTTTTGTGGATCGAGGACGATTTAACGAACCAGGTGGCGCCCGGGGAAAAATTCGTGGTCACCGGAATCCTGCGGTTGCGGCCCGTTGAAAAGGGGCGGGGGAAGAGCAGTGTTTACGAAAAGTTCTTGGACGTCCACCACCTCCACCGCTCGGAAAGGGAGTTCGAGGAACTGGTGGTGACGAAGGAGGAGGAAAAGGAGCTTCTGGAACTCGGCAGGAACCCGAGGATTTTTGACCTGATAATTAAGAGCATAGCGCCAAGCATCTACGGCTATAACGAACTCAAGGAAGCCATTGCGCTCCAGCTATTCGGCGGCACGCCTGATAAAGTACTGCCCGACGGGGAAAGGATAAGAAGCGACCTGCACGTTTTGTTAATTGGTGATCCTGGAACGGCCAAGAGCACCATTCTTGAGTACGTGGCGCGTCTTGCGCCAAAATGCGTTTACGTCAGCGGCGGAGCGGCTTCCGGCGTTGGCCTCACGGCCAGCGCAGAAAAAGACAGTGACGGAGAGGGGTGGGTGCTCAAGGCAGGTGCCATGGTGCTCGCAAGTGGAGGAATTGCGGCGATAGACGAATTTGACAAAATGGGTGAGTCCGACCGCGGGGCAATTCACCAAGCGATGGAGCAGCAGGTCATAAGCGTTGCAAAGGCTGGCATCGTGACTCAATTCAAGGCGCGCACCGCAGTGCTTGCTGCAGCGAACCCGAAGCTGGGCAGGTTCGACCCCAACGAGCCGCCTGCCACCCAGTTCAACATCAGTCCGGCTCTGCTTTCGCGCTTCGACCTCATTTTCGCCATAAGAGACGTCTTGGACGAGGCGCAGGACGCTAAGATGGCTGACCACATTCTCACGGGCCACAGGCTCGCGAGCGAGAAAAAAATTCCTTCAAAAGGAGAAAAGGGCGAGGAAATCCTTCCAGCTCTTGCGCCGGACTTGCTGAGGAAATACATAGCATATGCCAGGAAAACGGTTTTTCCAATCCTTTCCCAAGAGGCATCGGAGAAGATTAAAGACTATTACACGGAACTCAGGAAACTGGGGGCGAAGCAAAACAATTTTCCAATCACGCCCAGGCAAATCGAGGGCATCGTCCGACTCGCCGAGGCGTCGGCGAAGCTCAGGCTGAGCCCGAAAGTGGAATTACAGGACGCGGAGCGCGCCATCGTGTTATACGATTACGTGCTCAAAAACATTTTCGTGGACCGCGAAACAGGCAGACTGGATTCCGACGTCATCTCAATCGGCCAGCCCAAGAGCAGGCTTGACAAGGTGAGGGCAATAATGGGGGTGATAAACTCCATGGAGAAGGTGGTGGACGCGGTGGAAATTGAGGAAGTAGTAAAGGAGGCCGTGAAATCGCATGGAATGGAAGAACACTATGCCAGGCACTTGATTGAAGAACTGAGGAGGCAGGGAGACCTCTACTCGCCCAAGCCAGGGCACGTCAAGACGGCGCGCGGAAGGGCGTGGTGAAGAGTTGGTCGCCGGCGAACTAAGTGGGCGGCGACCGACTTGACTGGGCGTTGGCTTCGCCAACACTGGTTTCGGTTTGCCATCGCCGGCGTAGTTTTGGGGGCGCTGGCTCCCTGCGCGCGGGTTGAGAGTGGAGGGTTGTAGTGGTTGCCGTGGTTGCAGGGGGCGCTGGCTCCCTGCAGGAAAGAGCGTGGCGACGCGGAACCGGGAACAAATGGCGCGCAAACCCAGTAGCCGCAGAGCACTGGCTTCGGAATCAATTCAATTTTAAATAATTGCTCCCACTTTTTAAGGCAGTTAACATGTTCGCGCTCAGGCTCGCTCCAGCACTCGTTTTGTCGTCATTCATTTTCGTCCAGTTCCTAGCACTCGTCGCCGGATACTCGCTCATCGCAGCTGGCGTGAGCGTAGTGGAGAATCCCGGGGACGTGGCGAATTCCCTCGTGTTTTTTGTCTACATAGTCGCGGCAGCCGCACTCATCCTCTTCGTGCTCAAGTTCTATAAAGGCAAAAAACTGTTCCTGATCCTCGAACTCCTCCTCATCTTCTTTTCCATTCAAATACTTGCTTCCCTCGTCGTGGACGAGTGGACGTCGCTGTTCATCTCGGCCCTGGCTGTCGGAGCCAGGCTCAAAACACCTTGGACGAAAAACATTCTCCTCTTGTTCGTGACAGCCACAATCGGGTCTCTTCTTGGCGCGAGCCTCGACATCCTACCCTCCTCGGTGCTTGCAGGACTGTTGGCGGGCTATGACGTGGTAGCGGTTTTCCTCACGGGCCACATGGTGACGCTGGCCAAGCAGTTGACCAAACGCGAGGCCGGCTTCAGCGTGGACGTGAAAATAAAAAAAGAAGCAATGCAGCTGGGCACAGGAGACCTCGTCGTGCCAGCAATGCTCGCGGTTTCCGCGCTGAAGATAAGCTACGGCGCCGCGGTGTCAGTAATTGTCGGCGCCACCACGGGCCTCATTGTTTTGTTTTACCTCCTCCAGAAACGCGGGGGCTACTGGCCAGCGCTTCCGCCCGTCGTTGGATTCTCTTTCATCGGCCTCGCCGCGTACGTGCTCGGGGTTTAATAATGTCGGGCGCTCTTGGTTTTCGGTGAAGAAATTGGTTCTCCCATACGAATCGCTCCTCGACCGGCTTTACTCCTCGCTTCCGGAGAAGAAGGCGAGCGGCGAGAGGTTCGAGGTCCCCGCCGCAGAGGTACTCGTGCAGGGAAACCGGACGATCATAAAAAACTACGACGCGATTTGCTCGGCGCTCAGGCGAAAGCCAGAGGAAGTGGCAAAGTACTTGTTCAAGGAACTGGCAGTTCCCGGCACAGCCGAGGCCGGCAGGCTTGTTCTCCAAAGCAGGTTCGGGGCAAAAACAGTCAACGACAAGATTTCCTCTTACGCGGAGACCCACGTCATCTGCAGGGAGTGCAAAAAACCGGATACGAGAATCGAGGAATTCGGCCGCGGAATCAAAATCCTTGTCTGTGAAGCGTGCGGGGCTAGGAACCCCGTGAGGTCGTGATGATTGAAAGCGAGGTGATGATGTGAAAGGAATGCCTTGGTTTTGGCAAAAATTTTTGGGGCGGTACGAGACGCACTTCAAGATAGGGCTTGCGGCCGCAGTGCTTTCACTGATCTTCATGGTTCCGTTGGCAAAAATGTCGCTCCCGGACAAATTCTGGCTTTTTTCGGTCGTCCCCCCAATCGTGTTCTCTGGCTTGGCTGGAGTGATGCTGGCAAGGAACACGCGCAAGTCATCGCGGTTGGACGCGCTCAGCGTGGCCCTGGCGTTCGCAATTGTTTACACGCTAGCCCTGTTTCTCTCCACTCCAGTTGACTCAATCTTTTGGTATGGAAACAATTGGGCAGGGACTCCTGTCCTTGTCTACTTCTTCAGCGCCCTCGGCGCCGGGATAGGACGGTATGTTTCAAGCGTCTTCAAGTGATTTCGAATGCCCGCGCCGGAACAACCAGAGGAAGTTCGCCTGCGCATGCCGCGGCCCGGGGAAATAATGGGCATAGTCACCGAGATGAAGGGCGGGTCCAGGATGATTGTGCAGTGCGAGGACGGAAAGGAGAGGCTGTGCAGGATTCCGGGCAGTATAAGGAGAAGAGTGTGGGTGCGCGTTGGCGACTACGTGCTCATAACGCCCTGGCCGGTCGAGGGGGACACGCGCGGGGACATCGCTTACCGGTACACTGCATTGCAGGCAGAGCACTTGAAGAGGAAGGGAGTAATAAAATTCTGACAAGGTTTTTTTACATGCCGCGGGGGGAGGATTCGCGAACTTGCCGAAATGCTGGAGAGCCGCGACTGGCGCGCCAGGATTGTCGCTGTTGAAAAGTTTGCCGAAGCTGGCTCGAGAAATTGGGCGCGAGAGTGTTGTCCGCGTCCTTTTCAAAGCCCTCAGACGCGAGGCGAGGCTTTTGAAGCGCCGCTAACTGCTTTTAAACAATGAACTGCTCCTTTTTTTCATGGCCCTCAGGCTCGGCAAGCGAAAGCGTCCCCCGCGCGAGGAAAAGCCGCTGCGCGAGCTGCCCAAAATCGCGGAAAGGGTTTTCGACGACAAGACGGTTTCTGTTCTCATACGTTTCCTTGACTCAGGGGTGCTGAAGAGCGTGGACTACCCGATTGCGATGGGCAAAGAGGCTGTTGTCTTCAGGTGCACCGGGCCAAAAGGCTTCGTCGCGGCAAAGGTTTACCGGTATGAAACCACTGCCTTCAGGTCGTTCAGGAAATACATTGAAGGCGACGAAAGGTTTTCCGGCATCCGAAACCAGTTGAGGCCGCTTGTTCGGGCGTGGGCGCGCAAAGAGTTCTCAAACCTCCAGTTGTGTCATTCGGCTGGAGTGCTTGTTCCCAAGCCCATCGCGCAGAGGGAAAACGTTGTTCTCATGGAGTTCTTGGGCGAGGCCGGGCTGCCTTACGCGAAACTGGTTGAGGTCGTGGTCGAAGAACCCGAGCGCATGCTGGAAGCCATTTTGGACAACGTGAAAAAAATGTACGAGGCCGGACTCGTGCATGCCGACCTGAGCGCCTACAATATCATTGTTTTTCAAGGGAAGCCGTATTTTATTGACGTGAGCCAGTCCGTTTTACTCGCCCACCCCCTGGCCCAAGAGTTTTTGGAAAGGGATGTGGAAAATGTTTTGGGCTTTTTTGAAAAACTTGGCGCAAAGAGGAATAAAGAGAAAGTGCTTGAATGGATTAAGGGCCAGGGCTGATGCGCATGCGGGTTGTTTCGGTTTCCAGAAACTGCATCAGGGTCCTCTTCAAGGACGACAAGGCGGTTCTGAAGGAAATCGAGAAAAAGGGGAGGGTGAGGCTGGTTGTCGGCGAGGATGCGGCGACGATTCAGGGCGAGCCGGGCGAGGAGTGGGTTGCTGAAAAAGTTCTTGACGCGCTCTGCTACGGCTTCCACCCGAAAAAAGCGCTCAAGCTTTTTGGAGAGGATTATTTCCTCGAAGTCATCGACCTCCATGCCGCCCTCAGGGGAAAGGCGATTGAAAGGTACAAGGCGAGGATTATTGGAACGCGCGGCAAGGCGAGGAAGACAATTGAAGAGCTCAGCGGCGCGAGTCTAGCAGTAGGAGAAGACGCGGTAGCGATTCTGGGAAGGTTCGACGAAATCCAGGCCGCCAGGGAAGCGGTGCTCCGGATTCTGGAGGGAGCCACCCACTCTTCAGTTTATTCCTTTCTGGAGCGCCTCGCGCACGAAAAAAAACGCTCCGAACTCATTTGAAAACACGTTTATTGGCGTCTTCAGGCCTTGAAAAGGCATTTTTCGTGCGAAAAGTATTTAAATATTGGTTTTCATAACCTCTAGAGGCTTTATTTCTGGTTTTCAAGCCTTGACCCGCCTTAAAAATTGTTTTTGAATAGCCCGAAGTGGTTTCGAATGGACAAGGAAAAAACCCGGCAAATCCAATCAGTGGAAAACCCGGCCAAAGGCCCGGTTGCCAAAACCGTAGCGGAAACCCGCATGAAAACAGCCGAGGAGCTCGAGCGCGAGTTCAGAGAATACTCGGTGGCAGAGTTCTTTAAGAGAAACAGGCAGATGCTTGGATACACCGGGAAAGTGAGGAGCTTAACGACCATAGTGCACGAGGCGGTCACGAACAGCGTGACATGGGATACGCCAACAATTGTCAAGATGAATGGAGAAATCAAGGTAGAAAGAATAGGAAAGCTTGTAGACGGCCTGATGGAAAAAAATGGTTTTGAACATTCGCCATCGCAGGATGTCGAGTCGCTGAGAGACTTTGAAAAATTTGAAGTGCTCTGCTTCGACAAGCAGACTAACAGGTTAAAGTTTAAACAAGTCAAATCGATGCATCGCCACAAGATGAAGTCTGGATAAAAAATATTCAAAATAAAAACAATTGGTGGCAGAACCGTCGAAGTTACCCGCCACCACGGTTTGTTTTCATTAAGCAACGGCGAGGTAACGAAGGCAAGGGCCGGCGAGCTAGTGGTTGGAGACTACATTGTTGTACCCCGCAAGCCCTGGATTCAAGAAACTGTCGCTAGCCTTAATATTTTGGAGAAGGCGCTTGAACTCAGTGACGAGGAACTCGGCGAATTCAGTGTTTATGGAGTCAAGGAAATTCTTTACTCAAACAAGGAACTGAAGAACAAAATAAAGTCGCAACTTAGTCCGGTCCAGAGGCGCCTTGATTTTTACAGGGACTACCTGAAGTGCGATAGGCTGCCGGTAAGAATGCTGAGGATACTCTCGCCTGTTGAAAGAAGCGCTTTCCATGGTTGCAGGGTCGGGGTTAGGCAGTCCAAACATAAATTGCCTTGCGTGATTCCCATCACTAGAGAATTCATGCACTTCCTTGGCTTGTTTGTTGCAGAGGGAAGCAGTAGGGCAACCAGCGCAGACGCCAGCCTCTCTTTCGGCTCGCATGAAACAGAACTAGTAGCATATGCTGAAAAACTCGTCAAAAAACTCTTTGGTTTTTCGCCCCCAGTCCGCAGAGCACACGCCAAAGCAACAAACATTCAGCTCTCGTCAGGAACTCTGGTATTTTTATTGAAAAAAATACTCGGGTGCGGCAACAAGGCGAAGGACAAAAGAATACCCTCCATGATTTTTAGCGCAGGCCCGCAGCTTGCCAAGGAATTCTTGCTTGCCTACCTGGCTGGCGACGGTTATCCGTCGAAAGGCCTCCTTGCGTGCCTGAAGGAACAGAAATTTGACCTGAAGGGAAAAATAACACTGGCCACGGCAAGTGAAGAGCTTGCGCTTGGAATGCAGTACCTGCTTTCAAGCCTCGGTTTTTCGTACAGTTATCAAGAAAAAAAAGCCGAACGCAG
>FWPU01002488.1_pt1 | contig 50770 bp, 48 predicted proteins | sample 2228361 | NCBI WGS metagenome assembly FWPU01 (sample SAMEA103939777, study PRJEB20133) | metagenome | reverse complement strand
AAAGTCACGGGGTGTCTCCTGTTCTGCCCCCAGCCAGGGGAGGGATGATTTCAGAGACACGCTCTTCCTTCCTCCACTTTCAACAGAAAATCTTACAGATGGCGAGTGCGGTTGCTCGCCTGAAGACCCACTGATAAAATGCGATTTGCCCCACAAGCTGCCAGGATTCGGGCATGCATAGCACAGGCGCCTTGTGCTTCAGCGCCATAGCATGAGATAAAAAGGAAAAGAATGAGTTCTGCTGAGTGCCACGCGGTTGACTTGGGCAGGATTCGTTACCAGGATGCCTCCGAATTGCAGGCCCTGCTCGTGGCTGCGCGAAAGGCCGGGGCCGTTCCCGATTTGCTTCTTCTCTGCGAGCATCCCCCAGTCATCACTCTGGGGCGGAACGGCCGCCGCGAGCACCTGCTGGCCAGTGATGCGGTGTTGCGGCAGATGGGAGTCGGGTTCTGTGAAACCAACCGAGGCGGGGATATCACCTACCATGGCCCCGGGCAGTTGGTCGCGTATCCTATTTTGAATCTAGCGCAAATCAGGCGCGATGTTGTCTGGTACGTCCGCCAGCTTGAAGAGCTCATGATTCGTCTTTCGGCTGAGTTCGGTGTCTCTGCCCGGCGAATTAAGGGATTGACCGGTGTCTGGGTGGAGGTACCCGGTTCGGGAGAACAAAAGCTGGGTGCAATCGGTGTTCACATCAGCCGCTGGGTCACTTCACATGGATTTGCATACAACGTCTCCACGGACCTGCGTTTCTTCGACCTGATCGTGCCGTGCGGCATTCAGGGCCGAAAAGCGACTTCGCTGGAAGCCCTGCTCGGGTGCCCGGTGGGACTCGAGCAGGTGGCGCGCCGGGCGATGGCGCAATTCGCAGAAGTTTTTGGGCTCAAGCTACAGCCGGTCACGCGGACGGAGCTCGACGGTTGGTTGCACGAGTTTGTTCGCGGCCGGGAACTGGCCGGTGTCTTGACCTGAGGGTTCGCGTTGACCGGGAGTGACGAATGAAGGTCGTCCTTACGCGTGAGCAGCATCTGGAGCTTTATTACTTCATGCGGCTGAACCGCTCGCTCGAAGAGCGACTGGTCACTCTGTTCCGGCAAAACAAGGTGGTGGGAGGGCTGTATTCGAGCCTGGGGCAGGAAGCTACCTCGGTGGGCACCGCCTACGCGCTGGAGAAGCGCGACTGGATGGCGCCGATGATTCGCAACGTGGGCGCGCTGCTGGTGAAAGGCTACCGGCCGCGCGATATCTTCCTGCAGTACATGGCGCGCTACGATTCGCCGACCCGGGGAAAGGATGGCACCAGTCATTTTGGCGACTTGAAGGATCGGCATGTGGTCTCACCGATTTCCATGCTCGGCGACCTGATCCCCGTTATGACCGGAGTCGCCATGGCAGGGCGTTATCTAGGCCAGAAAATCGTGGCCATGACCTGGATCGGCGACGGAGGAACTTCGACAGGCGCCTTCCACGAGGGCATGAACTTCGCGGCGACACAGCGCGCACCTTTGGTCTGCGTCGTAGAGAACAATCAGTGGGCGTATTCAACGCCTGTTCGCCGTCAAGTACCCATCCGAAATCTTGCAGAGCGGGCGAAGGCATACGGCATCCACAGCTATGTTGTGGATGGCAATGATGTGGTCGCGGTCTACCGGGTTGCGAAGGAAGCGGTCGAGCGCTGCCGTGCCGGTGAAGGCCCTATCCTGATCGAAGCCAAGACCATGCGCATGAAAGGGCACGCACAACATGACCCTGCGGAATATGTCCCGAAAGAGATGTTCGAATACTGGAAAGCTCGCGATCCCCTCGCACGCTACGAGTCGTACCTGACGGAGAACAGTCTCTGGTCGGAGAAGGAAAAATCGAAAATCTTGACCCGCATCGAAAAGGAAATTAAAGAAGACCTGGAGTTCGCGGAAAACTCCCCGCTCCCGCCCGCAGAGCTGGCTGAACAAGGCGTGTACTGCGACGATTCCTATCAGTTGCAGCCGGAATGGCAGCGTCCCATCGAAGAAGTGATGCCTCCGAAGGCCAGAGTGAAGCCGGTCTGGGAGATCGAAGATTTTGGCGGTATTGCCGAGGGCACTGCCCAAGCCATCGAAGCTGCTGCGGCAACGAGTGCTTCCAGTGACGGAACGAATGGAAAGCGTCGCCGGTCCGCGCCGGAACGCCGGAGAAGGAAATCCGCGACGCGCAGCGAGAGGAGTTGACTGTGGCTCAGGTCACCCTGTTGGAAGCGATTCGTCAGGCGCTGTTCGAAGAAATGGAACGCGACCCGGCCGTAGTCTGTCTGGGTGAAGATATCGGCGTGTACGGCGGAGCATTCAAAGTGACCGCCGGGCTGCTCGAAAGGTTCGGGTGGGAGCGGGTCATTGACACGCCCATCAGTGAGACCGCCATCGTCGGCGCGGCCGTGGGCATGGGATATCTTGGCCTTCGCCCCGTGGCTGAGATGCAGTTTATTGACTTCATTGCCTGCTGCTTCAACCAGATTACGAATTTTGCCGCCAAGTCCTACTACCGCTGGGGCGCCCCCGTACCGATTGTGATTCGCGGCCCGTCCGGCGGCGGCGTCCACGGAGGGCCCTTCCATTCGCAAAACCCGGAGATGTATTTTGTGCACACGCCCGGGTTGAAAGTTGTGTATCCGGCGACGGCCTATGATGCGAAAGGGCTGATGAAGTCGGCAATCCGAGACAACAACCCGGTGCTTTTTTTTGAGCACAAGTTCCTGTATCGCCGGATTAAAGAGGAAATACCCGCGGACGACTACACCGTCCCGCTGGGCAAAGCGATGGTCCGGCGCGAAGGGCGGGATTTAACCATCGTCACCTACGCCGCCATGGTCCATACTTCGCTGGAAGCGGCCGAGCAGCTTGCCCAGGAAGGTATCCAAGCCGAGGTCGTGGACTTGCGTACCTTGCTGCCGCTCGACCGCGAAGCGATCGTTCAGTCTGTTAAAAAGACGAACAAGCTGCTCGTCGTCCACGAAGATACCAGGACCGGAGGCATTGCGGGAGAGATTGCCGCATGTGTCTGTGAAGATGCCTTTGAAGATCTGGATGGGCCCATCCTGCGTGTCACCGCGCTGGATACGCCGGTGCCTTACTCTCCGCCGCTCGAAGAGCGCTTTCTGCCCAACGTGAACGACGTAGTGGCCGCCGCCCGTGAGCTGGCCCAATATTGAACTCGCAAGGAGTACGCCATGCCTGTTGACGTGATTATGCCCCAGATGGGAGAAAGCATTTTCGAAGGCACGATTACAAAATGGCTGAAAAAACCCGGCCAGCGGGTCGAGCGCGATGAGCCGCTGTTTGAGATTTCTACAGACAAAGTGGACGCGGAGATTCCCTCCCCGGCCAGTGGCACCTTGAAGGAGATAAAAGTTTCTGAAGGTGAAACGGTGCCCATCAAGACCGTTGTCGCCCTGATTGATTCCGATGGCACCGGGGTGGCAGCGCCCGCTACGGAAGAACAAAAAACGGAAGAAAAAGCCGCAACTCCGCCACAACCCAGGGCAATGGAAGAACCGGCTCCCAAGGAGCCGGCCCGGAAAGCTGCGCCGGCACCGGCGGAGGAAAAGGCTGCTGCTAAAGCCGAAGCGCGCGAGGAGGGGCGGCGAATTCGCAGCAGCCCCCTGGTGCGCCGGCTGGCCCGCGAGCACAACATTGACCTTTCCACGGTGAAGGGGACCGGCTCCGGCGGTCGCATCAGCAAGCGCGACATCCTGGCCGCTATCGAAGCTCAGGAAGTCGGTGCCCCTGCCGCGAAGGCCGCTCCGGCCGCTCCCGGTGCCGCTCCGGCTGTCGTGAAGCTTGAGACCGCGGTGCCGCGCGAGCGCATCTACTTCGGCCGGTACGAGGTGCAGCCGCTCAGCGTGATGCGGCAGCGCATCGCCGAGCACATGGTGCTCTCAAAACGCGTTTCGCCTCACGTCTACTCGATGGACGAAGTGGATATGACCCGCGTGGTGGAGGTGCGCCACCAGGCGAAGGGAGAATTTGAGAAGCGCTTCGAAACGAAGCTCACCTTCATGCCCTTTTTTGTGCGTGCCTGTGTGGAAGGCTTGCAGGCGTTTCCGGCGCTGAACGCCTCACTGGATGGAACCAATCTGGTGCTACACCGGGAGATCAACATCGGCATTGCCGTGGCGTTGGACTGGGGTTTGATCGTTCCGGTGGTGAAGAACGCGGAGGAGAAAAACTTCCTCGGCCTGCAGCGCGCCATCAATGACCTGGCGGAGCGCGCTCGGTCGAAAAAGCTGAAGCCTGAGGAAGTTCAGGAGAGTACGTTTTCGATTACCAATCCTGGCATCTTCGGGGGCCTGATGGGTCTGCCGGTCATCAACCAGCCCAACGCTGCCATCCTGGGCGTGGGCGCGATTCAGAAGCGTCCGGTGGTGATTAACGACGCGATTGCCATTCGCTCGATGGTTTATCTGACGCTCAGCTACGACCACCGCATCGTGGACGGCGCCATCGCGCACCAGTTCATCGGCAAGGTGAAGTCGGTGCTGGAAGACTGGCAGGAGAGCATTTTGTAGAAAGCGGTATACGGATGGCCGCCATTCTTCATCGCTGCCGGGCGTAGGGAGCCACAGGAGCGTGATCGGCTCCGACGGCCCCGGTGACCGCCACCGAGCCGCCCGGCAGCCCGGGCTCGGGGCTCGCCGAACCCCACAGGGGCCAGTAAGCCACAAGCTTGTTGGCTCGGATCGAAGCAGGAGAAGCGCCGCGGGCAAGTGCGCTGCACTCGCCAGCGGACAGCAGCTCATCCCAGATGGCAAATTCCGCCAGCCGCCCGTTCCACGAGCGCGCGTCGTCATTTCCACGATTGCCGATTACATAAGGATCCGCATTCGTGCTGGGACTGCCTGACGTCGCGCTGCTGGTTCTGGTGACGGACTGCTGAATCCCGTCCACGTAAATCGCCGGGTCGTTCCCAGCGGCTGCTTCGTACACGACGCAGAGGTGGTGCCAGGCATTTGCCGAGGGCCGGGGGATGGTCCAGAAGCCGCTCGTGCCGCTGAACGCACGAGAATACATGTAGGTGTCGCCGTTGGCGGTGGAGGCGGAGCGGTTGTGCAACGTCTCGACTTCCGGGCCGGCAGTGCGCTTGTCGAACATGCGGCCGAAGCCGCCTCCGCCGTCGCCGCGACGGTAGGCCCACAAGGAGTACGTGCGACGGGTGCTGTGCGCGGAAAAACTTGTGGTCAGCTTGTCGCCGGCTCCAACCAGGTCGCGGGAGGCCCTCAGCGTAATGCCTGCGCAAAGTGCAAAGCAGAGAAGAAAGCGCGCCGCCAGAAACAAATACCTCATTTATCCGCTCCTGACGAAGGGTGCGGCTTCTGCGAAGCATTGCTACCCTGAGAATTCGAAGCGCCTGACCGCAGCTTCAGCGCAGCCATGCCGGCCAGTGCCAGTGACTCGCCCATATGGCTTTCGGGGAACAACATGGCCATAGCGATTCCGGTGTAGAGCACCAGAAGAGCAATCAAATCTCCCCAGTGGCATTCGATGAATTCGCGCATCGCTCTTTCCCCATTACTGGGTGAGGTCCACTCGGAGAAGGACTTTGAAAAGTTCGGTATTGACAGCGAGCGTGTCGTTGACGTGCGTCCCTTCGTGGAAGACTTCGACCACCAGGATTTTTCGCGCGCCCAACACGGGCAAGGTGGTGAACGTCACATCCTTCAGATTGCGGGCGATTCCAGGCACGGCCACATCCTGTGCCGCGGCAGCGGCCCAGGCGGCAGCGACCGGGTTCAGCGACTCGCCATCGCCAGCAACGAAGCTGCGGATCGAAAGCCGGGTTACGCCGGTCGTGGCATTGGCGGCAGTGCGCAGAATGACGGCCGCATTCGGCGTCGTGGCTAAGGTTTCTGGAATGGTCGCATGGCAATAGATCTTTCCATCGACATCCTTGACGAACTCCCAATGCCCCCAGTCCCATTCGGTCAGACCGGCCACTGTCCAAAATGAGTTGCCTGCCAGGGAAGAGCTTCGCGGTGTATCGCAGACCATTTCCAGCGTGTGCGTTTTCGTCGTATCGGCGCTGCTGCCACCACCATCCCCAACCAGATTCCACCCGTTGCCGGCCGCGTTGCAGACAAAGAGCTGCTGTCCAGCGGTTGCATCGGTATCGAGGAAAAGCTCCTTGGTGGCTACGCAGGAAGCTGGCAGCGCAGTACCGGCCTTGACAGGGAGCGTCGCCGCAGCGCCTGAGAAATCGTAAGTGTTGGCAGCGGCTGTTCCTCCTCCCAGATTTCCCAGGTGGATTTCAGAATCGCGGGCGATGGCGGCATCTATGTTGGTTTCGGACAGAACACCCGACACGGCAGCCGAAGAAGACAGATTGACGGCTCCGAAGGAAGGCGCTCCGCCCGCCGCAGGGATACGGAGCACCTGATCCGCAGCGCCAGCAGCCGTGGCAACGACAGACGAGGTGCCGTTTCCCAGCAGGACGCCGTTTGTGGGGAACGACGCGGCGCCGGTTCCTCCCTTTGCTACTGTGAGGGTGCCATTCAAGTTCTCGAGATTTGGGACATCGCCGGGGGCGATGGCTTGCCACGCGGGATCAGTGCCGTTGCTGCGAAGGAATGTTCCGGCAGCACCCACGGCCAGCCGCGACCAGGCGGGCGTTGCATTCCCCACGACAAGGTCACCACGTGTCACCGTGCCCACCGACGTGTCGGTGTGAGTGCTGGAGAGCAGATTGTGGCTGGTGCCGCTTCCGCCACCATCACCCAACAGTGACCACACGTTGGTGGCAGTACAGCCATACAGATTCTGTCCCGCGGGAGCGTCGGCGTCGTAGAAGAGGTCGCCGATCTGGCAGGTCACCGGAGGGGCGATGCCGGTCTTCACCGGAGCGGTCACACTTTTCCCGGTGAGCCGGAAAACGTCCGCGATATTGGCATCGCCGATGCCGGAGAGCTGCGCGCCGGTCGGATTTGAAACCGCGAGCTTTGCACTATTGATGGAACCGTCTTTTACCTGGGCCTGGACATTTCCGGCTGATGGGTTAAAAAAATCAATGGTGGCCGAATCCTGGAAGTTCACTGGGTCGTTGGCCAGCAGATTGAAGCCGTCCAACTGGTGTTGGGACGCTGAACCGCCGCCCTGATCGGCACCGCACAGGACTGTTCCGGCCGCAGAGATGCCCGTCACCTTGTCGGTGCCTGGGCACGAGCCGCTGAGCACACCGCCTGCGCTGGTCGCGGTAGGAAGCGGCAGCCGGGCGGGATCCAGGATGCCGCTGGTGACGTCAGCGGCAGCATGTTGGTGTGCCGCATCGGCCTTACCAGCCAGCAGCGTGTCTGCGCTGGCCTTTGTGTAGACGAGCGGGTCGGTTTCGTCCGCGTCCGTTTTGACTGTTCCAGAAACCGTCGAACTCGCCAGCGGCGCCCCCGTGCCGTCAACGCAACTTACTTGCGGAGGTGCTGAGGAGCCGGTAGCCTGCAGAAACTTGCCGGCTGGACAAGGGTCGGGCAGTTCGATTTTCTGGTTCAGGGTGGCGGGTAAATCCGTCACCTGCGCCATACTGAACATGATGGATGGAACCGGTGCTGACGGCGACCGCACCATGGCCAGCGCAACGGGATTCGCACTGGTGGGAACAACCCAGTATTCGGTCGAGATACGGCCGGAACGCAGGTAGTAGGTCACACGGTAGCTTGTGCCTTCGGGCGCCGCCTGATCGTTCGGGAAAAGTTCGGCGTTGAAATTGCCATCGGTTACGGTAAACGTTGCCTGTCCGGCGATGATTTGGCAAGCGCCGATCTTGAACGTCGGCCAGGCAATCACCACACGGCCGGAGGCAGGCGTGCCGTCTGCATTCAGCAGCACGTCAGTGACCTGCGTCTTGGCCGGACACTGCGCCGTGGCGGCTGTGAATGCTGCGCTCCCAAGCAGCAGTACACTGATTGCGAAGACAATTTTGAGCAAGTCAGCCATGAGTTTCCCCACCCGGTGTGTAGGACCGGCTGTTTTGCGATATTTCCGTTCAGAGGAAGTCAGCGCAGAAACTGTAGCTCGCTGCGGAAGTTCAGGTATTGATGTCCCCGGCGAAAGCTGCGTCAATGGCGTCCCGGATTTCAAGCATGATTTTCTTCAGTTTTTCCTTTTTGCGCGGGTTCTTGACCACCGCGCGGATCAGACCCAGTGCCAGCACAAGAATTGTGCTTTCCATGATTCACCTCGAATTGGAATCGGATTCCCGGCCCCGCTGGAGAGGTCCCGCAGAGGGGTCAGGGGCGGTCGAGGAAGCGGGATAGAAAAGCGACCGCGGCGGAAATAATGAAGCTGACGGCAGCCAGCACGCCTCGCTGGTGGTGCTGGTCGGATCGAACCTGGTCGAGCTCGAGTTCCAGTCGCGGAATCCGGCCGGGTTGTCCGTCGCCGACCAGATCCTGCCGCAGGAGCCGCAGATTCTCCTCGACGCGGCTCAAGCGGCTGTTGGTTTCGCTTTCGAAAGTTTTCAGCCGCTCGAGCATGGCTTCGAGCAGGCGCTGTTCAGAGGGCCGCATGCCTTTCCGGCGTATCTTCACTTAACAATCCGGCCAGCGAAACTGTGGCTGGCAGGGTCAATCGCAGTCGCAGTTATATTGCAGAGGCGCAGTTTCACCGTATCTGCGGCCGAGACGAACATCAGCCCGGTGAGGCCGTTTTCCAAGGTAGACGGCCAGGCGGCCATGACCGGGTTACCCGGCGCAGCTCCGCTGACAGTGGTCGTGAGTTCCGAGCAAGATTGCGCGGCAATCGCGCTGAAGTCCAGTGTGGCGGAGAAACTGAGGGTCACGGGCACATTGCCGCTGAAATCCGGCAGGGTGTAGGAGCGCCCGGCGGTATTGCTGTGCACAAACGTTCCCGAGTTGACCCCTCCGGACCGGAATCCGAGAGTGCCCCGCGTGCTCACGTTTCCGGCGCTGGAAACGGAGAACAGGTTCCCGTCCGTGCCGACAAGTTCGATTTGCAGAAGGTTCGCGGTGGTTCCTGAGATGGCGGATAAGAAAAGCGGCCCCTGGTTCGAGTTGGCATTCTGAACGATCAGGGCCGCGGATGTTGTGGCGGTAGGGTGGTTAAGCCGCAGGGAATCGCGTGTCATTCGGTGCCGGAGCTGCATTGTCCTGTTGTTCGAGCTTGGGCCGGCCGCGCAGGTAGTCCATGAGCCGTCGTCGGTCACCGAGGGGGCGGTAACCTCAACGCACTTGCTGGTTCCCAGACCCTGCTGGAGGCCAAATTCGGCTTGGCTGAAGGTAAAGCGATGCACGAGGTAAGAAGAGGCTCCCGGGACCGCGTCCCATGCCAGGCTGACGGCGTTGTTGGGCGCAGACACGGTGACCGCCTGCTCCGGCCCAGGGCCACTGAACTGTGTAACCGCAGTGCCTTTGGCCTCGATTCGGTAGTAGTAAGTTCCCTCAGCCAGAGTGCCGCCGGTCGTGGGCGTTGCTGACACAACTGCCGGAGCGTTCAGCTCAGCAAAGCTGAAATCCAGAGCGATAGTGGCGGGGTTGTTCTTCCTTGCAATCTCGGTGTCCCATCCGCGCCAACCTCGCCCGACGCCTAACCCGACCAATGATGAATCGGTAGTCAGATGGATGTTGAAGGCCGAGGATGCTTCCTGGTCACGAAAGAGGCGAACCGCCGGCCCGCTGCCGCTGTTGACCTCATTGATCAATCGCGAGTCCTGATTGTGCAGCGGAACAGCCGTCGCTGCATAGACGTCGAAGCCTTCGCGCTTCCACACCGTTCCCGGGCCGGCCGGAAGTTTGTTTGAGCTGTACGTGGCCGGACGGCCGCCGCCGACAAAATCTCCTACGCCCATCACGTTAATGTGACTGACGCTGGCACCGGAGCCGAATAGTTCGACGGCCGGACTGGCGTTTGAGCCGATGGCGGTCAGGCCGTTCACTTTTGTGTTGTCCGCTAGGATGCCCACCAGCGGCAGGCGCATGTTCCCCACGTTGTCCGCCAGGACGCAGTTAATGAAGACCAGCGGCCCCAGGTTGTAGCCATTCGCGACGGCAGCTTTCGTCAGCTCGAGCAGCGGCATTGCCGAGGCTTCGGTGACCACCTCCTTGAAGATGTAGGTGCCCGCGGAGCCTTGCATGGTGGTCTGCTGGTCGTAACGAATGCCGCCGCCAGCGAGCACGACGTTTTCAATGTCCACCAGACCCACCAGATTGGTCATCGTGTTGTCCGCACCACGAAGGACGATCGGCGGCCGTGTGCCCGGCGAACCGTCCACAAGAAACGAGCCGCCGAAGATTTTCACCCAAAGCGTGTCTTCAATGATCAACGCGTGGTTGTCCGGAGCCGAGGGGTTGTATCCAACCGCCGAGGTCACGTTGACCAGTTTCAGCATGCCGCCGTTTCGTTTGTAGACGAGGCCTGTCGTGCCCGCCGATGTGCCTCCCTTGAAGGTGCAGTTTTCGATGGTCACGTTTTGCACGCCGCCGGCCGCATCGATCAGGAAGGCGGGTTGTCCCTGCGGCTGCTGCATCAGAATCGTCGTTGTGGGCGGATTCTTAAAGGTGGAGCTGCCTTTTGACGAGCCACAGAAGATGTGCAAACCGCTGTTGCTTGCGGCACCCAAGATGGCGCTGATGTTGATTGTGGAGGTGATTTTATAACCGGTGGTGGCAAAGGTGTCAGAAGCCGGGATGAAGACAGCGCCTCCGTTGTTTGCCGCGAAGGTAAACGCATCAAGGAAGGCCTGTGTGTCATCCGTTATTCCGTCTCCCTTGGCGCCGAAGGCGCGCACGTCCACCCACGGACGGGGTCCTCTGGTGCGCATCCGCTCGGCGAAAACTTCGCGCCAGGAGGCAGATTCGTTCCCCAGGTTGAACACACCGGAAGCCGCCGGGGTCACATCTCCGTTCAGGGTCAAAGAGAACGCGGTGACGGGAGACGAGAAGGAGACCGGCCCTTCAACCGACTGCTCCAGCGTGCTGTTTTTCACCAACGGGTCCGCCAAGACAACTCCCACGGTCGTGGGGGTAAGCGTTCCCAGATCGAGGTTGGTCCCCTGAATGGACCACTTCTGTTCGAACAGCAGGTTATTGCTGTTGTCCACCAGTCGGACCAGGTAATAGGTGCCGGGCGGCTCCAGCACATCATTGCCGTAGATGAACGCCCCTGCCTCGAGCTGCCCGTTTTCGACCTTGAAGATTTTCACCATGGGCACGATTTGTGCCGAACCGTCGTTCAGCCGGGCGGGCTGGCTGAGCAGAAAAATCAGCTTTCCGTTTACCGGCGAGCCGTCGGGATGCTGGAAGGTCCCCGTCAGATTTGTGGCTCGCAGCGTAAGCACCGTGCCGGCCAGAAGCAGGCATACGCAGAGGGCCAGCGCCTTGCCTGCAATGGAAATCGCATTCTTCACTTCGCGCTCCTAGATTTTTCGGCCCGGGCGCAGTGCGCGCGGCCGAGCGAGTTAGACGACGAACCGGTGGTATCGCTCCGTGAAGTTCGGATCAAGGTCTTCGGTTCCGGTTCCCGCAAGCCTTCCGGCGCCGCCTGGGTCGGTATTCCTTGGTGTGGCTGCCACCACAGTGTCCGGCAGCTCGTAAGCCTGTGCGCCGCTGTTCCACGGAAGCGCCAGGATGTCCCAGGGCGCAAAACTGAACGCTGCCGGACGATGCCCGCGGTTGAGCAGGATTTTGTCGCAGAACAGCCCGGTGGCCAGCGATTGCCCGGCCCCGATAACGACCACGAGTTCTGCGGAGAGGTCGGCTGGCACGGGGCGGTCCGCCGGCAGCTCGAACGTAACCGAGTACCACTGATACGTGCCGCTGACGGTCCCCGCGGCAATTTCGGCGGCAAGCTCAAAGGTCGGATCGCTTGGGGACCGCAGAGCGTAGCGAACTGCATGAGCGAACGTGGTTGCTCCCGAATGCCTGAGCGCAGCAGACAGCGTCACGGGCTCACCGGGATTCAGCACCCTGCCCAGATTGGTCAATGCAGAGCGCAGACCGGGATTCGCATTCGCAAAGTTCATGCCCGCTTTCCACTCCACTTCATTGGTCGCCGGCAGGTGGGCGACTTCGCTGCCGTCCGTCGCGGCGTTGACCAGGGTGTAGTAGCGCGGCGCAACAGCTCCCTCCTGGCCGCTGATTCCCGGCAGAAAAAATTCACCATTCGGCAGCAGATTCTGCGCGTTGACCGCGGCTCCGATGGAAGGGTCCAGCTCGCGCGCCCGGAAGAATTTCACCGAGAAAACCAGGATCTGGGCAGGAGTCTGTCCCTGTGGTTCGCTCGACCACGGTGTCCAGCCCAGCGCATCGCGACGCCGTGCTCGAAACGTCCATCCGCCTGACCGCGGGGCTACGAAGCTGAACTTTTCGGGCTGGCCTTCGAAAAGAACGTCCTGCTCGGGTGCGTCAAAACCGGTGAGCGGATCTGCCACCTGAACCTGTGTCTGCACGATGGCCGCGTCCACGCGGTCAATCAAAATCTCCAGGATTTGCCCGACGGAGTTTCCCGGGGTGAGCGTCGGTTTGGGCGGTTCCGGTTGCGCACCGGTCGCAGCAGTCGGAGCCGAATACTCGCCCAGGATGTTCTGCGTATAGGCGAGGACGGTCTTTTCCCTGAGCAGCGATTGGCTGTTATCCAGAACGATTCGCGCGCGATAGGCCCCGTCTTCAAACTGAAGTTGCCCGAAGCTCCAGCGAGCGAGAACGGTAGCGTCGTCGCTGTCTCTCAGCTCGACCTGGTCAACGTCCTGTATGTTTGCTTCCCCAATCGCCACGCTGACGGTTATCACCGGCTTCAGGTTTGCGTCCAGCCCGAACTGGAGGGCAACGGCCTGCGGGGCAGGAGGCACCAATGGGTAGCGAATCCCAATGATGCTGGAATAGCGACTGGTTGCGCCACTAGGCAGGACCGGCCGGATGAAAAAGACGTGTTTTCGCGAAGTACGCTCCAGGACGAAAGACTGCGCCGCCGCGGTAGCCAGGACGTTGTGTGCGCTGCCGTGGCTGGACCTCGAACTCCACCCCTGGTCGCTGCGTCGCACTTCAAAAGCTCCGTCCGCCGGAGGCGGTGCGCCCATGTCAATCCGAAAGTGGGTGGCGACCGCCTCCGAGAGTGTGGCTCGGGGGAAATCACCAACGAACTGGCTGTCGAGCTCAGCTATTTCGACCGGGGCCAGCGGAAGCGGTTCGTCGGGTTGCAGGACGTCCTCGGCCGGCAGTAGACGCCGCAGCATCTCTTCAAACCGGGAGGGCCGGCCGAATTCGAGCGTGTGCAGGATTCGCTCTGTCGCCAGTTCTCGAAACTCGCTCGTTACCTTGCGGACCAGCGCGCGAAAGGGCGGGTAGCGCGACTCGTTCAAGATGTCCAGCAGACGTCCGCTGCGCGGGAACTGGTCGGTGAAATCGCTCCAGGTCGTGTACCGGCCCTCGTATTGCTGAGCGGCGCGGTCACGAAGATAAGCAAGCGCAGCAAATTCCGCTTCCGCTGAAGTGCGCGGCAGCGGATTCAGCTCGCGTAACACAGCAGCACGCACGCCGTCATCTCCGGCCAGCGCGGCTTCGGCGGCCACGCTGAGCGAATCGCGCACTCGCGCCCGGGCACGTCCTGCTTCGCGGTAGGAGAGTATGATGCGCTCCCCCCTTTCGGGAATTGTGTCTTCATAGAACTCCAGCGCCCACTGATTCTGATTCGGGTCCGAGGTGATGGTGGCATCCTGGCCGGCGATGCCGAAACCCAGCGTGCGGGCGCGCGGGGCCTCGCCGGGTTTCTGAGTGACCAGGCGCGCCTGAACCGGCTTGGTGATCTGCAGGAAGTTTGCGGCCAGGTGCAAATCCGCGGAATTGATTGGCGCGTAGAGCGCGACGGTCGGCAACGCGTCGAGCATCGCCGTATGCAGCACCGTTACGCTGGGATCAGCAGGGCTGGCCAGGTCGAAGTCGCGTACCTCCAAGGTGATTTGCACGCGCGCGGGCAATGCTTCTCCGCCGAAGATGGAGTCCAGACTGGCAAACGACTGCTGGCTGCGGAATGGCTGGTCAGCGCTGATGCGGGTGACCAGAACGTAGTGATGGTTCGCTTGTGTGATGACCTCCAGTGGCTGGATAACGCCAAGCACCAGTGCCCGCAGCCGGCTCTCATTATTGATTGGCGCGACATCGAATCCGGCCAGACAGTTCTGCTTGCCGAGGGCGGCGTGGTCGTAAAGGCCGCCGACAATTCCGCTGGAGGCGCCGGCGAACTCGAATTCTCCGTGGCAGATTTCCAGCTCGCCGGCAAGCTCGACCGCCTGCCGGGCGACGAGGGTCGTTTCGCCAAGCGCGCCGGTTCCGCCGGTCACGTTCAGACGGCCCTCGAACAGGCGAATGTGGCCGCCCGGGTCCGTCTTTTGCCAGCGAATGGTGTCGAGGCTGACGCCGGTGAAGTCGTCGGCCAGTAATTGCGAGGATACGGTCCCGAATGCGGGAGCAGAAAGCAGGAACTTGGATGTAAAACCGTCACCCACGAAATGGTCCTGCACGAACGCCTGCGGCTCCACCGCGCCGAGTACGGTCACGTCATTCTGAATGGGGTTGCCGAGGGGAGTTACTTCGAGTGACTCCGGCCGGAAGCGACGGTCGCGCTCGTTCACTACGACCCCGGCAGGCAGGTCCCCGATCGGCTGAAAAAATACCTTGCCGTCGAGCACGCGGTAGTAAAACCCCGACCGTTCTGCCAGCTCGCGGGCAATGTCGGTCCAGGTGTCTTCCGGGCCGGGCGAGAAGACCGGGATCGGTGCGCCGTCGGCAATTGCCGTCGTATCGAACCTGCCGGGTTGGAGATGCTCGACGAGGAACTTCAGAATCTGCCCTGCAGTCTGATTCAGGAACGGGGGAAGCAGTCCAATACGCTTGACGTTTAAGAGATATTCTTCTCCGCTGGCCTGGTAACGGAAGCCGTACACCGGCTGCCCGTTCACCAGACCGAGGAATTCCACGGCGGGTTCGTTGGTGATAAACCCCGTGAACAGCGGTCCGCGGACGCGCGGGCCGCCCGGCGGAAAAGATTCCGCCAGGCCTTCCAGGCGGACATACGCCGACCGGCGCGGCGCCACGAAATTCGCATCGGCCGGCACCAGCGCAAAGTCGAGCAGCGCCGGCAGATTCATCTGGTCCTGAAGCACAGCCGGCGTGCGTTCGGGGGCAGTCAGGTAGCGCGTGTAGTCCACCCGACCACGGTCATCGGCGTTATCAATCAGCAGGACAATTGCCATTAGAGTGCAAACGTCAGCCCGAGCCGGGCACGCTCGTTCAGGATTGCGCGAAGCATGCCCTCGATCGCTTCCGCGCCCAGCAGCCGCGCCTGCGCCGGCGTCGCATCCTGTCCGATAAAGATGGAGACGCCACCGAGGTTCAGGATCTGTTGCAGCGCCGGGGTCAGCGTCGTCAGGCCGCGCGCGCCGGGAACAATTCCCGCAACCACCTGTTTCAGGGCTGCCAGGCGGGCCGTCTCGCGCTCGAACTCCTGTGCCTTCAGTTCTAGCAACCGCGTTTCGAGCGCAACCCGGTCCCGCGTGAGGTCGAAGACTTGGGACTCGACATCAATTTTGAGCTGGAGAAGCTGGATGTCCTGGTCGAGTTGCGCCAGCCGCTCGTCGCGCCGGCGGCGCACGGCTTCCAGTTCAATGGCCTTCTCCTGAGCGACGGTGCGCTGACGCTCCAGCACGCCCCGGGTCAGGACGCGGCGTTCTTCTTCCGCGCTCTCTGCCAGGACCTGTTCACGCTCCATCAGGAGCTGATTCAGCCGCAGCGCATTCTCAATCGCCTGCTGTTCGCCCTCAGCCAGCTCAATGGTGGCGTCTGTGCGCAGCTCCTCCAGTGAGCGGGAGAGAAATTCGTTGGCCTTGGCGAGGTCGCCGCCGGCGTCTATGTAGGTGCGGAACTGCCGGATCAGCTCCTGAACATCGGCAGCCACATCGCGGAAGGCACGGCCGACGCGGAGCAACTGCAGCGAGTCTTCCAACTGCTCGAAGATGGCCTGCTGTCGCGCACGGAGATCGGCCAGCGCGCGGTCGAACTCCGGAAGCAGCTTGTTCAGTTCCTCGCGGCCGCCCTTCTTGCCCGAAAGTTTTCGAATGGCGCGCTCGCGTTCGCCTTCGAGCTGCTGAATCGTCGCGCCCAGCGTAGCCGAGCCCGCATTGAAGGCAGTGACGATTTCTTGAAACGTCCGGCGGATCTCGCGTGCAGCGTTGCGGGCGCCCCGCTTGAACAGACCGGAGAAGAATCGTCCGATGGCAGAGAAAATGCTCCCGACGCCTCCGAGAATCGCTCCGAAGGGTCCCGGAATGATCCCGCCGGCCGTGCGAGTGGCGGCGCCAATGACGTCCAGCGGCCCTCCGCGAAGCGAGGCGGAGAGCAGGCCGGTCAGATCAGCAGCAAAGCGGGCAGTCTGGGCGCGGGCGTCGCGGAAGCCGTCGCGCAGACCGGCGGTGTCTACGCCGAGTCGAACCAGAACATCGGCAACGGTGTCGGCCATAGGTAATCGTCAGCCGGAGAAAACAGCTGGCACTGCGGGAAGGTCCACGGAGTTGGATACGGTTCTGGTTGTCAGGCTCACCAGGCGCCGATCTGGTGCAGGTGGCGGGCAAGCTCCTGACCGGTCAGCCTCCGGAGGTCAATCGCGTGAATGGAGACTTCGCCACCCTGCCGGTGCAACCAATTTCGCTCGTCGAGCCGCCAGGCAATCAGGGCGAGTTGTCCCAATGTGAATTCTCTGGCAATGGTTCCGGGGCTTTGCCGGAGGAATTCGACCCAGCTGACGGCTGCGGCGAGTCTGGCGTATCGCGTCCCGTCTGAATTGGGTTCCCCCAGGCGGGGAAGAGTTGCGATAAAAAATCGCGGCCCGCGTTCAACAAAAGCTGCGCCTGAAGGATTCGAAGCTGGCGCAAGGTCGAAGCATGCTTTTGAACAAACTCGCGTGAGATGCTCAGCTCGCCGGTGGGATCGAGTACCAGCGCACAAGCTTCGGACACAAGGTCCAGGGCGGCATCGGCCCGCGTGAGCAAATGGGTGAACGCCTTTGCCGGGTCATCGCCCAGCCGTTCGTCGAAGCGGAGAACTTCCGCCACCAGGGCTGGAAGCTTTTGCTCGACCAGCCTCAGAAACTTCTTTTCGGTCAGCGCAGGCAGCTCGCGAAGCACGAAACGCTTGCCACCCAACTCGAAGGAGAATTCAGAGAGTTCCGGGTAGAGCAGGCGCTCGATCTGTTCTTCGGTGGGCGGCGGAAAGCTCTTCTTAAACTCCTCGACCGTTTTCTGCGATTGCTCGCGCAGCCGGGCGACTTCGGCTTCCAGACGCGCCTGATAGCGCGCTTCGAAAGCGTGCTCGGTGACTGCCGGCTTGTGAACGGTGGATGCCATGGCCCCTCGCGGCGCGGCGATTACCGCCGGTTAGTAAGCCTGCGATCCAGGCGCCGGGAAGAAGCCGCGGTAGCTGACGACGGTTTCCCCATCCACCGGGTCTTCGAAAGCGAGTGCATTGAATTCCGCGCGCAGTGAGTAGCCGCGGACTTCAGCAGTGCCCACGTTTTCGACTTCGAAGGTGCCGTCCTCGCGCTCGTTCGAAATGGAAAGCTGCGGGTAGTAGTAATAGAGTTGCGCGCCGTCAGCCGTGTCCACGACAAACACCGCCGACCAGGACTGGATGAACGAACTCCCTTCGCGGCTGGCAAAGCCGGTGACGGCCTGCACCTTGGCCCCGGCCGCCGGCACGCCGCCCAGCAACGGCTGTTCGAGCTCGAGCGTGTCACCCGAGATGGACTTGATCACGCCCACGTTGTAGGTCACGCGGCGGATGAAGTTCACGTCGCTAACCGAAGCGGCTGGCACAAACGTTGCCTGCACGCCCGAGCCGACGAACCCCGACTGGCCCGTGTAGTCCACATCCACAGCGATGAACTCACCGACCGAAAACTGCGCGCCTCCGCCCGTGGTCAAGACGACGCTGCTGGCCGTGGAGCCGGCGCCCAGACTTACGGCCGCCGCCGGAGAGCCGCCTAGCGGCTGCTGGGGCGTGCCCGCGGCGGCCTTCAAAATGTTGAAGTGGGTGGTGCCGCCGGACAGGGCCATTTGCAGTTTGCCCCACTCGCGAAATTCAAACTCGATGCTGCTGCCGATTTCACCGCGGTACTGCGCGCGAACGGCCCCACGGTAGCCGGAACGGATCTGTCCGATGCGCCCGTTTGGCGAGCGCCGGAACTGGTCAATCCAGCCGAGGTCAAACCAGCCGGCCGGCGGATTATTCGTGTCAAAGCGGCCCTGCCGCGCTGGGTCGAACAGGGTCGGCACGGGGTCGGCCCCTTGCAGGAAGGGAGCGAAGAATCCACGGAACCCGGAGCCGACCAGAATCATCGGCTTGCGGAACGGCTGGACGAGAGATTTCGAAATGGGCATCGAAGACTCCTTCGAAAAAAAACTACCCGGCGGGCGGGCCGGGAGCGCTAACTGCCGAATTCTTCCAGGTAAAAGGAAACGTTCACGGTGGCGAGCCGGCGCAGCACGGAGCCTTCCTGATCCGCCACCGTGCGCAGATCCGGCGTCCAGCGCCAGTGCAGGAAGCTGCCCAGCGGCTGCGGCGGCGAACTGCTGTAGTCGAGCTTTTCAGTGAAGCCGGGAAACAGGATCGCAAGTAATTCCCGGTCCAGCGCTGCCATCAGCCGGCCGCGGTCTGCAAAGGGCCGCTCGAGCGGGGCCGTGCCGGTCACAAAATATTCGATCTGAGCAATCTGCTCGTACCGCGGGGCTGCCGTGCGAGCGAATCCGCGCACCACCGGGGCGCCGATCCAGTGAATGTAGAAGGTGTTGAAAAACAGCTTCGGCGGCGGAAACGGCTGGTTTTCGGCTACCACGATCGCGGGCCGTGTTTCGCCGTTGAGGAAGATTGTCCGGTTCGGATTCAGGACGGCGAGCCGCGACTGAAGTGCCCGGAAAAAGCTGTCTTTGGCAGCCTGCATGTTCCCATTAGCGTGCGAACACCCGGCCGAGCCAGGCCAGGTCGCGTGAGCCGATCACTTCAAGCCAGGCGAACCGGTGCGGGGTGCGAGCGCGCCCGAAAAGATAGGCGAGCTCGATGCTGGCCGCACGGTCGAGTATGACTTCTTCAAAGGAATTGCAGTCGAGAGTGATCGTGATCTGCTTCACCTCTGCGCCGCGCAGATCGGCGCCGGCTAGGACACACTTCCACAGCAGTGACTCCCTCAAATTTGCGCCAGTGAAGTTTGCGCGATAAAAGCTTGTAGCTCGGGCCTGCAACTGGGGGCAGTTCGCTCTGGAAAAATCAGCCTCGGCCGCGAAACAGCTGTCGAACACGGCTCCGGCCAGGTCCGAAGAGGCAAAGCAGCTGCGATAAAGGTCTGCCCGGCGGAAGACGACGCCGCTCAGATCAAGGCCGGAAAAATCTTTGTCTCGCAGGTTGCCGGTCAGTTCCATCTCAATCGTCCAGAACTGTCAGGCTTGCGGGCAGACGGTTCGAGCCGCTGGGCAACGAGCTCTTCAGCCGTTCGAGTGCAGCATCGGCGGCGCGCTTGACTGTGGTTTGTAGAAGTTCATCAACTTCCTCAGCGCGAAGCCAGTTTGCAGAACCGCGCAATCCCCGTCGAAGCAGCTCTGCAAATTCTTGGGCTTGAATGCGGATGAAGCCCTGTGGTGCCCGCGCTGAAACGACCACCTGCGCGCCCGTGTCCGGGTCCAGCGCCAGAATTGTGTGCGGCCCGGGATGGGGCCACGGAGCCTGCCCGGTGATACTGCCGAACTCCAGCACCCGGAGGATGACGCCCGCCTCAGGGTCGCGCGTGCCAATCATGGCGCTTTGGCCGGGCAGTATTGCGAGTCGGCTGAGACGCCTTTCGAACTGCACCAGTGACAGCTTCTCCTGTGGCATCAGCCGGTCCCCAGCGGCGCGTCACACAAAATCTCCCAGGCGAAGTCCTCGTTGCCGGTTTCGAGCGGGCGGAAGCGTTTGATGCGGCAAATCTCGTTTCTGATCACCAATCCCGCAGCGCCTGCAAGCGCGCCTTCGACACTTTCGTGCCCCTGTGCGGCCGCAACATTGCGCAGAAAGCTGTCGGGCACCAGAATTTCGCGCGCGCCCTGCCGGAATTGCCCGGCCAGAGATTCGAGCTCTTCTCCGGTGAGTTCCCGCACGTACGAGCGTGGTGCGACGTAATCGGCAAACAGATTTTCGCCGGGGCCGATGATTCCCAACTCGGCAGCCGGGTCGGTGCGGGCCGCAAGGAAGCGGAGCGTGACCTGGCCTCCAGCACACAGCGCCAGCAGCGGCTCGACCCACCGGCGCGCCGCTTTGGAGTAGCCGGGCATGGTCAGTTCAAGCGGACGGCGACGAAGGGCGCCAACAGCCGGCGCACGTCGTCATCCAGCAGCGAGCCGGCGAAGTATTCGAGCTGCAGCCGGTCCAGCAAAGCCGTTTTCACATTTGCGGCCGGATGGGATTCAATGTTGCGGATAATCTGCGCGCAGGCAAGCTTGACGACTTCCGGCACCTGCACATGCCCGGCCGTGTAAGTCAGCTCCACTTCGGTGTAATTCGCTCCGAACAGGCTTGCCGGCAGCCAGACCTCTCCGGTTACGGCGTTAAAGTCCACCTTGGTGGGGTCGAGATCCACCCAAACGGGCGGTCCGCCAAATGGCGCGACCATTGCCGCCAGTGTCTGAGCGTTCGGCCCGCGCGGGATTCCGTGGCGGACGCGGACGAGCGTAAACGGAGAATTGGCCCCGTCCGGGATAGCCAGCGGCGTAAACGTCGCACGCGTAATGGGCGCGTTATCCGGCAGCCGGCTTCGCTCCGTGTACTGGGCGACCAGCACCGACGATCGCTGGCAGAAGGAATCCACCAAATCGCTGGCCACGCGGATCAGCGCCGGGTCGGTGGAGTCCGCTAGACCGAAGGCCACGAACTCCGCGGTTGTCAGATACAGGTTCCCAGCCATCTATCACCCATCGGTGAACATTTCGAAGCGCGGGAAGAAGGGATGTTCCCCTCCGCCTGCATACGAGAGTGCCTCCGGAACCGCTTACCGCGTGAAGCGCAGCCGTTTATGGGCGTAGCCGGCACCCTTCACGACGATCGCGCCGAACTTGACCACTACCATCTGTGTGGAGAGCGAGTTGGGCAGCCCAAGCTGGAACACGCGCGGGTTCACGTCGGTCAACCAGTGGTACTCGACCATCTCTTCGCTGATGATGAGCACGTCGTGAATCTTGTTGATGCCCGTGTCCTCGACCAGAATCGTCCAATCGGGAATGAGCGGCAGGGTTCCTGCCTGCGTCGAGATTTCTTTCACCGTGATGCCACCTTCGATGGCGCGCGTGCTGAGGATGACGTTGTGGATGGATTTCAGTTCCTGGTCAATCAGGTCGAGCGTTTGCGGATTGGCATAGATGGCCGAGGGACGCACTTCGAAATCGGATCGGGCGACCATTTCGGTCACCTGCGACTTGATGTTGTCCACCAGCGAAGCGGCCGTGTCAGTGATGCTCCGCTCTGAGCCGGCGTCGCGGATCTGGCTGAGCGCGCCGTAATATTCAAGGGTGGTGGGGGAGCTGAAGCTGGTGTCGGTGCCGTTCCACAGCGCCTGGTCGTGCTTGCGCAGCAAGCCGTCCACCGTATCAGCCAGATCTTTCGCTTCCAGGAAGGCGAACTGCTGCTGCTGGCGCGTGACTTCGACGTCGAACAGGGAGAAGTTGATCTGCGCGACCAGCGCTTTCAGCGGTACCGTGCGCTCGACCCGCGTCGGCGAGCCGATGGCCGGGCTGATGGCTCGCGGGTCCACGAACGCCGCGGCTGCGTTGATGGCGGTCTGCTCGAAGAACCGCGACGGATGGCCCGTGGCAGGCACTTGCCGGATGCGCTGGCCGAATGCCCCACGGCGGCGGACCAAGTCGGTGATTTCGCTCTGATACCGGTTGACTTCAATCGCCCCCGGTCCAAGGAAGTCGGCCGCGGCTGCGATGTCAATAAAATATCCTCGGTTCATTTTGTCCCTCGATGAAGAAATTTCCGTAATGGGTTGGGAGTGGATTGGTCGCGTTCGCAACAGGAAGTCAGTTGCTGGTACGGGTCTGGCAGAGGCTTAGTCCAGCGCTCCGGCCCGCGCGAGCTGCGACTTAATGGCGATGCGCTGCTCGGTGGGCAGCCCTTCGAGCGCTCTGTCCAGGACAGCGACTTCAATCTTGCCGGTATTACCCACCAGCTCGGTGGCGACACCGTTCTTTGCCAGCAGCGTCAGAATCTGCGGCGGGATCGTCTTGCGCGAAGACTGCGCGGCGAAGCGCTCGGCCTGCGCCCGCAGAGCTTCGTTTTGCCGGCGAAGCTCCTCGGTCTGCCGTGCCAGCTCGTCCACACGCGTCTCCAAAGAATCCGGGCTGGCGGAGCTTCCCTGCAAGCCGATGCTGCCCCTCTGGCTTCCGGCCAGATCCTCCAGCAGCGAACGCAGGCGGTTAAACTCAGTTAGCAAGGCCTGATTCGACTGCGCCAGATTGTCCAGCGCGTTCAGGACTCTTTCTTCCATGATGTCTCCTCGTTTGCGGCTGGCAGCGGTCGCCGCCAGCGAAGTGGTCTGGTAGGCGGCAGCGGTGCGGTCGAGAATGGCTGCGCCGGTGAAGACGACCTTCTCCAGCACCCAGACCGCAGCGGAGCGGTCGGCCACGCGGACGTCGGTCACCTCATAAGACATGCCCAGGCTGTCGCGCCGGGCGCGCAGCTCCGTGATGACCTCCGGGAAATCTTTGCCGAACAGGTGGCCGGAGACTTCCAGCCGGTCGCCCACAATTTCTGCGCGGGTGATGACGCCAATCTTGCGCTGCACGTCGTGGCCGCGAAGTCCCGGTGCGTAGCCAACGGCCATGCCCAGCAGACTGGGAAGCGCCCGCTCGGCAACGCGACGCGGCAGCAGCACGCGGTGGCCCTGTGCGCCGTTTGGAGCGCCGTCGCTTGGCCGGTCCACCAGCGTAAGGACGCCGGAGAAGGGCACGCGGTTGGGATGGTCCGGAAAATCTGGAATCTCCAGCGCCATCGCTTCCAGGCGCATACCGGTGGGTCTTAAGCGTTTGCTCATGCGATTTGCATTCCCCTGGAAAGCTGAGTTGTTAGTTGGATCGGCTGTTGATTAAAGCCTGGCGCTGGGTGTAGGAAAGTGCGCCCCAGCCGCCATCCAGCGGGGGCAGGTTTCGTTTTTTGCGGACCTCGTCAGGCAGCATCACGTCTGCACGGAGCAGAATCTCCTCAATTTCGGCTTGAGTTCGCTGGTCAAAAATTTCGAGGTCGTCGAAGACAAACTCGAGGTCGTCCCAACCAAGCTTGCGGGCAATCACATCGCGCGTCAGGTGTTCTGCGAGCAGCCGCGCGGTGGGCACTACGGCGGTGTAGAAGGCTTCGTCCACAAGTTCGCTGGCTGTGGCGCGGTTCACATCCTGTTCGAGGCCGAGCAGCAGTGGCGGCAGGTCGAATGCATCGGCGATGATGCGAATCAGAAACCGCTGCCATTCGAGCCGCAAATCCCGGTCGGAGCCTTCCCCGAAGCGAAGCACCTCCGGCTTGGCAGGCAGGTTGGCGATGATGGGGACTTTGCCGGTGCCTTCGATCTCATTCTGCCACCAGGAGATGACCTTGTCGTAGTTTGCCGGAGGCATCTCCTGCAGCCAGAGTGCAAACTGAACCACCGTGTTCGACGCCAGCCGCGCAGCGTATTCCTGCGCACCGAGCAGCCAGTTGACCGTTTCGAAGGCGACTTCCAGGCGGCCCAGACCGAACGGCGTGTAGCTGCGCGGATTCAATCGGATGTAAACCAGCTCGTCGCTGCGAAGGTCCACGCGGTGACCCCAGGAAGTCACCTGAGCATAGCGCGGCTCATCCTCGTCGCCTGCCCAGCCGGCATAGATGCGAATGCTCGCGCCATCCACCGGCCACAGCAGCAGCGGACGTTCCGGATTTGGCGTCACCTGCACTTCGATGGCGCCCCCGCCGCCGACCAGCAGGTCTTCGACCACCTGCTCGGCGAGCGAGCGGAAGCTGTCGTCCGGATTCGGCGCATTCAGATTGGCCACCAGGACGCGAATTCGCTGCTCCGCGTTGCTGGCAGCGGCATCGTCTTTGGCCTGCACGCGCCATTTCATGCCCGCAATGCGGTCTTTGATGGTGTTGATGGCTTTGCGCGCGACCGGCGTTTCTGAAAAGCGCCGCAGATTCACCGGAGTCGGCTTCGGCAGAGGATGTCGCCGGTTGGTGTGCGCGGCACCCGGCAAGACGATGGTCTTGCGCTGTTGCGAGCCAGCCAGAAACCGCCAGACTCGGGTAAACCAGCGTTCAGTTCGCTTGGTGCCCATCGTTTCAGAGGCTCGGGAGGTGGCTTGCAGAATCGTGCCGGCGGCGTGGCTGTCGCAGCCTTGCTTTTCTTCGTTTTGTCACCGGCCTGAAAGCGAGAACCCCGGGAGCGACTGCCCCCGGGGTTTTTACTTCTTCCCAGCTTCTGAATCTGTTATAGCAGATTTGGCAGAGTTATTATTCAATTTAGTAAAATTTTTTTCTCCTGTCTTTTCAACAGGCTGCCGAGTTTTTGGCCGATTCACCCTCTTGACAAGGATGCGGGCCGGCTAATTGAGGGTCGCCCGAAGGCGGTGCGCGAAGCCTTCAAGACCCGCAACCGGCACAAGCCCGATGGACTGTCCCGCTAACAGGCGGGCAACGAACTGGTGGCGCTCGTCCTCCGTGACGGGCTCGGCTTCGGTGATGGCGAAGAACTCCGATTGGGCGATTCGCGCACGGATTCGTTCGGCCGTGTAGGCCAGAACTTTGGCCAGCGCAGGGTCGCCTGCCAGCGTCAGGGCGTGGATGAAGCCGCGCGTGCCGTTGCGCTGATAGGCAAAATCCATCAGAAATGGGTCGCCTTTTTCCGTGTACTCCTCGATTCGCACATTGGTCATCAATCGCTCCAGGATGCCGGCGCGGCGAAAGACTTGTCGGGCACGAAGGCGAATGTCGCTGCGGGTGAAGGCGCGCTCCGCAAGCGTGGCACGCCGGTAGCTGGACACCTCGACGTGATCACGGTACAGGCGCTCCAGTTCTTCTTCGGCATCCTCCGTGAGCACTCCTCTTTGCGGGCTCAGTTGCAGGACATTGGACAAGGTTTCGTCCAGCTTTTGCAGAAACGCCGCTGGGTTGCCGTTTGCGGACCGGAGCTGTTGTTCGAGGTCGTTGGAGAGAGCGCGCAAGATTGCCAGGTCAGCGTTGGGGTGAAGCCGGCGCACCCGGCTCAATTCCGGCTGTCCGATGAGCACGCGGTGGCGCAGCTTGTTTGCGGCCGGATCGTGCAACAGGATGCCGACGTTCACCCATTCATCGCGCACCAGGTTTGGTGTATAGCGCAGGACACGGTAGCTACAGGCTGTAAGCTTCGTTTCCATCATGGTTCACGTCCAGTTGGGAAATGGCTGGCGGTAGGAATGCTTGGCCTCGAGGATCAAATCCGGAACGCGCTTCCGGCGGCGCAGCAGCTGCTCCAGAAGTCGATACAGAGCGTCCTGGTCGCCGTCGTACCATTCTGCCGGAATCTCTTTGCTGATTCCATCCAGCACGCCTTCGTTGATTTTCTCCAGGCGGGCAAGCCAGGGTTCGAAGGACGCCAGCCCCTGCACCCATTCGTAAACGCGCTGGCGGGCATAAAGCCCGCGCAGAGGTGCATCGGGGAAATTCCATTCCCCCGCGTTAAAGCAAAAGCCCTGGTCAATCATCATGGCTTCGTAGGATGGCTGTCCGTCTTGCCGATAGAAGATCGCCTGACGTCCGTTTGTATTGCACGTCCATTTGTCAAACACGAGCATGCCGCAGAAATCCTTCAGGTTTTCGACCTCGGCCAGTTGCTCGTCGGGGAGAAAATCGTGAACCGCAATCTGTGCCGGGTCGCCCGGATACCGAGAACCGAACTGAAAACCCGCACGACAGGGAAAACGCTGTGTGCCGATCTGAATCACCAGTTCGCTGGTCAAATCAATCAATTGCTGATCCACCTGAACCACAGCGACGTGGGGTGTTCTGAGTCCCAGCCGCGCGGCCAGCCGCGTTCCGAGCAATTCGTTGACCAGGATGCGTTGGTGCTGGGGGTTGTTTTGGAATTTGACCACGTAATAGCTGCCGTCCGAACAACGCATCAAATGGGCCTGCGCACCGCCACGCATCCGTCGTATGTGCTCGAGTGCTTGCGGCATTGCCACCAGAGGTCGGGCTAATGCTAGTCGCGGCCGTGTGTGGCAGCAAGAAGAATATGACCAGAGTGGGAAAGTTGCATGTAAAGTGGCCCAGAAATGGGGGCAGGCCTCCGGTTCCGGAAGTGCAAATGAGCACTCGGTCAGAGCGATAAGGCTGAAAGCTGAATACCGGCGCCGCGGCTCCGCACCGCCAGGGCAATCCCCATGGCGATGACGAGGTCGTCGTGCATTCCGGGCAGCGCCCCCATTTCGTCGTTATCATGGTAGACGAAATTTCTGCACTGTTCGAGCAGCCGAGTGGAAGCGATGATTTCGGGAGTTTCTTCGAGCGCTCGTCTCACGGCGCCGACGACTTGCGGTTTTGTCTGTATGTTCATCGGCCAGCCGGCCTTCGCTTTCAGCAATTGCGCTGCATCCTCGCCGTGCCTGTAAATTCGCGAATACCTGAACTGGTGCTGGAGTGCGTAGAGCACTGCATGCCCCTGGTTATTTCGCTCCACGGCAATCAGAGCGTCGTTGTAGCGCCTGCCCAATCGGGCCAGGGCTTCGGCAAAAGTGCCTAGGGGCCAGCGGGCCAGCAGTTCGGCGCATTGCAGGCCGGTTGCTGCATCCACGACGACCGCAGCCGAATAGTCGCCGCGTTCGCTTCCTTCAGCTACGTCGGCGCCGATGATGTAGCTCCGGTTCCGTTGCGGAACCAGCCAGACCAGCTCCGCACCGTTGGAGCGGTGTTCCACCGGTTTCGGAAGCTGCTTCAAGCGCGCATCAATTCGGCTTATGTCAAATACGGGGCGGCCAGCGGCGAGGAAGCAGTCCACCTCCGTTTCCGCGTACTCCTGAGGGGCCAGCGTGCCGAACGTGGAACGCAGAAAGCGGCGATATTTGATCTGTTCCGGCGACAACTGGTGACGTTCCACGAGCCCCTGCTCCTCCTGGCTGAGAGGTTCAAGAGATTCCCCTGGGGTTAAAGAGAGTTTATAGTCCGGCTCAATCCACCAGGGAAAGAAGTGCGGCGTGTAATGCGAAGAAGACGCTGTCTCCATCCAGAGGCGATGGAAGAAACCTCCGGCGCCCCGCGGCGTGGATTCCAGATCCACGCAGCCGTCGGGCGGGACGGCGGCAAGCAATCCGGCCAGTGTCTCCGCCGGATCTCCTGGCCATTGAGCCACTTCGGAAGCATGAAGGCAATGAATCGTCAGTCCGCGGCCCGCATTTTTGCTTCCGGCAGTGTCTACCAAGTAGCGGCTGTCTGTGCTTGCGAAACTGAGCTCGCGGACGTTGGCGCGAGCCAGCTTCACGTGGCGAGCTACATCCGGGTCGAGGTTGCGGAAGAAGCGCTGAACGATTCTGAAAATCTGCTCCGCCGATTCCAGTGAATGCGCGACTTGCAGGGCCACTGTTCCCGGCGTGGAGATTGTTCGCAAGAAGAAGCGTGCGGCGATGTAGGTGGTCATTCCTACCTGACGGGCCTTCAGGATGATGTTTCGTTTTGTCCGGCGCCGGGTGTAGGAGCGCTGCGCGGCATTCGGCATCAGTCGGGTAAGCCTGCCGCTCCGGTCGCGAATAAAAAGAAAGACCGGAACCATCGCATCGAGCATAGGCCAAGCTCCTCTCAGATCTGGAAAGCGCTCTCTGAGCGGATGCGGCACCAGTGCATCCGGTTCTGCGGCCAGGAGGTGGCAGATTGTCGGAAAGTCAGGCATTCGCTATGCAGATTGCTGTCCGGAGCAGGAATTCCGGTTTAACGCGACGGCTTCTGGCGTGGCCAGCTCGCGCAGGTCCTGAATCAGGCGCTGCTCGAAACCTGCCGACACAAATACAGCTTCATCCAGTGTACCCATCTTTGCCACTGCCTCGCGGAAATGGTCGGCCAGACCGGACACCTCCAGGATCACTCGCCAGGCCCAGGCCTCTCCGGTGACTGCACTTTCGAACAGCCGCTTGATCAGCTGCGTCGTCCGCTCGACGATGAAGGCCTCCACCGGCTGCCGAAGAATTTTGCCCAGCGAGGGTGTGCGCAGAACGGCCTCAATTTCTTCGTCCGTGTTGGCGCAATTACCTTTGATGGTCATGCGGACCTCGTTTTCGCGCAAGACCTTGAGCAGGTGATCGGCCACATGCTTCACGAGTTCACGCCGGCTGAGTGTCTTTCGTTTGCGGCGGAGCGGCTGCTCTGGATTTCGAGTTTGCATGGCGGACTCTCCCCTTTTCCTTCGATTGTGATGTGTCTTCGTGCTGGCGAAGTGAGCTCAGTTCAGCAGGCACCGGCGGCAGCAGCCCCAGCCGGCAGAATGTTTCGTGGAGCAGATCCAGGACTTCGCCCAGGCGGCGTGAGATGTGCGCCTGATGCGAATGAAACCGGCGCGCAGCTTCCCATTCCGAGCGGTCTTCGAGCACGCAGATGGCGATAATCCTCTGATCGAGAGGCTCCAGGCTCCGCAGGCAGCGCTCGACGTCGCAAACAAACACAACCGCGTCCTCGAAGGCCCGCGCGGGAGTGCTGCGCAAGTTTGTCCGAAAGGCATTGCCTCCCATTACAGATGGCATGCGCCCGAGCAGCAGGGAAGTGCGGAAGAAACGCTGCAAGAGCAGGATTACCCTCAGTCGTTCGAAAGTCGGCAGTTTCATTTGACCCCCTCGTACAGCCACGAAAGTGCCCGCGCGCAGGCGGCACATAACTCGCTGCTGGATTCAGCGGGCCGCACGTGGAGGGTTCCGCAGCGCGTGCAGTACCCCAGTTCCATTCGTTTGGGCGACGGGGTGTTTGCCGCAGTCGCATCACTCCTCTTTGAGCTCATCGGTGCGCCTCCAAAGGAAAAAGCCCTGTCTTTCCACCCCGCTGGGCGGGAGGAAGAAACAGGGCTCCGGAGAAGGTTCCGTCAGACCTGGTGCTGGATTTTGCTGTTCAACCCCGCCGGTTCAGAAACCAGCTCGGCCGGGAAAATATGCTTCTTCGAGCAACGTCTTGGTGATTTTCCCCTGATGAAACGTGACCGTGACTCGGCCCGAAAATCGCAACGCAGCAGCCAATTTTTCCGCGGAGCGCGAGACCCATTCGCCAGTAGCCAGTTTGCGGCGGAATTCGGCAAGCTGAGCCTGGGCTTCGCCGGGCGCTCTCTCCAGTTGCTGGGCCTGGCGGCTTGATTCCTCCTGCCAATCATCTGCCGTGGTGCGCACAGCGGGACAAGGGTTTGCTTGATGCGAGAGTCGGTCAGAGGAAGAACTGCCAGTCCGGGCGGGGTTGGTACGGCTCATTTCAACCTCCGGCGCTATATTAACTGTAAACTTATATATGTCAAGTCTAATTTCTAGGAGCTATAAGTACTTGCTTGTCTGGCATTTACATATTGTCTTTCATAGCTTGGCGTTATATGCTGCGCGCGATGAGTTTTGTTGCTTTGCAGGAGAGTTTGCGCAAGGAATTGCGCAAGCGCATCGAATCCGGGCAGCTGACGGGCATGGAGCTGGCCCGGCGCACGGGCTTCACGCAGGCGCACATCTCCAATTTCCTGAATCGCAAGCGCGGCCTGAAGCTCTCTGCTTTGGATCGCATGCTGAAGGCCATTGGGTTGACGTTATACGACCTGCTGGATCCGCATGAGCTGGTCCGATTCGCTGCGGTGCCGGCTGGCGGTGATGAAGACTATGTGGATGTGCCGCTGGTCGAAGGCGCGATTGCGGCGGGCAGCGAGGTCATTGTTAACGAAGAGGTGAAAGAGTTGCTGAAGTTTCGCCGGGCCTTTTTAAATCGTGTTCGCGCTGACTTGGGCGCACCGCCACGGAAATTCTGGACGCGGTTCGTGCTCATCAAAGTCGATGCCAGAGAAGGGATGAGCATGTGGCCGCGGCTGAACCCCGGCTCGACGCTGCTGGTGGACCGGCATTACAACAGCCTGCGCCCCTACCGCAAGAACGATCGCAACATGTACGCCGTTCGCAGAGGAGATGGCTGCACGGTGAAATACGTCGAGCTGGTTCGCCACGGTGAGCAAGCGGCCCACGGGTCGCAGCCCTCTGCTGCGCGAGGTGCATTTACGGGCGAGCAATTCCTGATTCTGCGACCGCACAACCCGGACTACCCGGTAGAGATCCTACCCATCGAGGACGGTCAAACCTATGCTGACCTCCTCGTCGGGCGAATCGCGCACGTCGCGCTGGAAACCTGAAGGAGTCCACGCCTCAATAACTTTGAAGGCGCAAAGGCCCGGAAGCGCTCTCCGGGCCTTTTCCCGAATTGCGGCTTTTTGGCTAGCGACGGCGCTTCCTCACCTTCTTCTTGGAAGCGCGCTTCTGCATCCGAGCAGCTTTTCTGCCGCGAGATGGGCGTTTCCCTCTCCGTGCTCTTTTTCTTGAGACTTTCTTCTTGCGCTTCGGCTTGGCTTTCTTGCGCGCCGGCCGCTTCGCAGGGCTGGGGCGAGGGGTAGTCTGGGGTTTCGGCGGCGCGGCAGGCCGCAGGGGAGGGGTCAGCGGCGGCTCGGCCACGACCTCAGCCGCTTCTTCTGACTCGCTTTCCTCCTCAATCTCTTCGAGGGTTTCGTCGCGCTCTGTGCCTCGGTCCTCATCCTCTTCAAAGCGGGAAAAATCGTCCAACTCGTCATCGCCGAAGAGGAACTTGTCGTAGGGCATGATGACCTCCAGAACCTGGCACGCTGTGTCTCGGCTGTCTCCGGCTCGCCATGGCTCGACAACAGCGATTCTGCCATCGCGGGCTTATAAACGCAGTATCCAGCCTTTGTCAAGGCAAAGCAGACGGTACGTCCGTATGGATTAAGACTGAAGTTCGAAACGCGGGCGGATGCAAGTTGATTCTAAGTTGTTGCCAGATAAGAAGTTCAATACTCCGGGCGGCTCAGTGCTTGGGGATGCGAAGTTGGTCACCCACCTGCAACTGGCGGGTGAACAAAAATTGATTGGCAGCTCTGATGGCCTCGACGGTCGTTGCGTACCCCCGGGCGATGGACCAGAGTGTCTCTCCTGCGGTGACCTGATGAACCGCCACTTCGCCCCCGGTACCTTCGGAGGTGCCAGGTCGGGAAGCAAGCAGGACTTCTCCGGGGGCAGCAAACGCCGAGGACGCCCCGGTCCGAGCCGCTCGGCTGCCGAGCCACTCAGAACCTTCCGACCGTGTCTGAGCCGTGCGGCTGTTGCCAGACGGCAGGTGAATCTCCAGGACGGAGCCACGCACTATCATATTCCCGCGAAGACCGTTCCATCTTTTCAGTTGCGACACGCTCACGCCGAATTCAGTGGCGATGCCCGAGAGCGTATCACCGCCGCGGACCCGATAGCGGATTACGTCACCCTTGCCGGAACTGGCCAGTGAGACTGGCGGCGCTGCGCTCGGGATCAGCAATACCGCTCCGATTTGCAGCGGCCTGCGGATGTTCAATCCGTTGGCCTGGGCGATGGCTTCGATTGACGTCCCATACTTTCTCGCGAGCATCCAGAGAGTTTCTCCAGGCCGCACGCGATGCTGCTGCCAGGCGACCCATCTTTCTCTCGGGATGGCCGCTATTTCCGCAAAAAAGCGCTCCGCCAGGCCCTCGGGCAGGTTCAATTCAAAATCGGGGTCCGGCGGTGTGACGGTGCGAAGCAGGTGCGGGTTCAGCGAACGCAGCGTGGCAAGCTCGACTTCCAGCATCTCCGCCACGAGTCGCAAATCAATTGGACGTCCGGGCCGGACGCGGTCTGTAAACAGCGGCGGATCGGGTTCGACTTGAATGCCATAGCGCGCAGGGTCCTTTGCGATCAGCGTGAGGGCCAGAATGATGGGCACGTAATTTCGTGTTTCCCGCGGCAGCGCATTCCGTTTGTAAAGTTCCCAGAAATCCGCGTAGCCGGTGCGCTCGATCGCGCGGGAAACATTTCCGGGTCCGGAATTGTAGGCCGCCAGAGCCAGATACCAGTCGTTATACATTTCGTAGAGGTCGCGAAGGTGACGTGCGGCAGCCCGCGTGGATTTCTCAGGGTCGTACCGCTCGTCCACCCACCAGTTGCGCTCCAGTCCGTATTCCCGTCCCCGCAGCAGCATGAACTGCCAGATGCCCCGCGCTCCCGCGCGGGAGCGAGCCAGCGGCTGGAAGGCGCTCTCGGCCTGGGCCAGATAGATCAAGTCCTGAGGCAAACCCTCTTCCCGCAGGATGCGCGTAATGATGTGGCGATACCGGCCGGCGCGCTGCAGGCCCCGTTCCACAATCTTCCGCCCCTTGGGTGTCTGGAAGAACTTCAGATAGCTGAGCACAACTTCGTTCACCGTCAGCGGGAGATCGTGGGGCACAGCCAGCAGCTCGGCTGTGGCAGCGTCGCTCAGCACCGTGTCCGCAGGAAAAGTCAGCTCAGCGATCTCATCCAAGGGCGCCGGTTCCTCATTCTGTTCCGAGAAGCCGTTCGTCTCCCGGAAGGCGGCCGTCTCGTGAGCATGGATCGTGCTCACAATTTCCTCGAACAGACTGGCCAATTGCGGGTGCTCCTGAAGCGGAATGCCACTGCTCAGTATCCAGTCCACGGCCCGGTCGAAATCCCGGCGGGCTTTTTCCAGATGACCGGCACGGTAGTGTGCTTCACCGGCCTGGAAAATTGCTTGCACGCTTTCGAGCAGCAATTCTTCGGAAGGTATCGGGGGCGTCTCTAAACTGGCAAATTGCCGCGAATCTGCGCTTAACGGCAGGGGAACGCTCGGAAGCTGTAAGGCCGGCTCAATCTGCGGGGGCCTGGCCTGCACGCGGCGTTTTGAACCTGCATTGCAGCCGGCCAGGATGATGCCTAGCGCCGCGATGAATATCAAATTGATGGTTCGAATCCGCATCCGTCACCGGTTCTCGATTGGAAAAGACTGGCGCTCTCGCCCTGGTGGCAGTTACTCAGGCCTGGTGCCACGCACCCTGCTGATTGAACTTCCCCCTCCCTCGCATCCGCTCGAGACAAGTGACAGACGCTCGCCCGCTTGTGCGGGCTGGCGGGTAACGCAGATTCTAAGGAGTGTCCGCGGTGAGGGTCAACCCGTATTGGAGCGGCCATATTGACCGACTCGCAACAAAGCTCGTCAGGCCAAAGCCTGCTTCAAATCGGCGAGCAAGTCAGCCGGATCCTCTAGGCCGATGGAGACACGAACCGTGCCCGGTCGCACACCGGTAGCGCGAAGTTCTTCGCTGCTCATACGGTAGTGGGAAGTGTAGATAGGCAGCACTACCAGTGATTCCACTCCGCCCAGGCTCGCAGCCAGCAGAAACACGCGCACCCGATCGCAGAAGCGCCGCGCCGCAGCAAGACCGCCTTTCAGGTCAAAGGCCAGCATCGAGCCGAAATTGCGCATCTGCCGCCGCGCCAGCCGGTGATCAGGATGGGTCGGCAATCCCGGATAATGGACCCGGGCCACCTTCGGATGCCGCGCCAAAAATTTAGCGACGACCATGGCGGTCTGATTCTGCTTGCGGACTCTGACTTCCAGAGTTTTCAGTCCGCGGATCAACATAAACGCCGCCTCGGGATCCATCGAGCCGCCCAGGTAGATGACCACCTGGCGAACCTGTTCGATGAACGATTTTGAGCCAGCCACGGCGCCGGCAATCAAGTCGGAGTGGCCTCCCAGGTACTTGGTCGCACTGTGGACGACGGCGTCGAATCCCATGCTGAGTGGATTCTGCAGGATCGGAGACGCAAAGGTATTGTCGGCTATGGAGAAGAGTCTGAATCGGCGGGCAAGCATCGCGGCACGGCGAAGGTCAACCAGGCGCAGAGTAGGGTTGGTCGGCGTCTCCACATAGAGCACTCGGGTGCGAGGATTGACTAGGCGTTCCAGCCCTCCAAGATCGGCTTCCACGTGGTGCACGCGAATCCCGAGCCGCGGGAAAATATCGCGCATCAGCCGGTAGGTGCCCCCGTAAAGCTGGCGCGTGGCGATAATCTCTTCCCCTGATTTCACCGCTGCCAGCAGGGCACTGGAGATTGCCGCCATGCCCGAGGAAGTGACGATCGCAGCCGGCGCGTTCTCGAGTGCCGCAATCTTTGCCTCCGCCACAGCCAGCGTAGGATTCCCATAGCGCGTGTAGATGTAAGCGCGGCTGCGGCCTTCGGCCCAACGCTTCATCTCCGCCGTGCTGGAAAAGGTGAACGTCGAGGAGCGAATGATGGGGGTGGCAACCGGCGCGGCCTGCCGGTATTTCTCCTCACCGCTATGAATCGCCCGGGTGGAGCTCTTCCACTGTGTGCCAGCTTTTTTTTTCATGAAACCGTCATTGCGCAAAGATCCCGGCGCCGTGGCAGCACCCATTTGGCGGACTCAGCAGCGGGTTGCGTCCGCAAAGCCGCCCCGCGAGATCAGGCTTCTTCTTCCACCGGTTCGCCTTCGCGCTCGGCCTTGGCCTGTGCGATGATTTTCTCGGCCAATTCGTTCGGGACGTAATCGTAATGAGAGAACTCCATCGAGTAGCTGGCGCGGCCTTGCGTCATGGAGATGAGATCGGTGGCGTAGGAAAGCATCTCCGAGAGCGGCACCTGAGCTTTGACGATGACGTTTGAACCGCGCACTTCGCTGCCGCTGATGCGCCCGCGCCGGGAACTGAGGTCGCCCATAATGTCTCCGGAGAACTGATCCGGGGCAAATACCTCGACGTTCATGATGGGCTCGAGCAGCGCCGGCCGGGCCTGTTTCATCGCTTCTTTGAACGCCAGAGAGCCGGCAATTTTGAAGGCCATGTCGGACGAGTCCACCTCGTGATACTTCCCGTCGTAGAGCACGACGCGGAAGTCCACGACTGGAAAACCGGCCAGATAACCGCGGTCGGCCGCCTCGCGGATGCCTTTCTCAACGGCCGGGATATAGTTCTTGGGAATTGCGCCGCCGAAAATGTCGTCCACGAATTCAAACCCTTGCCCCCGGGGCAGCGGCTCCATGCGGATTCGGCAGACTCCGAACTGACCGCGGCCGCCGGTCTGTTTTTTGTGCTTGCCTTCGGCATCCGCCTTGCCGCGAATCGTTTCGCGATAGGGCACCTTCGGTGGTTTCAGGGTGACGTCCACGTGGTAGCGCTTGTGGAGCTTCGAGACCACCACTTCGATGTGCTGCTGCCCGGCGCCGGACAGGAGAAACTCTTTCGTCTGAGCATCTCGAGTGAACCGCAGCGCAAAGTCTTCCTCCAGCAGACGGTGGATGGCTTGTCCAATCTTGTCCTCATCGGCCCGCGATTTCGGCTCGATGGCGAAGGTAATGGAAGGTTCAGGCAGATGGGCAGTGGAAAAGAAAACAGGCGCGTCCTTGTCGCCCAGCGTGTCTCCGGAGAGGGTCTCTTTCAATTTGGAGACGGCGCCGATGTCACCAGCGTGCATTTCAGCTACCGCCACGCCGCTCTTTCCCTGCATTGCCTGGATATGCTGAAACCGTTCGGAGACCGAACGATTGAAGTTTGTAATCGTGGCGTCGTTTTTCAGCACGCCAGACATGACTTTGAAGTAGCTGATGCGGCCGGCGAACGGATCGGCCAATGTCTTGAATACGTAAATGGCGAGCGGCTGATCGTCGCGAATGATGCGCTCGACCGGCTGTCCTTTACGATTCGGTTCGCTGTATCCCATGATCTTGCGTCCGGCGGGCGAGGGCAGCAGATTCGTGATGAAATTTAGGACGCCTTCGCTTCCGATGTTCAGCAGTGCGGAACTCACCAGGACGGGATACAGGCGCTTGGCGGCAATGGCATCGCGCAGCCCTCTGGCCAGAGCTTCGGGCGGCAAAGTCCCTTTCTCGAAGAACTCCTCCATCAGCTTGTCGTCGCCTTCGGCCACCATTTCAACCAATTTTTCGTGCGCATCCTTTGCGGTGCCGGCAAGGTCGGCGGGAATATCGCCCACCACGGCGCAGCCGTTGCCTTCCGGTTCGTAGGTCAGAGCCTTCATGGAAATCAGGTCCACGGCGCCGCTGAAGTTTTTTTCTTCGCCGATGGGAAGCTGAATCGGCACCACGCCTCGCCCGAACACTTCGCACACGGAATTCAGCGTGCGCTCAAAGCTGGCCAGTTCACGATCCATCCAGTTGAAAATAAATGCGCGCGGCAATCCGTATTCGGCGCAGTAGTCCCAGACCTTTTCGGTCACCACTTGCACGCCGGCCACCGCGTCTACCAGGATGAGCGCGCTATCGGCGGCCACCAGGGTAGCCTTCGTTTCGTTCACAAACGAGCTGTAACCCGGCGTGTCCAGGAAATTGATTTTCGTTTTCTGGCCCTCACCCCATTCGGCAAATGCAACGCCCGTTTTGAGGGTGATTTTTCTTTCGGTTTCCTCTTCCTCCCAGTCGGTCACCGTGTTGCCTTCGGTCACCTTACCCAGCCGGCTGGTCATCCCGGCAGTAAACAGCAACGACGACACCAGTTGGGTCTTGCCGGTGTCGCCGTGACCGACAATGCCCACGTTTCGAATCGCCTCGGTCGGATAAGTTTTCATCGGTTCCCCCTGGCGTTCATCTTCCCGCCTCATGCCTGCGCCCGGCAGGGAAGCGTCTGGAATGGATTGGACGCGACACTGCTTTCAACAAAGTTGGCCGAAAGCAGGCATGCTAACACAGCCCCGAAAGAGCGTTCAACGCGCGGGCAGAGAGAAGGAGCGCCTTCGCTACCGCGTAAAGGAGTCGAGGCCGAAGGCCAGGCTCAGGTGAGCACGACAAAATTCCCGTCCTGGTCCGCGTAACCGTAGGCCATTTGCGGAGTATTAAAGGCTGCGCCGATCCGGCCCAGGCGGTCGAGAACAATAGTTCCCCCGACTCCCCGCGCACGCCCTGACAGCCGATGCACGCATTGCAACGCCGCAGCCCCTGGCGACGCGCCCTGGCTCACAAGGTCCACCCCGAGTTTGGCCATGACAATCTTCATGATGGGTTCGCCCCAGCCGGTTGCGGAGGCCCCGGCGGATGCGGAGTCTGCGTAACAACCGCAGCCGATCAACGGGGAATCCCCGATGCGCCCGGGGTACTTGCCGAATGTACCGCCGGTGGATGTTCCCGCGGCAATCTGGCCATTCGCGTCTCGGGCAACCGCGCCGACCGTGCCGGTCGAAGCCGGAAAAGGTTGTTTGTGCGTCTGCTGTTGCACGCTGGCTTCCCAGCGCTGTTTCTCGCGGGGCACGATCAATTCGGCCGGGTTACACAGCGGAATTCCGTGCTCAACGGCAAAGCGTTCCGCTCCCGTGCCGGCCAGCAGAATATGCTCGCTGGCTTCCAGAATGCGCCGCGCCAGACGAATCGGGTTCCGGATTCGCTCGACAGCAGCCACAGCACCGGCGTTCAGAGTATCACCCTCCATCAGGATCGCGTCCATCTGCACGATGCCATCGGCGTTCAGATGCGAACCGACACCAGCGTCAAACACAGGATCATCTTCGAGTACGACGATCGCAGCTTCCACCGCATCCACGGCGCTGCCGCCATTTTGCAGGACCCGCCAGCCGGCTTCCAGCGCACGCCGGCAGCCCGCCCGGCAAGCCGGAATGATTTCCGGGGGAATCGACCACGCGCCGCCATGCACGATCAGGGAGGGTTGGCCCGTTTGGATGGTCATGTCGGGTCAGGAGACGAGCGCCAGGACAAACAGTAGTTGCCCGAGGAAGATCAACCCAATTCCACCCACCAAACGGAGCGTATGCGGGATCGGTTGCTCCGCTTTGGAGGAAGGACGGACATGAGAGGGGGCAGACCTTGTGCCCGCGCCTTCCAGAATAGAGCGCACTGCCGAACGCCACGTCGCAACGCCAAACCCCACCCAGTACAAGATTGCATCACGCGCCTGCCACGTCAGGTGCAGCCCGGCCAGGAAGACGAACAACCCGATCAAGCCCAGAACTTCCATTGCCTTGCCTCCGGATGAAGGGTCTGAGAATCAGGCTTCGTCGTGAATTGTGCGCAGCGAGACAATCTCGAATGTCTTCAGCCCGCCGGGCGTCTGCACGCGGATCTCATCGCCCACACTGCGGCCCAGCAGCGCCCGGCCGATGGGTGAGGTCGTGGAGATTAAGCCCTGGGTCGCGTCGGCCTCCTCGCTGGTGACCAGCTTGTATTCGATCTCCGCTTCTTTTTCGATATCCAGCAGCCGCACCAGCGAACCATAGCCGACGCGGTCGCGTGGCAGGTTGTTCAGATTCAACATGGCCACATTGGCCAGGCGCTTCTGCAACTGCCCCAGCCGGGCAGAGAGATAACTTTGCCGCTCTTTTGCGTACTTGTATTCTGCATTTTCCGACAAGTCGCCATGCGCCCGGGCTTTCATCAACTCTTTGGGCAGCTCATTCTTCAGTTCGCGCTCGATGAGTTGAATTTCTTCTTCAAGCTTACGGCGGATGCGGGCTTCTGCACCATTCATCGTCGAATCCGGATGTTGATATCGCTCCTCAAACTGAACTCAATCGGGTGATTGCGAGACCCATGCGCTTCGCTTGTGACCGGTCTGGCGGAGAGGGGGGGATTCGAACCCCCGGCACCGGTTTTAGCCGGTGCAACTGCTTAGCAGGCAGCCCTGTTCAGCCACTCCAGCACCTCTCCGAATCCCTGACTGCGGCACCACAATTATCCCAGTCTGGCCATAGCAGAATGACCGCGCGAGGTATCTGTGTGTCGCAGGCAGCCAGCCATTCAAGTATAGCATCAACCCATGGACCGCGGGAGAGGCCGGGGAATTTCAAAAAAATCAATTCCCCCTGTTTCATTCAACAGGAACGGCCAAGGAGACAGACTGCCATTCCCCGCGGATGATTGCGGCACGGATTTCGTCCGGTTTCTTACCTCGGCGAGTGAGCCGGTCAGCAAGGAGAACCTCCTTGACGCAAATTGCTCAACCGGCGCCGTGCTGGCTCGCAAAACAGTCGAGCAAGCTGCCATGTCCAAATTTGTCACACCAACAGTAGCACGGCTGCTGCGCCAGCACATCGGGAATCAAAGCGGCAATCCGATAGGCCTGGGCTACTAGGGGATTGCCGCGGAAATAGTCTGCCGGCAAGATTCGCGGATACGGCTTCGCAGATTCAGCGTTCGAATGAAATGGCGGCACGCGGGGGCTGGAAGCAGGTTCCGGGACGGCCGGTTGTGGAGTCGTTCTGGTGGTGGACGGAGCCTGGGCCTGCCGATTTTCCCCTCCAGGCGTCGCCGAGTCTTCTCGAAAACCGAGGTAGAAGGCAAGCAAACCGAGAACCGCAAAACTGAGGAGCAAAATGTTTCGCGTACGCATCTTTCCCTCGAGTCAGGGTAGCATGCTCTGGCAGCAATGTAATGCCTGGCCCAGCATTCTTCACTCGATTTTCATGTGTCCGACCATCCCCAACGGCTCTCCCGTGCTCACCGGGGGCGTAGCAACCACGTAGAGCACCACACCAGCCAGCGGCGAACGCACCTGCTCGACAACGTCGCCATGGAAGTCCGTCAGTGTTCCGATGATGGTTCCTGCAGCGACGATCTGACCCGGCTTCACCTTTGCGTAAAACAGTCCCGTCACGGTGCTGCGCAGGACCACGTTGCGATCAATCCAGATGGGGTGTTCCACCCGTTCGGGTTCGCCGGGGAGCATCTTGAAATGGCGGAGAAGGTTAAACACGCCGGCTTCCGCCAGCGCGGCACCTTCGTCGTCCACTCTTCCCAGCAGGCCGGTCTCGGTGGTGATGGATGGTTTGCCGCGCAGTATCGCGGTGTTCGAAGTATAGACGGAATTCGAAGGATCCGTGGTGCGGTCGGTGTCGATAACTATGTAGTCCAGCCCGAAGGCAAGCGCCATCTGCTTCGATTGTTCGTTGACTTCTGGGGTGCCGCTTGTCATCCAGTAGGTATACGGTCTCAAGGCTTCGTTACCGTCGCCGCAGTGCAGGTCCACCAGGTAGTCGGATTTTTCAATCACCTCATGCGTGATGGCGTGCGCGATGCGCTCGGAAATCGTTCCGTCGGGCTTGCCGGGATAAACGCGGTTCAGGTTTTTTCCGTCCACCGGGCTGTAATAAACCGTCCGCCCCAGAAAAGAGGGCATGTTGGCGATGTGAACCACGATGATGGTGCCCGCCAAGCGCTGAGGGTCAATCCTGGACGGGAGCCGCTGCAGCGCGAGAATTGGGGAATATTCGTAACCGTGCGTCCCGGCAATCAGAGCGAGCACCGGTCCATGCTTTGCTCCGTGAATCACGGTGACGGGGATGCGAGTACCCTCGTCCACTCCCGTCTGTGCCGGAATTTCGATAAAACCGGTAGCCCGCGTGCCGGGTGCTGCGTTCACCTGCGCGACGGAAAAACTCGCTCGGGGAGCGCGCTCCTGCGGTTGCCCCGCCTGCACGCAGGTGAGGCACATCAGCAATAGGAGAATGATCCCTCGTATGCGCTGAGGTGCCGTCTGTTGCTTGGTCATCGCGTATCCTCCTCTGCGGCAGTTGGCCTGTCGAATCCAAGAATTGTCCACCGAGCCGGCAGGAGCCAAGGTCGCATGCACAGGGATTGCTACACGGGCGGATCCTGCGCATTGGCAGGGCGGTTTTCATCCGTCGCGCGCAACACCCCCGATTCATCGGTGTAGAAATTCCGGTACCCGTAATTCCCGGCGCGTGCTTCCAGACTGTAGCTGCGAGTCGTACCGTCCGGAGCCGGATGACCGGGACTATACAGGAGGCGATAGCCCTCGCTCTGTGCCTGCTGGGCCGCTGGCCGGATTCGTTCTCCCAGCGCCTCAAGCGATGCAGGAAAGGACCCCCGCGCCAGCGCGTAATTTTCAATCACAGATTGTATCTCTCGGATTGCTGTTACGGCTTTCGATTCGGCTTGGGCCCTGCGGTCGGTGGAGCGTTCCGGCATGATGAACCACAAGAAGCCCCACATCGCTGCCAGAAGGATTCCCCAACGAGCGATAATCGCCAGCAAGTTCGGTTTCTCGGGCGGGTTCTCGGAAGCATCCGCAGCGAGGTTCACAAGATCCGTGCCGCAGTAGGGACAGATCTCGGTCGCCTGATTAATCGGACTTTCGCAGGCCGGGCAAACGTACATGGGGCAGTATCCTAATCATCACAAAGGCCCGGCACAAGATCCCACCGGGCAAGATCGAATTGCACATTGCTCCAGTGGATGCTGGCACTTATCTGGCTAGGCTTCCGGAGCATGACCGGCAATCACCAGCGACAGCACCATTCCCGTCGCGCTCTGACCTTCTGCCTGCGCCTCCACGCGAAAACTCACTAGCCACAGTTCCTCATCGGGGCGGTGCGCCACGGCGGGCAGTTCTAAATCTTGGGATACCTCGGGTGGCACCAGGCTCCAGATCGAGGGGTGGGTGGTGCCGGATGCCAGGTCGCTGGCCTCATAAAGTTGTGCAACGGGCATCGGCGCCGAATCGGTGTCCGAGTCGGCCGGGACCAGAAGCAGAAAATCGCGCTGCGGCGAGACTCCCAGATGATTTCCGTCTACGGGATGTAGCGCATAACGCATGGTGTAGACGCCCGGCCGAACAGTTTGCCGCCGGTAGTCCTCGGCCTCTCTTATGAAGCGAACCACGCCGATCAGTGTTCCCTCAGACAACTGGGGATAGATGACTCCGAGCTGCTGAGCCGGATTGGCCCGGATCAACACCCGTCTGGTCAGCCAGATTTCGCACAGCGGCCCTTGGGGACTTGAGATCCGAATCGCCCTGTTTGAAAGCGTTTCAGCAATTGCGGTGCTTAACTCGCGGGGCGGGGCAGCTTCCAAGATTTCTGCTTTGAATCCTTGCGCCAGAGCGGACTGCAAGAAACTGAAAAGACAGACGAGAAGAGCCGTGAAAGCACTGGACCTTATTCTGTGCATGAAATCTTCTCCCTCTTGCTGCCTGAAAAAGTAGCCGACTGCTGCAGGCGATGCCAAGTGGAAAGCAGCTTTGCCGGATCGAAGCTACCGCGACGAAGGAAGCAGAAGGCCCACCTGCAGGGTGGGCCCTTTGAAAACCGCGGAATAGACTCCCTTGACGGAAATCGGTCCACTGCCTAGAAGGTAAAGCGACCAAGGAAGGCGCCGCGCCGGCCGGATTCCTGCCAGGTCACACCCAGATGATTACCGCGGTACGCGCCCTGCATGACAACTACGGGCATGGCATGGTGCAAATGGGAAGTCAGCGGGGGGTAATACACCTCCTCATTTGTGCACAGGTGGTCCGAGCTCTTCAGCGCCCGTGTGTTCAGTTGAACGAGATCTCCTGCCTCCAGCCTTGCATAGCCATGCCACCCGCCGACATCAATGGCGAAGTGGATGGGCACCGCTTCAATCGCCACGACGTCGTTCAGCAATCCGCTGGTCTGTGCCTGGGCAAAATTGACCAGCGCCAGCCGCTGCGCCGCCGTAGCGCGCACGTCCACCAGGAAAGCAGTTCGCGCCGGCAGCGGATCCGAAAAAGGGTCGCCCAGAGTGGCGCTTGCTCGAACCACGGCGACGACGCTCAACCCGTCCAGCGGCACGCCATTCCAGGCGCCCTTCTCGAGCTGCCAGGCCAGCACCGCTTCATGACCGGTCAGGCTGACTTCGCCGTTGGCGAAGCATGGACCCGTGTAAACGTCCGCGGTGCGAAATTCGACGTAGTGGCCTGAGATTTCGTGCGTCGCCTTGCCTTGTGCCATTGCAGGCGCGGCCAGGACAAGTGCGAGCAGAAACAAGAATAGAGAGTTCTGCTTCATCGGCTCTACCCTCCTGAGACGCTGCACAGCATTATCGCACGCCCGAACGGGGCTATCAATTCCTTCGGCGCCCATCCTCTTTGATATTCTAGACTGCTGATTCAGTCGCTGGCAGCCGCAGCACCCGCACGCGCTTTGCGCTTCGCCGGTGCGGCTACGGCCTTGGCGGATTTGCGCCCTCGTGAGCGTACACGGACGGGTTTGGCCGGAGGTTCGCCGATCAGTTCGGCGGTCATCATACCGGTGACAAACTTCTTCTCACCGTGCTCGTCAAAGTCAATGGTCGTGCGCTCGGCGTCAGACTCTCTGACAACGCCGAGGCCATACTGGGGGTGGTTCAATCGCTGCCCTTCACTCAAGACCTGCATTTTTCCTCCTGACCGCCTGACTTCCAGCGACGCCCTGATCACTATTCCAAGCTGCATTTGCCCCACATCGTCCGAAGCGCCCTCGGGGTTGGAAGGCTTCCGGGCGTTTGAAGATTCCCCTGACTCTCCGGCGGACTGGCTGGAGCTGGTCGCGAATCCCGAGGGGGGTCGCCTCTGCGCCCACCTGAAGCGGACTAACCGAGGTCACAAAGAAGTCCGACAGCAGATACCGCGAGTAATTCTATCACACTCGGAGGGTAAAGAACAGCAGAAGGCAAGCACTCAATCTCAAACTAGGCCGACTAAGCACTTGACTCTAGGCTATTTGGCAACACGCCCGCCCCGGACGGCAGTGGTCTGAGTCCACAATCTCGCCGTCCGGGCCGAAAACGGACTGGGTCTGCCCGCACCAGCAGGGCCCCTCCGACTCCTGAGAGGCATCTCCCTCAACTTCGTAGAACATGGTTTTGGTGCGCAGGCAGCAGCAGACCTGCCCCTTTTCGATCAAAACCTGGAGACTTGGCATGGCTACGAACCCCCTTGCGCGGCAGCAAGCAGCGCTCGCTTCACAGCGACTCTTGCCAGTTGTATTTTGTAACTGTTCCGGCTGAGTGGTTTTGCCCCACTCAACGCTTTCTCCGCCGCCTGCGCCGCGAGCTCTTCGTCCAAGGTTTTTCCTCCGATCCAGGCAGCGGCCTCCTTGGCATCCCACGGAATCGGTGCCACATGGCCAAGGACGATGTCGGCCCGGCTGATGCGCCCGGCGCTTGCTTCGAGCGCCACAGAGGCCGTTGCCAGCGGCCAGTCCAGGAATTCACGCTGGCGCACTTCGTAGGTGGCGTTGCGGAACGATTCGGAAGAGGCGGGGATAATCACTTCGGTCAGGATTTCGTTGGGTAGCAGGGCAATCTCCCGGTCCGTGTCGCTTTCGGGGATTACGAAAAGCTCCCGAAGCAAAATCTCACGCGTTCCTTTGGGTCCCGCGATTCGAACTCTGGCCCCAAGCGCGATGAGCGGGGGCGCAAAGCTCGAAGCGCTCACGAAGTATGCGGGGCCGTCGTTGCCCAGGATCGCGTGGTAGCGGTTGTCGCCCTCGGGGACCAGTGCACGGCCTTGCGCGTCACGTGCCAGCAGGCCGAAGCCGTTCCGGTAATACCAGCACCTCGGCCGCTGGCAGAGGTCTCCACCGATGGTGCCCATGTTGCGAATCTGCGGGCTGGTGATGCCCTCCGCAGCCGCAGTCAGGGCAGGGAAGTATGACCGCACATGCCGGTCTTCGAGCAACTCCTGCACCGTAGCCAGCGCTCCGATGCGAAGACCATCGGCATTGCGACGGATGCCGCCCAGCTCGGATATCCCTTTCAGGTTTACCACGCGCTTGGGCGTGGCAACGTAATTCTTCATCAAACTCAGCAGGTCGGTCCCGCCGGCCAGCAGTTCAGTTTCTCCCCAGCGGGAGCTGAGCAAGCCAAGCGCTTCTTTCAATGATTTCGGTTCGGCGTATTCGAAGGCCTGCATCAGTTTGCGCCTCCTTTCGCCTCGAGTGCGGCCAGCACGCGGTCGGGCGTGAGCGGCAGGTGCCGTACGCGGACGCCGATGGCATTGGCTACCGCGTTGGAGATGGCCGCGCCCGGCGAAATCACCGGCGGCTCGCCCAATCCGATGACGCCGCGGTCGTCGTACCCCGGCCCGGTCATCATGTGCACGACCAGCTCGCCGATGTCGCCGATGCCGGCCAGTTTGTAGAACTCCATGTCCGGGTTCAGGCACCGGCCGGTGAGCTGGTCCATGATTTTTTCTTCGTACAAGGCATAGCAGATGCCCATGATCATGGCGCCGTAGCACTGGCTCTCGGCCGTCTTCAGGTCAATGATCAAACCGCAATCCTGCACGGCGACCATCTTCTCGATCTTGACGATCCCAGTCTCCACGTCCACGCTGACTTCCGCCATCTGCACGCCGCCAACGCCGCTGGAGATCAGGCTGGCCTGTGTCCGGCCACTCGCAGTAATCGGCGTCGTGCCGAGCTTGGCGCAGGCCTGTTTCCAGCTCAGGCTGCGTGTGGGATCACCCTTGACCTGGATACGGCCTTCGCGAGCTTCCAACTGTTCTACCGGTGCGTCCAGTGCGGGCGCGACTTTCGCCAGCAGTTGATTCAGCGCGTTCGTCGCCGCATCGCGGGTTGAGCTGCTGACTCCTCCCACGGTCGTCGAGCCGCCCGAGGCGCCCGAAGGAGGATACTCGTTGCTGCCGATCTTTACATTGACGGCCTCCAGTGGCAGACCGAACGTCTCCGCGGCGACGATGCCGATGATGGTGCGAGTCCCCGTTCCCAGATCCTGACTGCCGAGCGCCACTTCTACCGATCCGTCGGGATGAATCGTGGCGTTGCACATGCTGTTATGCCCGCGGCCTCCCCAGGTGTGCAGCGACAAACCCAGGCCGCGCTTTACGGGCCCCTTCGCGCGGCGGGACTCTTGGCGCGAATGCCATTTTTGCTTCCAGCCGATCAACTCAGCAGCTTTCAGCAGTTCCGCGCGATACACATCCGGCCGCTCGGTGAACTGCAGGTTTTTCAGAAAGAAATCGAGCGGGTCCATCTTCAATTCGGCGGCCAGGTCGTCGAGCGCGCACATGGTAATCAGGCACATCTGCGGATGATTTGGCGCGCGCCAAGCCCGCGCCGGCCCGATGTTGGTGAATACAGCCGTATGCCGTGAACGCTTCGGAAGCACAGGATCCCTCCCGGCTCCGATCACATAAGGGAGATTTGGAGTACCGGCTGCCGAGGGACCGCCGGTGCCCCAGGATTCTGAATCCCATGCGGTCAGGGTACCGTCACGCTTGGCGCCCACGCGCACCCGGGCGTACATGGATGGCCGCCCGCCGGCGGCCAGCAGTTCGTGGTCGCGCTCGAGCATCAACTTGACGGGCCGTCCGGCTTTGCGCGCCAGCGCAGCACAGGCCACGCCCCAGGTATCGGCAGCGAACTTGCTCCCGAAGCCCCCTCCCATCACGGGAGTGAACACGCGCACCTGGGATGCCTGCGTGACAATGCCCTGCGCCTGAAGTCCCTGGGAGAACTGCGGCGCCAGTCCGCTGACGTTCTGGGTGGAGGCCCACACGGTCAAGTTTTCACCATCCCATTCCGCCACCTGCCCGTGGGCCTCCAGACAACAGTGCGTAATCACCGGGCAGCCGTATTCGCCCTCGATGGTGACGTCGGCCTGCTGCAAGCCGGCCTCCGGGTCGCCTTCGGTCTGCTCGCGGAGTTGCTGGGTGCGCTGCGGTCCGGCCTCCTCCGGCGTGGCATCAGCCACAAGATGCGGAAGGGGTTCATAGGTAATCTTAATGGCGCGGGCGGCATCGCGGGCCTGGGCTTCAGTCTCCGCTGCCACAGCGACAATCTCCTGACCCACCCAGCGTACTTCCGCGCCGGGCCCCTGCATCAGGTGAACGGCACGGACTCCAGGCATTTTCTCCGCAGCCGAGGTGTCAATCGCGGTGATGCGGGCATGTGCGTGCGAAGAAACGACCATTTTTCCGTGCAGCATGCCAGGACGGTTTACGTCGTAACTGTATTTGGCCCGGCCGGTGGATTTCGCCGGGGCATCGAGCCGGGAAATGCGCTGGCCGATCAGGCGCCTCTCTTTGGCGGAAGGCCAGTCGATCGTCGCTTGGGCAGGAGGTTTGGGCATCTCCGACATCAGCCACGTCCTCCTTTCGCTTTCATAGCCGCGTCAATTACCGCGGCACGGACCCCCATGTAGGTTCCGCAGCGGCATAGATTCCCGCCGAGCGAATGAGTCACCTGTTCGTAGGTGGGATTCGGATTCCGGCGAAGATATGCCGCCGCGGCCATCACGAAGCCGGGCGTACAGAAGCCGCATTGCTGCGCATCGTGATTCACAAAGGCAGCGGAGACCGGATGAAGCTGGTCCGGCGCAGCCAGGCCCTCAATGGTGGTGATTTCCTGGCCGCGGGCGGCGTCAATCGCGAGAATCGTGCAGGCATAAACGGCACGGCCGTCCAGATGCACGGTGCAAGCGCCGCAGGTGCCGCGGTCACACACTTTTTTGGCCCCGGTCAGGTCAAGGTAGTCGCGGAGGGCATCGAGCAGCGTTGTGCGTGGCTCAACTGTCAGCTTGCGGTCGCGGCCGTTAATGCGCAGCGTAATCGGCACTGCCCCCGGGCCCACCACCTTCCCGCCCTGTGCTTCCTGCGCTCGTAAGAGGTCTTCGGTGACGAACACCCCCGCAGAAACCGCGGCGCTCGTGCCTTTCAGGAAATCGCGGCGCGAGAGCCCGGAAGTCCCTTCGCGGCCGTTATTTCCATTTCGCTTTGGCTGTTCAGGCATCCAAACACCTCCGGAATCGGCTGCCATCTCTCAATCTGGGTGCCAACAATCCCGCCGCGCGTCCCCTGCTGGGCTGAGCAACTTCCTGCGGGTGTGCGTGACGGCGGTTTGCAAACCATGCCTTGGTGCTCGAAGTGGTCGCGTGACCTGCGACCTTCAAGACATCTGAACTGCGCGGCAGAGCGGCATCTTATATCAGAAGCGCCTGGCTGACGCTAACAAAATCTTCAGACACCGTCACGCTTGTTGAAAATTCACGGCTCGGGCGGATGCCGGCTCCTGCCCTTCAAACTGAGCCGATTGCGAGATTTCGGATACAACTCTTTGGAGCCTTCGACCACTCTCTTCTAGATAGCAAGCCGGGCTCCTGGCCCCGGCCGATGCCCATGCCCGGCACGTCCAAAATTCGGCACCTCAGTCGCCCGCTTCAAAGCGAGCGGCCTTCCCGCCCGACGATTGACCAGTCGGCACCCTCAGATAGCGCGATGCCGGCTTGCGGACAGGATGGCTTCGCCGAGGCCGGCCCCACTGCGCCACAGTTTGCTGGCTTATTGCGGAAGTTCGCAGATCTTTTCGAGCCGGCGGTGCGTACGGGACTGCAGGCCGCAAGAGCCGCAGGATGGCACAACGATTCCGGAGATGAAGCGAGAATTCAAAGCGACCTCGCGGAGCTGCTCCGTGTTGCGCTCTGCCGGAGCGCCTCGAAGCACCTTTTCTGCAACGCCCACAAGGCTCCCCGTCGGGGAGCAGTGAGTGCGTACATTCGCCGCCTGCATGTCGAGGATTTGGCGCTTGCAGCGGCATGCTCTGCGGGTCACGAGCCTGCCTGGGAATATTTCGTTGCTCAATACCGACCTGTCTTGCGTGCGGCTGCCCGCGCAATTGTAGGTGGGGATCCGGCTGCGGGCGATGAACTGGTGGATTTGCTGTGGGCGGAGTTATATGGAGTTCGCGGATCCGATACTTCGAGTCCGGAGGCGGAACCGGCGGTGCGACGGCCCTTGCTGGACTACTTCCACGGACGCAGCAGTCTGGCTACCTGGCTGCGCGCGGTGCTGGCACAGCGGCACGTAGACGCTATCCGCGCATCGCGCCGCACAATGTCCCTCGAGGATGACCGGAAGGTGCCGCGAGCAACGTGCGGGAACATTCGCACCGATCATAGCCGGGCCGTGTCGCCAGCTCAGGAGATTCCGGACCCTGATCGCGCGCAGTACGTCGCGATGTTTGAGCAAGGGTTGTGCGCAGCCCTGGAGTCCCTGGAACCACGCGAGCGCCTGCGCATCACATATTACTACGTCCACGAGTTGACCCTGGCACAGATTGGCCGACTGCTTGGCGAGCATGAAGCTACCGCCAGCCGTCATCTGGAACGCACGCGGCGCCGAATTCGGAAATATGTCGAACAGGCGCTGCGCGACGCCCCGCGGCTTTCGCACGATCCCCCCGGTCGTAAACTATTCCATCGTGGCAAGCTCAATCAGGAACAGGTTCAGCTTTGCCTGAGGTACGCGATAGAAAATCTATCTCTGGATTTGCGAGGCCTGCTGGTTGCGGCTGACTCGACGACCGTCGTGCCGGGCCCCGCCCGCTTTCCGTCGCCGACAGGGACCCCTAAACCGGAAAGTTCGGCCCGAGAAGGCCGCAAGATTCACCCGGGCGGCCGTTCTACGTACAGGAGCGAGACGTGAATCCGGGCCGAAGCAATGATTCTATTGACGGTCTGCTGCGCTCCTACGCGCGCAAGCGTTGGGTTGGTGCGGAGGCCGCCGCGGGGGAAGAGGTTTGTCCGGATACAGAGCTCGTGGCAGCGTACTTCGGCCGCTCCCTAAGCAGCCGGGAACGCGCCAGCCTGGAGAATCACCTGGCCTCCTGCGTGCACTGTCAGATGGTGCTGGCAGCAATGGTGCGTGCCGAGCCGGTTCCGCAAGCCGAGAAGGCGGCAGTTCGGTCGCGCCGCATAGACTTCAGTAGTCTCGTACGGTGGCTGGCCCCCGCAACGGCCGTCGCAGCCGCCCTGGTGCTGTGGGTTGTGCTGCGGCCTGAACAGCTGGTGCAACTCCCAACGCCAGCTGATCGCAGTGCGTCTGCGCCGCTGAGGGCAGAAGGTCCTTCTGCCGAGCCTGCGACAAAACTAAAGGTAGCGGAAGAGTTCGACGCATCCAGCAAGCCGCGGCAGACTGCGCAGGCGGTGCGTGGCACCCCGCAGGTTGCTTCTGCCTCCGCGGCTCCCCCAAGTAAGGAGAAAAAGGCAGCGGCCGTCGTTTCCGGGCAGATGGCCATACCTGAGCACAATCTCGCAACGGCAGAAATGCCGCCCGCCACCGCCGCGACAGCTCGAACACTGGCGGATGAGCGCGCGCGCGAGTCGCTACCGGCCTCAGGTTCAGAGCAGGCGCGCTCCAGCGATTCTGCGAGCGGTGGTCTGGAACACGATCGTGGCCGCGGTTTGCATGAGGCCGAAAAACCAGCTCCGAGCCCTGAGCCGGACACCGCACCACTGACCGCGCCGGTGCCGCAGCCGCTACTTCACTCCATGGTCGGCATGGATACGGAATCTCCACACGGGAACCTGATGCTTCGGCAAAAGTTTCGGAGTCGCGCTACCGAGCCCCGAACGGCGATTTCGCCGAATCCGCTGAACCGCTGGCGGGTGGGCCCGGCTGGCAAGATCGAGTTTTCGTCTGACGGCGGGGCCACCTGGGCGGCGCAAGCCAGCGGTGCCTCCGGGGACCTGCTGGCTGCGGATGCTCCGGGCGAATCCATCTGCTGGGCCTCCGGCCGCGCTGGCATCGTGCTGCGCACAACGGACGGGAAGAACTGGGAGCTTCTGCAGTCCCCGGCCGAAGCAGACCTGATCCGAGTCTTTGCCCAGGATGCTATGACCGCGGTCGTTTTTACTGCCGACAAGCGTGTGTTTGTGACGCACGACGGCGGGCGGACCTGGCGTCCGGTCGCCCATCGTCCGCCCTCCCCTGTGCTGCCTGCCCCGGAGCCAGTCCGCATCCCCTAACAGTTTGTTGAAAAATTCGAGTTGAGGATGATTTTGCCCCTCAGTTTTGTCTCGATGGGGGTTACAGCGGCGGCGCCGGGCCGCAGGGAAGGGGTTGGGTCGGCGTCCACCGCGCCCGCGTGGGGCTGCGCGGAAGCCCATCGCGTGCCGCAGTCATGCGGTGGCCTCCGC
>FWPU01001055.1_pt1 | contig 50845 bp, 55 predicted proteins | sample 2228361 | NCBI WGS metagenome assembly FWPU01 (sample SAMEA103939777, study PRJEB20133) | metagenome | reverse complement strand
GTTTTTTTTTTTTTTTTTTTAAAAGAACCGGAAAAGTTAAAAGATGCACTGGAGGAACTGGGCATATTTGACAGGGTGAAAGAGGAGTATTTTTCAGTAGTAAGCCAATAAAACAGTTGCCAGCCATTACATATATTTGGGAGGAGAGATGACAAAAGAATTATCTGTTACCATGGATGTGCGATATGCTGACATAGACATGTACGGGCATGTAAACAGCACTGTATTTTTTACCTATATGGAAACGGCAAGGGTCAGGCTGTTTATGGATCTCTTTCAGGAGCTGACCAAGAAGGGCATACTGCTTGTTGTTGTAAATGCGGAATGTAGCTATAAAAGGGAAATTTTTATAACAGACACGGTAATAGTAACCGTTACCATTGACCGTATTGGTAATACAAGTTTTGATTTAAAATACGATATACACAACGGTAAGGGCAAACTTTTTGCAATTGGAAAAACCACACTGGTTGCACTGGATGCTAACAAAAAGTCGCCAATCCCCCTGCCTGAAGAGTTAATAAATATGAGTTTAAAAGGGGAGGGCTGATGGACAGTTATATTAAAACCAACCTTGAAAGAGCGATTTATTTTATAACCATCTCACGACCGGAAAAGAAAAATGCTATCAATCTTGAGATGTATTCCCAACTTGCCGAAGCCCTTTGTTCAGCAGACAACAATGATGAAGTGAAGGTGATTTTTATTTCAGGTGATGGCGGCTGTTTTTCCAGTGGCAATGACCTGTCTGATTTTCTTTATTTTACGGAAGACATTGAATCAAGTCCTGTCATAAAGTTTATAAACACCATTGCAGAAACAAAAAAGCCCATAGTGGCAGCCGTCTCAGGTCTTGCAATAGGAATCGGTGTGACAATGTTGCTGCACTGTGATATTGTGGTGGCAGGAAAAAACACCCTGTTTCAGATGCCCTTTGTAAATTTGGGTTTGTGTCCGGAGGCGGGTGCAACATTTTTGCTGCCCATCTGTGCAGGTTATCACAATGCAGCGAAGCTTATGCTTCTCGGAGACAGTTTTTCTGCGGAAGAGGCTTTGGATGCGGGATTGGTCAGTTTTCTGGCTGACGAAGAGGCGGTTTATGCCTTTTCAAAGGAGATAGCTTTAAAACTGGCGGTTAAATCTTCCGGTGCGGTTATTACCACAAAAAGACTGCTGAAAGAAGGCTTTAAAGCACAGCTTAAGTCACACATAAAGGAAGAAAGCAAAAGCTTCCTTTCTCTGTTAAAAACAAAGGAAGTGTCTGCAAATATTAAGGTATTTCTGGAAAGGAAGGGCGGTTAAGTTTTATTCTTCATCTAAAAGAAGCTTCCTTTCAAAGTCTGTTGAGCGGGCAAGTCTTTTTGCATCTTCAAGGGAGATTTTGTTTTCCTTGTAAAGACGAAGCAGATGTTGTTCCATTGTCTGCATTTTATATATTGAGTAACCGTTTTCAATATGTTTTTCTATCTCATCAAGCCTGCCTTCTCTTATACAGGCTTGTATAGTGGTTGTGGCACGCATAATTTCCACCACAGGTAAAATATTCTCACCGGACTTGTCCTTTATCAGTCTGAGTGAAATTGTTGCAACCAGTATGTCGGCGAGTCTGTGTCTTATTATCTCCTGTGTGTCTGGTGGAAAGTGTCCCACAAGTCTGTTTATGGTGGATACGGCACTGTGTGTATGCAGGGTGGAAAAGACCAGATGTCCCGTTTCTGCAGCCTTGATGCAGGCGTCAATGGCGTCACGGTCACGCATTTCGCCAACCATTATAACATCAGGGTCCATTCTTAAAGCAGCTTTAAGTGCTGAATTAAAACTGTCGGTGTCAAACCCAACCTCACGTTGAATGATACAGCTTTGTTTTGAAGTAAACAGAAACTCAATGGGGTCTTCAATGGTGATAATATTGTAACTGTATTTTTCGTTGATATACTTCAGCATGGCGGCGAGTGTGGTGGATTTGCCGTTTCCTGTGGGTCCTGTCACAAGTATGAGGCCGTTTGGTGCCGTAACAATGTCTGCAAGCACTAAAGGCAGATTTAGTTCTTCAAAACTGCCAATATATGGCGGTATTACACGCATTATTATGCCAAAATTTCCCTTCTGGCGGAAAAGGCTTACCCTGAATCTGCCACCGTTTGGAAGTGAATAGGTGGAATCCATTTCTTTAACTGTGGAGTCGAGCTCTTTTCCATGTTGTTCCAGTATCATTTTTGCAATAGACTCTGTGTCCTGTGGGGTTAAGTTTGGCAGTTTTGACTTTACCAGCTGTCCCTTTACCCTGAAAAATGGAGGATTTTCAACTTCAAAATGTATGTCAGAAACCTTTTTCTGAAAGGCGATCTCTAAAATTTGTCTGAAGGTTTTTGAATCCATTTTTTATAGTTTATTCTGTCTTTTTATTTTTTTCAAACAGTTTTCTGTAAAGCAGTGCGGTTAATGTAATGTTTGCGTAATCTTTTAGCATGTCCAGTATATTTAAGTTAATCCCTTTTTTTGCAGAGTCGGCATAGATCAGGTAGAGCGTCTTTTGAAGCCCCTGAATCGGCATGATGCATATCTGGTTATTTAAAGGCTTTTTTAAACCCCTGTAAATAGTCTCTTCCAGTTCCCTGCTGTAATTGCCTATAAAAATTTCTCCCTGCTGAACGGCGTGAAAAATTAACGGTATAGATGAAACGTCTGTTTTCAGATTGGCGATCTCAGGGGGAAAGCCCTGAAATTTTTCCACAAAAAACTGGTCTTTCTGAACGATGAAGGTAATGGTTCTTTCATAATAATTATTTAAAAAATTGGCACAGGTGGCGGCTATGTCTGAGATTTTGGTGCAGCTTTTTATGTTGCTGAAGGCTGGTTTCAGGGTGGTTGTTTCGTCGCAACCCGATAATATCAGCTTTTCCAGATAGGCGTATAGGGCTTTGTAAAAGTCCATGGTGTTAACAAAATCGGTTGTGTCAGGCTTGGGGAAAACAGCAATGCATTTGGCAAGATATTGTTCAAGCACAGATTTGGGGTCATTCCATTTGCAAAAAGCGATAATGTTTATATTTGAAAAGTTTGATGACACCATTTTTCCTGAAAGATCAACAAAAAGGTAAGGCACCAAACTTTTTGAAGTCGTCTGGTTTATTATCAGGTCAATATTTTCCTCACTATCTGTTGCAAAGATAAAAATGCCAAGATTTTTGCATATGGTGGTGATTGCGTGGACGGTAAAATCGTCATCACTGTAAAGAATGACCGCAAAGCCGATTTTAGCCTGTGCCTTTTTTTCTTTGTCAAGTCTGGTAAGAAATTCAGTGATTTTTAGCTGTTCTTCTTTTTTAAAACTGGTGAAGCCATCTTTCACCTTTTTCATATGGTTTTCAGAATAATCCATCTCCCTTATACCTGTGAACACTTTTGGGATTTTCCTTTCCAGCCTGTCAACGTCGCTCAACCCGAGAATGTTTTCATCAATAACATCTGATGTTTCTTCAATTGGTATCGTTTTGTGTTCAAATAAACCATGATTGAGAAGATTGTCTCTCATCCACTCATCAAACACCCTTAACGCCTCCATAAGGGTGTTCTGTGTGCTGAGATAAAACTTCTGAGAGGTAGCCTCAGAAAAGTAAATAAATTCCTCTGAAACTTCAACACTGTCAACAGAGAGCTCAAAACTTCCCTTTTGCCAGGTGAGAATATCAACGAGTGTAAACTCCACAAAGTTTGCCAGTAATTTCTGCAGTGTTTGCATGTTGATTTTTTTGTTTTCTGTCAGATAGGCTGATATGACTTTATTCCGGGCTTTGCAGTCTTCATAAATCCGCTCCGCACCGTCTTTGTCAGTAAAGTTTTTCAAAAGCAGAACCTGACAGAAAGACCAGCCTGTGTCAGGGTGTTTTACACTTACAATGTAGCCATCTTCAAAGCCAAATTTATATTCCGTGCCGTTGTTTTTTACACAGAGTGTGCCTGTTTTTCTGGTGGTTTCCAGCAGCTGCATTACATCTACTATAGGTAAATGTTCTAAATTACCAGAAAATGACATATTAAAAGCCCTTCCTCTGATTGTATATTTGAAAGGGTTAATTTTGCAATCAGTTTTTAAATATTAGTGAAAAAGACGGTCATTTCTGATAAAAAGCGGTACAGACTGAGATAAAAACAGTTAATTAAAGTTGCGCCTGTTGCCGATAAAAAGGTTGCATTTGTTCTGGTATCCATAGTAAAATTAGCATAAATTGTGAAAGGCGTCAAAGTTTAGGGAATCCCGTGCATTCCGGCGGTGTCGGAATAAGTCGGGAGCTGCCCCGCAGCTGTGAGCGTTACGAAAGCCCTTTTTAGCCACTGTTTCGCAGATTTTTGCGGGATGGGAAGGTGGGTTAGTAGGTTTGAAACGCAAGCCAGAAGACCTGCTTTGATGAGCGTTGTCTTGCTTCCCCGAGGGAGGGAAGAGGGCAGTTGGAACTATAACAAACTAACAACTACCCGACTTAAATCTCCCTTAAGTCGGGTTTTTTGTTATGGAGGCTTTGTGGCAGAGATTATAAAGCTTGCAGATTTTCTTGCAGAAAAGATTAACTGTTCTCCTGTGGGTGAACTCATATGGTCTGAAAACCTTAAAACGGCAGATATTCTGGAACTCATAGAGAGAAGGATCAGCTATATGGAGAAAAATAACGATAATTCCGACAATTTGTTGAAAATAAATTCCGAAAAAGAGTTAATCTTTCTGAAAAATCTTGTTAAAAGGATTTCCAGATGATTTTAAGACACCATGGGGGGCAGAGAAAGTTTTTTTGGGATTTCAGCGTTAATCTGAACCCCCTTGTTAATGAAAAAAAACTGAAAAAGATGTTGGCGGAGGCTGCCTCTTATGCCATCTGTTATCCTGAGGAGCGGGCAGAAAGTCTAATTGCGGAACTGTCTGCTCTTAATGGGATAAACAGCAACAACATCGTGGCTGGAAACGGTTCCATGGAACTGTTTTACCATCTTCCGTTGTTACTTAAACCAGTAAGGGCTTTTATTCTGGAACCTACTTTTTGCGAATACAGCTATATTTGTGAGATTAACAGTATCCCCGTTACAAGAATACTTCCGGAAGAGGAGTTTTGCTGGAACTTCAAGGCTTTAAGGGAAAAGCTTGCAAAGGGCGATATGGTTTTTGTCTGCAATCCCAATAATCCTACAGGCAATGTCATTAAAAAAGAAGACATTATAAGTCTGACAGAAAGCGGCGCCTATGTTATCGTTGACGAGGCATTTATGGATTTTAGCCATGAGAACCAGTCACTGATTGGGGCTGCAGCAGAAATAAAAAATCTCATAGTTGTTAAATCGCTTACAAAAATTTTTTCTATCGCAGGCTTGCGTGTGGGTTATATGGTGGCAGACAGGAAAATTATTAATAAGGTTAAAATGAGACTGCCCTTGTGGAATGTAAATGGTGTTGCCATAGAGTTAACAAAGAGGCTGTTAAAGACAGGCATCATAGGTAAAACGGTGGGTTTTGTAAAAGGTGAAAGGGAGTGGATGATGAAGGGGTTTTCACAGTTTGCGGGAGAAATAAGGAGTTATCCGTCTTTTGCAAACTTTCTGCTTTGTCAGAGCAAAAAAGCAACGGAACTGATTGAGTTCGCTGCAAATAAAGGTTTTGCCTTGAGAAGTAACAAAGGTTTTTATGGACTTTCTGACAATTACTTCAGGATAGCTGTGAAAACAAGGCAGGAAAACCGCAGCTTGCTGGAAATGTTTAAGGAGTTTTTCAGGAAATGACCTTTTTTGATTCAAAAACCGCCTTTATTGTTACAGGCTTTTTTTACGAGCTTTTTTTTCAGTATCCCTCTTTTGTGGTTCATCCTGTTTCCTTAATGGGAAGAGTAATACTGTTTTTTGAGAAACTTTTGCTTGTTAAGAACTACAAAAACAGGATTAATATACTTACCGGAGCCTTTCTTGCCCTTTTTCTAATATTGTCTGTCTATTTGATTTTTTACTTTTTAGAGGGCATAATTAACCACAGGTGGCTAATGTTTTTTTACAGACTCTTTTTCACCGTCTCCTGTGTGGCTGCTGGTTCACTTTTTTTTGAGTGTATGAAGGTTGCAAAGTATCTGGAGATAAAAAATCTGTCAATGGCACAAAAACAGCTTTCCATGCTTGTAACGAGAGACACGAAAGGGATGGACGAAAAAAAGGTGGCAGAAACCACGCTTGAGACCCTTTCAGAAAACCTGTGTGATGGCGTGATTGCACCGCTTTTTTATCTTTTTTTAGGCGGGATACCTCTCGGTATGGCTTTTAAGATGGCCTCTACACTTGACTCAATGGTTGGTTACAGAAATGAGAAATATGAGTATTTTGGCAAAGTTTCTGCAAGAATAGATGATGTCCTGAATTTTATTCCCGCAAGATTGACAGCCTTTTTTATAATACTTGCCGCCTTTATGCTGAATATGAATGGCAAAGCAGGCTTTAAATGCTGGCTCAGAGACAGAAATAAGTCCGAAAGTCCGAACAGTGGCAGTCCAGAGGCGGCAATGGCGGGGGTGCTTGGCATTTGTTTCGGAGGGGAAGTATCATACTTTGGAAAAAGTTACAAAAAGCCTTTTATCGGAGATAAGAAAAGGGACGTTGAACCGGGAGATATAAAAACCGCCATTAAACTTTCTTATCTTGCCGCCCTGTTTTTTATTATAACCGCCTTTTTACTGGAATACGGTATCAGGAGGTTTTATTAATGTTTAAGGAGATGAGAGGTATAATCATAGCCGCGACAAAAAGCGGTTCAGGAAAAACAATGGCAGCCCTTGCGGTAATGAAACTGCTTAAAGACAAAGGTTTGAAAGTGGCTCCTTTCAAAACAGGTCCGGACTTTATCGACACCTCTCACTACGAAACCGTCTGTGGTGCCAGAGGCAGAAATCTTGACACTTTTATGATGTCAAAGGAGTTTATATTCTGGAATCTTTATGACGCCATGATGGATAAAGACGTTGCTGTCATTGAAGGGGTCATGGGGCTTTTTGATGGCTATGGTGAAGAGGCTAAAGGCAGTACGGCAGAACTTGCAAAGATTTTGCAGTTTCCTGTATTGCTAATTGTGGACGCCAAAGGAATGAGCCAGTCTGTTGTGCCTTTAATTCACGGTTTTTTAAACTGGGATAAATCTTTACACATTGTTGGAATAATACTTAACAGGGTCAACAGCGAAAAGCATTACAGTTTTCTGAAGTCGCGTATAGAAAAGCTCGGTGTGAAATGCGTGGGCTACATTCCGTCAACGCCAGAGATAGCAGTTCCGGAAAGACATCTGGGCATAATTATGGGGCATGAGCGTAGCAGAGCCTTTGAAGATGGGCTGAAAAAGATAGCAGCCTCTATTGATGAAAATAAGCTTTTACAGTTTATTGAAAATTCGGCAAGAAGACCTGCTGTTGTTTCTCCTGTTTCTGAAGAAAAACTGCCTGTGAAGATTGCCATTGCGAAGGATGAGGCATTTAATTTCATTTACGAAGAAAATATCCGTCTTTTTGAGCTGAACGGTGGGTATGTCAATTTTTTCTCTCCCCTGCGGGACGAAAGTTTTGGCAGGGCTGATCTTGTTTACATTCCCGGGGGCTATCCTGAACTGTACCTGAAGGAACTGACAAAAAACAAAATAATGAAAGAGACATTAACGGAGTTTGTTGAGGGTGGCGGGTATTTGCTTGCCGAATGTGGCGGATTAATTTATATGTCTGATAAAATAAAAACAGATAAGGGTGTTTTTGACGGCGTCGGGCTTTTACCTTTTACCATTGAAATGGGCAGACGCTTTGCATCACTGGGTTATGTAGATGTAACCGCTGTTCAGGGAAACCCTTTTTTCAGGGAAGGCACTGAACTAAAGGGTCACAGGTTTCATTACAGCTATATAAAAGAGCAGGGCGGGGAGCTATCCTGTAGCTACATTCTGAAAAGGAAAGACAGTGAAGAAAAGGAAGGTTATGTTTACAAAAACATGCTGGCAAGTTATGTGCATCTGCATTTTGGGTCTAATCCTGCAGCAGTAAGGGATATTTTTGAAAGGATAACCGCCTTTAACAGAAATCTTCAGTTGTTATAAAAAGGAGCGTTTTTATGAAAGTTGTGGTTATTTTAAGTCACGGAAGCAGAAGTAAAAACAGCAATCTGCTGACAGAAAAGGTGGCAGAGAGCTTAAGCAGAGAGCTGAACATAAAGGCTGTTATCGCAAATCTTCAGCTTTCTCCTCCCTATCTGGAAGAGGTGATAGAAAAAGCTTATAATGAAGGTGTCAGGTGTTTTATAGTTCATCCCTTTTTCCTGCACAAAGGTGTTCATGTGGAAGAGGATATTCCGAAGGAGATAGAAAAACTGAAGGAAACATACAAAGATGCAGAATTTATTCTTACAGACGTTACAGGCAGTAGCAGCTTTGTCCACACTGCGGTCTGCCATATAGTCAGGAGTTGTTTATGATAAAAAAACTTTTGCCAAAGGAAATTGAAGAAAAAAGCTTTTCCATTATTGAAAAACGTGTTCCGCAGGATATATTTTCCCCTGAAGAGAGAGAGATTGTAAAGAAGATTGTCCACACAACGGCTGACTTTTCCCTTATACAAAGGGTCTGTTTTAGTAAGGGAGTTATAAAAAAGGCTCTAAAGCTACTTAAAGAGGGCAGAAACATCTTTACAGACGTTCAAATGGTCAGTGCCGGTATTTCTCCCCAGTACCTGAATGATTATAAGGGAAAGGTAATCTGTGAAATAAGAAATCCTTTTGTGGCAGAGATGGCAGAAAAAAACGGCATTACAAGGGCTGAAGCGGCGGTCAAATACGCTGTTGAAAATTATAAAAATATCGGTGTCTTTGCCATAGGAAACGCACCAACCGCACTCTTTGAAATAATAGAACTGGCGGAAAAAAATGTGATAAAAGATTTTGTTGTCATAGGTGCCTGTGTAGGGATGGTGGGGGCAGCAGAGGCGAAAAAGAGGTTAACAGATAGCCAAATCCCCTGTATTGCCATCAGAGGGAAAAGGGGGGGAAGCCCCATAGCGGCAACCATTCTAAACGGACTGTTTAAAATGATGAGAGATAACAGGATATAAATGCAGGAGAATAAAGGACTTAGGACAGGATTTACAACAGGAACTGCCGCTACTGCGGCTTCATTAGCCGCTTTGATTGCCCTTTATGAGGCTGAAACCGCCTCCTTTGTGTTGGTCTCATCACCATCAGGCATAATAAAGGTGCCTGTGGGTTCAGTTTTTTTTAGCAGGGATTTTGCGGTTGCATCGGTTACAAAGGACGGAGGCGATGACCCTGACTGCACACATGGTGTGGAAATCGTTGCAAGTGTGTATAAGGGCGGCTTTAATGTTGACACTTCTGGTTTTGTTGAACTCAAAATAAGTAACAGTTTCAGATGTTATACTGGGGAAGGTATTGGTGTTGTAACCACAGTGGGATTACCTGTGAGGGTGGGCGAACCAGCCGTAAATCCTGTTCCAAGAAAGATGTTGAAGGAGAATCTTGAAAACGTCGTTAAAAAACTTGGGCTAAAAGAAGCCCCTGTTATAGTTCTGACCGTTCCGACAGGAAAAGAGGTGGCAAAACACACATTAAATGAAAGACTTGGTATAAAAGGAGGAATATCCATTCTGGGCACAACAGGGGTTGTAAGACCTGTTTCTATGGAGGCATATACCGCCACAATAGACATGCTGCTTGAAAGGGCTAAGGCAAAGGGGTTGAAGGAGGTTGTGCTCTGTTTCGGAAGGACAAGCGAGGAAGCCGCCATGTCACTTCTTAATTATCCTGAAGAGGCATACATAGTAATGGGCGATTTTTTCGGTTATGCCTTGAATAAGGCAAAAAGAATGAAGTTTAAGGTTACGGTTGCGGGTCAACCTGCAAAAATCCTCAAGGCAGCCATGGATATTGATAACACCAATGTAAAATACAGTGTCTTTGCACCTGAACAACTGACAGATTTGCTGAGAAGGCTTTCCTTTGATGAAGGACAGATAAATAACATATCAAAGGCAAAAACAGCAAAGCATATCATTGAAATAGTTGAGCAAAAAAGGATAAAGGGATTGTGGGAGAGGCTGGTGGGTTATCTTGCCGAGAGGCACAATATTTATGTGCTGCTGTTTTCCTACGAGGGGGAACTTCTTGCAAGGTCTTAAATTATATGTAATTGGAGTAAAAAGCGGCGAAGGTAATATATTGCCTCCTGAATCGGAAGAGATTTTGTCTTCCTGCCACCACATTTTCCTTTCTGAGCGATTTTATAACCATTTCAAAGAGACAGAACTAAAAGACAGGCTTGTTTTGTTTCCGGAAAAGCTTTCCGCCTTACCGGCGATGATTGCAGAAAAAACAGACAGTATTGGTGAAGGTAATAAAAAAAATGTTGCTGTTTTAGCCACCGGAGACCCAAACTTTTTTGGTGTTACACAGTTTTTGAAAAAACGGTTTCCAGAGGCAGAAGTTGTTGTCATTCCTAATGTTTCCACCATGCAGCAGGCATTTGCACGTCTTTGCCTTAGCTGGCAGGACGCCTCCTTTATGAGCCTTCACGGAAGAGAAAAGGAGGGGCTGCTGTCTTTTCTTCTGAAAAGTAACAAAGGCTTTATTTTCACATCAGGGGCAGAGGATGTGTTATCCACTTTGAACACCTTAAGGGAGCACAGACTTGACGATTATGACATTTTCATCATTGAAGATATAGGCACAAGGAGGGAAAAGATAACCCATCTTACCTTTCCGTATCTTTTAAAGGAACATGTTTCGGCTCTGAATGTGATAATATTTCTAAGACATAATGCACCTGGAGAGTATGCAGGACTGGGGCTTTCTGAAGTGAGATACAGGGCTAAAGCTGGTATGATAACAAAAAGAGAGGTTCGGGTTAATGTCATATCAATGTTAAGTTTAAAAAGTGGACATGTGTTGTGGGATGTAGGTGCAGGTTCCGGGTCAGTTTCTATAGAAGCATCATTTAATCCCTTAGGTGTGCTCTGTTTTGCCATAGAAAGGGACGAAGAGGCATATCTGAACCTGAAGGAAGCCTTTTCTGCATGGAACGTAAAACCTGTCTTTTCTGATTTTTCGCATGTCTGCGACATACTGCCCCAGCCGGACAGAATTTTTATAGGTGGCGGTCAAATAAAGAAAACTCTGCCCATAGCCTTTGAAAAGTTGAAAAAAGATGGGTTGATTGTAATTTCGGCGGTTTCTGTTATAAATTTTATTGACGCGGTAGGTTTTGCAGAAGAAAAAGGCGTTGAATACGAAATCGTTCAGATAAATGTAAACCGAAAGGAGTCTATAAAAAACAGTGCTCTAATCAAGGCTAATAACCCTGTCTTTGTTATAACCATCAAAAAAAATAAGCTTTTTTAAGGTGACTGACTAAAAGTTACTGTAAATAAAATTAAAATTTTTTGTTAAAACAGTTGAAATAGGGTTTCATAGTGTAGTATATTTAAACCAAATACAAAAAAAGGGACATCTATGCTCCGTGTCGTTTATTTGGTTATTTTTTTTCTTTTTGCCCATGCCTGCAGCTACCTTACGGAATCAAGACCCATTTTGAAACAAAGAGAATATGAAAAGATGATTGCAGGCAGTTTTGATGCCGATTATATTGGCACAGAAAACTGTCTTTTCAAGTGCCATGCCCATGACAGAATTCTCGATAATTTTAAAAAAAGTGTTCATGCCGAACAGATTGACAAAGAAACCATGCTCCCCCTTGTAAACTGCGAAACATGCCATGGTCCCGGCGGCAAAGCGGTTGAAGAGATAAGGGAGGTTAATGGTAAAAAACAGTGTAATTTTGAGTCACTTATAGATTTAAAAAAGCTACCGGCAGGTGCAAAAAATCTTGCCTGTCTTAAGTGTCACACCATTTCTTCAACGCCAAATCTTTCCCTCTGGAGGGGGTCTGTTCACGACATGGCAGACGTTGCATGCAGTGATTGTCACAGACTGCATGTCTCGCCAAATCAGAAGGTTTTACATGACGAGCAGTTTGACTTATGCACAGGCTGCCACAAAAAAATTAAAGGCGACATGAATAATATTTCACATCACCCCTTGAAAGAGAAAAAAATGGTGTGCACGGACTGTCACAACCCTCATGGGTCGGTTACAGAAAAACTTTTGAAAAGGGATTCTGTTCGTGACACCTGCGGTTATTGTCATAAAGATAAGGCAGGTCCTTTTGCATTTGAGCATGCAGATTTAATGGACGACTGTATCACCTGTCATCGTCCACACGGTGCGATTAATGATAACCTGCTAAAAAAGAGGGAACCTGTACTTTGTCTTGACTGCCACAGGGGACACCACAATGCTTCCAATCCTTCTATGCAGGGGCTTTCAAATATTAACAAGGCTAAGTTTTATACACGTTGCAGCGATTGTCATGGTGCTATACACGGGACCAATCTGCCCGGGAAAAAGATGCTGAGATAAGGGGGCTGTTATGAAAAGGCTGATTCTGTTTCTTTGGTTTTTTACCTTCTTATCCGGCACAGCTATGGCACAGGAAAATAAAACAAGAGAGATAATCCTTGAACCCGGTTATAAAATATACTCTGTTGACAAGTCTCCATCTCTCGTAAACGAATATTCCCAGTCAGACTCTTCACCATCAGTCAGATTTAATATAAAGGATTATTCCGAAACAAACAAATACAACATTCAGCTAAATATTAACGAATACGATGACTACGACTTTGATATCTACTGGTTCTATAAAGATAAACTGAGGCTGGAAATCGCCGGTGTTTATCTGGCTCATGATCTGGGTTTTAAAGAAAATTCTGCTTTCACCAACCTTTCACAAGAGGCTGATTTCATCGTTAAGTATCGCAATCAAAGGGCGGAACTTAAGTATAAACCCTTTTTGTATCCTTTTCATGTCCGCTTAAATGCTGGAAAGATTGAAAGGGAGGGTGATATTCAGAAAAGGTTTTATGGCAAAGCAAGCTTACATCCTTCATATAGCAGTTTTTCGGATATTTTTAGCAGGAAAGCCCCTATAGACCATGTTACAAATTCAGCAGGAGCCTCTGTTGATGGCTTGCTTGGTGGTTTAAATCTGTTTTTAGCAGCCGGCAAAATTACCTTTCGTGATGGAGCCAAAACCACCGATGATGATATTTTAAAAACACCGCAACAAAGTGAGGAAAATTATTCATTTAGATTAACTTCTAACCAGTCAGGCAGAATAAGTTTTGCAGTTTCCATCTCAGGAAAAGAGATGGATAATGACAGTTTAGATGAATTGGGCAGAAAGGTGTCAGAAAGCAGCTATAAAAATTCAACCTTTATTTTTTCTTACTATCCTTTTCAGGAACTTAAAATCAGTCTCAGGGCTTCTTATGAAGACTTTGACCAGAATAATTCAGGTAGTTTAAGATACAACGGAATGGACTATGCAGTTTCACCAGCCATCTCTTACATACGAAAAACCATTATGGCTAAGGCACGCTATGATTTTGGCAGACAGACACATCTGTCATTGGAGCTGAAGACTAAACAGTCAGACAGGGGGATCAGTTCCATTTTACCGGAACAGTCGACCCGAAACAGCGGAACGATTGAATTTTCAACGAATATTAAAAAGGCGGGAGTCAAAGTCAGTCAGCTCGTGGAAAAAAATAACAATCCCTCCTATAAAAATATTCCAGAAAGCACATACAAAACCGGTCTGAAGCTGGATTACAATTTTTCTGACAGTCTTGGAGCAGACTTTGATGCATTTTATCTTTATGAAACAAACAATGAAATCTCCAGCTATTTTGTTGAAAGCAGAACAAAGGGTGTCAACGCAAACCTTCGCTATATCCCTGAAGAAACCTTAAATATTAATTTTTACTTCTCTGCAGAAGAACAGAGCTTTAAGTCTGATATTGAGTTTGGCAAGCCTTCTTCTTCAGGATACTTTGTCAAAAGAACACCTTATGAATCAAAAAACATACATATGGGGGCTAATATCAACAAAAGCTTTGGAAAAAAGAGTGACATCTATGCCGATTTATTTTATTTAAGAGGTTACGGCACTTACACCCCTGAGATTATTAGTGGTGTTACCGGTAGTTATAGTTATGATACGTCTGGGCTTTCAGGGCTTGCTGCCGTTAATTTTTATCAGTATGGTATGTTGTTAGGCTCCAGGTATAAAGTGAGCGGTAAAGACACGATTAAATGTGAACTGAGTTATAAAGACCACGTTGAAAAAGCGGATACGCTTCTGAGCGGGGCGATAAAAACCGCTTTTGTTGCCTGGGAGAGAAGATGGTAAAACGCATCTTACTATTCTCCCTGTTAATTTTTACTGTTAGTCACAATGTTTATTCCAGAGACAGGGTTGTGGCGGTTGTTCTTGCGTCTAATTTGAACAAATTCAAAATAGCTTACCAGTCACTTCAGCAAACGCTTAAGGCAAATGGAGTGGCAGATACGGTTCAGTTTGTTTTATCAACAACAAATCCGGACCCTTCGTCATGGTCAAATGCGGTTAAAAGGGCGGAAGGGCAGGATGTTGACTTCATAATAGCCTTCGGGGCACCTCTTGTGCATGCTGCATTAAAAGAGAAAATTGAAATTCCTCTCATCTTTGCCGATCTTTACGAACCAGGAGTTATAGAAGGCATAAAAAAGCCTATAGGTGGCGTTTATAATAATATTCCCGTGGCGACTTTAATTAAACATCTTTCTGTTATAAAACAGATAGCCACTTTGCATGTCCTTTACTGTCCCTTTGAGAAAGAAAGTGAGCTACAGGCTGAAAAGATTAAACAGGTAGCCGCTCTCGAAAAAATCAATATGGAACTTCATAGAATAACCTCTTCAGCCAGAATGCCTGATATAGCACTTAAACCTAGTGATGTTATATTTTTAACATCTTCTGTTGTGCTGGAGGTTGGTGCTTCAAGGATAATTGCTGTAGCCAATAACCAAAATGTGCCCGTTGTTGGTTTATCTGAAACGGTTGCCAATAGTGGTGCGGTTCTTGCGATAGCTCCGGAACCTGTTGAACAGGGGGTTGCTCTGGGGAATTTTGTTACGGCATATATCAAATCAGGCAAAATGCCTCAAAATGTCCAGCTTACAAAGGTAAATCTGATAGCCAATATAGCGGCAGCTAAAAAGCTTAACCTGATCGTCCCCTTTTCTGTGTTAAATAACGCAACTAAGGTGATAAAGTGATTGCAAAAGGAAAGAGTTTAAAGAAATCTTTGTTAATGATGATCTTTGTCGCCGTCGCCTTTTCTGTAACACTGACCGGAACCATAGTGTCTGTTAATTTTTACCTTGACTATAAAAAAAGTTTAAAAGCCAATGTGTTCAAAATTGGAGAACGGTTAAAGACTGAGCTGGAGCGGATGTACTCACTGGGACTTACTTTTAATGACCTGCCGGGTTTTGAGGGTGACATTAAAAAGATTGTTGCAGAGGAAAAAATTATCTCCTATCTTATTGTCACTGACAAAGATGGAACTGTTAATGCAACCACAGCGGAAACATTTAAAAACAAGGTGTTTAAACATAAAGATGGTGACAGGGTAAGACTAAACGGTGAGGATATAATAAATATTGCGGTTGATATTGTTGGTGCTGACAAATCAATTGCCTATCGTGTAAATCTGGGACTGAAGGAGTCTCTTCTGAATGATAAAATATACTCCACACTTCTAACACTTATTATAGTCTGCCTTGCTACCGTTATTTTTATATTTTCCATAACCAAAACGTTTATAGAACAGAGGTTGCTGGAACCTTTACTAAGGTTAAAGGATGGCACAGACAGGATGGCAAAGGGCAACCTTTGTGTTAAAATCAGCAGCTTACATCATGACGAAGTTGGGGTGGTGATAGCAAATTTTAGCAAGATGGTTGAAGAAATAAGGGAAATAGTAATTGGACTTAAAGAAGGAACAAAAAGGTTGACAGACGTAAGTGATATGGTTGAAAATCTGAGCCACAATGTAAAAGATGGTTCTGAAAAACAGCTTAATAGTGCCTCTCATATTTTAGAGCTTTTCAAAGACATTGAAGAAAGAATAAAATCCTTAGAGGGAAAGGTTAATTCACTTAATGATTTTATAGAGCTTACCACATCCACCTTTCTTGAACTGTCTTCTTCTTCTGACGAAATTTTTAGAACAATGGAAGAGTTGCTAAAAAGTGTGGAAAAGGTTGAGGATGCTTACAAAAAGATAAATCAGATAAATGACAGGCTTGATGAAGGTTCTGAGGCACTTGCGAAAGAGGTTGAAAACATACTTTCCTTCGTAAGCCAGATGGACTCTGCAGTTAAAATGACATTATCAAATGTTGCAGAGACGTCGAATGTGGCAGACAGGATGGATGTTCTTGCAAGGGACAGTAAAAAGACCTTGAAAGATACCATCAGCAGTGTTGAAAAGATTGCACAAACATCTGTGGAGGCAAAAGACTCATTTGTTATGCTTAGAAACAGTATTGGCAAGATAAGTAACATTCTTAATGTAATTGAAGAGATTACAGAACAGACAAATATGCTTGCCCTCAATGCAGCTATTATTGCGGCACAAAGTGATTCGGGAGGCAGTGCATTTTCTGTTGTTGCCGATGAGATAAAAGAGCTTTCGAGGAAAACCCAGTCATCCACAAAGGAAATAGCAGATTTAATTAATGTTATAACAGAACAGACAGAGAAGGTTTTTGCCAAAGTACAGGAAAATGCAAATGATGGCGAAATTGCGTCTGGCTATGCAAAGGAGATTGAACAAAAAATCACGGACATCATAGAGCTTATAAGTAAGGTTGCAGCTGGCGTTAAGGAGATACTGAAGGCATCAAATGAACAGGTTCAGGGTAGTGCTACTTTGAGAAAGGAAACAGAGATACTTATTAATCTGTCTGGAGACCTGAAAAACCTGCGTGATGAAGGCAGAAAAGGTGGTAAAACCCTTGGCGAGATGGTTGATTTTATATCGGAGGTTGCAGGAAAGGTGGGCGGGTCAGTTAAAGAACAGAATCAATCCATAGCAACTCTCAAACGTTCTATAATAGATCTGAGTGGCTTTTCTAAGGACTTGATTCAACACATGGAAAATGAGATTAAGGAGTTTGAATCAGCAAAACCGGTGGTTTTTGAGATTCAGAAACTCGCATCAGATAACAGTCAGTTGTCAAAAAAACTTGACGAAGAACTGAATGATCTTAAGTCCCAGATAGTCAAATTCAAAGAGGTGACTCAGCGTTTTATAGTGGAAGAATAAATGCTGACGTCACTTTATACGCTATTTCCTCTTTTCGTTACAGGATTTTTGGCTGGTTTTGTTGATACCATAGCCGGAGGTGGTGGCCTTATAACAGTCCCGGTCCTGATGAGTTTGGGGATATCACCCCAACATGCCCTCGGCACCAACAAACTACAGGCAACTTTTGGCTCTGGCAGTGCAACGGTTAACTTTATTCTTTCCGGAGAACTCCACATTAAAGGTTGCATTAAAGGTGTTGTTTTAACCTTTTTAGGTGCTTCCTTAGGCACACTGGCAGTCCAACAGGTAAGTGCAGCTTTTTTAAGATTTATTGTGCCTTTTTTGCTTCTCGCAATAGCAATTTATTCTTTGATGAATCATAAAGTAGGGTTAAATGAAGAAAAACCAAAAATCAGTGAAAATGTTTTTTATATAATTTTTGGGTCGAGTCTGGGCTTTTATGACGGATTTTTTGGACCAGGAACAGGGTCTTTCTGGACTATGGCATATCTGTTTTTTATTGGGTATAACATAAAAAGGGCTACCGTATATACTAAATTAATGAATTTTACCAGTAATATTGCCTCGCTTCTCTTTTTTCTGATAGGTGGACATGTATATTTTAAGATTGGTCTGGCTATGGCGGCCGGACAGATAATCGGGGCAAGACTTGGCTCAAGACTGGTGATCAGTAAGGGAGCAAGATTCATTAAACCCATTTTTATAACAATGGTGATGATTATTACATTAAAATTATTGTTTGATAACATGAAAATTTTTTCTAAACTTTTTTAAACATTTTTAGTATAATTTTTAAGTTAAAAATTTCACAATAAAAGGTATGTTGAGATGATTAGGTTTAAGGATGTCCACAAATGGTTTAAAGATTTGCATGTGCTTGATAACATTAACCTTCATGTCAAGCAGGGAGAAGTTGTGGTTGTTTGTGGACCATCTGGCTCTGGTAAATCAACGCTCATAAGGACGATTAACAAATTAGAACCCATTGATAAAGGTTCTCTCTGGGTGGATGGAATGGATTTGGCAGACAAGAAGACTTGATTCTGCAAACTCCGTGCAGAAATAGGCTTTGTGTTTCAGCAATTTAACCTTTATCCTCATCTTTCGGTTATGGATAACATAACATTAGCACCCATAAAGATAAGAAAAATGCAGAAAAAAGATGCCGAACAGTTAGCTCTTTCACTACTGGAAAGGGTTGGATTGTTAAATAAAAAGAATGCATATCCTGCGCAACTTTCAGGCGGACAGCAGCAGCGTGTAGCTATTGCAAGAGCTCTTGCAATGAAGCCTAAAATAATGCTTTTTGACGAACCAACCTCAGCCTTAGATCCAGAAATGATAGGTGAAGTCCTTGCGGTTATGCAGGATCTTGCAGAATCAGGCATGACGATGGTGGTGGTTACACATGAAATGGGTTTTGCAAGACAGGTATCACACAGAATTGTGTTTATGGATCATGGCAGAATTCTGGAAGAGGCAAAGCCAGAAGAGTTTTTTAAAAATCCACAGCATGAAAGGGCAAAACAGTTTTTGAAACAGTTACTTAACCCAATGCATTAGATTAATATACCGTAACAAAAACTAAATTGAGGAGGAACTTAAATGAAAAAGCTTTTGGCGATTCTGTTGCTGGTTTTGGTCGTTTGTTTTGCAGGTAACAAATCATTTGCAGGAGACACCTTGGAAGAGGTTAAGAAAAAGGGTGTTTTGGTAGCAGGGGTTAAAGATTCTTCTCCGCCTTTTGGTTTTATTGACGAAAAGACGAGAGAGATTGTTGGTTACGATATTGATTTTGTTAAGGCAATTGCGAAAAAATTGGGTGTCAAATTAGAGCTTAAACCGGTTACATCTGCAAGCCGTATGCCTCAGCTTATAGAAGGCAATATTGACATAATTGCCGCTACCATGACAAAGACACCGGAAAGGGCTAAACAGATTGATTTTAGTTATACCTATTTTCTAACAGGACAGAAATTTATCACCAAAAAGGGAACAGTGCGTTCTTTGAAAGATTTGGATGGTAAAAAAATCGGAACCGCCAAAGGTTCAACTTCGGAACAAAATGCTAAAAAGGCGTTGCCAAATGCAACAATCCTTTCATTTGATGATTATCCCCAGGCATTTCTTGCTTTGCAGCAGGGTAAAGTGCATGCGGTTACTACAGACGAGTCTATTCTTGCAGGTATTCTGGCAAAGGCACCCAACAGAGATCAGTTTGAAATACCTGATATCCAGATTTCTGACGAGCCCTATGGTTTAGGAATGAGAAAGGGCGACACAAATTTTGTAAATTTTGTTAATAAAACACTACTTGAGATGGAAAAGAGCGGTGAGGCGAAGATGATTTTTGACAAGTGGTTCGGACCAAACTCGCAGACACCATTGAAAAGAAATTTTAAGATAAAGGCTGAATAACTTTTCATAAAAGGGGGGAGTGGTATTAGCCCCCCCTTTTTATAACACATTTATGTTTAAATATCAGTTTGACTGGGCTCTAATAACATCAGGAAAGTATTTCCACTGGTTGCTATCAGGATTTAAGGTTACAATCCAGCTATCTGTGATCTCCATAGTGTTATCCTTTATACTGGGTTTAATTATAGCGGTTATGAGAATGAGCCAGTTTAAACCTTTTCGCTGGTTTTCAATTGCTTATCTTGAATTTTTCAGAAACACCCCCCTGCTCGTGCAGATATTTTTCTGGTATTTTGGGTCTTATAAGGTTTTGCCAGAGGCTGTTAATAACTGGCTAAATCAGACTAATTTTGAATTTGCCGCAGCTGTAATCGCTTTAACTATTTATACCTCTGCTTTTATAGCTGAAGATATTCGCTCTGGTGTCCTTTCCATACCGAAAGAGCAAATGGAGGCAGCACGCAGTTCAGGGTTTTCTTATCTGCGTTCAATGCAGTATATTATTTTGCCTCAGGCGATAAGGATAACTGTTCCGCCATTAATAGGGCAGTTTCTGAATCTTACAAAAAATTCCTCCCTTGCAATGACGATTGGTGTTGCTGAAATCACATACCAGGCAAGACAGGTGGAAAGCTATACATTTAAAGGCTTTGAAGCCTTTGCTGCAGCAACTTTTGTTTATCTTTTTCTGTCATTATTGATTACATGGCTTGTAAATGAGTATGACAATCGATTTTTAAATCCCATGAAGGCAAGTTAAAATGTCAGTAGCATTTGATTTTACGGTAATTTCTGACAATATTGTCTATTTTATGATAGGGCGTTATCCTAAGGGACCCTTAGGTGGACTGGCATTAACCTTATATTTGGCTGTAATTTCCTGCGTACTTTCATTTTTAGGTGGCTTAATTCTTGGTTTAATGAATATTTCAAAAAGGTGGTATCTCAAATACCCTTCAAAAATACTTATTCATTTTATCAGAGGAATGCCTCTTCTAATGGTTATATTCTGGATGTATTTTCTGTTACCAGCTGTGTTTAACAAGACAGTTCCTGAGACACTTACCGTAATAATTGCTTTGTCTATCTTCACGTCAGCCTATATGTCTCAGATTGTTAAGGCTGGTATTGAAGGTGTGCCGAAAGGGCAGTTTGAGGCGGCTGTCTCTACAGGGCTAAAACCTTGGCAGGCAATGCTTTATATTATTCTGCCACAGGGCTTAAGAAACATGATTCCATCATTTGTGAATCAGTTTGTCTCAATGATAAAAGACACGTCGTTGGCATTTATTGTTGGTGTATCAGAACTTACCCATGTTGCAACGCAGATAAACAACAGAACTATGGCTTATCCTTCTGAAATATTCATATTCATAGCGGTGGTTTACTTTATTATCTGTTATGTCTTTACGTCCTTTTCAAGGTATCTGGAGAAAATACTTTCCTGGAAAAAATCAATCTAATCGTCTTGATTATTTTTCTGGATGTTGAACTGCTCTATTATACGCTGTCTGTAATCAGTGATATCTTTTTCCAGAGATTGTAACTGGGCAATTTTCTTTTTAACCTTATCAATGTGATAATCAAGAAGCTCAATTAAACGGGGCATAATTTTATCGGGCACCTTGTATTGATTGTAAATCTGAGCCAGTTCCTGCATCTCCTGTAGCGTCAGCCCCAGTTCCTTAAGTTTAAGAACAAACTTGAATCGCTTTATGTCAGCCTTGTCATAAACACGGATACCGCCTTCGGTGCGCCTCGGCGGGTCTACAAGTCCCATCTGTTCGTATAGCCTTATGGTTCTTGTTGTAATTCCCAGTTTCTTTGCAAGATCACTGATCTGAATGTATTCATCTGAGCTGATTCTCATAATTAACCTTTTTGTAAGTGTCAATTATTAAAATACAGAATGAGATTAATATTGTCAAGAAAATTTGTGAAAAAAAGAGCAATTAATACTTGACACTAATGTCAAGTAGTAATATGATATACAAAAATATATTTAATGTAAAGGGGGTTACATGAAGATACTGGTTTGCATTAAACAGATTCCCGATATGGAATCAAAGTTTAAAATCAACGCAGAAGGCGACTGGTTCAGTGAAACCGACGTGTCTTTCTGGATGAATGAGTATGATGAATATGCAGTGGAGCAGGCGATTCAGTTAAAAGAGCAGCTGGGCAATGAACCTGATGTTACGGTGCTGTCAATTGGTCCGGACCGTGTAGTGGAGTCTATAAAAAAGGCACTTGCTATGGGGTGTGACCGTGGTGTGCATATTAAAGACGATGAAGCCTTCCGTAAGGATCCTTATCAGATAGCTTCTGCAATTTATGAATTTGCAAAAGATAAAAATTTTGACATAATTTTCACAGGCATGCAGTCTCAGGACAGGGGCTCAGCCCAGGTTGGCGTTTTGCTCGCAGAAATGCTCAATTATGCCTGTGTTACCACCGTTATTAATTTTGCCTATGACAATGGTGTTATCAATGCCAAAAGGGAACTTGAAGGTGGCGTAAGAAGTATTGTGAAGGTTAAACCCCCTGCTGTTGTTACCTGTCAGCTCGGTTTAAACACACCACGCTATCCTACACTTCCCAATATAATGAAGGCAAAAAAGAAAGAACTTATCACTCTGAATATTGCCGATGTGCTGAAAACAGACGCCATTGAAAAGACAGACAAGTTTTATTATCCGGAAAAGAAAGGTGTTGGTATGGTGATTGAGGGTGATCTTGCAGCTATGGTGGAGCAGCTTATTAATGTTTTGAAAGAAAAAACAACTGTTGTTAAATAACAGAGGGAGGATAACTATGAAAGCACTTTTGGTATGTGAGTATAGAGACGGCAAGCTACTTGATTCAAGTTATGAACTTTTTGCCTTCGCAGACAAGCTAAATGCAGATAAAGTGGCACTGGTTATTGGTAACGATGCAGCAGTGCCATCATTCAGTGGAAAGGTTTATCTTGCAGATGTGGCAAAATACGGAGAATACAACCCTGATGCACATAAAAAGCTGGTCCTCGAAGTTGTTGCAAAGGAAAACCCAGATCTGGTGGTTCTTGTTCATACTTCCTATGGCTGGGATCTTGCTCCACGCATTGCAGCATCAATGAAAGCCGCACAGGTATCTGAAGTTGTGGGTATTGTTGACGGGGGTTTTGAAGTAAGCTGTCTTAACGGTAAGATGAGAAGAATTGTTACACCTAAAACAGAAAAGAAGGTGGTCACCATCCAGTCAGGTGCATTCAGCCCGCAGGCTCCTTTATCTGGCAATCCTGAGACGATCAAGTTAGACCTGCCCGTTGAAACCGGCAACATTGAGTTTTTAGGCTATGAAGTGGCTGAAAAGACTGGCGTTGACCTTTCAAAAGCTGAAGTTATAGTGAGTGCAGGTAGAGGTGTTGGTAAAAAAGATAATATACCCTTAATAGAAGCTCTTGCAAAGGCATTGGGTGGCGAGGTAGGTGCTACAAGACCTGTGGTGGATGCAGGCTGGTTAGAACAGTCCAGACAGGTAGGAATCACAGGACAGACCGTTTCACCAAAGCTTTACATTGCCTGCGGCATATCTGGTGCGGTTCAGCATGTAGCCGGTATGAAAAAGGCAGACTTCATAGTGGCGATTAACAAGGATAAGGATGCACCAATCGGGGAAGTGGCAGATGTTCTGGTTGTCGCTGACGTTCTTCAGTTTGTTCCAGCCTTAACAGAAAAACTCCAGAAATAACAAAGAGATGATACAGAGGAGGCAGTTATTGCCTCCCTTTTTTGTCAGAAGTATCTTCTTGCTCCTATAAATTATTTTAAAAAATAGTCACTGTCAAGTGGTGTGCGTTTAATCACATCACCTCTTTTTGGTGCATGAACCATCGTTCCGCTGCCTACGTATATCCCCACATGGGTTATATTGCTTCTGGAACTGCCAAAAAAAACCAGATCGCCGTAATAGATGTCGCCTTTTTTAACCTCTTCACCATGTGTAAACTGTTCTCTTGCAGTACGGGGAAGATTTACACCGCACAGGTTATAAACTGCCCTTACAAAACCGCTGCAGTCCATACCTTCCACAACATTGTTGCCACCCCATTTATACGGTATGCCTACAAAACGCTCAGCTGTCTTTGCTACTATGATGCCCATGTCATCTCCACGGGAGAATCTGTCTTTTTTCGAAGGCGTTTTTTTATACTGCATTGGTGGGGCTATGTAGTAATCGCTTATGACACCCCGTGAGGCAAGTTTTTTTGCGAACTCTTCAGCAGAGTTTTTATCAGAAAAACTGCCGAAACGAACTGCGAAAAGACCGTCTTCTTTACGAAAATAAAAGGCGTCTATTCCTCTCTTTTGCAGTTGCTCTGTAAGTCTTTCTGCATTATCAGGGTGGCTGAAAGCACCCACCTGTATTGCAAAACCAGCTGTATCAACATGTGTCCTTTTTTGCAGGGAAGGACCGCATGAAACAGCAATTAAAATAAGAAAAAAGCTTATTAAGGGCTTCATATTTTTGATTATATACCAAACAGCTTAAAATTAGGGTGAAATTTTAATAAAAAAAAGCTTGATTTTAATCAAAAGATAATTTATCCTTGACAATGCTTTTTGCTTTATGGTAGTAAGTAATGCGGTAGTTTTTTTGTGAGGGGGAGGAAATGATCGATTTAAACGTCAGCTTTCTAATTCAGCTGGGGCTTTTCTGGTTTGTAATAATCGTTTTAAACAATATGTTTTTCAAACCAATGCTCAGATATCTTGATTACAGAAAGAGCCTTATTGAAGGCAGAAAGAGTGAGGCAGAGAAGATTCTTAAAGATATAGAAGAACAGGAAAGGTATTATAACAATCGTGTCAGAGAGGCTAAAGAAAAAGGACTTGAATACAAGAAGTCCATTCGTGAAGAGATCCTGAAGGCTCAGAAAGAAAAAATGGATGAAGAACAGAGAAAACTGGAAGAAGCCTTTGCTAAAAACAAGAACGCAATGATGGGTGAGGTGGAGGCAATAAAAAGGGAGATGGATAAACTTTCCATGGAATTAGGCAGGATGATGGCAAATAAGGTTCTGGGCAGGGAGGTACAGTGAGACTTTTTATTACTATTGTGGTTTTATTTCTTACAAAGTCGCTTTATGGTGCAGAAGGTGGCAGTGCCCAACCTTCTTTATTTTCTCTTGATTTTCTTTTCAGGCTGATAAACTTTGCCATACTTTTCGGTGGACTCGGATATGTTCTTTCTAAACCGCTGAAAAATTATCTTAAAACCAGAAGTCAGGCGGTAAGGCAAGCCATTGAAGAGGCTAAAAAGGCAAAACTGGATGCAGAGCAGAAGGCGAAATTTTATGAAGACAGGCTTGCCAAACTGGAAAGCGAAGTGACGGCTATGCTGGAACAGTATAAAAAAGAGACAGAAGACGAAAAGGCAAGAATAGTGAAAGAAGCAGAAGTTCAGCTTGAAAAGGCAAAGGAAAGGATGCAGAAGTCTCTGGAACAGGAAAAGATGAGGTTGAAGGAAGAGGTCATGAAAGAGGCTGCCAGCATGGCAGTAAAACTTGCAGAAGAAATGATAGTAAAGAACTTCACTGCAGATGACCAGAAAAAGTGGGTTCAGGAATATATTAAAATGATGGAGAGGACACATTGATTAAGTTATCATCAGCCAGAAGATATGCTAAAACCATTTTTGAGTTAGGGCAGGAAAAGGGATTGCTTGAAAAGTTCTCCCAGGACATGGTCTCGCTTAAGGAAGTGATAGATAAGGCGGAAGGTTTTTTGTCTTTTCTTGCAAATCCCACTTATGAATATACTGAGAGAGAAAAGCTTTTGCTTGAGGTTGCCAGCAAACTGGGTCTGAATCAATACCTTGTTAATCTTATAAAACTGCTTATGGAAAGCAACAAGGTTAAACTTTTGCCCTATATATGCAATTTTTATCAGGACCTGCAGGATTTCTATGCGGGTAAGGTAAGGGGCGTTATTAAAACCGCTTTGCCTTTAAGCAACGATGACCTTAATGCTATTAAATCTGCGGTGGAAAAGGCTCTTAATAAGAAACTGGAGCTGACCGTTCAGGTTGATAAGGCTGTGATTGGTGGTGTTTTGCTTAAGGTGGGCGATGTTATTTATGACGGAACAGTAAAAAAACAGTTAGAAATATTAAAAGATAATTTAATTAAGGGGTGAGAGAATGGAAATAAGAGCAGACGAAATCAGCAGAATAATAAAAGAGCGGATTGGTGGTTTTGAAAAAAAGATTGACGTTTCCGAAACGGGTGTTGTTCTGAATGTTGGTGACGGTATTGCAAGGGTTTATGGTATTGAAAAGGTTATGGCAGGTGAGCTTGTTGAGTTTCCGAATAATATTTACGGAATGGCTCTCAACCTTGAAGAGGACAATGTTGGTTGTGCTATCTTTGGTGAGGATAAATACATCAAGGAAGGCGACACGGTTAAAAGAACAGGAAGAATCGTTGAGGTACCGGTAGGAGATGCGCTTCTCGGAAGGGTTGTAAACCCGCTCGGACAGCCCATCGATGGTAAAGGCCCCATAGATGCAAAAGAGTTCAGAAGGGTTGAAATTAAAGCCCCCGGTATCGTTGTAAGACAGCCGGTTAAAGAACCGTTGCAGACAGGAATTAAGGCGATTGACTCCATGATTCCCATAGGGAGGGGTCAGAGAGAGCTTATAATCGGAGACAGACAGACCGGTAAAACCGCAATTGCTATAGACACCATAATAAACCAGAAAGGAAAAGGCGTCATCTGTATCTATGTTGCCATCGGACAGAAACAGTCAACCGTTGCTCAGGTAATGGAAAAACTTAAAAATTACGGAGCCCTTGATTACACAATTATAGTTTCTGCTACAGCAAATGATCCTGCACCACTACAGTTTTTAGCACCCTACTCAGGTTGCACAATGGGTGAGCATTTCAGGGACAGTGGCAGACATGCAGTGGCTATTTACGATGACCTTTCCAAACATGCTGTTGCATACAGACAGCTTTCACTGTTGCTGAGAAGGCCTCCGGGACGTGAAGCCTATCCCGGTGACGTTTTTTACCTCCATTCACGTCTGCTTGAAAGGGCTGCGAAGATGAGGGATGATTTAGGCGGTGGTTCACTTACGGCATTACCGGTTATTGAAACGCAGGCAGGTGACGTGTCTGCATACATACCTACAAACGTTATATCCATTACAGATGGACAGATTTATCTCGAAACAGACCTTTTCTATTCAGGTGTAAGACCAGCTGTTAACGTAGGTCTTTCTGTATCACGTGTTGGTGGTAATGCACAGATTAAGGCTATGAAGCAGGTGGCAGGTTCTTTAAGACTTGACCTTGCCCAGTACAGGGAGCTGGCTGCCTTCGCCCAGTTTGGTAGTGACCTTGACAAGGCGACGCAACAGCAGCTGGCAAGGGGTGCAAGACTTGTTGAGCTTCTGAAGCAGCCACAGTATTCACCTTTAAGCGTGGCAAAACAAATTGTGTCAATATACGCAGGAACAAAGGGATATCTTGATGATTATCCTGTTGAAGCTGTCGGAAAATTTGAGGCAGAACTTTATCAGTTAATGGATTCAAAATATCCTGAGATTGAAAAAGAACTGGAAGAAAAGAAACAGATTGACGATGAATTGAGAGGGAAAATAGAAAACATGCTTAAAGAGTTAAAGGAAGTCTTCAAATACTAAAAATTCAGGATAAAACATGGCGAGCTTAAGGGATATTAGAAAAAGGATTCAGAGCGTAAAAAGCACTCAGAAGATTACGAAGGCAATGAAAATGGTTTCTGCTGCCAAATTGAGAAGGGCACAGGATGCCATATTGACAGCACGATCCTATGCAGAAAGGCTTTATGATGTTATTGCCTCTCTTGCCGCAAGGGTGGAGACAAAGACCCATCCGCTGCTTCAGGACAGGGAAGAAAAGAAGAAGCTGTTACTTCTTGTTTTTACTTCAGACAGAGGGCTTTGTGGTGCCTTTAATTCAAATCTGCTGAAGCAGGTTGAAGCTTATGTGAGGGAAAACAGTGTCAAATATCCCGATGGCATTGAGATGATGGTGATAGGAAGAAAGGGTGTTGAATATCTTAAAAAGAGAAAATATAACGTCATTGAGAGCTGGACAAACATTTACCAAAAAGAGCAGTACGAAACAGCAAGGGAAATCGGCGAAAAGGTGATAGGAAGGTTTGTGAACGGCGATTGTGACGAGGTTGTGATTGTTTACAATAAATTCCGTTCCGCCATTTCTCAGGTGCCCACGTTTTTAAAACTTTTACCTGTTGATCCTATTGAAATTCCTGAAAATGTGCCGAAAACAGAGTATATCTATGAACCTGACAAGGAATCTCTCATAAACGAGCTTTTGCCTAGAAATGTTTATACACAGCTTCACAGAGGTGTTCTGGAGTCTATCGCAAGTGAACTTGGGGCAAGAATGACGGCTATGGATAATGCTACAAACAATGCAAGGGATATGATTGATAAACTAACATTACTTTTCAATAAAACAAGGCAGGCGTCTATTACAAAGGAACTTATGGAAATAATAGGTGGCGCTGAAGCAATTAAAAAATAATTCAGGAGGCATTAAATGGTTGTAGAAGGTCGCGTTTTACAGGTAATTGGACCAGTTGCAGACGTTGAGTTTAAAAAGGGAGAGTTACCGCCCATTTATGGGGCAGTTAAGGTAACAAACCCCGCTATAAATGACAAAGAATGGAATCTTACGCTTGAGGTTGCCCAGCATCTGGGAGAAAACATTGTCCGTTGCGTTGCGATGGACAGCACTGAAGGTCTGGTAAGAGGTATTCCTGCACGTTATGAAGGCAAACAGATTGAAGTTCCTGTTGGTAATAACACGCTGGGCAGAATAATGAATGTAATTGGTGAGCCTGTTGACGAGATGGGTCCAATCGTTACAGATAAATACTATCCCATTCACAGACCTGCTCCAAAATTTGTGGAACAGAACACAAAGGTTGAGATTCTTGAAACAGGAATAAAGGTTATTGACCTTCTGGAGCCCTATCCCAAAGGTGGTAAAATCGGACTTTTCGGTGGTGCTGGTGTTGGTAAGACCGTTGTTATAATGGAGCTTATCCACAACATTGCTATGCATCATGGTGGTTACTCTGTTTTCGCAGGTGTTGGTGAAAGAACAAGGGAAGGTAACGACCTCTGGCTGGAGATGAAACATTCAAAGGTTATTGAAAAGGCAGCATTAGTTTACGGACAGATGAATGAACCACCGGGAGCAAGGGCAAGAGTTGCTCTTTCTGCTCTTGCTGTTGCAGAATATTTCAGAGACGAAGAAGGTCAGGACGTGTTGCTGTTTATTGATAATATATTCAGATTTACGCAGGCAGGTTCTGAGGTTTCTGCTCTTTTAGGACGTATTCCTTCTGCTGTTGGTTATCAGCCCACACTTTCTACCGAAATGGGAGAATTACAGGAAAGAATTACATCTACACTGAAAGGGTCTATTACCTCAGTTCAGGCTATTTACGTTCCTGCTGATGACCTTACAGATCCGGCTCCAGCCACAGCCTTTGCCCATCTGGATGCAACGACAGTTCTATCAAGGCAGATTGCAGAACTCGGTATTTATCCAGCTGTTGACCCTCTGGATTCAACATCAAGGATTCTGGATCCTGCTATTCTGGGTGAAGAGCATTATACTGTGGCACGTGGTGTGCAGAGAACACTGCAGAAGTATAAAGATCTTCAGGACATCATTGCAATTCTTGGTATGGACGAACTGTCAGATGAAGATAAACTTGTTGTTTCAAGGGCAAGGAAGATTCAGAGGTTCTTATCCCAGCCATTCCATGTTGCAGAAGAGTTTACAGGTTCAAAAGGAAAATATGTAAAACTTGAAGACACGATCAGAGGTTTTAAAGAGATTCTGGAAGGAAAACATGACAATCTACCCGAACAGGCTTTTTACATGGTTGGAACAATAGAAGAGGCTGTTGAGAAGGGTAAGAGATTAATGGAGTAATATAAGACTATGGCTGATACATTTAAATTAGAAATAGTAACACCCTATGGTCTGGTTGTCAGTGGTGAGGCGGAAGAACTCACAGCCCCCGGGGCTGCGGGACAGATAACGATACTTCCTGGTCACCATCCCCTGCTCACCTCTTTGAAGATAGGCGAGTTAAGCTACAAAATAAAGGGTAAGACCGAATTTATTGCCGTCAGCTGGGGGTTCGCAGAGGTCACCTTTGATAAGGTTACGATTTTAGTGGAAACGGCTGAAAAGGCGGTTGACATTGATCTTACAAGGGCTGAGGCTGCCAAGAAAAGGGCTGAGGAGAGGTTAAAGTCGCTCACTGAAGACGATGCTGACTATTTCACCGCAAAAAGCTCTTACGAAAAGGCACTGGTAAGACTTGAAATAGCAAGACGCGGAAAAACTCAGTGAACAGTAAACATACTAAAAGTAGCGGTTTTGTGCGAGCCGCTACTTTTTCTTTTTGATTTTTGTTTTAATTTTTACAGTCCCTTCAGATTCTTCAAAGCTGAAATTTGTTTCAACATCGCTGCCGTATTTTGCCTTTATATTCTCTTCATACTTTGCTAAGGTTTGTTTGAAGGCTTCCAGTGAAGGGGGCTCTTTTTTTTGTTTTTCCATGAGATTTACATATTGTTTGTAAAGCTCTTCCATGGGATCTTTTTCTTTAGGGTGAAAAACAGGTTTTTGTTTTTCATTAACTAATTTTCTGTAGTCTTTGGGATTTTTGCCTTCCTCAATGAGACGCAGTATGCGGTTCCAGTATTCCTGATATGTTAGAAATCTTTGTGTCAGATTACGGTATCTGAATGCAAGCATTACGTTGTTGAACTGATTAACCTTGGTTGCGTATTTTCTGATTATTGCAGTAATTTGGTTTTTAAGTTGGACGGGCTCAACATTAATAATACCGACGAAGAATTTTTCATAATCAATTTTGAGTTGTTCAATTTTTTTTTCTAATTCATCCAAGTCTTGCTTGATTTCAGCTTTGTTCATGGCTAAAATTAAAACATAAAACAAATAAAAAGTAAACAGCTTATGAAAAAAAATAAAATATCGTTTATCGGGGCTGGAAGGGTTGGGACTTCCCTCTCCTGTCTTTTAAAGAGCAAAGGGTATGATGTGATCGGTATCACAAGCCGAAGTATAGCATCTGCAGAAAAGGCGGCGACATTTATGGGGAACGACATTTCCTACTCTAATGACCTTTTTGTTTTTGTGGAGGATTCAGACATAGTTTTTATTACCACAAATGATGATGCTATAGCTTATGTTGCAGAAGGAATGAGCAAAAACTGCGAGATTAAAGAAGGGCAGATTTTCATTCATGTAAGCGGAAGCCTGCCTTCATCTGTTTTAAAACCGCTAAGAGAAAAGGGCGGCATAATTACATCAATGCACCCACTCCAGACGGTTGCAAATCCTGAAGAAGGCATAAAAAATATAGTGGGCAGTATTTTTGCCGTTGAGGGTGACGAAAGGGCAAATCCGATAATTGAAGAAATGGTGAAAAGTCTGGAAGGCACTCTATTTTTTATAAAGGAAGAAAAAAAACCACTTTATCATCTTGCGGCTGTGATAGCCTGCAACTATTTTGTGACACTTCTTGACACAAGCCTTGAGCTGTTCAAAAAAATTGACATAGATGAAGAGATCGGACTGGAGGGGCTGTTAAGGCTTGTTCATGGTACCATAAGCAATATAGAAAGACTGGGAGTGGCGAGAGCCCTGACAGGGCCAGTTGCGAGGGGTGACATAGAGACATTAAAAGGGCATATCAGGGCGATAAATAACTTTGCCCCTGAACTGATGTCGCTCTATAAAGCGGTTGGTGAACGAACGGTTAAGGTTGCCGAAAAGAAAGGAACAATTAAGGCTGACACTGCGAAAAGGATTAAAGAGCTTTTTAAGCTAAGTTGACAATTGGACGTAGTTAGGATACTATTAATAAAACAGTCAGGAGGGAAAAATGGCAAAAGCAAAAGGCAATTTAAAAGAACTGCTTAATGAGGCAATCGCAAGAGAGATTCAGGTTTCAATTCAGTACATGTGGCAGCATGTGCAGGCAATGGGTATGAAGGGAGAGGCTATCAAATCAACATTTAAAACCTTTGCGATTACTGAGATGAAACATGCTGAGGCAATTGCGGAAAGGCTTGTTATGTTAGGAGGTGTGCCCACTACCAAACCTACCCCCATCACGGTAGGTAAAAATGCAGATGAAATGCTGAAGATAGACCTTAAGGCTGAGCAGGATGCAATAGAGATGTACAAAAATATTATCGCCATTGCTCAGGCAGAAGGTGATTACACGACGGCGAATCTGTTTATAGGTATTCTTGCTGACGAAGAGGGGCACGCTGCACAGTTTGAAAGCTTTTTAAGCAAATAGTACAATCAACATGGGGAGACAAAAGTGTAATCTTTCTGTCTCCCTATCCTGAATATCCATGACCTTGGAAGAAAAGAAAGGATTATTGATAAAAAGGTTGTCAGAACTTGAACGTGTTCTGGTGGCTTATTCCGGGGGCGTTGACAGCACATTTTTATTAAAAATGGCAAAAGAGACGCTCGGCAGGCATAATGTAATCGCCATGATCGCTGATTCTGCTACCTATCCCGAAAAGGAGAAGCATGAGGCGGTTGCCTTTTGTGAATCTGAAGGCGTCAAATATGTGGTCATTAAAAGTGATGAGATGAATGACGAAAGCTTTACAAGGAACGATCTGCGAAGATGTTATTACTGCAAATTACATCTTTATGAACAGGCTCGGGTTGTTGCCCGCAATCTCGGAATAGAACACATAATTGAAGGTTCAAATTACGATGACCTTTCTGACTACCGTCCCGGCCGAGAGGCACTTAAAGAGAAGAGAATTATCAGTCCACTGCTTGAAGCCGGTTTGACCAAAAATGATATAAGGATGTTGTCAAAGGAACTGGGGCTCAAAACCCACTCAAAGCCGGCAAAGGCATGCCTTGCCTCAAGAATACCCTATGGCACAAAAGTAACTGAAGAGATACTGAAAAAGGTGGAACTTGCCGAAAACTGCATAGAAAAACATGGTGTTCTGCAGGTGAGGGTTAGGTTTCATGGAAACGTGGCAAGGATTGAGGTGGCACCTGAGGAGTTTGAGAAAATTATTTCAAAAAGAGAAGAGATAACCGGTGATTTGAGAAAGGTGGGTTTTCATTACATAACCCTTGACCTGGCAGGATATAGAACAGGAAGTTTAAATGAAACCATTGGAAATTGACACCTTTATAATTGCAGGCAGTAATGCCCACAAAGTAAAAGACATGTGGGGAGAAAGTGTTGACGAAATTATTTGTGACACACCATTTGGCAGGTCTCACAGAATCAGGTTATACGAACTGAAAGGAAAAAGATTTGGTGTCATTTTCAGGCATGGCGTGGGAGGCTACGATATTACTGCTCCCTATGTTAACTACAGGGCAAACATATACGCTGCAAAAAAGATGGGCTGCAGGCGAATATTTTCATGGACGGGTCCGGGGGCTATTTCTGAAGGTTATGAAATCGGAGATCTGGTAATACCGCACGACATTATTGATTTTACCAAAAAAAGGGACTACACCTTTTATGAAAAAAAAGGGCTTGGCTTTATCAGGGTAAATCCCTGCTTCTGCAACACAATCAGAGAAAATGCCATTAAAATTTGTGAATCACTTAATGTGAGATACCACAAAAAGGGCGTTTATGTCTGCACAGAAGGTCCCAGACTGGAAACAGTGGCTGAGATTAAAATGTTCCGCCTGCTGGGAGGAGATATGGTGGGGATGACACTTGTGCCCGAGGCTTTCCTTGCAAGAGAACTGGAAATCTGTTATGCCACCATATGTTATATAACAAATTATGCAGAAAGTGAGACCCTCTCATACCAAGAGGGAGAACTGTTTGAAGGCACACTTCCGGAAGAAAAAAAGGTGCTTGTGGATAATGTGGTTTCACTTTTCCCTGACATAATGCAAAGACTTTTAATGACAGAAGATAAAGGTGACTGTATTTATAAAAAATCAATAAAAAAAAAAAAAAAATATGGGAAAATAGGTGAAAATTTTGAAGATTGGATATAAATTAAGGAGGTGGCTTTGAGACTGAACCTCTATCAGATTAAAAATCTTGGAAAACTTATCGTTTCGGAGTTTGAGTCTTCGGGGCTTACTTTACCCAAGGATGAGGCTGAGATTACCAAAATAGTTGAGGCAATAATAGTTGATGATTTAAAGAAGGAAGATGAACTTGAAAAAGAGGCTAAACACACCGCAAATATTCACACAGGCGACCTTGATTATGAGGTGCTTGTTAAAAGGGCAAAATATGAGCTTGCGAAAAAAAAGGGGATAAAACTATGAGCATCTTTTCTGACGAACGGGTAGAAGTAATAGCAGAAAGAATTTACAAGGAACTTATAAAAAAAGGTTTGATTAAACCGGATACAAAACTTTTTCAGCTTAAGACAGAGGTAAAAAAGGCATATGTTAAATTTTACAGGATAAATGAAGATATTGACAGAATGGTGAAAAAACAGATAGCCAGTATGTCTTCCCCAAAGGCGGAGGGGAGTCAGGAGTACAAAGTATTGTATGAGAAACTTTTTTTAGCTGAATGGAAAAAGCAATAACAGGTAGAAATAAATAATGGTTAAGGGATTTAAGCTTGGAGAGTTTGAGTTAATATGGCTTAACGGCGGCAGGTTCGAACTGGATGGCGGTGCCATGTTTGGTGTTGTGCCAAAGGTGTTGTGGTCAAAGAAGTTCCCTTTCGATGAGGAAAATTACATTCCCATGGTAGCCTATCCTATACTGGTAAAGACACAAAATGAACTTGCTCTTATAGAAACCGGTCTTGGTAATAAGCTGACAGAAAAACAGAAACAGATTTACAGGGTCAGAGAAGACTGGGATCTGCCCGGTGAACTGCTTAAACTTGGCATTTCGAGGGAAGACATTAATTACGTTATACTAACTCACTATGATTTTGACCATGCTGGTGGTGTGGTGATGAAAAAACAGGATGGCAGTCTGGTTCTGACCTTTCCAAATGCCATACATATACTGCAGAAAAATGAGTGGTATGATGTAACCCATCCCAATATTCGTTCAGTAAACACCTACTGGCAGATAAATTATGAACAACTCATGAAAAGCGGCAACTTAGAACTTGTGGAGGGCGAATGTGAAATATTTCCGGGTCTTAAGGTTGCGCACACAGGAGGGCACAACAGAGGTCATCAGATTGTTTATATAAACTCTCAGGGAGAAAAGGCGTTGCACATGGCAGATTTGTTGCCCACGCATGCTCACTACAACCCCCTATGGGTAATGGCTTATGACAACTATCCCATGGAGTCTATAGCAAAAAAGGAAGAGCTTGAAAAATGGGCACGGGATGAAAATGCGTGGCTTACTTTTTATCACGACCCCTTTGTGTTGGCGGCACGTTTCGACGAAAAGGGAAATGTTGTTGAAAAATGGCAGCCATAAACCTATAATGCAAAGATGAAGCGTTTATTATATCTTTTTTTTGTTATAGCAGTTCTTTCTTTCTCCTGTAAACAAAAAGATAACAAAAGTTTCAAAATTGGAGTCATAATGCCGTCCAGAGCTTACGAAAAAATCATTGATGGTTTAAAGAAAGAGGTGGAAAGAGGAGAATTTAAGGACAAAATTGATTTTAAAATTCTTGACTTTCCAAAAGACAGCGAAGAGTATGATTCAGCTTGTAACATACTCTCTGGCATGAATGTGGATATTATTTATGCAGTCACAACACCAGTAGCTCTGTCAGCAAAGAAGTGTGTTAAGGATAAACCTATAATTTTCAATGCAGTGGGAGACCCCCTCGGTGCAGGTATATTAAAAAACCTGCGTGAACCAGGGGAAAATATTACAGGGGTAAGTAATTTCAGCAGAGAACTGACCGCAAAAAGGCTTGAAGTTTTTAAAGCGGCTTTTCAGGATTTAAAAACCGTTTTGACCTTCTACAATCCTGACAACGCCTTTTCGGCACTTGCCATAAAAGACCTGAAAAAGGCTGCAATGGTACTGGAAATTGATCTTATTCTGGTTATGGGTAAAACAGGAGACGAGCTTTGGAGGAAGATATCCGGGATTGATTTAAAAAAGGTGGATGGTATCTATTTGCTGCCCGATGCGGCTGCCTTTTCAATATTTAATGAAGTTGTTGAGTTGTCAAAACAGTTTAAAATTCCAATAATGGCACATGAGTCTGGGTTGGTTGAAAGAGGAGCAACGATTTCCTATGGGGCTGATTTTTATGAGCTCGGAAGGTTGTCTTATGTTTATATCAGTGCCATATTGAAAGGTGATAGAGCCGGAAAGTTACCCGTATTTTTCCCTGATCGGTTTTTACTTGTGGTTAATCAAAAAAGTGTTGAACAGCTGGGTTTGCAACTATCTCCGGAGACGCTCTTTTTTGCGGACAGGATAATATGATTAAGAAATATCTTGGCAGGATAGGAACCAAATTTTACAAATATCTGTTTTTTACAGCTATTTTTTCTGTTTTTTTTGTCTCAGGCTTTCAAATCATGTTTGGCTATTTTAACGCAACAGATGCGATTAAAACTGTGCAGGAACAAATAGTAAATTCCATTTCGGCGCAGGTTTTGAAAAATATTGAAAATGTTGAACAGGCGATGAAGCTTACCATGATCTCAAAAGGACTTATAGAAAAAGGGGTTACGGAACGGTTTGGTTTCTATTTAAAGAAACTTCTTAAACAGTTTCCGTCTATTGTTGAGGTGTTGGCGATAGATTTGACTGGTAAGGAGGTGGTAATAGCGTCAAGGGTCAGGCTGGAAAAGGAAAAACAAGACAGAAGTAAAGAACCTTTTTTTAAGGAAAGCATAAGCGGCAAATCCTATCGAAGCAAGGTCTATTTACGTAACAACAAACCTTACATGATGATATCTATGCCTATTGTAGTCTATGGGAAAAAGATACTGGGGGTGCTTGCCGCAGAGGTAAGTCTCTTTGAACTCCAGAAATTTATTTTAGACACAAAAGTTGGTAAAGGCGGATATGCCTATGTTGCAGACTCGGAAGGAAATGTCATTGCACATCCCATTCTCAGCCATGCTATTGGGGGCTTGAATATTAATAACATTCCTAATCTCAAAGGCTTTCTCGGGGTTTATTCAGAGCCTGATCGCTTTCATCACTTTATTTACAGAAACACAAAAGGCGAGCTGGTTTTTGGTTCTGCCACAGGCATAAAGGAGATGGGCTGGATTATCGGGGTTTCTCAGCCTGTGTCAGAGGTTTTTCGGCATGAGATAAACACTATTATTTTCTTTACCATAGGGTTAATCTTTATAATAGTTTTAATCTTTATTCTGGCGAGACGTTATGCCAGTAAAGTGGCTCAGCCCATTATGCAACTATACAACGCCACAGATAAGATTGGGGCTGGAAATCTGGGAGAAACGGTGTATATAAAGACAGGTGACGAGATAGAAGAACTGGCAGAAAAGTTTAACTTAATGTCAGCAAAGTTGAAGAACAGTTACGAGGAGATGGAGCAGAAGATAGACGAAAGAACAAGAGAGGTTGTGACTCTGTTTTCCTTTACCTCAGCTGTGTCAAAAGACATTGAACTGGAGAAGATATTAAGGACAGCCGGGGATGAACTGTCTTTCATGCTTGATATGAGTGGTTATGTGTTTTATACTAAACCCTCTGAAAAGTACGAGATAAAACTGTTTAAAGGCATTGAACAGACAGAGGCACAAAAGCTTTTCAATTTATTGACGGACGAAGAAAAAAAAGCCATTTTTGACCATAACACCCCGGTTATTTACAATAAACTTGAAACAGCTATTCTGTGTGACAAAGGGCAGGTGGGGGCTTCAGGTTTTTTCCCTATTGTTCATATTGGTGATATCCTTGGCATTTTTGTGATTTTTAACGTTAAAAATAACTGCATCAGTGATTCAACAAAGTATTTAATTGACACCTGCATGCTTCAGCTTGGAACAGCCATAAAAAACGCCCTGCTGTTTGATCAGACAAAACAGCTTTCTTTGACTGACCAGCTGACCGGTCTTGCCAACAGAAGGTACTTTGAGGCAAAAATGGAGTACGAATTCAGCCGCTTTAAACGTTATGAAAGACCTTTCTCTCTCGTTATGTTAGACATTGACCATTTTAAGAAGGTTAATGACACCTATGGACATCAGTCCGGGGATATGGTGTTGGAAAAACTGGGTAAGATTATATCCGATTTTCTCAGAAAATCAGATTTTGCGGCACGTTATGGGGGAGAAGAGTTTGCGATATTAATGCCCGAGACAACAAAGGAAAACGCCTGTTTTGCAGCTGAACGGTTGAGAAAAAAGGTTGAAGAGGAGGTTTTTGAAATAAATACAGAGCCTGACAGGATAAAGCTAACAATAAGTCTTGGAACTGCTGAAGCAACGAAGGATATGGAAAACTGGCATCAACTGGTAGAAATGGCAGATAAAGCACTTTATATGGCAAAGCAAAGCGGAAGAAACAGAAACTACTGTATTTAGGGGGTTATTTTGGCAGATGAATTTGTGAAAATAGTTGAGGTAGGACCGAGGGATGGACTGCAAAACGAGTCGGTCTTTGTTCCCACAGAGGCAAAAATTGAGTTTATTAACTTACTTTCTGAGGCTGGCTTTACCGAAATAGAAACAACCTCTTTTGTTAATCCGAAACATATTCCCCAGCTTGCCGATGCAAAGGAAGTGCTGAAAGGCATAAAAAGAACGGAAAAATCAACATACTCCTGTCTTGTGCCCAATACAAAAGGATTAAAAAATGCTTTACATGTACCGTTCCAGAAGGCGGTCTTTTTTGTAGCGGCTTCAGAAACCTTTAACAAAAAAAACGTAAATATGACAGTAGAAGAGTCCTTCACAATGTTTAAAGAAATGGCTAAGATTTGTTACGAAAGGGGTTGGACTATAAAAGGCAGCTTGTCAACCGCTTTCGTTTGTCCCTTTGAGGGCAATATATCGCCGGAAAGGGTGATAAAGGTTGTTGACAAGTTCTTGGATTTAGGAATAAAGGAAATATCACTTTGCGACACCTTTGGTGTTATTACTCCCTTAGAACTGGAAAGGCTTCTGGTTGAACTTGAAAAAAGATACCCCTTTTCTCTGTTTTCATTACATCTTCATAACACGATGGGGTGTGCTATGGCTGCTGTTTACAGGGGATATGAAATGGGCATAAGAACCTTTGAAACCTCTGTCGGTGGGCTGGGAGGTTGCCCCAATGCACCGGGGGCAGCCGGAAATCTTGCCACGGAAGGAGTTGTTTACCTTTTTGAAAGAATGGGCATAAAAACAGGTATAGATCTGGATAAGCTTCTTTCTGCCGCTTTTTTCATAGAAGGCAAAGTGGGCAGACTGCTCTCCTCGCCATTGCTTAATTTTTACAGATGCAAAAGCAGCTGTTTATGAAAGATAAAATTTTCTCAAATTGCCTCAAATGTCCTTTAAAATTTTGATTTTTATTCTTTTATGGTGGTACTGTTTAAACTTTTTAACTTGATTTATTTTGTTTATTTTCTAAAATAACCTTTTGTTAAAAAACAGGAAGGCTAAGAATAATGAATCATAAAAACAGGCATTTTCACTCAATAGTTGTTCATGCTGTTGTAGCTTTTTCTATAATGGCGGCTTTCTCGCTTTTTTGCCTTGAGAAAGGCTTAGAGTTTCTAATGATGACCGAAAGGGAATGGCAATTACTGATGGTGCTGTCTGTTTTTGTTGTGTTTGTTACATCCGTTCCTGCAACCATAAGTGGGATTTTTGAAACTAACAAAATGTATGCAAAGTGGCATAACACCCACAAAATCAAGCTTTTTTTCTCCATCATTATTTTGCTGTTTTCCCTATTTGAGTTTATTGCCATTTTGAGGGGACAAATCAATATCTTTGTAAAGTTTCTCCTGTATTTTGGCAACAACATACTGGTATTCTGCCTTACTCATTACGGTTTAAAGATAACCCTCGGCAGCCAGTCCCTTTCAGGCACATCCTATGTGCCCGACTTTTTCAGCAGAGAAAAGCCACTGGATATACTGAAAGAGGCGGAACTCTATGTAAATGAAAAACCCAAAAGGGTGGACTTTTTTGAAATCGGAGAGGAATAGATGATTGACTTTAGTTTAACTGAAGAACAGAAAAAACTGGTAGAAAAGGCAAGGGAGTTTACCAGAACCTTTGTTGCCCCAAATGCCTTGAAGTATGACAGAAGCGGAGAGTTCCCAGAGGATATTTGTGAGGAAGCCTTCAGGCTGGGGTTAATGAACACCCATATCCCTAAGGAGTATGGTGGTGCAGGGCTTTCTGTTCTTGACCATGTATTGATTACGGAAGAGATCGCAACAGGCTGCACAGGAATAGGTACCGCTATTGACGCAAACGGACTGTCTCAGTTTCCGGTAATACTTGCTGGCACAGATGAGCAGAAAAGGGAGTTTTTAACCCCTATGACAAGGGAACTTATGTTTTCAGCCTATGCGGTTACAGAGCCTGCGGCAGGTTCTGATGTAAACAGGATTTCTACTATTGCCAGGCGATACAACGATGAATATGTAATTAACGGCGTAAAATGGTGGATAACCAACGGTTCTGTGGCAAGCTGGTATTTTGTTCTCGCGAAGGTGGAAGGAAATCTCACAGGGTTTATAGTGCCGGCAGACACACCGGGTATTATAAGGGGACCAAAGGAGATAAACCTCGGGCAGCATGCATCAAACACCGTGAGGGTTACCTTTGAGGATGTGAAGATACCGGCAAAATACAGGCTTGGCAATGAGGGCGATGGATTTAATATTGTTATGAAAACCTTTGACCACACCAGACCTGGTGTGGCAAGCGGGGCTAATGGAATAACAAGGGCTGCCCTTAATCTTGCACTGGAGTATGCAAAAAGGAGAAGAACCTTTGACAAGAAGCTGATTTCAAATCAGGGAATCTCTTTTCCCCTTGCGGAGCTTTTAACCAAACTGGATGCTTCAAGGTATCTGGCATGGAAGGCGGCATGGCTTGTTGACCAAGGAAAAGATAACAGCAGGGAGGCTTCACAGGCAAAGTGGTTTGCAGCCGATCTGGCAATGGAGGCGGCGATTAAAGCGGCTCAGGTTCTGGGTGGCTATGGTTACACCAACGAAATGCCCGTTGAAAAACTCATCAGGGATGCAAAGATTTATCAGATTTATGAAGGTGCAACAGAGATACAAAAAATGGTGATTGTTGCGAAAATGATGAGAATGAAGGAAATATCGTTATGATAGATGGTCTGGAAAAGAGCATTGACAGGCTAATAGAGGGGGTAAAAACTAAAATTTATGGCAACACCTTTCGTTGTCCCGTCTGTCATCTTGAACTTTCAATGCATGATGTGAATGGAAAGGGACTAGTTGTCTGCCCGCTGTGCGGCATTGTAATTGAAGTGACAACGGTTTTCGGACATATTCTGGCGGTTGTTCATGATGTGGAGATTAAAAGACACCAGCCAAAGATGAGACTTCATCCCCTTTCTACCCACATACCACTTGGGCTTTTTCCTTTTTCCTTTTTGTTGTCTCTTTTACTTCTTCTGGCTTCTTTTATCTTTCCCTTTATTGATAATCAATGCTTTTTAGGCAGCTTTTACCATTATTTGTCTGCTTTAGCCAATATCTCACAGTTTATGCTAATTACCTCTGTTGTTTTTTTGCTGCCGGCATTTTTCACTGGTCTTTATGACTGGTATTTCCGCTATGAAAAAAGACGATACAGAACGATTGACATAAAGATTGTCTGCTCTCTGATTTTTCTGGTTTTAGCCTTAATCGCTTTTTTTCTGCAGAATGCAGGGCTGGTTTTTTCTGCAGAGACAGGATTAATAGCCACCACCTTTGAAAACATAGTTGTTGCAGCGATTTATTTTCTACTGATGTTTGTTAGCCTTATAATTCTTGCAACAATCGGTCATCTGGGTGGACTTTTGGTCTTTGGTAAATAAAAAAAGGGGCTTTTAGCCCCGTCTTTTACTTTTTTTTCGGTTCTTCCAGAAACTCTGTCGGTTCTTTCGGAATTCTTCCTGTTCTTATTGTCTCTGAACGTAATCTGCGTCCCACAATACGCTCCACCATTCTGCCTATTTCCAGCACATGATCCACGTCAACACCTGTGTCAATGCCCATTTCGTCCATCATAACCACCATGTCTTCTGTGCACACCAGCCCTGTTATGTTTGGGTCTCTGTAGTAATATTTACCTGTACCGGGAACAGGAACGCCGTCAACAAAATTAGCAGGCTGACCTCCAATGCCACCCATTGTGGATTCAAAGTGTGTAATACCAGCCTGAAGGGCGGCAAGCACATTAGCAAGCCCCCAGCCTCTCGTTACGTGAAAATGAGCGATGTGCTTTGACGTATCTGGTATTTCGTCAAGTATCATTGAGAAATATTCATAAACCTTGTTTGGTGGGGCAGAGCCGTCATGATCTGCATGTTCAATATCGTCTGCACCTAAGTCAAGGTAACGTTTTGTAAATTCAACCGCTTTTTTTAGTTCTGTAGGACCTTCTATTGGACATCCCCAGATAGTGCTTACCGTTCCGTTGAACTTTAATCCCACTTCCTTTGCATCCTTTATACATTTTTCGGTCATTGCCCAGTATTCTTTGTGTGTAAGTCCGGAATTCTTAATCTGGTGTGATTCACTTGTGGACACCATTTGCAGAATCCTGTCCGGACCCCATCCCTCTTTTTTTGCCTGAATTGCCCTTTCAACAGCCTTTTCTCTTATAGTAACAACTGTGATTGTTACATCCTTCAAAAGATGGGCTATTCTTTTACTACTTCTTATTCCCTTTAGCAACTCGTCCGCATCTTTAAACTGAGGCATCCCCTTCGGATTGCCAAAGTTTGTCACCTCAATGTTTCTGAAACCTGCGAGGATAAGTTCCTCCGCCACCCATAACTTTGCTTCGGTGGGAATAAAATGTTCCTCATGCTGGAAGCCGTCCCTTACGGTGATGTCACCTAATACAACTTTTTTTGGATATTTTAGCTCTCCCATAGTACCTCCCTCTCATTTTGTTTATGTTTGCCAGTTTACGTTAAAGTTAGGATAAAGTCAAGAAAAAACAAACGTTATTTTAAAAAAGATGCTAAAAGTTTATAAAGTAAAAAAATAATATCGTTTTAATGGTTACATTTTAGGCATAAAACTAATATTGCCAGAGTTTTATGCACTAAATCGCAATTTTTGACTATATGAAATGGCATTTTTATTGCGTATTCTTTATGCATGTTTTATGTCATTCAACATGTCAGAGAGGAAGGTCCCGGCGTTTTTGGAAGACTACTTCCAAAGGGATATAAAACTGTTATCGCAGGTGAACAGTCTTTTCCTGAGGTGAATTCTGTTTCGGGGTTGCTTATAATGGGAGGTCCTATGGGGGTTTACGAAAAAGATAAATACACATTTATAGAGGCTGAACTTGATTTGATAAGAGCCTGTGCAGAAAAAGGTGTTAAGATTTTTGGAGTCTGTCTTGGGGCACAGATGATTGCTGAGGCTCTCGGCGGCAGGGTTTACAAGGGGCATATACAGGAAACAGGCTGGTATCAGATAACCCTTACAGAGGAGGCGAAAAAAGATAAGATTTTTGCACACTTCCCAACAAATTTTGAGGTTTTTCAATGGCATGGAGACACCTTTACGCTCCCTGAAAAGGCTGTAAGGCTCGCCTTTTCGGACAGCTACATCAATCAGGCTTTTCGGGTTTTTGATAATATATATGGGTTACAGTTTCATATTGAGGTGACCTGGGAAATTATAAAAGACTGGTTCCCCCATGAGTTTCAGAACTACAGAAACGAAAGCTTAGCTGAGCTTAATGCAATGGCTGAAGAAGCTTTCATGAAGTTTTTAGCCCTGTAGGAACGCCAAATTATAAGCGTTCCCACAGGTGTTGTAAAAGTTAAGCCACCTTTGCCTCTTCAATAACCTCTTCAATCGTTCTTCTTACAGGTGCCTTAGTAAAGAAGGTAAGTGCTGCTGCGAAAACCATTAAACCAGAGGCAATAAGATATGCCATTGTGTAGTTCCCGTTCATATCGGCAATTTTACCCGCAAGCAGAGGACCGAACACGCCGCCTACGCCCCAGGCAGTAAACATAATGCCATAATTTAAGCCAAGATTTTTTGTGCCCCAGTAGTCGGCAGTTGTTGAAGGAAAAAGTGAAAGGCATGCACCGTAACTGAAACCAACAACGGCAGAACCTATTGTGAACTGGATGATGGTTGAAAAGTTTGAGAAGAAAAACATAACCACAGCCTGAGTAATGCATACAAGAAAAATAGTCTTTATTCTGCCGATTCTGTCAGAAACAACACCTGCCATAAGTCTGCCCAGTGCATTGAAAATAGCCAGAAGGGCAACAAACAGGAATCCGATTTTGATTGTGTTGCCGGACTGAATAGCCACTATCTTTGCCAGATGTCCTATAATCATAAGTCCCGCAGTTGCTGCGCAGGCATACTCCAGCCACAGCAGGTAAAAGGAAGATGATTTTAGCATTTCGTCCCAGGAAAAATCGCTTCTTGTGAGAATTGAAGGTGCTTTATTGCCGCCCGCAACTTTTGGTAACGTGGGGTTTGTAATAAACTGAGCAACAAAAATTGTTACAAATGCAAATGCTATCCCCAGTATTTTAAAAGAGTTACTTATACCATAACTGGCAAGCAGGTGTTTGCTTAAGGGTGCAATGTAGACAGGAGCAAGTCCAAAACCGCTGACCACTATACCTGTGATTAGTCCCTTTTTCTCTGGCGGAAACCATTTTATAGCTGCCGGTGTAGCTGCTGCATAACCGAGACCAAAGCCCGTTCCTGCCATGACGCCAAAACCGACTAATGCCGGCATGATGTTATCCTGTGTGGCAAAACCTGTTACAATCAAGCCCGCCGCTGTAAGAACAGCACCTGCCGTTGCCACAAATTTAGGACCTATCCTGTCCTGAAGTCTGCCTGCCGGCACCATCATCAGGGCAAAACAAGCTATAGCGATGGTGTAAGGTAAAGCAGCTTCTGTCTTAGTCCAACCGAAACCACCTTTCTCAACCGCCTCAGTCAGCTGTTTTCCAAAGACACTCCACGCATAAAGAACCCCTAATGCCAGATTCAGACACATGCCTGAAAAAACTACGATCCATCCCTTTTTGTTACTAAATTTTCCCATACACTCCCTCCCTGTTAAATTTATTATTAAAACAAAAACTCATGGCTGATAACTGGATAAATCTCTGGCAGTTTTCATACTTTTCAATACATATCTTTACCACCTCTTTTGCCTCGGCAATATTTACGTAATCTGTGCCTGCACGGCATAACATCTTTTTTTTTCCGAAATAGGGACAAAGTATGTCTTTATACATTTTTACCCCTCCTACCTTATAGTTGAATTTTCTTGGTGCAGCTTATGTGCCATCAACTGATTTAAAGGCAATTGTGCTTAACAATCAGTTGGTTATAATCAAAAAGAAAAAAGTGGTAAGGTTGGTATTAGATTAAAAATTTGCAACATTGCAAAATAAGGGTAACGAAAACAGAATTTTGAAAAAAAATTTTGCAGTTTTGCAAAAGCTATTTTCTTAAATCGTATTTTTTAATTTTTCTGTAAAGGGTTGCTATATTTATGCCAGCCTCTTTTGCGGCATCCTCTATATTCCATCTGTTTTTTGAAAGAAGTTTCAGAAAATACTCTTTTTCAAAACTGCTGAGTGCTATGGAATAGTCTCCGCCTTCGGCAAATGCTTCCTGTTCTTCCTCGTGGGGAGTATGTTTTACCGGTATAAACTGTTTTAATGTATCTATACCAATCAGGTTATTTGTTTCTAAAGCCATTACTGCTGAAATAACATTTTTAAGCTCCCTGATATTGCCGGGCCAATCGTATTCCATGAGGGCATTCATCGCCTCTTTTGTAAAGCCGCTAAAACCGGTGTTGTAAATCCTGTTCTGCATGGCAACAAAGTGGGCTGAAAGCAAAGGGATATCTTCTTTGCGTTCCCGTAAAGGGGGCAGATGAAGCGTTATACCGTTTAATCTGTAAAAAAGATCATCCCTGAAGTCACCTTCTTTAACAGCTTTTTGTAAGTCTTTGTTGGTGGCAGAAACTACCCTTACGTCCACTTTAATGGTTTTATTGTCGCCAATGCGACGAAACTCCTTTTCCTGTAAAAATCTTAAAAGCCCCTTTTGTGCCTCTAAGGAAAGGTTGCCAACCTCATCGAGGAAAAGTGTGCCTCCTGATGCCTGTTCAATAAGCCCTATTTTGTCCTCGGTTGCTCCTGTAAAGCTACCCTTTTTGTGTCCGAAAAGTTCACTTTCCATAAGGTTTTGCGGTAATGCCCCGCAGTTTAGTGCCACAAATGGTTTCGCTTTTCTGGGGGATTTTTTATGTATCGCCTGAGCCACCAGCTCCTTTCCGGTGCCAGACTCGCCAAAAATAAGGACAGAAAGGTCATATTGGGCTATTTTTTCAATTTTGTTAATAATGTCTTTTATGGGGTCAGAAATACCGATTATGTTCTCAAAAGCCCCTCTGTCCTGTAGTTTTTCCTTAAGCTCCATGTTTTCACGAAGCAGGGCGTTGTTTCGGAACGTGTTTTTCACTCTCATTAATAGTTCTGCAGACTCAAAGGGCTTTGTAAGCATGTCGTCAGCACCCTTACGCAGTGCCTGAATAGATATATCAACAGTTGCATGGGCGGTTATTATAATCACAGGAGTGATGGGGTTAAGCCGCTTAATCTGGTCTAACACCTCTATACCATCTATCCCCGGCATCTTTATATCCGTGATTACTAATGAAAAATCGTCATTTTTAAATGCGGCAACGCCATCGTAAGGGTTGGTAAAGCAGTGCACCTTGTAGCCGTTATCGGTTAAAATTGCCTCAATCAGACTGCACAGTGCCGGGTCGTTATCTATTACAAGTATTTTCCTTTCTTTATTCATCACCAGCTCCTTTCTATCGGTAAAGACACAATAACAGAAGTTCCTTTACCCACCTCACTCTGAATGCTGATATTTCCCAGATGCTGTTTTACAATCTGTCTTGCAATGGCAAGCCCCAATCCAGTCCCTTTTGGTTTTGTGGTGAAAAAGGGTTCAAAAATCTTTTCCAGATTTTCCTTTGAAATACCCTTACCTGTATCTTTGAAGATTATGTTTATGAAGCCTTCCAGCCCTTCTTCTGTCTTTATTGTTATCCTGCCCTTACCTTCAATGGCGTTTGCGGCATTGAAAATAAGGTTTATAGCCACCTGCTTTATCTGATCCTCATCAGCCATAATGTAAGGCAGGTTTTTATCAAACTGTTTTTCAATCTCTATCTCAGCAAGGTCGGGATGGTTCATACAAAAGGAGGCTATTTCATCCAGAACCGCATTTATATCCGTCTCTTTCAGTACTGGATTGGGAATTCTCGCATAGTTAAGGAAGCTTTCCACAATCTTTTTGCAACGCTGGCTTTCCTTTTTAATCTCGGCAATGTAGTTCCTTATCTTTTCGTTATCGGCAAACTTATTTTCAAGAAAAGAGGCGTATCCAAGAATCACGCCTATTGGGTTGTTTATTTCATGGGCAACCTCAGAGGCAAGAATGCCTAAGGAAGCCATTTTGGACTGCTGGTTAATGGAGTTTTCCATCTCTTTCTGTCTGGCAAGCAGGTCAAACATTCTGTTGAAATTGTCAGCGAGTTCTCCGATTTCGTCATTGGTTAAGATGTAGATACGTTCATCCATTTTGCCCCGTTTTATTTTCCTTATCACATCTATCATGTTGTATATAGGGTTGGTAAGTTTTGAGGACAGCTTGAAAACAAGAAAAACAGAAATTGCAATGGCAAAAATCGCTATAATGATTGAGTTTAGCAGGATACTCTGCTTAATTTTGTTCGCTTCCATGTAAAATTCGTTTTCATAGGAGCCTACTGCAACTATCCATTGCCATGGTTCAAAGTAAAGATATCTTACAATCTTCATGCGGGCTTCTTTTTCACCGGGATTTTTCCATGGATATCTTATCCAGCCGTTTTTATTTTTAATCATCTCTTTTATAAAGTAAGAGCCATTATAATCGGTGGCATCTATTATGTTATCACCCTCTCTGGCGGGATGGACTGTGAGTGTTCCGTTTATGTTTAGGCAGTAAATATAACCGGTTTTGCCAACCTTTTTTTCTTTTATAATGTTTTTTAAAAGGGATAGTTTTTCAGGTGTTTTTTCTGGTCTGCCAAAACTTTCATTAAAGAGTGTCAAGAGCCCGATGGTAAACTGAGCCATATGGTCTAAGTCAGACTCGCTTGTTTCTGTGATACCCCTGTAAGCCTGCATATTTGCCACGTAACCTACCACAGAGGCTACAAGTATTATGGGTGTTATAACAAGTGGCAGAACGAGGGCAAGAATCTTCCACTTAATTTTAAGATTGCTGAAAAAACTGTTCGTCCCCAAACTCCCCCCAAACTTTCTATATTATAGCAATCTAATTTAAGATTTGGTTAAAAAAATGACTTCAGCTGTTTATACAATATGCAGTAACAAGTTCAGATGAGGGGAACCATAGGTGTGTTTAGATTATTTTATATTTGATAGCGATGTTAATAGCTTCTGCTATGTTCTTAACATGTAACTTCGAAAAAATATTTGCTCTGTGAGTTTCTACTGTTTTGTAAGATATAAAAAGTTTTTGTGCAATTTCCTTGGTTGTATAACCGTGGCTTATCAGTGAAAGTATCTCCCTTTCCCTTTGAGTAATTGTAGAAAATTTTGATGTTGTTGACTGAAACTCTGAAAAGATAGCCTTGCTGATATATGTTTCATTATTCATTATGGCATTTATAGCCGAAACCAGCTCAACGAAGGCGTCGTCTTTTAACACATAACCCAAGATGTTGTATTTACCGATATGTAATACTATATCCGGTTGATTATGCATACTAAGCAAAATTATCCTGGTGTTAAATAACCGTTCTTTTATGGATTTTGCAGTTTCAATTCCATTTAAACTTTTCATGGATATATCCAGAATAGTTATATCTGGAGACTGATTTTCCAAAATGGCTAGTGCCTCCTCTCCTGAAGATGCCTCTGCAATTACATTGAAACAGTCCACACTGTTTAGTAGGGCAATTACACCTTCTCTGAAAATCTTGTGATCATCAACCACCATAATTTTAATCATTCCAGCTTTGTCTCCACAGATATGGTTGTGCCTTCCTGTAATTTTGAATGAATATTGATGTTGGCACCAATAATATTTGCCCTTTCAAGCATTGTTTGAAAGCCCATGCCTCCATTTTGGCGGTCAAAATTGAAGCCTTTACCGTTATCTTTGACCTGAATTAACACAATGTTGTCTCGTTGAGCGAGCTTTATTTCGATTTCTGTTGCTTTTGAGTGTTTTATGGCATTATTCAATGCCTCCTGAAAAATTCTGAACAGGTTTGTTGCTGTAATTTCGGGAAGTCTGACAGTTAAATCACAGATTTCTAATTTCATCTCAATGGTTAATGACTCTGCTATACACATGGAATAGTGTTTTATAGCGTAACTGAGCCCGTTTTCCTTTAAGTATGTCGGATTTAATCCGTGCGAGATTGCCCTTAAATGACCAATGTGGTCATTGACTTGATCAATTAGTTTGTCAATAAAAGGCAAGTTGAGTTGCCGATTTAGAATCTGAAGATTAAGTTTAATGGCAAGAAAATTTTGTCCAACGCCATCATGTAATTCCATTGATAATCTCTTCCTTTCAAAATCCTGGATGTTCATCATTTTTTGTTTTAGCAAAAATTCGTTGTTGCGGAGACGAACATGCCTGCAAATAGTAATGTAAGTTATTGAAAGTAAGAATGTGATAAAGGAAAACTCATACATTATACTTGAGTTAAAGCTGAAAAATCTGAGATTTACCAGAAACTCAAGTATTACAGATGAAAGCAAAAAGCAAATGCATATACCAATGGCGATTACCTCATTTCTGTCAGTGCTATATTTTTTTTTCATAACCTGAAATATCATAAAACCGGCAAGTATTATTTCTATAAGCCACAATATGTTGAAGAATATAAAAATTTTTATTCCCTCAATAAAGGGGATAGAAAAAAGAGCTGATAAAAATAATCCGTAGCCATTTGTAATTTTAGAGAGAGATGCAGAATGGTATCTGAAAAAATTTGTGATGAAGTTAATCAGAAGTAAGGGGGTTATAGCTGATAAAATGATAATAATTCTCTCAACCGCATGACTTTTCAGCCCTGTGGAATAAAACAAGAGGCTGTTTAGAATATAGAGAATAATAAGAAGAAAAATGAATATTCCCAGATATTTAATATCTTTTGACCTTAAGCCTTTGATATAGGCAAACAAAAATATAACCATAAAATTAAAAAAGACAGAGATAAAAAATATTTCTTTCTTTTTTGTATTAAACTCATTGTTTACCTTGACAACATTCAAGAGGTTATAATCCCCAATAGCAATGTCATCTGCCACGATTCCGCCATCAAGATAAAAATTGGCTACCTTTATCGAAATAAGATTGTCTGAATTATAGTTTATTAAGTCTGGCGGGATCTTATAAAGTCTTTCAGCCTTTCTGGCGTCAACAATATTACTGTTTAAAGAACCTTCCTGACCTATCTTTATACCATTTAAAAAAATCTCATCGCTGTTGTATATTTTGCCCAGGTAAATGGCTGGCTCGACTGTTTTCAACCACGGCTCCGCTTTAAAATATATCCTGTAACAACCCACACTGGCTAAATTAGATACACCCTGAGTTGACCAAAAACCCGGAACAAGTATAGTTTTCCAGTCCTTGTCGTTTAACGACGGGTCAGAACATGGAAGAGCGGTACCTGTTTGGAATCTGTGCTTTCCCTTAATAGACATATATTTAATGTCTTTCTCCGAAAAAGCGGGATTTACCAGAAGAAAGAGAAAGAAGTAAAAAAAAAGCAAAGACATAACGTTTCTGAAGCTTTTTAATCTCAAGGCCTATATGTTAAAAGCTAAGAGAAAGAAA
>FWPU01002479.1_pt1 | contig 50883 bp, 46 predicted proteins | sample 2228361 | NCBI WGS metagenome assembly FWPU01 (sample SAMEA103939777, study PRJEB20133) | metagenome | reverse complement strand
TCTCGACGCGGCTGCCGACCTCCACCGGCACGCGGCGGGCTTTGCCCTCGCGGACGACGTAGACGTATTGAAGGTCTTCAAGACGGGTCAGCGCGTCCAGCGGAATCTGCACGGCGTTCCGATGCGTGCCGACGATTACTTCGACGCGGGCGAACATGCCGCCTTTGAGCGCGTGATCGGGATTGGGCAGGTCGACCTCCACCGTCATCGTGCGCGTCGCGCGGTTCAACGCCTGGACGACCCGCGTGACGGTGCCCTCGAAGATCCGGTCCGGATACGCCTCGGCCCTGATCTCCGCTTTTTGTCCGATCCGCACCAGCGGAACGTCCTTCTCGACCACCTCGATCAACGTCCGCACGGTCTCGATGTCGTGCAGACTGAGGATGCCCCGCGAAAAGGTGCTGGTGCTGGCGGTCGCCCCGCTGACGTAGGCGCCGGGATCCAAATTCCGCTCGGCCACGTAGCCGGCGAAGGGAGCGCGGATGTAGGAATACGTCAGATTGGTCTCGGCCTGGGCCAGCGCGACTTCCATCTGCCGGACCTGTGCCCGAAGCGTGTCCATCTGCGCGACCGCCGCGTCGTAATTGACCTGTGCGTTGTCCAAATCCTGTTGAGAGACGAACTGGTCCTTGATGAGGGCTTGCATGCGGTCGAGGGTCAGCTTGGCGTTGCGGAGGGCGGCCTCCTGTTGCGCGACCCGCGCGCGGGCCGCGGCCAGGTTGGCCTTGGCCTGGTTAACTGCGTGAACGAAGTCGGTGTGGTCGATTTCGACCAGCAACTGATCGGCCTTGACGAAATCGCCCTTGTCCACGTGAATCTTGGCGATATAGCCGTCCACGCGTGAAAACAGGTTCACCACCTGATTGGGCGTGAGATCTGCCGTATAGGTGAGCCGCACGTCCAAATCCTGCCGGATCGGCGTGATCGTCCCGACCGTGATCACGCGGCCCTTGCGTCCGTCGCCCTTTGCGCTGCTGCTGCTCAAACGGAAGACGACCAGCACGGCGACGACTGCGATCAGCAGCGCCGCGAGGGTCAGGATGGGATGCTGCTTGACGCGATTCATGACAGCCTGTGCCGCGATGTTCCGCCGTTTGTCCGGCGGGCCCTGAGTCCGTCCAGAAACAGTGTGACGTAGGTGGAGACGATTTCGTCGTGCGGGCGCTGCATGGGAACATGGAAGAGCTCATGCAGCAGCCGATGGTACACGATCATGCCGATGAACGCCCGCGCAGCCAGAAGCGGATCCACGTTGCGGAACTCGCCGTCCCTGATCCGTTGCCTGATGTATCCCGCCAGGTAGTCGTAAAAGACGCGATGGTGCTTGCTGAAAAACATGTCCGACAGCTCGTGTCCCTCCAGCGCGCTGAAGAGCAGCAAACGCATCAAGGTCGGATCGGCGCCGGGCCGGATGCGGTAGCCGGCGATCAGCGTAAAGACCCTGGCATCGTCGCGCTTCCGCGCCGCCTCATCCACCGCTTCGAGCAACTCGGAAAGACTCGCCTTCTCGGCCAGGATCGCGGCATAGAGCGCGCGCTTGGTCGGGAAGTATTTGAACACCAGCGCTTCGCTCACCCCGGCGGCCTTGGCGATCTCTTTGGTGGTCGTCCCCTTAAAGCCCTTGGCGGCGAAGAGCGACGCGGCGGCGGCGATGAGGCTGGCCTGCCGTTCCTGACCCGAAGGTCGCGAAGCTATGAGACGCGAGTGTCTGGCCATGCGACGTTAGTGAGTAAGTGTTTACTCACCGCATGCTATCACAGGGATTGCTCGCGCAACAAGCGGCGGGCCAATCCGGGTACAGCCCGAATCGTTGAGGAGGCGGAGCGCAAACAAAGCGACCGAACGGAGCCTATTGGCGTAGTTTCGCCCAGGCTTTCTGGTACTCCTCGAAGGAGTCCACTTCCATCCAGCCTTTGAAGATGGGGACGCAATTGACCGTGTGGCCGGTGTCGATGAGTTCCTGAATCAGGTCGGTGAACGAGGCTTTGAGGAGGCTGCCGGCCTCGTGGAAGCCCTTGGATTTATACTTGCCCAGTGCTTGACGGTAGCACTCGGTGAAGGCTTTGATGCCGTTCTCCGAGAACATTGCCATCCCGATGAACTCGGCATGCGCCTGGTCGGGCGGCAGGTGCTGGCCGATTTTGACGACGCGATTCTGTTCGTCCGGCATGACGTAGCGGAACAGGTAGCTCTTCCCCGGCGGATCCTGCAGCATCACCAGGTCCGGGTTGAGGTGGATCGGCGGACCTCCCCGCTGTTTCTCGTCATGCCAGGCCAAGTCCACCACCAGCGTAATGTCCGCCGGGCTCTTGAGGAGTTTCTCCAACACTGCGGTTTCGAAGATGATGTCGCCGTACAGAATGATCGTCCGGCCCTTCATCTCGTTCTCAGCGCAGAAGAGTGAATAGAGCTCGCCCGTCTCTTCATATCGATCGTTGTCGTAATACCGGAGATTAGGCAGGGTGATGGCTTCCTTCTTGTATCCCCTGATCAGGACAATGTCCTTGATGTTACATTCGTTCAGCGCGGCGACCTGCCGTTCGAGAATGGTCTTGCCTTTGATGTCCAGGAGGCACTTGGGCTTGTCCTCGATCAGCGGCAGCAACTGTTTCTCGAACCCCGCCGCCGCGATGACGGCGGTGATCTTCTCGCCGCCGACCGGCAGGAAGCGCCGCTCGTCCTCTTCCATCTGCGGCACGCCGACGATGTCGTAGACTTCCTTGAGCTTGACGATGCGGTCGTTGACCGATCCGGGCCTCGTGTCCCGTTTGATGATGTCGAGCGTGTCCCGCATGGCTTTGATGCCGGCCCGAACCAGTTGGTTGGCGTAGATCACGATCTTGAACCCGGCGTCTTCGAGCTCGGCGGCAGTCACCTGATCGAAGATCGTCGGCACGACGACCAGCGGAACGCGGCCGGACCAGGCCTTCGCGACCGCTTTGAGTTCGTCGAAGGTCGGCGACTTCGAGTGGATGAGCACCGCGTCGGCCCCCGCTTCCGCGTAAGCCTCGGCCCGCTTCAGCGCTTCCTCCCGTCCCCAACCGGCGATCAGCGCTTCGGTCCTGGCGATCACCGCGAAATCCGGCACCGTCTGCGCGGCCTTGGCGGCCTTGATCTTTCCACAGTGCTCCTCGATAGGAACCAGTTCACGGCGGACGCCGGCGTAGAAGCTGCACCGTTTGGGGTACACGTTGTCCTCGATGCAGATGGCCGCCACGCCGGCCCGTTCCCGGTCGGTGACGGTCCGCATCACGTTCAGCGCGTTTCCGTAGCCCGTGTCGCAGTCGGCGATGATCGGAATGGTGACGGCCTCGGCGATATGACGCTCCACCTCGAGCTGCTCGGTCGAGGTGATGAAGCTCGCGTCGGGGAGGCACTTGAGGGAGGCGGAGATGGCGAACCCGCTGGCCCAGATGGCGTCGAAGCCCGCCTGTTCGATCAGCTTCGCGCTGAGGGCGTCGTGGGCGCCGACGGCTTTGATGATACCCGGACGTTGCAAGAGGCGGCGGAGCTTCGTCGCGTTGTGCATGGGACCGCATCTTGCGAAAACGCTCGCCGCTTGTCAATGAAAAGTTTCGCCCGGCCGGCGCTGCGGCGCGCTCCTCTCACTGTGCGGTGGCGGAAGCACCTTCGGTGAAGGATGAACGCAGCGACTGGCTCTCGAAGAAAATAATGCCTTGATTCTCCCGCCCCCGGTAGCGGAGCGTGACCTCGGTCGTCGGTCCGCTCCAGGAGTAGAGCTGCACGGCTCCGGCTGCGATCTGACCGGGCGTCCGGTCCAGCGGACCGTACTGGGATTCGAGGTACGCCATGATTCGGTCGTGCTCGGCCTGGCCATGATAGCGGACCGTGACGCGGGCGAACTTTCCGTCCACGGTCGTAAACCGCATCGAGTCCACCGGGGTCCCGCCAAGCAGCAGTGTCCCCGATTTCAATTCATAGGTCTGGAACCGCCCGCTTTCTTCGACTTTCACGAACGTGGCCGTTTCCGAGAACGTCGCGCCCCAGGGGATGCCTTCGAACCCTTTGGGGTCATTGGTCATGGGCACGGCGCCGGCCGGTGATGCAGTGAGGAGGAGAAATCCGACGAAGCAGAACCGGATCCGTAAGCCGGCCGTGTAGGAAGGCCGGGGTTGGCCGCAGGGTGTGAACGGGTACTTGACGAGGCGACGAGTCAGTGAAGCGTCCATATCCGCCCCCTGTCGTTGGGTTTTCCCGCGCTTCGGAACAGGCTTCAGAAGCCCGGCATCGGTTCCGCCGTCAGGCGGTTCATTCCCCGGTCTCCGACATCCCTTCGTTGAACCGGGGCGCAAGCGTGCGGCTCTCGAAGAACACGAAGCCGCGCTCGCCGTTCGCCTCATACGTCAGATTGATCTCCGTATCCGTGCCCCGCCAGGTGTATTGCTGGGTCAAGCCGCGCACCATCTGGCCCGGAATGCGCTCGATTCGGCCGAAGCGGTTTTGCAGATGGGTCAGCACCTGCTCATGTGTTTTCTGCCCGCGGTAGCGGATCATGACCCGCGCGAACTTCCCCTCGACGGCGGAGAATCGCATGCTGTCGACCGGCGTGTCGCCCAGCGTAGGCGAGCCGTCTTTCAGTTCGTAATCCTGAATCAGCGTGCCGGAGTGGATCAGCTTGAGGTTCGGAAGATTTGCCAGCGGGAGGCCCCAGGGAATGTCATGAAAGCCTTTAGGATCGTTCACCATCGTGACGACGGCGTGGGCCAGCAGGAGGCCGAACTGCGGGATAAGCCATCCGACGGCGATCAGACTGCAGGTCGGTGCGACGCTGGCGCGAACTTGTCTGACCAGGAACATTCAGCCACGCTCCTGCGTTGCAGCAGCACGCTAGCATGGTCGTGACGGCAACGCAACTGCGCTTGGTTGAGAATGCCCCGGTGCTTGGCTATAATGCGACCCGCTTTTTGGGCGGGTTGACGATGCGGTTTGTACCCCGGAGGCGTGGACGTGATCGAAAGCGATGCGTTCGTTCAGACGCTCCAGGACATGGGGGTGAACTTCTTCACCGGTGTGCCGGACTCCATCCTGGGCGGAATCATCGCCGAACTGATGGAGCGGCGAGTCTACGTGCCGGCCGTCCGGGAAGACGAGGCCGTCGCGATGGCGGCCGGCGCCTACATGGCGGGCAGGATTCCGGCCGTGTTGATGCAGAACTCCGGGCTGGGCACTTCGCTGAACACCCTGATGTCGCTCAATCTGATCTACCGTCAACCCTGTATCTTGATCGTCTCGTGGCGGGGCTTCCAAGGGAAAGATGCGCCGGAACACTTGGTCATGGGGCAGACCATGACGCAACTGCTGGACACGGTGCGGATCCCGCATCGGACGCTGTCGGAACAGACGGTCATGGATGATCTGAAGTGGGTGGCGGAGACCTTTATGGAAGGGCGTATCCCGGTGGCCCTGCTGATCCGGAAGGGAGTGGTGAAAGGGTTGCAGCCGTGAAGACGCGTGGAGCGGGTTTCGTGAAGCGTATCTCGTGTTTCCGCTAGGAATGTTTAATGCCCGATTCTCAATGCTCAATTAGCATTCAGCAAGACGGTTGCTCGCGTCTCACGAACGGCGCTTCACGAACGACGAGATACGAAGGATGAGACCGGAACAAGGCACGCTCATCAGCCGGGCCCAGGCGATCGCGGCGGTGTTGGAGCTGCTCACCGACCAGCCGGTGATTATTTGCAACGGATTTCCGTCACGCGAGGCGTTCAAGATCGCCGATCGTCCGACTCATTTCTATATGATCGGATCGATGGGAGTGGCGCCAGCCATCGGATTGGGCGTGGCCTTGGCGAAACCGAACAAGAAGGTCGTGATTTTCGACGGCGACGGGAATGTCCTGATGGGCATGGGCACGTTGGCGACGATCGCCGCGCTGCGGCCCAAGAACTTTATCCATGTCGTTTTCGATAACGAAGTGTACGGCAGCACGGGCAATCAGCCGACGATCTCGAATGTCGTGCGGCTGGACCTGGTGGCCAAGGCCGCCGGGTATGTGAACGTCGAACGGGTCCGCGAACGCGAAGATCTCGTGTACGAGTTCAAGGACATGCTTGAGAAAGACGGTCCGAGCTTTCTGCTCGTGAAGGTCAACGAGCTGGCGGAGGACGCGGGCCGGGTGATGCTGGAGCCGCCGGAGATCACCAGGCGGTTTATGAAGGCGATAGAATGACGTCATACGTCAATGGTCGTTCGTCAAGGGTGAAGCGCGGTCAGCGGATTGGGCATGGCGCTCGGGGCACGTTTGACGGTCGACCAATGACATTGGACGGAGGATTGCAGTGATTTTGCTGAATCCCGGTCCCGTCAACGTATCCGAGCGTGTGCGGCAGGCGCTGCACCGCCCGGATATCTGCCATCGCGAATCCGAGTTCGTGGAGCTCCTGCGCGGCATCCGCCACAAGCTCCTCAAAGCGTTCGTGCCGGGCGCCGAGTCCGAATATGCGGCGATTGTCCTGACCGGATCGGGCACCGCCGCGGTCGAGTCGGCGGTCCTGTCCTCGATTCCGCACGGGAAACGAGTCCTCGTCATCAACAACGGGGTCTACGGGGAGCGGATTTCAAACATGGTCGGCCTCCACCGCCTCGGGGTCTCCGAGTTTAAGCTGGAGTGGGGGATGCGGCCCGATCCGGAAAAGCTCCGGCTGGCGCTCCGGCAGCATCCCGAGGTACACGCGGTCGCCATGGTGCACCACGAGACGACGACCGGCTTGATCAACCCGGTCAAAGAGATCGCGGATGTGGTGGACAGCCAGAATCGTGTCTTCATTCTGGATTCCGTGAGCGGCCTGGCGGGCGAGCCGCTGGATATCGCCGGGTCGCATATCTATATGGTGGCGGGGACGGCGGGGAAATGCATCCAGGGGTTCCCCGGGGTGTCCTTCGTCTTGGTCCGCCGGGGATTCATGGAGCGGTTGAAGAGCTATCCGAAGCGATGCTGGTACCTGCATCTCACCCATTATTTCGACGAAGACGGTCAAGAAGCCATTCCCTTCACGCCGGCGGTCCAGTTGTATTACGCCTTCGACGAGGCGTTGAATGAACTGCTGGAAGAAGGGGTCGCGAACCGGATTCAACGTTACGGAAAAGCCGCGGCGCTCATCCGCCGCCGGATGAGCGCCCTGGGGATCAAGCCGGTTCTCGCGCCGGAGCTGCAATCCAACACGATCACGTCCTACTATCTCCCCGCCGGCTTGGCCTATCCGACTCTGCACGATCGGCTGAAAGAGCAAGGCTACGTGATTTACGCCGGTCAGGGGCGGCTGGAAAGCAAGATTTTCCGCGTCGCGAACATGGGCGCCCTGACGCCTCAGCAGATCGAAGGGTTTCTCCAAGCCTTCGAGCGCGTTCTGGAGAACGCGGCCGTCCGCACATGAAAGCCGTCATCCTCGCGGCCGGAGTTGGCAAGCGGCTCTGGACCATTACGCAGCATCGTCCGAAGTGCCTCATCGAATTCGGCGGGCGCTCGCTCCTTCTTCGGTACCTGGACACGTTGGCGGGCTTGGGCGTCAGGCGAGCGACGATCGTCGTCGGGTATAAGCGGGAGATGATCCGGGCCGTGGCGGGATCGACCTGTTGCGGTGTGGCCGTGACCTACCTCGTCAACGAGCAGTATCACCGCGGCAGCATCTCGTCTCTGTGGCTGGCCCGGACGGAACTGGACGACGACGCGCTCATCATGGATGCGGACGTGCTGTTTCATCGGGAGATCCTCCGCCGGCTGGTCCACTCGCCGTGGCCCAACGCGTTGCTGATGGACGAGACGGTCAAGCACCAGGGAGAGGAATGCATGGTCGTGGTGCGCGGCGGGCGGGTGATCGCGCTGACCAAGAAGATGCCGTCTCGGTACGATTACGCGGGGGAGGGCGTGGGGTTCCTGAAAGTCCGACACGGCGACGCGCAACACTTGGTCAACTCGCTCAAGGGTTATGTGGATCGCGACCTGTGGGACATGGAGTACGAAGACGGCCTGCTGGAATTCTTTCAAAACGTGAAGGTGGGGCACGTGAAAATCGGCGGTCTGCCGTGGACCGAGATCGATTTCCCGGAAGATGTCGTGCGGGCGGAACGGGACATCTTGCCGATGCTGGAATAGAGAGGCGAGGCGGCGTTATTTGTCAATCGTCAAGCGAGGGCGTCCTGTCTCTCTCCGCGCGGTTGTCGGTTGACGTTTGACGGATAACGTTGCGGTGAGTATGGGTGAAAGCGCAGTTCAGAAGCGAACGGACGTGCAAGGGCTGACGACGGCGATTCTGGTGACCACGGCGGGCGTGATCGCCGATGGGAAACGGGGCCTGTCCGAGGGCATCGGTCCGCTGACCAAGGTCGGAGGACTCACGCTGTTTCAGCGCGCGGTCTTGACGCTTGAGCGCGCGGGAGTAAATCAACTGATCATCCTTGCCGGCCGCGAAGAGGAGGCGCTCAAGCGGGCGTTGCGCCAGGGGCCGGCGGTGACCGTTCCGGTGCGGTGGCGGCCGGTGCGCGAGTTTCCGCCCGACGATCCCCGAACCTGGGAGGCACTGGCCGAGGACGTCAAAGGGTTTTGCCTGATTGCGAGCACGCAGGCAATCTTTTCCAAGGGACTGATCGAACGGCTGCGCGAGAGGCTGCAGGAGGGGGAGGTCACGCTGGTCGTTCTCGACGCCGAAGGCTCGTGGCGACGGGGGAGCTCCGGCAACCCTCCCGTCCGATATGAAGCGGATCGCTTGGTCGCGCTGGCCGCCCCCGCTGAACCGACCGAAAGTTGCGTCGCAGCCGATCTCCTGGTTTTGCCGGCCGGCCTGCTCGGCGCCGCGCTCCAGCTGAGTCTGTCGTCGAGTTCCCGCTCGAGTCAGGCGGCCGTCTCAAGGCCGTCCACGTCCCATCCGATCAGGCGTATTCTGGAGCAGGCCGCCCTCGACGGCCGGGTCAGAGTCATGCCCGCTCAAGCGGGTGCTGGGCAGTGGTATCAGGATGTGCGAGATGCGTCCGGCGTGAAAGCGGCCGAGCAGACCCTCTTCAGGTCCTTGACGGGCGAATTCGAAGGCTTCGTTGATCGCTACTTCAACCGGAAGGTCTCGAAGCTCTTCACTAAGCTGTTCCTCGCACTGCGGCTCTCCCCCAACGCCGTCACGATCGTCTCCACGGTCATCGGGCTGGCGGCGGCGGCGTGTTTCGCCATCGGCGGCTACGCGGCCGGCGTGATCGCCGCGCTGCTCTTCCAACTGGCCGCGGTCATCGATTGCTGCGACGGCGAAGTGGCTCGGCTGACCTTCGCCGAGTCGCCGTTCGGCGCCTGGCTGGACATCGCGGCCGACAACGTCGTCCACATGGCGATCTTCGCCGGCATCGCCTGGGGTGTGTATACCCAACACGGCGGGAGCGACGACGCGTGGATCCCCTTGGTCTTGGGCGCCGCCGCGGTGCTGGGGAACGCCTGTTCGTTCTGGCTCGTGAGCCGCGCGCAGAAGATCCGTTCGACGCGCGGTTGGAACAATCCCGTCCAAGCGGCCTGGTCGGACTTCATGCTCAAGAACGTGGCTAGCCGCGATTTCTCGGTGGTCGTGGTGCTCTTCGCGCTGATCGGCAAGCTTGATTGGTTCTTGTGGCTGGCGGCGATCGGGTCGACGGTGTTCTGGATGATTATGGCGTGGGTCATCCGCCCTTCGCTGAACTCGCGTGGTTAAGTTCTTCCTTTTGCTCCTCGGTGTCCTCGCGCTCGTTGCGCTCGTGTGGCATATCGGGCCTGCTCGAATCTACAACGCGGCGGCCCACCTCGGTCCCGGCGCCTTGCTCGTCATGCTCCTTCCTTCAGTGTTGATGTATGTACTCGAAGCGTATGGCTGGCGCCTGACGCTGGGGTCCCGTGCAGGTGCCGTGCCGTTCTGGCGATTGCTGGTGATCCGGACGGCCGGCGAGGTCGTGAACATGACCACCCCGACGGCCTACGTCGGCGGCGAGCCGCTCAAGGCGTATTTCCTCAAGCGGTATCGAGTCTCGATGGTGGAGGGGCTCGCGTCGGTCGTGATCGCCAAGACCACGATGACGATCGCGCAGGTGCTGTTCATTCTCCTCGGCGCGGCGCTCGCGTTCTGGCTGCTCGACGGGTCGAGTTCGTCCGGGCAAACCGTCCTGGCGGCTTTCGTGAGCGTCGGCCTGCTCGCGTTCGGCGCGGCGGCGTTCATCGTCGTACAACGCCGGGGCGTCTTTACGTGGCTGCTGACGATGCTGCGGAAGGTCGGCGTCAGCATCGCCTATCTTGAAGCGCGTGAGGACAAGCTGCGGTCCCTGGACAGGACGATCCTCCAATTCTATTCCCACAACCGGTGCGGGTTCTATTCCTCGACGGGCCTGTTCTTCCTGGGGTGGCTTGCCGAGGCGTTGGAGGTGTACGTCATGATTGACTATCTAGGCGGGCCGGCGGAGCTTCTCTCGGCCGTCTCCATCGGCGCGCTCTCCGTCTTCATCAAAGGCGGGACGTTCTTCATCCCCGGCAGCCTGGGCGCCCAGGACGGCGGCAACCTGGTGCTCCTCACCGCTTTCGGATACAACGAAGTGACCGGCATGACCTTCGCCCTGTTGCGGCGATTTCGGGAGTTGGTGTGGATTGCGATCGGGTTGTTGTGTCTCGCTGCGTTAGGATATCGGAAGGAACCGGCACCGATCCGGTCATAACTCCGCGCACTGGATGTGCGGGCGCGGCAGCCGCTGATCCGAGTCCGTTTCGTTGCGCCGCCGCCATTCTTTCCTTCCTCATGTCTCCCATCCCCGTTTACAGGTGTTCGACGCCTTGTTAGGATACGTCGCATGAAGGCTCTGAGGGCGCTCGTCTGGGGTTTGACGGCGGCGGTGTGCGCCGTAGCGTTCGGCTTTGTCGCCGGTGTCGTCAACCCCGGCGAAAAGGTGAACGGGCTCTGGCTGGTTGTCGCGGCCGCCTGCTTCTATGTGCTGGCGTTTCGGTTTTACGGCCGCTGGCTCGCGAGCCGGGTCGTCGAACTGAATGATTTGCGCATCACCCCGGCGCATCGATTGAACGACGGCGTCAACTTTCATCCCACCAACAAGTACATCCTGTTCGGCCATCATTTCGCGGCGATCGCCGGAGCGGGGCCGCTGCTGGGACCGGTGCTCGCGGCGCAGTTCGGTTTTCTGCCCGGATTTCTCTGGCTGGTGATCGGCGCCGTGCTGGCCGGCGCGGTGCAGGACTTCATCATTCTGGTCGCCTCGATGCGGCGGAACGGCCGCTCGCTGCCGGAGATCGCGCGCGACGAATTGGGGGCCGTCACCGGCACGGCGACGGCGGTGGCCGTGCTGTTTATCGTCGTCGTGGCGTTGGCGGGTCTCGGATTTGCGGTCGTGAACGCCTTGTATCGCAATGCGTGGGGGACCTTCACCATCGCGATGACGATCCCGATCGGCTTCCTTATGGGGTATTCTCTCCAGAGGTTCCGCCCCGGCCGGGTGGGCGAGGTGTCGGCGCTGGGCGTGGCGCTGTTGATCGTATCGGTGATCGTCGGGCGGGTTGTGGCGCAGTCGCCGGTCGCGCACTGGTTCGAATATGAACGGTCCACGCTGGTGTGGTTGTTGGCCGGCTACGGGTTTCTCGCCTCGGTTCTGCCCGGGTGGATGTTGCTCGTGCCCCGGGGGTATCTGTCGACGTTTATGAAACTGGGCGTCGTGGCGTTGCTCGGCCTGGGCGTGATGATGATGGCGCCGACGGTCGAGATGCCGCGCGTCACGGCGTTCGCTCACGGCGGCGGGCCGATCATTCCCGGCGCGTTGTTTCCGTTCCTCTTTATCACGATCGCCTGCGGAGCGATCTCCGGCTTCCATTCGCTGGTCTCATCGGGCACGACGCCGAAGATGATCGAGCGCGAGTCCCACGCCCCGGTGGGGTACGGCGCGATGCTGCTCGAGAGTTTCGTTGGCGTGATGGCGTTGGTCGCGGCGTCGGTGCTGATCCCCGGCGACTACCTGGCGATCAACACGACGCTGTCCGCGGATGCGCTGGCCGCGATGGGATTTCCCGTCGCGCGCATTCAGGAACTCTCGCAGATGGTCGAAGTCGAGGTCGCCGGACGGCCCGGCGGGGCCGTGTCCTTGGCGGTCGGCATGGCGTCCATCTTCGCGGCCTTGCCCGGCATGGCCGGCTTGATGGCGTATTGGTATCAGTTCGCGTTGGTGTTTGAAGCTCTGTTCATCCTGACGACGATCGACACCGGCACGCGGGTGGCGCGGTATCTGATCCAAGAGTTGGGCGGACGCTTCTACGCGCCGTTGCGTCACATTGGCTGGTGGCCGGGGGTGATCGCCAGCAGCGCCGCGGTCGTGGCGGCCTGGGGCTATCTCATCGCGACCGGCAGCATCTCGACGATCTGGCCGATGTTCGGGGCCGCGAATCAGTTGCTGGGCACCTTGGCGCTGTGCATCGGAACGACGGTGTTGATCAAGATGCGGAAGTGGCGCTTCCTATGGGTGACCTCGATTCCGATGGTGTTTGTCGGCGCGATCACGCTGACCGGCTGTTATGAAATGTTCAGCCTGTTTCTGGGGAAAGCGGCCGCAGTGAGCGCGGCGGGACAAGCGTTCGCGTTGTATCTCGATGCCGCGCTGGTCGCGGCCGTGGCGCTGTTGGCGATGATTGTGTTAACGGACAGCGCGACGCAGTGGTACGGGTATCTGGTCTTGAAACGGCCCTTCACGAGCAGTGAAGTGGTCGTCATCGGCGGCGGGTCAGCCGCGCGGGCGCATCCGACAGCGTGTAGCGGGGTGCAGTTTCCAATCAACGGTTGTTGTTAATCGAGGAGGCTTTCCGGTGGCCGATCAGTTTTCATTCGATGTCGTGTCGCACGTGGACATGCAGGAAATGAAGAACGTGGTGGACCAAACTCTGAAAGAGATCCGGCAGCGGTTCGACTTCAAGAACTCCAAGACCGAGTTGACGCTGGAGGAGAAAGACAAGAAGCTGATTGTGGTGTCGGACGATGAGTACAAGCTCAAGGCCGTTCTGGAAATCCTGAAAACCAAATGCGTCAAGCGCAACGTCTCGCTGAAGGCGTTGAACTACGGGAAAGTCGAGGAGGCGCTCGGCGGAACCGTGCGGCAGGTGATTACGATCCAGAGTGGGATTCCTTCGGAAAAAGCCAAGGAAATCTCCAAAGAGATTCGCGACGCCAAGCTCAAGGTCCAGGCGCAGATCCAAGGCGATCAAGTTCGGGTCCTGAGCAAGAGCAAAGACGAACTGCAGGCGACGATCGCGTTGCTCAAGCAGAAAGAGTTCGGCATCGATCTCCAGTTTGTGAATTACCGTTGAGCCGGCATGCCGGAACAGATCCCAACCGTGTTCGCAGTCGTGTGCTTCCCTTCGACGTAAGACGGCGACGTACGCCTCGGGTTCGAGCGTGCATTCTTTTGCGCCTTTCCCAGCACCGGCGGCTCCCGCTTGTGATTCCCTCCTCAAGAGGATGCTCGCGACCTTGTGCTTCTCCGCCGCCGCGCTAGCCGGCTGCAGCCGGAGCGATCCGATCGTCGTCATTCAGCTCCATCCGGCGAATCCCAACATCATGTATGTTGCGACGAACGACTACATCTATAAGACCCGGGACGGCGGGAAGACCTGGCAGAACATCTCGCGAGGCATGAGTCATTCCCGCGTGATCTCGATGGCCGTCGATCCGGTCTATCCCGCGACGGTCTATGCCGGAACCAAAGGCGACGCGGTGTACAAGAGCTACGACGGAGGACAGCGGTGGGTGTCCCAGCGGGCGGGGTTGGACGATGCGACGATTACGTCCGTGGTGAATCAGTTCGTGTTCGACCCGACCGACAATACGCATCTCTTTGCGGCCACGACGATGGGCGTGTTCGAGTCAACAAACGGCGGGGAGACCTGGGAGAAGCGGATGAACGGGATGAAGGAAGTGTTGATGGTCGTCAGCCTTTGCCTCGATCCGACCCGCCCGTCGATCATGTATGCCGGAACGAGCGGCGGCGTGTATAAATCCGTCGATCGGGCCGCGCATTGGGAAAAAGTCAACAACGGCCTGGTGCCGCCGGAGCTGGTGAAATCCTCCCGCGCGTTGAATGTGACGGCGATCCACGTGGATCCCTACGAACCCAATACGGTGTACGCCGCCACGTTGAGCGGGCTCTATAAGTCGACCGATGCGGCTCAGTCCTGGACTCGTATCGGGGAGTCGCTGCCGGATCAGATGATCATCTCCATGCTGCTCGACCGATCCCGTGCCGGCGTGCTGTACGTGATCGGTCGCGAAGGGGTATTTCGGAGTGAGGATCGCGGCGCGACGTGGAAGACGCTCAACACGGGTTTGGCGACGCTGAACGTGCGCTCGATCGCCCAAAGCCCGATTGATCCGAAGACCTTCTTCGTGGGGACCAACGGGAGCGGTCTGTATCGCAGCCGTGACGGCGGCGAGACGTGGGAGCCGATGCCGCCGGTGAAGGCCGCTGAATAATTGCCGGCCGGATGTTGTTATGGCTCGGGGCGCGTGCTGCGGTTTTGGAGCGACGAACCGACGGAAGATCCGCCGAGTGTCGAACTGATCGTGGAGTCCGGCATATCGGAGCCGATCGTCGACGAACCAAGACTCGAGTCCACGGTCGAGTCCTGCAGATCTGATCCGACCATCGAGCGGGGAAGCGTGGAACCTACGGCGGACGGATCGCTGTTGAGGGTCGATTCTCCGACCCCCGGCCCTGCGCGAGGCGCATTGCCGATTTCGAATCCTGTCGGGCCTGTTGCCCCGATTTCTCGGCCGGTCTTGGGTGTAAGCCCGAGGCCTCCTTCGTTGACGTTCAGCCCTGCCGATCCGATGCTCGTTCCGGTCTTCGGGGTCTTTCCGATTTCTGTCCCGGTTGCGGGTGTGGAGCCGATCGTCAGACCGGTCTTCGGGCCGGAAGGGAGTTGGACCGGGCGAAACTCCTGCTGGATCGACTCCTCAAGGGCTCGAATCTCCAGATCGACTTTCCCGGCCCCTTCAAAATCGAGTGTGCTACGCTGATCGCGGAGCTCGCTGATCCGTTCCAGCCGGTGCCTGAGTTTTTGGAGGTCGGCTCTGGCCTTGGCGACGGGAGCAATCAATTCGCGGAAGGTGAACCCTCGGAGTTTGAGCTGTTCGCTGAAAAGTTTGGATTGCGCCGTCGCCAACAGCTCCGCTACTTCGTCGCCGAGATCTTCGATCGTCTCGAGCTCCGCCGGGTCCGTTTTGCAGCAATCCAGAAACCTTCGATAGGTTTCAAGAAACGCCGTGACCTCGCCTTCAAGATGTTCGATCTTGAGTTCGCGCCGGGGCTTTTCGACATCCGTTCCTGCATCTCCCCGCGTGCGCTTTTTCTCCCTCTTTTCCACCAGAGGGACACAGCCGGGCTCAGGAACAGGGCCCGGCTTTCGCTCCGGCTGCAGCGCGGCACCGAGCTGCTGGTCCGGTGTGCGTTCGGAGCAATAGTCAATGGGCGGAGCGGCAACGGCGCTGTCCAGGGCAAGTCCGCTCACGATGAGGAAGGCCCACAGGAGAGACATCGACCGCCCCCGTGAAAGACAGAACAAAGACCGAGAGATTGCCCGCGCTCGATCCGTGCACAGCGTTGCTCGATGGGCATTGTGGCGCCCGCCTTTGGGAAAAGTCAACGAAACCTCGATTTCCGCAACCCTTGAAATGCCTTGCACGAATCAGATAGGCTGCGAGCGCCGAAAAGGTCCCGTAAATCAGGGGTTCGCGAAGCGATATGACGGTGATCTACATAGAAGATGTGGCTCGTTATGCCGGCCAGGAAGTGATGATCCGCGGGTGGCTGAGGCACCGTCGCGAGAGCGGCAAGCTGCATTTTCTCATCGTCCGGGACGGCACCGGCGACCTGCAAGCGGTCGTCAGTAAAGGGGCCGTGGGGGAGGAGCAGTTCGGCATCTCCGCCCAACTCACTCAAGAGTCTTCGCTGATTGTGACCGGCCGGCTGCGGGAAGACCCACGGGCGCCCGGCGGGTATGAACTGGACGTCTCGAGGATCGAGCCGGTCCAGATCGCCGAACCGTTTCCGATTCAACCCAAGGAACACGGCGTCGGGTTCCTGATGGAACACCGGCATCTCTGGCTTCGGTCCAGCCGCCAGCACGCCGTTCTTAGAATTCGGCATGAAATCATACGCGCGTGCCGGACCTTTTTTGACGAACGAGGCTTTGTGCTGGTCGATGCGCCGATCTTTACTCCGAACGCGTGCGAAGGGACTACGACGCTGTTTCAGACTCAATATTTCGACGAGACCGCCTATCTCACCCAGAGCGGGCAGCTTTACAGCGAAGCGACCGCGGCTGCGTTCGGCAAGGTCTATTGTTTTGGACCGACATTTCGGGCGGAAAAATCGAAGACGCGGCGGCATTTGATGGAGTTCTGGATGGTCGAGCCGGAAGTCGCCTTCGCCGAGTTGCCGGACATGATGGATCTGGCCGAAGAGTTCCTGACGTATATTGTGGAGCGGGTTCTCTCCGCTCGCCGCGCGGAACTGGCGACACTGGAGCGCGATGTCGGCAAACTCGAGCGGGTGAAGCCTCCCTTCCCCCGCATCACTTATGAGGAAGCCGTCTCATTGCTCCGAACAAAGGGCAATCCGATTCAATACGGAGACGATTTCGGCGGCGACGAGGAAACCCTGTTATCGAACGAGTTCGATCGACCGGTTGTCGTGCACCGCTATCCTACCGCGTTGAAGGCCTTCTATATGCAGAACGATCCTGCGAGGCCCGAACTGGCGCTCTGTATGGATGTGTTGGCGCCGGAAGGGTACGGCGAGATCATCGGCGGCGGGCAGCGTATCCACGAATATGACAAGCTCCTGGCGCGTATTCGTGAACATAAGCTGCCCGAAGAAGCGTTCCGGTGGTATCTCGACTTGCGGCGTTTCGGCTCCGTGCCTCATGCCGGGTTCGGTATGGGGATCGAGCGCGCGGTTGCCTGGATTTGCGGTCTCGACCACGTGCGCGAGACTATTCCTTTCCCCCGCATGTTATATAAGCTCTATCCCTGAAGGAACACTCTCTTTTCGCGATGTCCCTGAACAGCGGGGTCGCGGTCATGGACCTTTTCTCCTCTCCAACGATCCGGATCGTTCCACCTTCTCGACTTCCTTTCCTCGCGGCTCATCCCACCGAGCGCAAGAATCTGTCGTCGGAAACGGCGGGCGGTGAGTCTGGCCAGGCCGGATTTCTGGCCCATGTGAGGGTGGTAAGGAAGAGGGTTTGATGTGAAGCGGGAATGAGCCCTGAATTGAAAACTTCAGATACCGGCGTGTATTGGTTCGTGAAGAGGCAGATTCTCAAATATATTTCCAAACCAATGAAATTTCTGTTGACAAGGCTTTTCCGGCGTGTATACTCCACCCGGAAAGTGGGAAAAAGTGGATGAGAGTGGAGAAAACGTAAGTTCCGAAGATTACGGCCATGTTCCGGTCATGCTGCAAGAGGTCTTGGCCTATCTGGCATGCCGTCCTGGGGGGCGATATCTCGACTGCACGGTCGGGCAAGGCGGGTTCGCGGCTGCGATCCTTGAGCGTTGCGGTCCGGACGGCATGGTGATTGGGATGGACCGCGATGACGACGCCGTTGCGGCCGCGCGGCAGAGGCTCCGGCCATTCGAGGCCAGGACACATCTCGTGAAAACGAACTTCAGCGACCTGAAGCACTGTCTGCGTTCGCTGGGCATAGAGAAGGTGGACGGAGTGGTGTTCGATCTCGGGGTTTCCTCGGTTCAGCTCGACCGGCCCGAGCGAGGATTCAGCTTCCTGGCGGACGGCCCCCTCGACATGCGTATGGATCGAGCGGGCGGCACGACTGCGGAAGAACTTGTCAACCGCCTGTCCGAGCGCGACCTGGCGGACGTGATTTATCGCTACGGCGAAGAGCGCTTTGCGCGGCGGATCGCGAGAGCCGTCGTGCGGGCCCGCGAAAGACGACCGCTTCGCACCACGTCCGAGCTGGTCGGCGTGATCACTCAGGCCGTGCCGGCTTCTTACGCTCATGGTCGCATTCATTGCGCGACGCGCACGTTTCAAGCGCTGCGGATCGCCGTGAATCAGGAGTTGACCGTGCTCGGTCCCGCGATCCGCGACGCCGCCGATATGCTGGCTCCTAAGGGACGGCTGTGCGTGATTTCGTTTCACTCGCTGGAGGATCGCATTGTGAAAGAGACGTTCCGGTCGTTATCGCGGAGACCGGATGCTCGGTTGGCCGTTCTGACCAGAAAGCCGCGGACGGCGACCGAGGAGGAAAGAAGTCGGAACCCTCGGTCCCGCAGCGCCAAGCTGCGCGCGGCCGAGCGTCTGCCATAAGGAGATGCGCCGATGAAAACGTTGACACTCCTGGCGGCCATGTCGCTCCTGCTCGCGTTTGTGTGGGAACGGGTCGACATCGTGAGACTCGGCTATCACATCGAGCGGCTGAAATCGGACAAAGTCCGTCTCGAACGGGAGCGGGATGAATTGCAGGTCAGAGTCTCGTCGCTTACGTCGCCAGCACGGATCGCGAAGGTGGCGACGGAAAAATTGGGAATGATTCCGCCTCGGCAGGATCAGGTGGTGCTGGTCCGGTTGGAACCTGAGACGCCGTCGCCCGCCGCGCCTGCGGAGGTCGAAATCCGGCTGGCCAAGAGCGACGCGTTGAGAAGGGTGCGGTAGGTGACAGGTTCTTCTTATCGGGGGCGGCGGTTCGCGGTCGCGCTGGTGTTCATGGCCGGGTTTGCCGTCGTCCTGATCCGGTTGTTCAACCTGCAAGTATTGCAGGCGGCCGAGCTGACCGTGAAAGCGGATCGACAGCACAGCAAGACGGTCATGCTGGAAGGACCGCGGGGCGCCATTTACGACCGACACGGGAAAGTGCTCGCCATCAACGTCGAGGTGCCGTCGGTGTTCGGGGTGCCGGCTTCGCTGGATAACCCGAGCGGGGTGGCCCGCTACCTATCCCCCGTCCTGCACGTCCGGGCCGCCGAGATCGAACGGAAGCTCAAACAGGACCGCAGCTTCGTCTGGCTGGCGCGCAAGCTGGATCCGGATCAGGGGCGGAGATTGGAGCGGATGCCCCTCGACGGAATCGGGATCGTCATGGAGGGTCGCCGCTTTTATCCCAAGGGCCCGCTGCTCTCTCACGTGCTGGGGTTCGCCGGAATGGACGGGCAAGGATTGGAGGGCCTGGAGCGTCGGTATGAAACCTATCTGCACGGGGAAAAGCGGTTGGTCGTGCTGCAGCGCGATGCGCTGGGGCGCACCGTGTTCCCGAAGGACCTGAGGGAGCAGACGCCGGCCTCCGGCCACAGTCTCACGCTGACGATCGATGAGGTCATTCAGTATGTGGCGGAGAAGGAGCTGGAAGCGGCCGTCAACGCCGCGCATGCGAAGTCGGGCATCCTCGTCGCCATGGAGCCGCGGACCGGAGCGGTGCTGGCCCTCGCCGTCAGTCCTCGCTTCGATCCGAACGCCGTTGCGGCGCTGTCTCCCGATCGATGGCGCAACAAGGCGCTGACGGACGCCTATGAGCCGGGCTCGACGATGAAAGTGATCGTCGGCGCCGCCGCGCTTGAAGAAAAGGTCATGACGCCCGAGTCCTTGGTATTCGGCGAACACGGGCGGATGACGGTCGCGAACACGATCATCCACGACCATGAGAAGTCGGGCTGGATGACCTTTGCCCAGGTCATTCAACGATCGAGCAACATCGGGGCCGCGAAGGCGGCCATGGCCTTGGGGGAGAACCGATTCTACCGGTACCTGCAAGCCTTCGGGTTCGGCGAACGCACGGACATCGACCTGCCCGGCGAAGCGACCGGGCTCCTGAAGCATCCGCGTAGCTGGGGACGCCGTTCGCTCGCGTCCATCGCGATGGGACAAGAGATCGGCGTGACACCGCTGCAACTGATCGCCGCGGTGTCGGCGGTGGCCAATAGGGGCCTCCTGATGAAGCCGTACATCGTGTCCGAGATCCGCGACGCCGGGGGCCGTCTGGTTAAGCAGGGTGCCCCGCAAGTCAGGCGGCGGGTCATCTCCGCGGAAACGGCCGGCACGCTAAGCCGTATCCTCGAGGGAGTCGTGGCGCAGGGGACGGGGACGAAGGCGGCGATTCCCGGCTTTCGTGTCGCGGGAAAAACCGGTACGGCGCAGAAGATCGATCCCAGGACCGGCACCTATTCGTCGACGCAGTTCGTCGGATCGTTCGTCGGATACGTGCCGGCCGACGACCCTCGCCTGGCGATGATCGTCGTCATCGATGAGCCGCAGACGGAAGCCTGGGGCGGGGCCATCGCGGCTCCCGTCTTCCGCCGGGTCGCCGAGCAAGTGTTGCCGTACCTCGGCGTGACGTCCAACGAGACGGTTAAGTTGGCGATGGCGATGTGAGCGGCGGGGGTCGGGAGTTCTCGGGGAATGGGCCATGACGCTGGAGGAACTGATCGAGCCGCTGAAAGACCGACTTCAGATCGTCGAGCGAAAAGGCGACCTGCGGGTGCCGGTCGCCGATGTGACCGACGATTCACGCCGTGTGAAGCCGGGAGCCTTGTTTGTCGCCGTCAAAGGCGAACGGGTGGACGGCCATGAGTACGTCCCCGCGGCGATGCGGTCCGGGGCTGGCGCCGTGGTGGTGCAACGGGAGCTGACCGGATGCGACGTTCCGCTGGTTCGCGTGAAGGATTCCCGCCTGGCACTGGGTTTGCTGGGAAGCCGGTTCCATGGCGACCCGTCCGTCCGCCTTCGCATGATCGGGGTGACCGGGACGAACGGCAAGACGACCGTTACCTATGTCTGCAAAGCGCTACTGCAGGCGGTCGGCCGGCAGGTCGGGGTGATCGGGACGGTGGCGTATCAGATCGGAACCGAGACGATCCCCGCCTCCCACACGACACCCGGCGCGCTGGATTTACAGGCTCTGTTGGCCCGCATGGTCGGCGCCGGGTTGGACTCCGCGGTGATGGAAGTGTCCTCGCACGCGCTCGCTCTCGATCGCACCGTCGGTTGCGAGTTTGACGTCGCGGTCTTCACCAACCTGACGCAGGACCATCTCGACTTCCACAAGGACATGGAAGAGTACTTTCAGGCCAAATTGAAGCTCTTCACCGGTCTCTCCGTCGGCGGGACGAAGAAAACATCCAAGCGGGCCGTGGTGAACGTGGATGATCCGCGAGGGGAACTCGTTCGCGCCGCCTGCGCCGTTCCTGTCTGGACGTATTCCATCCGAAACCGGTCGGACATCCGCGCCGAGGACGTGCGTCTGTCTCTGGCCGGTACGACGTTCACAGTCGCCACGCCGGGAGGCAGGTTCCAGGTCGAAAGTCGATTGGTCGGAGAGCACAACGTGTACAACGTGCTGGCGGCCATCGGGGTCGCTCTGCAGCAAGGGCTTTCGCCGGACGACATTCGCCAGGGCCTCGAACGGGTGCGCGACGTCCCCGGCCGGTTCGAGCGCGTCGAGGCCGGACAGGACTTCACGGTCGTTGTGGACTACGCCCATACGGAGGATGCGCTGGTGCGGCTTCTGACGGCGGCGCAGTCGCTCAAGACCGGCCGGATCATCACGGTCTTCGGCTGCGGCGGCGACCGGGATCGTGGGAAACGTCCCAAGATGGGGCGGGCCGCCGTCCGGTACAGCGATGTTGTGGTGCTGACCTCGGACAATCCGCGCACCGAAGATCCCATGGCGATCCTGCGAGAGGTGGAGGTCGGAGTCCGCGAGGCGCTGTCGGCCAAAACCGGGGTCCGGTACGACATGATCGCGGACCGCCGGCAGGCCATCGAGGCGGCGATCCGCGAGGCTCGGTCGGGAGACATGGTGCTGATCGCCGGGAAAGGACACGAAGATTACCAGATCATCGGCAGCACCAAATTTCATTTTGACGATCGCGAGGTGGCGAGAGAGGCCATCCTCAAGATGCGCTCGGGCTGATTCAGCGCCGCCGCCCGGCGTCCCGACGAGTCGAGTTCAAGAATTCCTCATGTCGCTCTTCACCATTGAAGAATTGCTGGAAGTGATCAGCGTGAAAGTGCTCGCCGGGCGGAGCGAGAACTGGCTCAAACGGCGCATCGCGCGGCTCTGCACCGATTCCCGATCCGTCCGTTCCGGCGATCTCTTTGTCGCGTTGAAGGGAAAGCGGTTCGACGGTCATCAGTTTGTCGAAGCCGCACTCCGTCAGGGCGCGGTCGGGGCGATCGTCGAGGACCGCTATCGCCCTGTGGCCGCCAACATCAGGAACTCCAGCCGGCAGGAGACGAAGAAGGCAGAGCCGCTACTGCTCGGCGTCCGGGACACCCTGTTCGCCTATCAGCAACTGGCCGCCCATCATCGCAGCCGCTTCACGATTCCCGTCGTCGCGGTCACCGGGAGCAACGGCAAGACCACCACCAAGGACATGGTCGCCGGCGTCCTGGCTCGGCGCTGGACGGTCCTGAAAACCGAAGGCAATTTGAACAACCGCATTGGAGTTCCGCAGACCTTGTTCCGTTTGGCGCCGCGGCATGGAGCCGCGGTGATCGAGATGGGCGTCGACCAGAAGGGGCAGACCACCAGGCTCTGCGAGATCGTACGGCCGACGATCGGGCTGATCACGAACATCGGCCCCGACCATTTGGAGTTCTTCGGCAGCCTGGACGCGTCGGCCCAGGCCAAAGCCGAATTGCTGGATCTGCTGCCGCCGGACGGTGCGGTCGTCCTGAACGCCGACGATCCCTACTTCGACTATCTCGCCTCGCGGGCCCGATGCCGAGTCGTGTCGTTCGGACTCTCGCCGAAGGCGGATGTGCGGGCCCTGGATGTGCGGGCGGATGAGCGCAAGGGCGCCGCATTCCGGTTGACGCTCCCGGGCAAGGCCCGCCCTGCGGCCGTCGCGCTTCGGGCCCATGGGGCGCACAACGTCTCGAACGCTTTGGCGGCGGCGGCGGTGGGCCACGTGCTGTCGCTGGGCGGCGCGACGATCGCGCAAGGATTGGCTCGGTTCCGCCCCGCAGCGATGCGGTCGCAGGTCGCCGATCACAACGGCGTGCAGGTCATCAACGACTGTTACAACGCCAATCCGGCATCGATGAAGGCGGCCATTCAATTGTTGGCTGAGCTCGGTTCTTCCAGGCGGACAATCGCGGTGTTGGGGGACATGCTCGAGCTGGGACCGGAAACCCGGGCGTTGCATCAAGACGTCGGCGCCTTTCTGGCGGAGCGGAACATTTCGCTGCTCGTCGCCTGCGGCGCGCTCGGACGGAGTCTCGCGGAGGGCGCGAGGCGGGGCGGAATGGCATCGGACCGTATCCTGGAGGTGCCGGACGCCGGCGCCGCGGCGGTTGCCGTGAAGTCTCTGGTCAGGAAAGGCGATGTCGTGCTGGTCAAGGCCTCGCGGGGCATGAAGATGGAGCAAGTCGTTCAGATCTTGACCGGATCGGGACGGAGGCCGCGCAAGAGGCGATGAGGTAGCGCCGATTCCCCATGCTGTACAACTGGCTGTATCCCCTGCACACGGAATTTTCCTTCCTGAACGTCTTTCGCTATCTCAGCTTCCGCATCATCTATGCGGCGGTGACGGCGTTCTTGATCGCGTTCGTGCTGGCGCCCTGGCTCATCCGCAAGCTGCAGGAAATCAAATTGGGGCAACAGGTGAGGGACGACGGGCCCAAACGGCACCTGGCCAAGAGCGGGACGCCGACCATGGGCGGTCTGCTGATTCTGTTCGCCGTCGTCCTCTCGACCTTGTTGTGGGCGGATCTCACCAACCGGTATGTGTGGCTGGTCGTCATCGCCACGATCGGCTTCGGCGCGGTCGGCTTCGTGGACGACTACCTCAAGTTCGTCAAGACCCGTTCCAAGGGGCTCACCGCTGCGCAAAAATTCACCGCGCAGATCCTGGTCGCCTTGGGCATCAGCCTGTTCCTGTACTCCCTGCCGGGCTATACCACCAAGCTCAGCGTGCCCTTCTTCAAGAACTTCACGCCGGACTTGGGATGGCTGTACGTCCCTTTCGCGATCTTGGTCATCGTGGGCGCCTCCAACGCGGTCAACCTCACCGACGGCTTGGACGGCTTGGCCGTCGGTCCCGTGATGATCGCCGCGCTGGCCTATACGATCGTGGCCTACGTGACCGGCAACCGGATCATGTCGGAATACCTGCTCATTCCGCATATCGAAGGCGCGGGCGAAATCGCCGTGTTCACGGCCGCGATTCTGGGAGCGAGCCTGGGGTTCCTCTGGTTCAACACGTATCCGGCGTCGGTCTTTATGGGCGATGTCGGCTCGCTGCCGTTGGGCGCGGCTCTGGGGACCGTGGCGGTAATCAGCAAGCATGAGCTGTTGTTGCTCATGGTCGGCGGTGTGTTCGTGATCGAGGCGATTTCGGTGATCTTCCAGGTCCTCTCCTACAAGTCGCGGGGCAAGCGGATTTTTCTGATGGCGCCGATTCACCACCATTTCGAGATGAAGGGCTGGGAGGAACCGAAAGTCGTGGTCCGACTGTGGATCATCGCGATCCTGCTCGCGCTGCTGAGCCTGAGTACGTTGAAGTTACGGTGAGGAGGTTGGTCTGGTTTCTTTGGTTGGAGCGCAAAACCGAACAAACCAGATAGACCAAACAAACCAGACAAACCAGATAGACGAGAATGCCCGGCGCAAAGCCAACTGTCACAAACGTCGCACCCACGGTGCAAGACCTCGCCGGCAAAGCCGTCACGGTGGTCGGGCTGGCCAGGAGCGGCGTCGCTGCGGCCCGGTTGCTCCTCGCCGCCGGAGCGCGGGTGACCGTCGCGGACCGGAAAGAGCGGAACGAGCTGGAACGCGCGCTAGCCGAGCTGGATGCCGACGCGGTCACGGTCCGAGCGGGGGCGGACTATGGATCGGCGTTCGAGTCGTCCGAGCTGATCGTGATCAGCCCCGGCGTACCGTCCCGCGCCGGCGAATTGCAACAGGCCCGCGCCCGCGGCGTGCAGGTCATCGGCGAACTCGAGCTGGCCTCGCGCTTTCTCACGGCGCCCATCCTGGCCGTGACGGGAACGAACGGGAAAAGCACCACGGTCACGTTGATCGGAGAGTTCCTGGCGGAAAGCGGCAAGCGGGTGTTCGTCGGGGGGAATATCGGAACGGCTCTGAGCGAGGCCGCACTCGCGGCGTATCAGACGGGCGGGGGGGCATCTCCCTACGACTATTTGGTCGTGGAGGTCTCCAGCTTTCAGTTGGAAACCGTCGAGCGCTTTCATCCCTGGGCGGCCGCACTGTTGAACATCACGCCGGATCACATGGACCGGTATGAGTCGGTGGAGGAGTATGTCGCGGCCAAGGCCAGGATGTTCGACAACCAAACGGCCGGCGATTATTCGCTGTTCAACCTCGATGACGAACGCGTGGCGCGTCTACGAGCTCGGACTCGCGCGAAGGCGCTCGGCTTCAGCCGGACCAGGGCGATCGGCGAGGACTTCGACGGCGGAACGTTTCTGGCGGGCGATCTGATCGTGTCGACGGTCACAGGGCGCAGGCAGGAAGTCTGCCGGCGGACCGAGCTGAAACTGCTCGGCGCGCACAATCTCGAGAACGCGCTCGCGGCCGTCAGCCTCGCGCTGCTGTGCGGCTGTCCACTCGATGCGGTTCGCCGCGTGCTGCGGACCTTTCCCGGCCTCGAACATGCGTTGGAGTTCGTGCGCGAGCGCGGCGGCGTTCGGTTCGTGAACGACTCGAAGGGAACCAACGTCGATGCGACGGTGAAAGCGCTCGAAAGTCTGGACCAACCGGTCTGGCTCATCGCCGGCGGGCGCGACAAGGGCGCGGACTTTTCGAAACTTCGGCAGCCCGTACGGGCTTGCGTCAAACAGGTCATTCTGATCGGCGAGGCGGCGCCGCGTATTCAGGAAGCATTGGGGGAGTTTGATCGCGTGAGCCATGCCGCCACGCTGCGCGAAGCCGTGGAAGTGGCCGCGCGGGGAGCGAGCCCGGGGGACGTGGTGCTGCTCTCGCCGGCCTGCGCGAGCTTCGACATGTTCGCCGACTATCAGGACCGCGGCCGGCAGTTCAAGGCGCTGGTCAACGCATTGCCGTGACTTGTCGCGTGACGCGCGACGTGTGACGAGGCGCATGAATGTCGCAAAAAGCAGCCGGCACACTGGCGCTTCCGTGGCCGTCGTCCGGTCGGAAGACCCGCAAGCGGGTTCCCGTGGACCGTACCCTGCTGGTCATCACGGTGGTGCTCGCGCTGCTCGGACTCGTCATGGTGTTCAGCGCGAGCGCGGTCGTCGCGGGGAACCGGTTCCAGGACCCCGGCTATTTCCTGAAGCGACAGGTGGCCTGGGTGGCCTTCGGCTTCGCGCTGCTGCACATGGCCTCTCGCATCGACTACGCGGTCTGGCGGAAGCTGGCCCCGCCAATTCTGGGGCTCTCGGCGGTGCTCTTGGTCTTGGTGTTGATCCCCTCGGTCGGCGTCGCGGCCAAGGGGGCGAGGCGCTGGCTGCGGCTGGGGCCGATTTCGGTGCAACCGGCGGAGATCGTCAAGCTGGTCTCGGTCATCTATCTGGCGGCGTATCTGGCGAAAAAAGAGGACAAGATTCGCCTGTTCGCCAAGGGGTTCCTGCCGCCGCTGGTCGTCGTCGGCGTGCTGTGCGGGTTGGTGCTGCTGCAGCCGGACCTGGGGACGGTCGTCGTGATGGGACTGGCGACGGCGGGGATGTTGTTCCTGGGCGGGGCGCGGCTGATGCATCTGCTGGGTTTGGTCCTCTGCGCCCTGCCGGTCGGCTTGGCGTTGGTGCTGGGGTCGAGTTACCGGCGCCAACGGCTGCTGACGTTCCTCTCTCCATGGAAGGACGCCTCCGACGCCGGCTTTCAGGTCACCCAGTCGTTTCTGGCGTTCGGCAGCGGCGGTCCCTTCGGCGTCGGCTTGGGAGAAGGCAAGCAAAAACTCTTCTTTCTTCCGGAAGCACACACGGATTTTGTGCTGGCGTTGGTCGGCGAGGAATTGGGGCTGGTCGGCACGTCGGCGGTCATTCTGCTGTTCGCGATCTTCCTGCTGAAGGGATTTCAGATCGCAGGACGGGCGCGGATGCCGTTCGGCCGGCATCTGGGGATGGGGATCACGCTTTTGGTCGGCATCCAGGCGTTGATCAACGCCGGCGTCGCCACCGGGCTATTGCCGACGAAGGGGTTGACCTTGCCTTTTGTGAGTTATGGAGGCTCATCGCTGGTGGTCAATCTGGTCGGTGTCGGTCTATTGCTGAGCATTTCCCGGGATCGACAGGGAGGCCGGCAGGCTGGCGGGCACCGGAGCGGCTATGGCAGCGGATCGGGCGGCTGATGAGCATCGTGATCGCGGCAGGCGGGACGGGCGGCCACCTCTATCCGGCTGTGGCTCTCGCCCGCGCATTCCTGCGGCGGGATCCGCGCGCCGACATCCTCTTCGTCGGCACGGCCAGGGGCATCGAATCGAAGGTCCTGGCGCACGAGGGCTTCGAGTTACGGCTCATCAAAGCCAAGCCGGTGATGGGGCGGGGATTCGTTCAGGCGGCCATGGCCCTGCTGTCCCTCCCGATCGGCATCTGGCAGTCGATCGGTATCCTGCGCCGGCGGCGGGCGGACCTCGTCATCGGTGTGGGCGGATATACCAGTCCCGCGGTGCTGGCGGCGGCCTTTCTGTTGGGGATCCCGCGGGTCATTTTGGAACCCAACGCCTCTCCCGGCATGGCGAACAAGGCCGTGGGGCCTTTGGCGCAGCGGGTGTTTCTGGCTTTCGAGTCCGCCGCCGGAGCCTTTGCGCCGTCGAAGGTCCGGGTGGTCGGAACGCCGATCCGTCACGGGTTCTATGAAGCAGGCGAGGGGCGTGAGGCGAGGGGCTTGCCTCGTGCTTTCCGCCTGCTGATTTTCGGCGGAAGCCAGGGAGCGAAGGCGATTAACTCGGCGATGATCGAGGCGTTGCCGGACTTGGTGGACATGCGGGAGCGCCTTGCGGTGACACACCAGACGGGAGACGCGGACCATGCCCGGGTCAGCGCCGCTTACCAAACGGCGGGATTCCGTGCGGAGGTCGTGTCGTTCCTCTACGACATGCCGCGGGCTTTGCGCGCGGCGGACCTGGTGGTTTCCCGCGCCGGCGCCATCACCATCGCCGAGGTCACCGCCTGCGGCAAGCCGGCGATTCTGATCCCGCTCCCGCAGGCGATCTACAACCACCAGGCGCGCAACGCGCAGGTGATGGAGTCGGCCGGCGCGGCCGTCGTGCTGCCTCAGGCGGAGCTGACCGGACCGAAGCTTGCGCAAGCGATCAAGGGGCTGTTGCAGGATCCGGAGCGGTTGAGCCGAATGAGCGCCAGGAGCCTGGCCATGGGACGAACGGATGCGGCGGCGGCGATCGTGCAGGAATGTTACGCGCTGATAGGGGGTGATCATGAGACCGACCGGTCTGTTGGAGCGAGGAGCACGTGAGCAGGTTTTCATGCGGCCGGACGAGGGCCGCGGCGGTCGCAGAGTGGTAGGCCGGGTGTCCATGTTCAGAAAGACCCAACATATTCATCTGGTGGGGATCGGCGGAGCCGGCATGAGCGGCATCGCCGAAGTCCTCCTGACATTGGGCTACAAGGTGACGGGCTCCGACCTCCATGAATCCGAGACGACCAGACGACTGCAGGAGCTCGGCGGCCGCGTCTTCATCGGCCACCAGGCATCCAACGTAGGCGAAGCGCAGGTGGTGGTGATTTCTTCGGCCGTCGCCTCGACCAATCCTGAAGTCGCGGAAGCCAGGGCCAGGAAGATTCCGGTCATCCCGCGCGCCGAAATGTTGGCCGAACTGATGCGGTTGAAGTACGGCATCGCGATCGCCGGCGCGCACGGCAAAACCACGACGACCTCGATGGTCGCGAGCGTGCTGGCGCAGGGCGGACTCGACCCGACGATCGTCATCGGCGGCAAAGTGAACGCGCTCGGCAGCCACGCGCGCCTGGGGCGCGGGGATCTTCTCGTGGCCGAAGCGGACGAAAGCGATGGCTCCTTCCTGCGGCTGTCGCCGACCATCGTCGCGGTGACGAACATCGACCGGGAGCATCTCGATCATTACGGCTCGATGGAGCGGCTCAACGAGAGCTTTCTGGAGTTCATCAACAAAGTCCCGTTCTACGGATTAGCGGTCCTCTGCGCAGACGACGAGCGCATCCGGTCGCTCCTGCCCCGGGTCGTGAAGCGCTACCAGACCTACGGATTGCAGGAGCGGGAAGGCGTGCCGCCGGACTTTCGGGCGACGGACATTGCGTTGAAGCAATGGGGCGCCGAGTTTCGGGCCTATTTCCGCGGGAAAAATCTCGGACCCTTCCGCTTGGCGACGCCGGGCGTGCACAACGTCTCCAACGCGCTGGCAGCCATTGCGGTCGGGATGGAACTCGACGTGCCGATCGACCTGATCCGCAAGGGACTGGCCGCCTTCACCGGGGTGGAGCGCCGCTTCCACCTGCGGGGTGAGCGGGGTGGGGTCATGGTGGTGGACGACTACGGCCATCACCCCACGGAAATCAAGGCGACGCTGGCCGCGGCCAAGCAAAGTTGGGACCGCCGGGTGGTCGTACTCTTTCAGCCGCATCGGTACACCCGCACGCGGGACCTGATCGACGAGTTCGCCCATGCCTTCGACCGGGCCGATGTGCTGTTCGTGACGGACATCTACGCGGCGGGCGAACAGCCGATCCCCGGCGTGTCCGGCGAGAAGTTGGCGGCGACCGTGCGGGCTGCCGGCCATCCCTGGGTGATCTGGGTGGAACGGAAAGAGACGCTACCGGATCAGGTGCTGCCGGTGGTCAAGCCGGGGGATCTCGTCATCACGCTGGGCGCTGGCGATATCTGGAAAGCCGGACTGGGATTGTTGGATCGATTGGCATCATCGGCTCAACCATGACGGTTCTGGACCGGCGTCGCGGGCGATCGAAACGGTCTGGCAGCCCGCCGATGCGCGACCTTCGCGCAGTCGTCGTCGGCATCAAGGGGGCGGTGAAATTTCATGCGCCGCTGCGGGACTACACCTCCTTCAAAATCGGCGGGCCGGCGGATGTGCTCGTGGAGCCGGCCGATGTCGAGGACGTCTGCCGGTTGGCGAGACAGGCGACCGCGGCCAAGGTTCCGATCTTCGTCATCGGCGGGACCAACCTGCTGGTGCGAGACAAGGGCATCCGCGGCGTGGTTGTCAGTCTGTCTCGGCTTAAAGCGATCAAAAGCGAGCCGCATCATGTCGTCTATGCCGAGGGGGGCGTCGGCATGCCGACGCTCATCGGCCATGCGATCCGCCGTTCCCTGTCGGGGCTCGAGTGGGCGGCGGGAATCCCCGGCACGGTGGCGGGTTGCGTGGTGATGAACGCGGGCACGAGGCTCGGTGAAATGCAATCGGCGGTGAAAGCGGTGCGGATCGTGGATCCCAAGGGGCGCCTCGTCGAGCGTCCCGCGTCTGAGATCGACTTCGGCTACCGGCGCGCGAAACTGCCGAAAGGCATCGTCGTGGGCGTGTGGCTTCAGCTTAAGCCCGGTTCCCGCCAGGACATCGAGCGGGTGGTCAAAGATTACCTGCGCTATCGCAAGGACACGCAGCCGTTGACGCTGCCCAACGCGGGCTGCGTGTTCAAAAACCCCGGAACAGAGCCGGCCGGGAAGCTGATCGAGGCGGCGGGGCTCAAAGGCGCGCGTATCGGCGACGCCCAGGTGTCCGAGAAGCACGGCAACTTCATCGTGAACCGGGGACAGGCGCGGGCGGCGGACGTGATCGCATTGATCAGGAAAGTCCGCCGCGAAGTGGAACGGCGGACCGGCATCACCCTGGAATTGGAATTGAAAATCGTCGGGCAAGCGTAGGGACGATAGCGGGGGTTTGTTTGGTTGATCTGGTTTGTTTGATGCTGAAAAGCCAGGAGAACATCTGAGCGGTGAAACAGGGCCGCTTCACAACCAAACGAACCAGATGAACCAGACAAACTCGACGAACCGGTGCGCATGCCGCTGACCAGTGCCCGTATCGGCGTGCTGATGGGAGGCCAGTCCTCCGAGCGGGAAGTCTCGCTCCGGACCGGGCACGCCGTTCACCGGGCTCTGCTTCGGCGCGGTTATGATGCGGTGCCGATCGATGTCGGACCGACTCTCTACAAGGATCTGCAGGAACACAAGATCGAGCTGGCCTTTTTGGCGCTCCACGGTCCGGGCGGCGAAGACGGCGCGATCCAAGGATTCCTGGAAACGATCGGCATGCCCTACACGGGGTGCGGGGTGCTGGCGAGCGCGATGGGGATGGACAAGGTGACGGCCAAAGCGCTGCTGACCCAACACGGTGTGCCGGTGCCACCGGGAACGGTCGTCAAGCGAGGCGATGCCATGTCGAGCGGGCGCGTCCTCCGTTCAGCCAAGTTGACATGGCCCGTCGTCGTGAAACCGGCTTCGCAGGGATCGACCATCGGGGTGAGCGTCGTCCGCAAACCGTCGCAGTGGAAGGACGCGCTGGCGCTCGCCCATCGGTACGACCGGCGGGCGCTGGTGGAGACCTACATTCCGGGACACGAAATCACGGTCTCTCTGCTCGGTGAAGGAGAGGAAAAGGTCTCCGTCCTCCCGGCAGTGGAGATCGTGGCGCCGAGCGGGTTCTACGACTACGCCGCCAAATACCAGAGAGGGAAGACCCGCTACCTGTGTCCGGCCCCCCTGTCGGCGAACGTGACCCGCCGACTGCGGGAGTTGGCGGTGAAGACCTACGAGGTGTTCGGCTGTGAGGGCGCGGTGCGGGTGGATTTCCGCGTCACGCCCCGCGGGCGTCCCTACGTGCTGGAGCTCAACACGATTCCGGGCATGACGGAGACGAGCCTGCTGCCGATGGCGGCGGCCCAGGCCGGGATCGACTATGACGCCTTGACCGAGCGGATTCTCGAGTCTGCGCTCAGACGCGCTGCGCATCGATGAGTCTGAACCGGATGAGGGCGAGGACACTCGAGTCCATGATTAAGAAACGCGTCTCACTGCAGGGGCGGAAGAAGCCGGCGGAGGGGCCCAGACCGAATCAACGGCACGGTCGCGGGCCTGAACCGGGAAGCGCGGCCTGGGAGCGGATGCGCGAGAAACGACGCCGTTCGCTTCGCCGGGGGCTTCGGTGCGCCGGGTGGTTGATACTGAGCGGATTGGCCGTGTGGGGATCTTCCGTTGTGTCGCGGGAGGCCGGTCCGGTCCTCCGCCAATGGTTCGCGATCCAGGCCGTGACGGTGCAGGGGCTTGATCGCGTGACCAGGCAGGAGATTCTCGATCGGCTGTCGCTGAAGGAAGACGCGACGCTGTTTTCCGTGCACCCGCAGGAACTGGCTGATCGGCTCACCGCGCATCCCTGGATCAAAACGGTGGAGATCCGGCGTGTGCCGTTCCATGAGTTGCAAGTGACAGTCGCCGAACGCAAGCCGGCGGCGGTTGTCAGGACGGCCTCGGGAGGTTGGCTCACGGATGATGAAGGCCATGTGTTGTCGAAGTTGGGAGAGGGCGACGAGCCGACGCTTCCGTTGCTGACCGGGATCGATTCCAAGGGCCTCTTGCACGGCGATCCCGCCGCCCGCCGCGCGACGAAGGCCGGCGTCGACCTGGCGAACCTGGTGGCCCAGACGCTCGGCGGCCGGGTGGAGGTGGACGTCGGGAATCCGGCCAATCTTGTCGCTTCCGTCCACGGCGTGCGATTCCAGTTCGGACGGTCCCCGGTTGACGAGCAATGGGAGCGGTTCCGAAAGATCAGACCGGCGCTCCGCTCCGTGACGTTCGACGAAGACGGGCGCGGGCCCAGCGAGATCGACCTGCGCTATTCCGGTCGCGTGATCGTCCGAGAAAGGGGGTAAGCGGTGTCGAAACGAGACCAGATCCTCGTGGGGCTGGATATCGGGACGACCAAGATCTGCGCCATTGTCGCCGAAGTGACGGATGACGGTGCGCTGAACATCATCGGAGTCGGGTCCAGTCCATCGCGCGGTCTGCGCAAGGGGGTCGTCGTCAATATCGAAAGCACCGTCGAGTCGATCAAGAAGGCGGTCGAGGAGGCGGAGCTGATGGCCGCCGTTCAGATCAATTCGGTCTATACCGGCATCGCGGGCAGCCATATCTCCGGGGAGAACTGCAAAGGCGTGGTGGCGTTGAAGAAGGGGGAGGTGACGCGCGAGGACATCCAGCGGGCGGTGGAAAGCGCCCGTACGTTGGCGGTCATTCCCCACGAGCGACGCATCCTGCATGTGCTGCCTAGGGAGTTCATGGTGGACGACCAGGACGGCGTCCGCGAACCGCTGGGCATGTCCGGTAACCGGTTGGAAGTGAACGTGCATGTGATCACGGGCGCGGTTACCTCCGCGCAGAACATCATCAAGAGCGTGAACCGGGCCGGCCTGGATGTGGTGGACATCATTCTCCAGCCGTTGGCCTCCAGCGAAGCGGTGCTGAGCCCGGAAGAGCGCGAATTGGGCGTCGCGATGGTGGATCTCGGCGGCGGCACCACGGACCTCGCCATTTTCCTGGACGGCAGCATTCGACACACGGCGATCCTTCCGATCGGCGGACAGAACTTGACCAAGGATCTCGCCATCGGGCTCCTCACCTCGCAGACCGAGGCGGAGAAGATCAAGATCCAGCACGGGATCGCGAGGAATGAGTTGATCCACGGCCATCAGATGGTGGAGGTACCCTCGGTCGGCGACCGGCCGCCGCGGACCGTGTCGCGGCGGGACATCGCCGACATTCTCGAGCCGCGCGTGGAGGAGATGTTCGATCTGGTGAAGCGCGAGATCGCCAGGGCCGGGTACGAGGGAATGTTGGGCGCGGGCGTGGTGATCACCGGGGGCACCTCGCTGCTGGAAGGCATGCCGGACGCGGCGGAGAAAGTGCTGAACCTGCCGGCGAGGCGGGGAACGCCCGGCGGGGTCGGCGGGTTACGGGACATCGTCAGCAATCCGATGCATGCGACGGGGGTGGGCCTGTTGTTGCACGCCCGGCACCACGCCGAAGAATTGGAAACCGCCGGGCTGCGGCGCGGGCGTCCCCTGGGGCGGGTCTTCGAGCGCATGCGGTCGTGGATGTTTGAGTTTTTTTAACCTCGCCCGCGGGCTTTCGAGCGGGCGCATCGCACAAAGGGAGGTGTCGCGATGTTTGCATTTCAGGAGGATATGCTGACGCCGGTCAGGATCAAGGTCATCGGCGTGGGCGGCGCCGGCTGCAACGCGGTCAATACCATGATCGGAGCCGGGTTGAGCCGGGTGGAATTCATCGCCGCCAACACGGACGTGCAGGCGCTCGAACGCGCCCACGCTCCCTTTAAGATTCAGCTCGGGCCGGAACGGACCAGAGGCTTGGGCGCCGGCGCCAAGCCCGAAATCGGCAAGGAATCGGCCTTGGAAAGCCAGAACCAAATTCGGGAGGCGCTGGAAGGGGCCGACATGGTTTTCGTGACCGCGGGCATGGGAGGCGGGACCGGCACGGGCGCGGCGCCCATCGTCGCGGGCATCGCCCGAGAATTGGGGATCCTGACGGTCGCCGTGGTGACCAAGCCGTTCCAATATGAGGGACACCGGCGGATGGCCTACGCCGAAGAGGGGCTGCGCGACCTGCGCCGGCATGTCGATACGCTCCTGGTCATTCCGAACCAGCGTCTGTTGAGCATTGTGGACAAGGCCACCCCGTTGCTCGAGGCGTTCAAGGTTGCGGACGACGTCCTGCGACAGGCGATTCAGGGCATCGCCGACGTCATCACCACCACCGGCCACGTCAACGTGGATTTCGCCGACGTGCGGACGGTGATGAGCCACACGGGTCGGGCGGTCATGGGCATGGGCGTGTCGCGCGGCGCCAATCGCGCGATGGAAGCCGCGCAGAAAGCGATCTCCAGCCCGTTGCTCGAAGACGGCGGCGTCGAAGGGGCGCGCGGGGTTCTGCTCAATATCACGGGCGGGCCCAACCTGTCGCTGCACGAGGTGGATGAAGTGGCGTCGATCATCAAGGAAGCCGCCGACGCGGAAGCCAACATCATCGTCGGCCAGGTGATCAATCCGGATATGGGCGACGACCTGGTCGTGACCGTCATCGCCACCGGGTTCGAGCGGGACGAGCAGCATGCCAAACCCGCCATCGCGGCCGCCGAGCGGGTGGCGGCGAGAAGCCCGCGCGCAGCTCAGCAGGTGTTAGCCGCCGTTCATGCGGGAGGGCCGGACCTGCCGCATCGGGACCTAGACCGACCGGCGTTTCTTCGGAAATTGAGCGAGCAGCGGGAAGCGCAGGAACGGCTCGGCTTGATGGTTGATGACGAGTGGGACGTCCCGACGTTCCTGCGCAAGCAGGCTGACTGATTCGCCAACCGTGGTTGGTCATCGGTCAACAGGAAAAGGGCGTCGCATGACAAGCGCTCAGTGAGCCCGCGTTGAAAATAGCGAACAGAGAATAGCTAGCAGCTAGTCGCTCGGCGCTGGTCGCTGTTCGCTGCTCGCCGGGGACATTGTTCATGCTGTGCGGGTGAGCCGAAGGCTCATGGGGACCGTGCGGAGATGCGGACTTTGGTGATCACATTGCCGGCCTTTGCCACGGCGCATGACGGTGTGCGCCACTTCTTCGGTACGCGCAGGCAGCCGGAGCGGATTGACACGGACGGCGGCTTGACAACGGTGTCGGTAAAACAGGTGCACGGGACCGAGGCGTTGGTCATCGATCGGCCCTTGCGGGCCGGCGACACGTTCGACGGCGGCTGGGACGCCCTGATCACCGATCAACCGGGCGTGCTGCTGACGGTCCGCACAGCCGACTGTGTGCCGGTCTTGTTGCATGACCGGAGGCGCGGCGTCGTGGCCGCCGTCCACACCGGCTGGCGCGGCGCCGTCGCGGGCATTGTCCCCAAGACGCTGGAGGCGATGAAGCGACGGTTCGGGTCCGAGCCTTCTTCGGTTCAGATGGGCATCGGTCCTGCGGTCGGACCCTGCTGCTACGAAGTAGACGAGCCGGTCCTGGCTCGGTTGAGAGCGGGCTTTCGCGGATGGCGCTCCGTGGTGCGCGAGCGCGGGAGCGGCAAAGCGATGCTGAACCTACGGGAGTTGGTGCGGCAACAGGCCCGATCGGTCGGCGTCGAAGAAAAAAGGATCCACAGCGTGAACGTCTGCACGGTCTGCCATCCCGACCTGTTCCACTCGTATCGTCGCGAGGGGACCGTGAACGGCACAATGGTCAGCGGCATCGTCCTCCTGCGCCGATGCGGTGGGTAGAACCGTGCGACGTGAAATCCTGACAAACACGCCGGGCTTCCGGTACAATGACAGCACATGCCAGCTTGTGCCGATGCAGGACCGGTCGGCGAACCGGCCGGTATCCCTGCGCGGCTGATGGTCGATTCCGTTGACGGATGCGCCTGAGTCCTATGCGATCGCCCGAAACATTCGGACCGTCCGCGAGAACATTCGCCGCGCCGCCGAGCGCGTCCGGCGTCAACCCGACGGCATCCGGCTGATCGGCGCGACCAAAACGGTCCCCGCGCCTCGTCTATGCGAAGCGATGGCCGCAGGTCTGACCGAGTTCGGCGAGAATCGATTGCAGGAGGCGCTGGAGAAAATCGAGCAGATCGGCCACGGGCGGGCGCACTGGCACTTCATCGGCCGGTTGCAGCGGCGGAAGGCCAAGGCGGTCGTCGGGGTGTTCGAGCTCATTCATTCGCTGGACAGCGTCGAACTGGCGGCGGAGATCAACCGCCGGGCGGAACAGGCCGGGATCAGCCAGCCGGTCTTGCTGGAGATCAACATCGGCGGAGAGGCCAGCAAAGGAGGGTTCGCCCCGGGCGCCGTGGCGGAAGTCCTCCCGGAGCTGAATGCCATGCCGCACCTGCTCATCCGGGGGCTGATGACGATTCCACCGCCGTCGGCCGATCCGGAAGACACGCGCCCGTATTTCCGGAGGCTCCGGGAGCTGGCTCAGTCGCTGGCGCGCCCTGGTCTGGAGCGGATCAGCATGGACGAGCTCTCGATGGGGATGTCGCACGATTACGAGGTCGCGGTCGAAGAAGGCGCGACGATGGTGCGGATCGGCACGGCGATTTTCGGAGCGCGTCATGCCTGATGGCGTGGACAGGAAGCACCTCGCGTTCATCGGCGCTGGCCAGATGGCCGAGGCTCTGGTCGGAGGGTTGCTCGCTTCGCGGGCCTGCGAGCCGAACCATGTGTGGGCGACCGACCCGGACGCTGCGCGCCTGGACGTCATGAAGCGGCGGTTCGGCGTGCGGGTCGGCTCGAGCAATCTGGCGGCGGCGCGATGGGGCGATGTGGTCGTCCTGGCCGTGAAGCCCCACGTTCTGGCCGACGTGCTCAACGAGCTCGCTCCTGCGTTGCCGGGCCGTCTGGTCATCTCGATTGCGGCCGGCATCTCACTCCGATGGATCGCCGGCCGGGTGCCCCGGCAGGCGAGAATCATCCGCGCGATGCCGAATGCGCCGGCGCTGGTTCGGGAAGGCATGACGGCCTTGAGCGACGGTCCCGGAGTGGGCGAAGAAGACAGCCGGATTGCGCGAGCGCTGTTTGAATCCGTCGGTCGAGTCGTGACGGTGGAGGAGCGGTTGATGGATGCGGTGACGGGGCTGAGCGGCAGCGGACCGGCCTACGCGTTGGTCGCGATCGAAGCCCTGGCGGACGGCGGCGTAAAGATGGGGTTGCCGCGGGCCGTTGCGGAACTGCTGGCCGCCCAAACGCTGCTAGGCGCCGCTCGCATGCTGCTGGAGACGGGTGAACATCCGGGCGCGCTCAAGAACCGGGTGGCCTCTCCCGGAGGAACGACGATCGCCGGGCTCCATCGGTTGGAGAGCGGCGGCTTGCGGGCCTGTTTGATCGCTGCCGTGGAAGCGGCCACACGGCGGTCGGAGGAGCTGGGACGCTGATGTTCGTGGCGGCCAACGTGCTGGAAGGGATTGCCCGTGTGGCGGATTGGGTCCTCACACTCTATATGTACGTCATTATCGCGCGAGCGTTGATTTCCTGGGTGAATCCCGATCCCTGGAATCCGATCGTGCAATTTCTGGAACGGGCCACGGAGCCCGTGCTCGCTCCGATCCGCCGGTGGCTCGGGTGGAGGATGGGCATCGATCTCTCTCCGGTGGTGGCGATCCTGATCATTGTCTTCCTTCAGTATGCGCTCGTGCGGTCGTTGTTCGAGATGGCGACGCGTATGCACATCGAATAACTCTGCGGGGGAAATCTCATGAAAATCACACCGCTCGATATCCAGCAAATGGTCTTCCGGATCGTGTTCAGAGGCTATGACCGCCAGGAGGTCACTCGCTTTTTGGAGGACATCGCGCAGACCGTCGAAGCGCTCAATCGGGACAACGCCGTGCTGCGGGAGAAACTCGCCTTCGTCGAACAGCAACTGGCCGAGGTGAAAAAAACGGAAGCGACGCTGTCGCACGCGCTGGTGTCCGCGCAATCGCTGGCCGACGAGATGAAGCGGTCGGCGCAGCGGGACGCCGAGTTGGTGCTCAAAGAAGCCGAGGTGAAAGCCGCAGAGGTGCTTCGGCAGGCCCGGGCGGAACTGGCCGATACGCAACGTGACCTCACCGAACTGCGGAAGCAGCGGTTGTTGATGATCGAACGGCTGCGCGCCACGATCCGCACGTTCGAACGGATGCTGGAGATCGAGGAAGGGGAAGCGTACCATCCCGACCAGGCCGCTCCGGATGAAAAGCTCGCCGGTGATTCCAGCCGCTGAGGGACCGTCGCCCTCCGAACAGGTCATTGCACGGCCACCCTGCTTCGCGCCGCCGTGCGCGTCCTCCCGAGCCGGAACGGCGAGACAGTCTCGACCTCCGGGTCTTCCCGGCCATCGCGAAAGGGGCTCATGAGCGGAACCGATCCGGTGGGCCGCGCGCTCGAAACCGCCGTGGAGGAGGGTGTGTTTCCCGGCGCGGTGTTGGCGGTGCGCCTGCGGGGGCGGCCGGCCTATCACCGGGCCGTCGGTCGGGTTTCGTCGGAGCCGCCGGGCTCGCCGGCGCAGGTACAGACGATCTATGATCTCGCGTCCTTGACCAAACCGCTCGCCACGACCACTTCCGTTCTCTGGTTGGTTCAGCAAGGCCGGCTGGCGCTCGATCGCCGCCTCGATGATCTGCTTGCCGAACTCAAGGGCTACCCGATCGGCGGCGCGACGGTCTTTCATCTGCTCACCCACAGCGCCGGGTTGCCGGCGTGGAGACCCTATTACGAGCGGGTGGCGGAACAGGATCGCCTCACCCCGGGCTTTTTGGGCAGCGAGGCCGCCGGACGGGCGGTGTTGGGTTACATCCGCGACGAAGTTTTGCTGCATACCGTCGGAGAGCGGAGTCTTTACAGCGACCTGGGATTCATGTTGCTCGGCTTCATCGTGGAACGTCTGAGCGGGCAGTCGCTGGCGACGTTTTGCCAGGAATACCTGTTCAAACCGCTCGGAGCCGAGCCGTTGGGGTTTGCGACGCTCACGGACGGAGCAATAGCGGTGGGCGGCAGGGTGATGGCCGAGCAGGATGCGGTCGCCGCGACCGAGCGCGATGCATGGAGAGGCCGGGTTCTGCGCGGGGAAGTGCACGATGAGAACGCCTACGCGCTCGGCGGCGCGGCCGGCCATGCGGGACTGTTCGGGACGGCGGAGGCGGTGTTAGCGGTCTCCGGCGCGTGGCTCGATGCCTACCATGGGCGGCCGAGCCTGTTCGAGCCGAAGCTGGTGCGCCGATTCGTGACCCGGCAGGATCGCATCCCGCAATCGAGCTGGGCGCTGGGCTGGGATACACCTTCGGTGCCGTCGTCGTCGGGGAGCCGATTTTCCCCGTTGTCGTTCGGGCACCTGGGGTATACAGGCACCTCGCTCTGGATCGATCCGACCCGGGAGCTGGAAGTGGTGTTGCTGTCGAACCGCGTCCACCCGACCCGCCGGAACAATCACATTCAGCGCTTCCGTCCTTTCATTCACGACCTGATCTTTAATGAGCTCGTAGCGAGCAGCCAGTAGCTTACAACTATTCGCTGCTCGCTATTTAGGCTTCGTCCGGGTGGTCGGTCCACGTTTCCTTTTCGGCGAGGTAGCGGCGGCCTTTGAAGTTGGGCCTGGTCCTCATCCGCCGGAACCCCAGCGCCCTCAACTTGTCCACGACGTCTTTCACCGCCGCCGCGATGGAGGGGTGGGTCTGTCCCTCAACGGCGAGCGCTTCATACATGACTTTGGCGGAATAGCCGTTGGCGGTCCTATTGACCAGGATCGAGCGGCTAAAATACCGATCGCTCGGGTCGACCCCTTCGATCTGATGGCGTTCGACCAGGCCTTCTTTCTTGAACATCAGCGGCAGGGTGCTCATCGTGTTGACCTCCATGTGCGCGATCCGGCGCGCATCAACGGCAAATTATAGGTGCCTGTCCGGTCGACTGCAACCGCGTTGACAAGGTTCCGGCCCGCTCCCTAAGATGACCCCGCTTCTCGACGGATGACGAGCGCAACGCGCCGCCGGCGGCCTCAATCGACGCCATGAACATTCCCAACAGCCTGACGATCCTGCGCATTCTCCTGATCCCCGTGTACGTCGGGTTCCTGGTCTACGAACGATACGACCACGCCCTTATGGTCCTGCTGTTGGCCGGCGTGACGGACGGGCTCGACGGGACCATCGCCAGGGTCGCCAACCAACGCACCAGGTTGGGCGCGTTCCTGGATCCGCTGGCCGACAAGCTGCTGCTGACGTCGGGGTTCGTGACGCTGGCGGTGATGCATCTGATTCCCTCGTGGATCGCCATCGTGGTCGTCAGTCGGGATCTGATTCTGATGGCCGGCACCGTGTTGGCGCAACTCACCGATTCGCGGGTCGATATTTCCCCGACGATCCTGGGAAAAGGCACGACGCTCTTTCAACTCGCCTATATCATTCTCGCGGTCTTCCTGGCCTCCAGGCAGATGGATCTCGGGCTCCTCCAACCGCTGCTGTACTTGATGGTGGCGCTGACATTGACGTCGGGCTTCCACTATCTCTACCGCGGTTATGTTCATGTCAGCGCCAGCGGGGCGTGAGGGAAGCCGCTCCGGTCGTTCGGCGCGGCGCGTGCGTGCGATTCGGCATTTTTTTTGACAACCCCCAGGTCGTCCAGTAGACTTCGTTTCACATCCACGTGCTTCCGAAGAGCGGTTCTGATCCACCGAAGAGCCACCGGGTCGAGATCACCAGATGAGCACCTTCGCATACGTCGGCAGAACCAGAACGGGTACGGTCCGCAAAGGCGAATTGACGGCCAAAACCCGCGACGAAGCCGTCGAACAACTGCGCAAGCAGAACGTCATCGTCACCAGTCTGGAAGAAAAAGCGGGCAAGAAAGGCGGGCTGAATCTTTCGTTCGGGTCGGCGATCACCGACAAGGATCTGGTCGTGTTTACCCGCCAATTCGGCACCATGATCAACGCCGGCCTTCCGTTGATTCAATGTCTGGATATCCTTTCGACCCAGTCGGAAAACAAGGTGCTGGCCAAGACCATCGGGGAAGTCAAGGTCGACGTGGAGGGCGGATCGACCTTCTCCGACGCGTTAAGGAAACATCCCAAGGTCTTCGACGACTTGTACGTGAACATGATTCATGCGGGCGAAGTCGGCGGCCTGTTGGACACCATCTTGACCCGTTTGGCCAAACACATCGAAAAGGCCATGAAGCTGAAGGGACAGATCAAGTCGGCCATGGTCTACCCCGCCGCCATCCTGGGCGTCGCCGGCATCGTCATCACCGTGCTGATGATCTGGGTGATTCCCATCTTCGCCAAGATGTTCGCGGAAATGTCCGGCGGGAAAATGGGTCTGCCGGGTCCAACGCAGCTCGTGATCGAGATGAGCAATTTCGTCCAGGCCTACATCATCTATATGGCGATCGGCATGGTCCTGGCGATTTACGGCATCAAGAAATACTACAGAACGCCGAAAGGCAAGCTGGTCATCGACCGTTTGCTGCTGAAGACGCCGGTATTCGGCGATTTGATCCGCAAAGCCTCGGTCGCCAAATTCACCAGGACGCTCGGGACGCTGATCACCAGCGGCGTGCCCCTGCTGGATGGGCTCACTATCTGCGCCAAAACCTCCGGGAACAAGGTCATCGAAGAGGCGATCATGGGAGCCCGGGTAAGCATCAGCGGCGGGAAAACCATCGCCGAGCCGCTCGCGAAAAGCGAGACGTTTCCCAAGATGGTGACTCACATGATCGCGGTGGGCGAATCGACCGGCGCGCTCGACGCCATGCTGGGCAAGATCGCCGACTTCTATGAGGATGAAGTCGATCAAGCCGTCGCGTCATTGACCGCGCTGCTCGAGCCGATGATGATGGTGTTTCTGGGGACGGTGATCGGCTTCATCGTGATCGCGATGTATCTGCCGATCTTCCAGATGGCGTCGGCGATCGGATAACCGTCCGTTGGCCTGGAACCGCGCGGTCGCGTGATGCCGGAGCAGAAGCCTTGTTCACCCTCCTCCGTGTCGATCGGATCGGCGGTCGCAGCCGGGTCTGACCGCAATGGCCTCCGAAGGGATCCTGCCTCAGTTCCACGAGCGAAGCAGTCTTCCGGTCCCCGGCTTCGGCCCGCGCGGAGCATCACGAGTTCGACGACCCGACACCGTGATGTCGCCGGCCGCCGTTTCCGGACAGGCAGCCCGCTGGATGCATGGACGATCTCAGGACAAGACTCCATTGGTTGATGGCCCTGCGGGTCGTGGTGGTCACGCTCCTGCTGGGCCTTTCACTGACGTTCCAGGTCGCCAGAGGCGAGCGCGTTCCCACCTTTTACGCCCTGATCGCGTTCACGTATGCGATCACGATTCCGTATGTGATCATCCTCCGGCAGCTGTCCACTCCCAGGTCGTTGACGTTCTTCGCTTGGTTGCAGATCGGCGTCGATTTCGTTCTGGAGACCGTGCTGGTCGCCAGGACCGGCGGGGTCGAAAGTCCCTTTGCCGTGCTCTACGTGATCACGGTGACGCTGGCCAGCCTCGTGCCGCGCCGGCGGGTCGGATTGGTGACGGCGGGACTCTGCGTCATCCTGTTCGGCGTCATGGCCAATCTGCAGTTGTACGGCGTGCTGGAGCCGCTCGGCTGGTTACATCCGTCGCGTCTGTCCGTGGCGGAGACGCTCCAGAACTTCGGAGTCTATGCGCTGGCGTTCCTGGTGGTCGGGTTCCTCAGCGGCGCGCTTGTCGATCAGCTCAATCGGGCGGACTTGCGACTGAGGGAAAAGGAGCAGGGGCTGACCAGGCTCCAGGCGTTCCACGAGAACATCGTCCAGAGCATCAGCAGCGGCGTCTTCACGACGGATGCGGCGGGATTGATCACGTCCTTTAACCGGGCGGCTCAGGAAGCGACCGGCTACGATCTCGAACAGGTCAAAGGCCGGCCCTGGCAGGAAGTCTTCAATTGGCGTCCGAATCATCGGTCGGAGGAACGAGCGGAGGACTTCTTTGGCTGCTCCCGGTTCGAAGTCGAGTGCAAACGCGCGGACGGCCGCCGCTTGATCCTCGGCATGACGCTGTCGCCGCTCCAGGAGCAGGGCGAACAAACCGGCTTGGTCGGCGTGTTCAAGGACTTGACCGAGATTCGAGACATGGAAGAGGAGATGCGTCGCCGGGAATGGCTTGCGACCTTGGGGGAGATGTCCGCCGGCATGGCCCACGAGATCAGGAACCCCCTGGGCGCGCTGGCCGGCGCGATGCAGATGCTGCGCAAAGACGTCGCGTCGGACGAGACCAGCCGGCGGCTCATGGATATCGCCGTCCGGGAAGCGACGAGACTGGACACGATCATCACCGAATTTCTGTTGTACGCGCGGCCGCCCGCCCTCAATCTGGCGGAGTGCGATGTGAACAAAGTCCTGACGGACACGCTCGACCTCATCGCGCACGAAGCGCGGACCAAGACCGACATCACGATGTCGACGTCCTTGGCCCAGGGCCCCTTAACGATCAAGGCCGATCAGGACCAACTGAAGCAGGTCTTCTGGAATCTGGCGACGAATGCGTTTGACGCGATGCCGTCAGGCGGAGAATTGACCATTTCCACCGGCTGTCGGCGCGTCGGGTCAGGGGGGCGCAACGGGGAAGTGATCGAGATCGCGTTCCAGGATACGGGAATGGGGATCCCGAAGGGCAACCTGGACAAGATCTTTCTGCCCTTCTTCACGACGAAAAAGGAAGGCTCCGGACTCGGCCTGGCCGCCGTGCATCGGATCGTGGACTTGCACGGCGGGTGGATCAAGGTTGACAGCCGGGAAGGCAAGGGCTCTCGGTTTACGGTGTGCCTGCCGAGGTCGGCTGAGGCCGGACCGCGGCTGTGGCACGAAGGTAGGGGACCGTGGAAAAGATCCTAGTCGTCGACGACGAACAGAGCATGCGCGACGTCTTGAGCATCATGCTCAAACGGGCCGGGTATGCGGTGACGACGGCCTCCGACGGCGACGAGGCGATGGCCCACCTCGGGAAGGAAATCTTCGACCTCGTGATCACCGATCTCAAAATGCCCAAGGTAGGCGGGCTCGACGTGCTCAAGGCGGTCAAGGCCTCCTCGCCGGACACGGTGGTGCTGGTGATCACCGCGTTTGCGTCGGCGGAGTCGGCCGTCGAGGCCATGAAGCACGGCGCCTACGACTATCTGACCAAACCGTTCCAGGTAGACGAAGTCCAGCTCATCATCCGCAACGCGCTGGAGCGGCGTCGGCTGTCGACCGAGAACATGCTGCTCAAGCGCGAGATGGCCAGCCAGTCCTCCTTCGCGCAGATCATCGGACAAAGCGAAGCCATGCAAAAGGTCTTCGATGTCGTGCGCAAGGTGGCCGATTCCAAGAGCAACGTGCTCATCTTCGGAGAAAGCGGAACCGGGAAAGAGTTGGTCGCACGAGCCATCCATTACAATAGCGCTCGCGCGCCGATGCCTTTCGTGACGGTCAATTGCAGCGCGGTGCCGGAGACCTTGCTGGAGAGCGAGCTGTTCGGTCATATGAAAGGCTCGTTCACCGGAGCGGTCTCGAATAAGGCCGGTCTGTTCGAGGTGGCGAACGGCGGCACGGTCTTCCTGGACGAAATCGGAGATACCTCGCCAGCCACCCAGGTGAAGCTCTTACGGGTCATTCAGGAGCGTGAATTTCGCCGGGTCGGCGGGACGCAGGATGTGAAGGTGGACGTGCGGATCATCGCCGCTACGAACAAGGATCTGGAGAAAGCGGTGGCCGAAGGCACGTTCCGCGAGGATTTGTATTATCGGTTGGACGTGATCCCCATCATCCTGCCGCCCCTGCGGCTCAGAACAGGGGATATTCCGCTCCTGGTCCAGCACTTTCTGGACAAGTTTGCCCGCGAAAGCGGAAAGCCCGTTCCCGCCATCACCGGCGAGGCCATGCGGGCGCTCCTGGCGCATGAATGGAGAGGCAACGTCCGCGAACTGGAAAATCTGATGGAGCGGGTGGTGGCTTTTTCATCCGGCCAGCCGGTGACCGATGAGGAGATCCGCGGCTGGTTGAACCGCCCAATGACGCAGCCGCAAACGTATCCGACCGATCTGCCGGAGGACGGGCTCGATTTGGAGGCGATGATTAATTCCATAGAGAAGGAATTACTGTTGAAAGCCCTGGAACGGGCCAACTGGGTGAAGAAAAAGGCCGCCCGCTTGCTGAAGCTGAACACGCGGTCCTTCCGCTATCGGTTGGAAAAGTACGCGATCAAGGGGGGAAAGGACTAGGACGTGATGCGTGAAGCGTGATGCGTGAAATGTGAAGTGCAAGAAGGATCAGAAATCCATGCTGACGAACGGTTCACGGTTCACGAGGGACGAGGGTGAATGAGGGCAACGGTGGAAGAAAAAGAGGCGCGGGTCGCCGCGCCGGCGAAGATCAACGTGATCTTGCGCGTGCTGGATCGACGGCCGGATGGTTATCACAATCTCTGGTCGGTGATGCAGACCGTCGCGCTTGAAGATGAGCTGCGGTTGCGGGTCAGGCACGACACAGCGGGGGTGGCGCTCCGATGCGACGACGCGACGCTGCCCACGGACCATCGGAATTTGGTCTATCGCACCGCGGCGCTGGCGCTGAAGCGGGCCGGCCTGAACGTCGGACTGGAGATCGAGCTCACGAAGCGGATTCCGCATGGCGCCGGGCTCGGCGGGGGGAGCAGCGACGCCGCCGCGACGATGCTGGGGGTGAATCGTCTTCTGGGTCTGGGGTGGACGGTCGCCCACATGGCGGAGTTGGGTCAACAGGTGGGGAGCGACGTGCCGTTTTTCTTCTTCGCCCCGAGCGCCCTGGTCACCGGCCGCGGGGAAGCCGTCAAACCGCTCCGGTTGGCGGGTGAACGGTGGGTTGTCTTGGTCACACCTGGATTTCAGATCGAGACGCGCTGGGCCTATCAACGGCTCTCGGCCACACGTTCCGGCGCGCCGTCGCTCTCCGGCGCCTTGCGGGCTATGGAAGCGCGTGAAGCCGTGACCTGGGAGGATTTGTTGCCGCTGGCCGAGAACGACTTCGAGGCGGCGGTGTTCTCCGAGTACGGCGTGCTCCGCGCGATCAAATCCGCCTTGCGCTCACAAGGTGCGGAGGCGGCGCTGCTGTCCGGCAGCGGCTCGACCGTATTCGGCATCTTTCGCGACGAAACGACGGCCCGGCAGGCGCAGGCGACGATGGGCCGGTTCGAACGGTGCCGGGCCTATGCCGTTCAGGCCTGCACCGAGGCCCTGTCTTGTCAGAGCGCGCCAACGACGGCGTCGCTTCGCGTTGGTTGACAACCGGCAGCGCTTTTCGTTAGAGTTCAATCCCCTAACCGGCTTCCTCGAGAACGCAACGAAGAGACAAGAGGGAGGCGGGGCGTTACGCCGAGACCCGCCGGGCCCGCCCAGCAGAAGAACATCTCGCGACTTCTGAACGATCCGACGGCTTCTCACAGCGTTCGAGGTACCACGATGAACAAGGCGCTCAAGCTGTTTACCGGCAATGCCAATCCTGCGCTCGCGCAAGAGATTTGCGCGTATCTGGGGATTCGGTTGGGTGAGGCGACGGTCTCCTCCTTCAGCGACGGGGAAGTGCGGGTGAAAATCGAGGAAAACGTCCGCGGAGCGGATGTCTTCGTCGTGCAATCCTGCTGCGCGCCGGTCAACGATTCGATCATGGAGTTGTTGATCATGATCGACGCCCTCAAACGCTCGTCGGCCAGTCGGATCACGGCCGTCATTCCATATTTCGGCTATGCGCGCCAGGACCGAAAAGATCAGCCGCGCGTGCCGATCTCGGCGAAGCTCGTCGCCGATCTCATCACCACCGCTGGGGCCGATCGCGTGCTGACGATGGATCTCCATGCGGGACAGATTCAGGGCTTCTTCAACATCCCGGTGGACCACCTCTATGCCACGCCGGTGCTGTTGGAATACATCAACAAGCGCGGTGTGGCGGACCTCGTGGTTGTGTCGCCCGACGCGGGCGGCGTGGAACGGGCGCGGGCCTTCGCCAAGCGGCTCCAAGCCAACCTCGCCATCATCGACAAGCGACGGGAAGGGCCGAACCAGACGCAGATCATGAACATCATCGGTGACGTCGAAGGTAAGAGCGCGCTGCTCCTCGACGACATGATCGACACGGCGGGCACCATCGTCCAGGGCGCGCAGGCCTGCGCTGAAAAGGGGGCGCGGGAGGTCTGGGCGGCCTGCACCCATCCGGTGCTCTCGGGGCCGGCCCTGGATCGGCTGCAACAGTCCTGTTTGCGGGAAATTGTGGTCACCAATACGATTCCGTTGAAAGAAAAAGAGCGGCTGTGCCCGAAGCTGCACTTGCTCTCCGTCGCGCCGCTGCTCGGCGAAGCCATCACGCGGATCCACGAAGAGGAGTCGGTCAGTTCGCTCTTTGCGTAATCGGACGCCAATAGCGAATAGCGAGTAGCGGGCAGCTCAGAGGAGCGCGCCATGAGCTGTTCGCTGCTTGCTATTCGCTAGCTTGTATGAGGGAACATTATGAAATTCGATCTGGCGGTTGAAGTACGAGAACGGGCGGGCAAGGGTGCGGCGCGGCAGCTCCGGCGCAGTGGGCGCGTGCCGGCGGTGCTGTACGGGCAAGGGGAGTGTCTCCTGCTCACGATGAAGCCGGACGATCTCAGGACCATTCTACGTTCCCATGCCGGCACGACCGCGCTCATCTCGCTCACCGTGAATGGCGCGAAGGCCAAAGCCAAACGGACGGCGCTGCTGAGGGACTTTCAAGTCGACCCCGTGACGGGCGAGGTGCTGCACGCGGATTTGTTCGAGGTGTCGATGGATAAGCCCATCCGGGTCAAAGTGCCGGTGCAGCTCATCGGCGGCGTGCCGGCCGGTGTGAAGGAAGGCGGCGTGCTCCACCACAATTTGCGTGAGCTGTACGTCGAGTGTCTACCCTCGGCCCTGCCCGACGCGATTCAGGTGGACGCCTCCCAGTTGGCGATCGGCCAGGGAATCCACGTCCGGGAGGTGCCCAAGGTCGAAGGCGTTAGGTTCCTGGATGATGCCGATCAGATGGTCGTGAGCGTTGCGGCGCCGATGTCCGAAGCCAAGCTTGAGGCGTTGCTCACCAGCGGCGCGGCGGAGCCGGCGAAGGAACCCGAGGTTATCGGGAAAGGGAAAGAAGAGGTGGCGGCCGAAGGGGCGGAGAAAGCGGCGGCTCCCGCGGCTGAAGCGAAACCCGGCGAGAAAAAAGAAGCCGCCAAAGAAGCGCCCAAAGCCGAAAAGAAAGAACCTGAAAAGAAGAAGTAGCGTTGCGCCTCATCGTCGGGCTCGGGAATCCCGGAGCAGCCTACGCTCATACGCGCCACAACATCGGCATCTGGGTCCTCGAACGGGCGGCGGCTCGGTGGTCCATTCGACTTCGGCCCCACGGAGTCGCCGTGCGGGGGGCGGGAACGGTCGGTTCGGAATCCGTCGAGCTTGCGGGGCGTCTCGACTGGATGAACGTCACGGGCCCTCCGCTCAAGGCCCTGCTTCACGAATTAGGTCTCTCCCCCGATCGGCTCATCGTCATCCACGACGACTTGGATCTGGACCTCGGCCGGCTGCGGATCAAACAAGCCGGAGGCCACGGCGGCCACAACGGCATTCGCTCGATTCTGACCGCGCTGGACACGCCGAACTTCACTCGCCTCAAGATCGGCATCGGGCGCCCGGCTCCCGGCCAGGACTCGGCCGACTATGTGTTGGAACCCTTCTCGCGCGACGAGCGGGCCCGGATCGAGCCGGTCCTGGACCGCGCCGTGCAGGCGCTGGAATGCATCGTAGTCAAAGGAGTCGCCGCGGCGATGAACGAATTCAACGTGCGAGAGCGCGAGGACGCGAATGAGGAACGAGGAACGAGGAATGAGGAATGAGGAATGAGGAATGAAGAATGTAAAACTGTCCGGGCCGTCGATCAATGGAATTGGTGGATGTTTCATGGCCATGCCTCATTTTTAATTTCTCATTCCTCATTGGGTTAAGAGCATGGGTGTGTGTTGCGGCATGATCGGCTTACCGAACGTGGGCAAGTCGACCGTCTTCAATGCGCTGGTCGGCGCGGGGGCGGTCGTGGCCAACTATCCCTTCTCGACCGTGGAGACCAACGTCGGCATCGCCCCGGTGCCGGACCCGCGCCTGGACAAGCTGGTCGAGATTTTTCAATCCAGGAAGAAGACGCCGAGCACGCTGGAGGTGCGGGACATCGCCGGGCTGGTCCAGGGGGCGAGCGAGGGTCAAGGGTTGGGCAATCAGTTTCTCGCGCAGATCCGGGAAGTGGACGCGCTCATGCATGTCGTGCGCTGCTTCGAGGACCCGGACGTCGTCCACGTCGGCGGCGAGGTCAATCCGCAACGCGATGTCGAGACGATCGAGACCGAGCTGATCTTGGCCGATCTGGAGACATTGGACCGTCGCCGGCAACGGGTGGAGAAGCGCGCCAAATCGGGCGAGGGGCAAGCCGGCAAGGAACTGGCCGTCGTGCAGAAGCTCACCGATCTGCTCAACAAAGGCGAATGGCTGGGGAATCATGCCTTTTCGCCGGACGAGCGGGCGATGCTGAACGAGCTACAGCTCCTGAGCGCCAAGCCCGTGCTCTTCGTCGCCAACGTGAAGGAGGGTGCGACGGCGGAGCATCCGCATGTGCGGGCGGTGCAGGAGCTGGCCGACAAGCGCGACGCCAAGGTGGTGCTGATCTGCGGCCAGATCGAAGCGGAGATCTCCACCCTGCCCGAGCCGGATCGCGCCGCCTTCTTGAAAGACCTGGGTCTGGCCCAGTCCGGCCTCGTGCGGCTCACCGCCGTCGCCTACGAGTTGTTGAACCTCATCACCTTCTTTACGGCCGGAGAGGTGGAAGCGCGCGCCTGGCCGATCCGCAAGGGGACGAAGGCGCCGGAGGCGGCCGGGAAGATTCACTCCGACATGGAGCGCGGCTTCATCCGGGCGGAGGTCTATCACTACGACGATTTGATCGCCTGCGGCTCGGAGGCGAAGGTGCGGGAGAAGGGGTTGTTTCGGCTGGAGGGGCGGGACTATGTGATCAAGGAAGGGGATGTGGTCTATTTTCGGTTCAATGTGTGAAGTTTTAGTGTCCGAAATCCGGAGGCGGATCCTGCCGCCGACCAGCCGGGCACCCGTCGCTCTTCTGCGGTTGCAACGGGTGAAACCTCGCACCCCGCCCACACCCGCCAGGCGGCTACCCCAGGGACCCCGCTGCGGGCGAGCAGGCTCCCAGGTCGGCGCCACCCGCTTTCTTAATCCCTCCAATATCTCTAGAACCTATCTCAAAATTAGATTTTTATTGAATCGGGTAGTTACTATGAGTATAATTCCTCAGGGCGCATCACCCTGACAGATGCGCAGTGGGAACGGAGTCGCCAACATTTTCCGGAGGAGCATATTCCCGATGGGCGGCCGGGACGCAAGCCGGTT
>FWPU01002478.1_pt1 | contig 50890 bp, 48 predicted proteins | sample 2228361 | NCBI WGS metagenome assembly FWPU01 (sample SAMEA103939777, study PRJEB20133) | metagenome | reverse complement strand
TACCAGCGGGGAAATTTAAAAGCGGTTTTGGTTTTCAGCATATCAGTAGGCATCCTAGAAAGGCCTCTTTCTCCAAGGGGCAAAAGGCGTTATTTTAGATGATGAACAGTCTCCCTTTAAGTTCTTATCCGCTAAGATTCTTTCTGCCCTACCCCGGTGGTGTTGGTTGCGCCCGGATTATACCCATAAAATTGATCAACGGAGAAAAGGCAGGATATCCAAAAAATAAGACGGGAGGAGTGATTTTCAGTTTAGACCTTCCCCGTCAGGAAGGGTCTGGTTAAATTTAGAAGCTCAACTTTTAGGGGGTGATACGTATTCTTTAAGTCTAAATTATAGCTTTTACTGTCCATCAATCAGAGCGAATTTATAATCTTATAAGCGTACCTTAAGTCGTTGGTCTTTACTGTGGTTAGATTGCGAAAAGCAAATAAGCAAGGGTAATCCAAACAACCTTTAAAGCTTGACACCCTAAAAAAGGATGATAAACTAAAGCTATGCGTAAACAGGATATTATTTTGCGTATCAGCGCAGAAACCGGAATTAGACAGGTAGTGGTAAAAAGGATAGTACAGAAGATGTTGGATATTATTATAGATACCCTTAAAAAGGGCGGACGTATAGAATTAAGGAATTTTGGAGTTTTTAAGATAAAGAAGTATAAAAGACGTATTGGCAGAAATCCTAAAACAGGTCAAGTAGTTCCTATCCCGGAAAGACTGGGTGTAGTTTTTAAGTCCGGATTGGAGTTAAAGAAGACCTTTAAAACTTAAGATTTAGCAATTTTAGTTGAGAGGAATTGACCGGTTTTTTAATGGAAAAGACCTATACCAGTGTGCGAGGAACGCAGGACCTCTCACCCCCAGAGACCCATCTTTTTAATCTCTTAGCAAGTAAAGCCAGAAGGGTTTTTAGACTTTATGGTTATGAAGAGGTTTTACTGCCTCTTTTAGAGGAGGAGGCAATTTTTGTAAGGGCTGTAGGAGAGACTACAGATATTGTGGAGAAACAGATGTTGAGGGTAGTACGTAACCTGGAGAATGCTAAAGAGGACATAGTTTTAAGACCGGAAGGAACCGCCCAGGTAGCGCGTTATTTTATAGAGAATTCTCTTTACAAAAAGGGTGATTTTTATAAGTTCTGTTATTTTGGACCGATGTTTAGGGGTGAAAGGCCGCAGAGGGGGCGGTTGCGCCAGTTTCACCATCTCGGCGCCGAGGCTATAGGTTCTTTTAATGTTTTTTTGGATGCGGAGATTATGGAATTAGCCTTAAAGATACTGGATGTTCTGGGGATAAAAGAGAAAAAGTTAGAGTTAAATTTTTTAGGTTGTTCAAAGGATAAAGAGAGATTTAAGGAGTTTTTAAAGGAAGAGCTTTGCGGCTTTAGAGAGAGGTTCTGTAAGGATTGTCAGAGGAGATTAGAGAAAAATCCTTTAAGGGTTTTTGATTGTAAAGAAGAAATTTGTAGAGATATCACTCAAAGAATTTCTTCTTTAGAAAAGAGAAGTTATCTCTGTTCTGATTGCAGGGATTACTTCAAGGAGCTCCGTAAGATTTTAGATGAACTTAAGATTATGGCAGAGGTTAATTTTCGTCTGGTGCGGGGTTTGGATTATTATACCCATACGGTTTTTGAGATTACCTCTTCTAGGTTAGGAGCGCAGAATGCTTTAGGCGCAGGTGGTCGTTATAATCATTTGATTAAAGATTTAGGAGGCCCGCAGACCCCGGCGGTAGGCTTTGCTCTAGGCCTGGAAAGGATAATGTTGGCATTAGAGGAGAAAGTTGTTCCAGAGCCTTTAGGGGTTTTTGTGGCAGTGGTGGGCAGTTCTTTTTATAAGGAGGGAATAAAGATTTTAGAGACGTTAAGGCGGAATCAGTTTTCTTCAGATATAGATTACTGCGTTAAATCGTTAAAGGGACAATTGCGCTATGCGGAGAAGAAAGGCTTTAGGTTTGTAGTGATTTTAGGCGAAGAGGAATTTAAACAAGGGGTACTGGTATTAAGGGATATGCAGGGTTCTTTCCAGGAGAGAATAAAAAAAGACCAGCTTATAGATATTTTAAGTTTGCGTTTAGCTAGAGATGCAAAATAGATAAGACATTTTCACAGAGGACCGCCTTTTGAGATTTTTGATTTGAAAGGGATTATAAAAATTTTATTTTAAGTGGTGCAATGTATATCTAATCGTTGTAATCATCTTAATAAAAAATGTTACGCACACATACCTGTGGACAGTTAACCATTGAGGATATTGGTAAAGATGCGGTTCTTTGTGGGTGGGTAGCCAGTCGGCGCGACCACGGAAAAATTATCTTTATAGATTTACGTGACCGTTACGGGTATACCCAAGTTGTATTTTTACCCAAGCCCAAGTTAGAGATTTATGAACAGGCCAAGAGCTTAAGGACTGAAACGGTCATCCGCGTTAAAGGGAAGGTAAGCCCCAGACCTCAAGGGACAGAGAATTTAAAAATTTCCACTGGTCTGGTAGAGCTTCTGGTAGAAGATTTAGAGATCTTTAGTTACGCGGAGGAACTGCCTTTTGGTCTTGAAGAAAACACTGAAGTGGCTGAGGAGATCCGCCTGACTTATCGCTATTTAGATTTGCGTCGAAAAAAGATGTTAAAAAATTTAATCTTACGCCATAGGTTTAACAGTACCTTAAGGCGCTTTTTAGAGACAGAAGGTTTTTTAGAGGTAGAAACCCCCTTTTTAACCAAGTCTACCCCTGAAGGTGCACGGGACTTTTTGGTTCCTTCCCGACTTAACCCCTCTAAGTTCTATGCCCTTCCGCAATCGCCGCAGTTATTTAAACAGATTTTGATGGTAGCGGGTATAGATAGGTACTATCAGATTGTGCGTTGTTTTCGTGACGAGGATTTACGTAAAGACCGTCAACCCGAGTTTACCCAGTTGGATATAGAGATGTCTTTTGTGGAGGAAGAGGATATCATTTCTTTAAGTGAGAGATTGCTTTCTTTTGCCTTTAAAGAGGTTTTAGGTGTGGAGTTGAAATTACCATTTTTAAGGATCCCTTACGCCGAGGCAATTGCGCGTTATGGTTCAGACAAACCCGATATCGGAGCGGGTGATTGGCGTTTTCTGTGGGTGGTAGATTTTCCTCTTTTTGAATACAATGAAGAAGAGAAGCGCTGGCAGGCTTGCCATCACCCTTTTACCTCTCCGAAGTTAGAGGATATTCCGCTTTTAGATAAGGATGTCTCTAAAGTAAAGGCGCGTGCCTATGACCTGATTTTAAACGGAGAGGAAGTGGCTGGAGGTTCTATCCGGATACATTCATCTTCTTTACAGGAGAAGATTTTTAATCTCCTCAATATCAGCGGAGAAGAGGCAGAGAATAAATTTGGTTTTCTCCTGCGTGCTTTTAAATATGGTGCTCCTGCGCACGGCGGTATTGCCTTTGGATTGGATAGGCTTTACGCAATAATTACTGGCGCAGAAAGCATCCGGGAGGTTATCGCTTTTCCTAAAACGCAGAAGGGTTTCTGTCTACTTACTCAGGCTCCCAGTGAGGTAGAACCTAAACAACTGGAAGAGCTTTCTCTAAGATTATGGGAGGAGATTTAAAGGAAGGAGGCAAGATGTGGTTAGGGTTAAGATTGGTTTTATTGGTAGGGTTATTTTTTCTTAATGGTTGTTTGGTAAGGACCTATACCATTCAGAAGCCACGCCAGGATTTAGAGATCGAAGGAAATCAGGGCTATTTGGTAGGTACTCCTCCGGCTCCTGGGGAAGGCAGGTTGGGCAAAGAGCGCACCGTCAGCGTAGTAGAGGTAGAGCTGGGACCACATCGGCCTGAACACATACAGCCCTCTTTAGAGACCGAGGGATTGAGAGAAGGCAAGGAGCTAACTGAGGAGGGAGGGGTGGAGGAGTCAGAGGAGGTTAAAGGGGAGCTTGCCGGGGAAGAAAAGACCCCCGTAAAGACTTATAAATACTATACTGTGCAAAAGAACGACACCTTGCAGAAGATTTCCCAAAAATTTTACGGCACTACCAAGAAATGGAAATTGCTATATGAAGAAAATAAGGATATTTTAAAGAGCCCGGATGAGCTCTATCCGGAGATGAAATTGAAAATTCCCTCCGAATAGATGGAAAGGTTTATCCCGGTAAAAGAAAGATCTTTACTGCAGGCTATCTGTGGCATAGAGGACCGGAATTTAAAATCTTTAGAAAAAAGGTTTCGGGTAAAGGTTTTTTTGCTTCCTGAGGGCATTCGAATCAAAGGCAATCCCGAAAGGGTTAACTTGAGCGTAAGGTTTATTGAAAAGATGTTAAGGCTAAAACAGGCGGGAGTAGATTTTAGCGATAAAGATTTAGAGGATTCCTTAAAGAGTGGGCACGACTTAAAAGAAATAGAGCCGGAGGCAATAAAGTTACCTTCGCTGAAGAAAAAATTTGTCCTTCCTAAGACTAGCGGTCAAGAGGAGTATATTAACTCTATAAAAGACTATGATATTGTTATTGCTGTTGGACCGGCAGGAACAGGGAAGACCTACTTAGCTATTGCTATGGCGGTTAATTATCTTTTAGAGAAAAAGGTACGCAGGATTATTCTTACCCGTCCCGCACGGGAAGCGGGAGAAACTTTAGGTTTTTTACCCGGGGGGATGCAGGAAAAGCTTGCCCCTTATTTACGGCCTATGTATGATGCCCTTTACGATATGCTCGATGCGGAGCTTATCGAGGAGTATCTAGAGACAGGAATTATTGAGGTTGCCCCCCTTGCCTATATGCGGGGTAGAACCCTCAATAACGCCTTTGTTATTTTAGATGAGGCACAGAATTGTACTGCTGAACAGCTGAAGATGTTTCTAACCCGTTTAGGTTTCGATTCGAAAGCAGTAATTACCGGGGATATTACTCAGAGCGACTTGCCTGGCGGAAAGCCTATCGGTTTAATTGAGGCCATAAAGATTCTTAAACTCATCAATGGCATAAAGTTTATCTCGCTTACCAAAAAGGATGTGGTGCGTCATCATTTGATTCAGCAGATTATTCAGGCCTATGAAGATTTCTATGCGGAGAAGGGGATTTGAAAATTAGCCCCTGGCTTTAAAAATTTATTTTGCAGAGAACGGAGGGTAAGAAGTTTTAATACTTAAAAGATGAAGATAACGAAATCCTTTTTCCTGAAAAAAGAATTCCCTCCTTTTGATTTTTGGTTAGGATTTGTCTTTTTTTTGCTTTTTGGCTATATCCTCTATCTTTATCGTTTAGATTATCTCCCCCTGGCGGTGAGCCTTCTTTTAATATTATATCCCACCTTCATTAAAAAGATAGAGGATGCGCCTGCCTTTTTAGATTTATGTTTTTTAGCGGCGTTGGCAATTTCTCTTTCTTTTTTTCTGGTTTATTTTTTGGGGTTATCCGTTTACACCATTCCGGCGATTGGTTTTGCTATGTTGATTACCCTTCTTTTTGACCAGATAAATATATCTTTACTTTTTTCTTTTTTTGTAGCCTCTTTAGGCTTAACCCTGGCCAAAGGCGATTTAGCGGTAGGGGTAAGTTTATTCGCCGGTGCATTATTGGTGAGTAGACTTTCCTGGCGCCTACGGCATCGTTTTGATTTAATTAAAGCAGGATTTTTAGCTGGCTTATTTCAGTTTCTAATAGCCTTAATGATAAATAAAGGCAAGGGCTTTTTCTTTTCTTTTTTTGACCTCCACCTTTTATATATCTGCGTAATAACCGGGACGGTTTCGGCAGTATTAGTAATTGGGCTTTTACCTATTTTTGAATTTCTTTTTAAGGTAATTACCAATCTTTCCCTCCTGGAGCTTTCTGATTTTAATCGTCCGTTGTTAAGGCGCCTGATTTTAGAAGCACCGGGGACCTACCAGCATTCTTTATTGGTGGCTAATTTAAGCGAAAGCGCTGCTGAGGCTATTGGAGCAAATTCATTGTTGGTGAGGGTGGGGGCTTATTACCACGATATCGGTAAGGTCTTTAAACCCAATTATTTTGTGGAGAATTTTGTCGGACACAGGGATGCGCATAGAGGTTTAAAGCCATCCTTAAGTAAGCTTATTATCCTTAATCACGTCAGAGAGGGTGTAGAGTTAGCCAAGCAGCACGCTCTTAACCCAAAGATAATTGATTTTATCAGGGAGCATCATGGCCGCACGTTGGTTTACTTTTTTTATCATAAGGCAAAGGCCTTAGAACCCAACGAAGAACATGAGGAGGAGTATCGTTATCCCGGTCCTAAACCTCAAAGCAAAGAAAATGCTATTGTTTTCTTGGCTGATACCATTGAGGCCCTTTCGCGCACCTTAGAGGAACCTACACCTGCTCGGATTGGAGAGATGGTAAGGGAGGTGGTGAAGAAAAGATTTTTAGAGGGTGAGCTTGATGAATGTAACCTTACCTTTAAGGAGTTGGAAAAGATTACCCAAAGTTTTATCCGCATGCTTAACGCCATTTTTCATACCCGCATAAATTACCCCAGGGATGAAGATAGAAATAAGTAACCGCCAAAGGGTAAAGAGGATAAATCTTAAAAGGATACGCCGGTATTTACAAAAGGCCTCTAAATTGCTTGGGCTTTCTGGTAAAAAGATCTCTTTTCTTCTCTGCGACAACAAACTTATCCAAAAGATAAATAGGCGTTTTTTTTTCAAAAATAGCCCTACGGATGTAATTTCCTTTCCCTTAAGAGACCTCTTTGAGCCGGATTATTTAGGAGAGGTAGTGGTTTCGGTGGAGGAGGCGATAGCTAGAGCTAAAGAGTATGGTGTTAGCTGGGAGGAGGAGTTTATTCTTTATTTAGTACATGGGGTTTTGCATCTTTTAGGCTATCGGGATACTTCCTTAGTCTCTAGAAAGAGAATGCAGAACAAACAAAAGATAATCATGCAAGCTTTAGGCTTGCGCTATAAATAAATTATGGTAGAAAAGGATTTAGGATTTGTCTTAAGAAGGTATAACTTTAGAGAAACCAGTTTAATTGCCAGCCTTTTTACCTTAAACTTCGGAAAGATTGTGGGGATCTTTAAAGGTTTTTATACCCAGAAAAAGGAGTTTTCTTCCCCCCTGGATATCTGTACCCTTAATGAGTTTGTTTTTTATCCTAAGCGAAGAGAGATCTGGTTGGTCTCCTCTGCTGACCTCTTGGAGGATTACCCCTTTATGCGTCGGGATTTTTCTAAAAGTAAATTAGCTGTAGGGTTAGCCTCATTGATAGAGCATGCCCTCCCTCTGTGGGAGAGGAGTAGGGAGGTCTTTTTTCTTTTTAAAGAGACGTTGAATCAATTACCCCAGAGAGATGAAAAAAAAGTCCTCTATGTTTTTTTAATAAAATTTTTAGGTCTGAGCGGTTTTAAGCCCTATCTAGAGCATTGCCTTTTTTGTCATCAAACCTTAGATCTAAAGGAGGATATTTTTTTTAGCATAAGCAGGGGAGGGTTAATCTGTAAAAACTGTAGCGGAAGAACTACCGCAAGACACCGAATAAGCGGGGAGACAAACTCCCTTCTGGCTTATATTCAGAAAAACGGCTTTTCTTTAGGTTTACGTCTCTACTTTAGTAAAGACGCTGAGAGGGAGATAGATTTTCTTTTAAATGGTTTTTTAGAGTATCATCTGGAATTTCGTTTAGCTAAACTTCTTTAAGAATTTATGGTATAATAAATAATATGATTTATGAAGAGAGGGTCCCTTCGCCTTTAGAGAAAAAGGCAAAAAAAACTCTCGGGGAAACCTTTTCGGCTCAGGATATCGATCCCTCTATTTTACAGACCATTCCTTATAACTATCCTTACCGCCAGATTACAGTGGAGTTGACCTCCGAGGAGTTTACCTGTTTATGCCCTTTTTCAGGGCTTCCCGATTTTGCTAAGCTTAGTATTCAGTATATTCCCAGAAAAAAACTTTTAGAGTTAAAATCCTTTAAGTACTACCTCTATTCCTATCGCAATGTAAAGATTTATAACGAACACGCGGTAAATAAGATCTTGGAGGATTTGGTAAAGGTTTTAGGTCCCAGGGAGTTGACGGTTGTGGGCGAGTTTAGCGTCAGGGGTGGAATAAAGAATAAGGTTGTGGCCGCCTATAAAAGTAAAAAGATATAATGTCCGGGGTATTTCTTAAAAGGGATTTAAGAGCTTTATGGTTTTTTATCTTTCTTTTAGGTTTCCTTCCCCTTTGCTTTTGTGAAACCCTTACTCTAAAAAATGGAAGAACCATTGAAGGAAGGATCAGGGAAAGAACCGACCGCTATATAAAAATAGAGGTCTCCGGGGTTAGCCTTACTTATCATTTAGAGGACATTGCTTCTCTCGATGGAGAACCACTTAGCTTAGAACCCACCACCAAACAACAGACCGGCCTCGCCGTTAAGAGTTCGGAAACACTCCACAGTAAAACCAGCCCGGCGGTAGTGGCCATAATGGATAAAAGAAAGGATCGGGAAATTACCTTAGGCGCTGGCTTTATTGTGAACGGGAAGGGGATTATCATTAGCAGCTACCATACCTTATTAGATACCCATAATCCCTTTGTCAGATTAAAAGATTCCCAGAGCTATCCCGTAGAGAAGGTCCTCTATAAAGATGCCTTAAGGGATTTAATTATCCTAAAGATTGAACCCCAGAAAGACCTGGCCTCTCTTACCCTGGGAAACAGTGATTATATTACTATTGGGCGGGTCTACTCTTTCGCTCCTCCCTTAGACGGAGGGTTCTCTTTAACTAAAGGCTTCTTAAGCGATATCCGCACCCACCAGAACCTTAAGTACCTGCAGTTTAGTCCTGTATTGCCTGCGGCTAGCGGCTCCCCTTTACTTAATTACCTTGGAGAGGTAATCGGTTTAGTAGTAAAGGCGCCCTTTCCCTCTGAGAAAGATTCCTTCTTTGCCTTAGCTATTAACGAAATTAAGCCCTATCTCGGTTCTTTTTCTCCTACATTGAAGGATATCTTAAGAAGACCTATAATTTTAAAGGAGAAAGATGTAATAGACCAACAGGATTTTATCCAAGTGCCCGATAAGGTAATTGATTATTATCAAAAGCTTTTAAAATACGATTCCTCTGATGCATACGCTTACTATAATTTGGGTTTAGCCTATTATTACAAGAATAATTTTGTTCAGGCTATTTTTAATTATAATCGCGCCCTGCAAATAAACCCTAATTATGCGGAGGCTTATTTTGGCCGGGCCATGGTGCATTTTAGAAAAGATAGCCTTCAAGAAGCCCTTTCTGATATAGATAGAGCTCTTAAGCTTAATCCTAACTTGGGGCAAGCCTATAGCCTGCGTAGCCTTATCTCTCAAAGGGAGAAAAAGTTACAAGAAGCCCTTACCGATATAAGTAAGGCTATTCAGTTGGATTCTAAAAATTCTGCTTATTACACTCAGCGGGCAAATATCTATTACGAGAAGGATGATTTTGCTCAAGCCCTTTTAGACTACAGTAAAGCTATTGAGCTTGAACCTTACAATACAGAGGCCCTCTTTAATCGCGGCCTTATTTATTTTAAAAAAGATCAGCTGGATTTAGCCTGGTCAGATTTTAATAAGGTTATTCAGCTTGACCCCGATAATATCGAGGCTTATCTTCAGCGCGGGATTATTCAACATAAGAGGGGTGATTTCGATCAAGCCCTGCTTGATTATAATAGGTTTTTAGAGGCGAAACCAGACCTTGCGGTGGTTTATTATTATCGGGGAAATATTTACTATCAGCAAGGTTATTTAGAGAAAGCCCTTGGGGATTATAATAAAGCCCTTGAGCTTGACCCTCATCTTTCCGAGGTTTATTTTAATCGGGCGGTGATTTATTTTTTAGAGAACAAATACCAGCAAGCCTACCGGGATATAGAAGAAGCCCGGAGGTTAGGTTATGTAGTTCCGCAGGGGTTTATTTTAGAATTAGAAAAGGCTTTAGGGAAAAAGAAGGATTAGTTATGCTGAATCAGGAGATTGGTCGGATCTTTAGAGGGATTGCTAAGATTTTAGAATTAAAGGCAGAGAATCCCTTTCGCATTCGTGCTTACGAACGCGCTGCTCAGAATATCGAAGGGTTAACCCAGAATATTTCCCTTTTGGCCGAGGAGGATAAACTTACTACCCTGGCGGGTATTGGTAAAGATTTAGCGGAGAAGATAAAAGAGATTGTCCAGACGGGCAAGTTAAAGTATTATGAGGAATTAAAAAGAGAAGTTCCCGCAGGGCTTCTGGAGATGCTGGAGATCCCTGGCTTAGGACCAAAAACTGTAAAAAGGATTTATGCGCAGTTAAAGATAAAAAATATAAAAGAACTGGAAGAGGCAGCTAAAGAGGGAAGGCTACGTCAGCTCAACGGGATAAGGGAAAGAACCGAAGAAAATATCTTAAGGGGGATAAAACTGCTTAAGAGAGGAGCAGAAAGGGTCCCGCTAGGTTTTGCTTTAAATTTAGCCAGGGGTTTCTTGGAGGGTTTAAGCAAATTAGAAGAGATTGGAAGGTTAGCGGGTTCTTTACGCAGAAGAAAGGAGACCATCCGAGATATTGATATCCTGGTGGTTTCCCGAAAATCGCAGGTAGTAATGGAAGGTTTTGTAAATCTTTCTTTAGTAAAGGAGGTTTTAGCTAAAGGCGAAACCAAATCCTCAGTGATTGCCAAAGAGAATGATATGCAGGTAGATTTAAGGGTGGTTGAGGAAAAAAGTTTTGGTTCTGCGTTGATGTATTTTACCGGCTCTAAAGATTTTAATATAAAATTAAGACAGCTCGCCCTTAGGCATAACTTAAAGATCAGTGAGTACGGGGTATTCTCTTTAAAGGGCGATAAAGAAAAATACCTCGCCGGTAAAAGCGAAGAGGAGGTCTTTTCTTTACTTAAGTTGGCCTACATTCCTCCGGAATTGCGCGAGGACCGCGGAGAAATTGAGGCGGCCCAGAAAAATAACCTACCGGTTTTAGTAGAGAGAAAGGATATCCTGGGAGATTTGCATGTGCATTCTAACTATAGCGATGGCTTTGCTTCTTTAGAAGAGATTGCCCAGGAAGCCCAGAATTTTAATTATAAATATGTGGGGGTTTGTGATCATTCTCAGGGCTTAAAGATTGCAGGCGGTCTTTCTTCTAAGGAGGTTTATAGAAAGATAGAAAGCATAAGAAAGATAAACCTTAAGAGTAAGGTGAGGCTTCTCTGTGGGGTTGAGGTGGATATAGATAGCCAAGGTAGATTAGACTATCCCGATAGCCTTTTAAAAGGGTTTGATATAGTAATCGCCGCTATTCATACTGGCTTTAAACAGTCAAGTAGCCAGCTTACTAAAAGAATCATCTCTGCCTGCAAAAATAAATACGTCCATATTATTGCCCATCCCACCGGTAGGCTGTGGGGGGTAAGAGAGCCTTATGCAGTAGAAGAGATCTTAAAGGTAGCCAAGGATTACAAGGTAGCCTTAGAGATTAATTGTTATCCCCAGCGGTTAGATTTAAACGATTTAGGCGCGATGCAGGCAAAAAATAAAGGGGTAAAACTTTCTTTAGGAAGCGACAGCCACCACCTCGATCAGTTTAAGGCAATAGAATTGGGTTTAAGTGTAGCCAGGCGGGGTTGGTTAGAAAAAGAGGATTTGCTTAATTGTCTTGAATTAGAGGAACTCTTAAAATGGTTAAAAGTTCCTTAATTGTCTGGAATTAGAGGAACTCTTAAAATGGTTAAAAAAATAAAGATCAGCATATTTATTTTAATTTCCTTTTTACCCCTTCTTTTTAGTTGCGCTAAGCCTTTATATAAAGATACATTTTTAGTGGCGGGTACTTTTTTAGAGGTGATTTCTCCCTATAAAGAGGCAAGCCGGATTGTGTTAAAAGAAATCCAGCGCTTGGAAGGGCTCTTTAATTTTTATGACCCCGGCTCTGAACTTAGTCAACTTAACCAAACCTACGCTCGTCCTTTTAAAGCCTCTCCGGAATTAATAGAATTATTAACCTTAGCCAAACAGATATATACCTTGAGCGATGGCGCCCTTGATGTAAGTCAGGGCGCTTTGTACAGTTTCTGGAAGGAGTTTATAAAACAAAAGGGGCTTAAGGCTTTTCCTGATGCCGATAAGATAGAGAGGTTAAAAAATTTAGGCGGGATGGAAAAGATAGAGATTGACCCTTCAGAGCAAACTGTGTTTATTAAGCAGGAGGGTTTAAAGATTGATTTAAGTGCCATAGCTCAAGGTTATATGGTGGATAGAGCAGTTGGGGCTTTAAAGAGAAACGGAATAGATAGCGCTTTAATCAATTTGGGAGGAGAGATATATGCCTTAGGGAGAAATAGGGATAAGCCTTGGAGGGTGGGAATAAAAAATCCCCGCCAGAGGGATAAAATAATTGAGAAAGAGATTTTAATGGATGAGGCTATAGCCACCTCAGGCACTTATGAGCAGTTCTTTGCTAAAAATAATAGACGTTTTAGTCATCTGATTGACCCACGCAGTGGTTATCCCGTAGATAATACTTTGCTAAGCGTCAGCGTAATTAGTCGTAGTTGCGCCACTGCAGATGGTTTTGCCACTGCCTTTTTGGTGATGGGTCAAGAAAAGATAAATGATTTTTTTAAAAGACACTCCTCGGGAATGCGGGTATTTGTGGTTTTAGAAAGGGCAAGAGGCTTAGGTATGCTAAGATTTGCAGGGAATAAAGGCGGAGTAAGTGGAGAGGGTTTTTCATGATGGAAAAAATCACCATCACCGATATCCTTAAGAAAAAAGATAAAGAAAAAATTGTCATGCTTACCTGTTACGACCATTCCTTTGCTAAGATTCTGGATAATAGTGGTGTGGAGATTATTTTAGTGGGTGATTCTTTGGCAAATGTTGTTTTGGGTTTAAAAGAAACACGCAGGGTGAGTTTCCTGGAGATGCTTAATCATACCCACGCGGTAGCCTCTGCCTGTAAAAGGAGTTTGGTAGTGGCGGATATGCCTTATGTGAGTTTACAAAAAGGGATTAAAAGAGGCCTTTTTTGTGCCGAGGCTTTTATACGTGCGGGTGCGGATGCGGTAAAGATGGAGTGGTTTGAGCAATGCGAAAAATTTATTAAAGAGGTAATTAGGAATAAGATTCCCGTAATGGGACACATTGGTTTAACCCCCCAAACCGCTCATCTTTTGGGTGGGTTTAAGGTTCAGGGAAGGGATAAGCAAAGGGCTTTAGAGCTATTTAGGCAGGCAAAGATTTTAGAAAGATTAGGGGTATTCAGCCTGGTTTTAGAGTGCATCCCTTATCCAGTAGCCGCACTTATTACTAAGAATATAAAGATACCTACTATTGGGATTGGTGCGGGTAGGTTCTGCGATGGGCAGGTGCTTGTGCTTTATGACCTGCTGGGTTTATATCAGGAAAGGAGGCTTAAATTCGTAAAGGTGTATCAAGATTTATCCTTAAAGATAAAAGAAGCAATAGAAAGCTTCAGCTTGGAGGTAAAGACAGGAAGGTTCCCTACCCTAAAAGAGAGTTTTTCTCTTAAGAAGAAGGATTTAGGGGAGATTAAAGAAAAGGTTTTGTTAAAAAAGAAAGGAGGGTTATGATTGTCACCAATATTGAGTCTATTCCTGGAAAGAAAATCGTAGAGCATTTTGGTTTGGTAGCCGGAAGCACCGTAAGGGCTAAAAATGTTTTTAAGGATATCGGCGCAGGGCTAAAGAACATTGTGGGTGGAGAGTTGAAAAGCTATACTGCCCTTCTGGAGGAATCAAGAAAGCAGGCTTTAGAGCGGATGATAAAGCAAGCAGAAAGCCTGGGCGCTAATGCCATTATAAATGTACGCTTTTCCACCTCAAACATTACGCAGGCTGCTTCTGAGGTATATATCTATGGGACCGCGGTGAGGATAGAGTAGATATAACCCATCGGGGGGGTTCATCGTTTATAGTCGAGAGGAAATTATCCGGCAATCAAGAGAAAATGGTTAATACCAATTTTTGGTAAAGGAGGTGTAAATGGACCTAATCATTTTTATTATTTTATTAGCTTTGGGATATTTTGTGGGCACAATGTTTGTGGAAAGAAGGCATTATGCTTCTTTAGAAAAGCGCGAGTCTAAATTTTTAAATTTGCCTGTAGTTACCGCAGGGGAATTTTTAGAGGATAAAGAGGTAAGTAGGGTAGGGTTAGTCTATGGCAGTGTGGTAGTTGCCGCTGATTATTTCAAGTTAATTATGGCGGGTTTAAGAAATATCCTGGGTGGAGAGGTGCGTAGTTACGAAACGATTCTGGACCGTGCCCGAAGAGAGGCAATTCTACGTCTAAAAGAAAAGGCTAAAGATGCAGACCTTATCTTAAACCTGCGTCTGGAAACCTCCCAGATAAGGATAGGTTGTGCAGAGGTTTTAGCTTACGCTACCGCAATTTATTATAAAAAATGATAAAATATACCCCCAAAGAGATTAAGGATAATGTAAATATTTCCCAGCTCCCCGCTTGGAAAGACTTTTTAGAGCTGGTTATAAAGACCGCCGGGCTACTGCTGATAATCTATATTGTTTTAGGCATTATGGTAGAGGTGATTGCACCTAAGGTCCCGCTCAGCCTTGAAAAAAGGTTAGGTAGACTTTTCTTAGAACAGTTAGCCACTAAAGGATACACCGAGCAAGAAGACTTAAAGGTTATTCTGGAAAGATTAGTTAGTCAGGGGAATAATTTACCAAGATTTAATTATCGCGTTTATGTTAAAGAAACCCCTGACCTTAATGCCCTGGCTTTACCCGCAGGAAATATTTTAATATTTAGGGGATTATTAGAAGGGCTTGGTTCGGAAAAGGAATTGGCTATGGTTTTGGCTCATGAATTAGGTCATTATGCTTACCGGGACCACCTTAAAGGCTTGGGAAGAAACCTAATATTTCTAATTCTTTCTGTCTCTTTATTCGGTGCGGATAGCTCCGTAAGTAGATTTATCAGCTCTTCCCTGATGAGCGCAGAGATGCGTTTTTCGCAAGCTCAGGAAAGGAGAGCAGACTTTTTTGCTTTGGACCTGGTGTATAAAATATACGGGGATGTAGAGGGAGCACTGGGTTTTTATGAAAAGATTAGCCAAAAGGAAAAACTCCCTTCATTTTTATATTTTTTCTCTACGCACCCCTATCCTAAAAGTCGCCTGGAGGCATTAAAGAAACAGATCCAATTAAAAGGATATAATAGATAAATTTAGTTCCGAGTTCCGCAGGCCGCTAACCTAATAAAATTTATTTAGACAAAGCGACTACGAGGCTAGGGGAGGGGGATAATTTTGCCAAAAATTTATATTGCCTGGAGGCGGATAAGTGTGTAAAATAAAAAAGGTTTTAAGGAGGAGAAGGGAAGGGAGAAAATGGAGAAAAGGGTTATTCTCTTAGGGGGTTTACTCAGCCTCCTTTTTTCTTTTAATATTTTTGTCCAAGGAAAACCCAATTTTAAGGATGCTCTTGGAGATGCCTCCTTGTCTAATTATCATGAGGGTTTAAAATGCGCCTGGGAGGGCCGCCTCTTTGAAGCGGAGAGGCTTTTTGAACGCTCTTTAGAGATAAACGAGTTTGCCAGAGAAAGCCAGCAGGCTTTAGAGATAATTAAGAGGTTAAAAGAAAAGACTATAGACCCTCTAGTCGTTCAGGCTTTTTTTGGAAATCTTTTTTTAAAAATACAATTGGAAGAGATTCAAACTCAAATTGAAGAGGTAAGGAAAAGTTCAGATGCCTTTAAAAGCCAACTCGATTATTCCTCTAAAGAAATAGAGAACCTTAAGGCTAACTATGAGGCAACGATATTTAACCTTCAAAATAAGATAGAGAAAATGGAAGCCGATATAGATTATCTAGAGAATAGGCTGGGGCGTTAAGATTTATGGTTTTAAGATTTATTTTACTGATATTGTTTTTAAATTTAGCGGTTTTAGCTAATACCTTCGCTCAGGATAAAATTATCTTAAAGTCTGGTAAGACTGTGGAGGGAAGAATAATAGAAAGAACCGATAAATACGTAAAGATAGATTTCTGCGGTATAGAATTGAAATATTATTTAGACCAAATAGAAGATGTAATTACTCAAAAAGAAATGAGGCTAAGTAAGCCTGATGGTCAGGGTTTACCTTCCCCAAAGGTTGTAGCCAGGAAGACCTTTCTGGATGAGGTATGGGGTTATTCTTTGGAATACCCTGATGATTGGTCGGTGATGCCCAGAGAGGAATTAAAAGGGGTGATGCTCTTTGGGATTAGGCCAGCAGAGGATTTTTTGGTGAGCCTTCAACTTCAGGCAGGAAGCTTTAGTCCCTTCCATGTGAAGGGGGTATCCGGTCTGGCGGATTTATTAGAGACCTGTTTAAAGCCCTCTTTAGAGCTAAAGCGGGAATTTATCAAGCCGGTAAATCTAAAATATCTTTCGGGATATCTGTTGCGCTATACCTATAAGACCGTTGAGGTAATCTCTTTGGGCCCAGGCGGTGAGGGAAATATTTATCTTCCTATTAAGGTTAATCTGGATTACTATTTCTTTTCCCCTTTATTCTCAAGTGGAGGCAACGACAGAAGAGCTTTTTTAATTGAGCTAACCTCTGTAGAGTTTGATGAGCCTACCGCAGAGGTAGACAGCTTCAAAAACAGAGCAAAATGCTACCAGATAAATAATTATCTTAAAGAGAGGAATAGAAAACTTAAAGAGAAATACTGGCAGGCACAGGAAATCGTTAATTCCTTTGTTATTAAAGAGAACGTTTAGACCCATTAAAGGTTATGAAAAATTTAATCATTAAGGGAGTAGGTTTATTTACTATTGGGATAGGGTTTATTTTAAGTATTTTTTTTATAGGAAATTTATTTTGCGACAGGAGTATCTGTACCGGTATTCCTCCCAATTTCAATTTTAGTTCCCGCGCTCTTACTATAGCTTATCTCCCTTTTGCATTTTGGTTTCTTATTACAGGAGGAGGGATCCTTTTAAGAAGGGAATGGGCCAGATATTCCTTTATTATTATGTGTTATTTCTTTGCCTTTTTAGGTTTGGTTATCTTTATCACCATTTTTCTTCTGCCTTCGCGCTTTTCCAATAATTTTAAACTTATCTTTTTAATTGCAGAGACTTTATTTTTGATAGTTTTACCAGTATTTTTCCTTTTTTTCTTTAATCAGAAGGTGGTAAAGACCGTTTTTTTTGTCCCTCAAGAATTCCAGTTAAAAAGGCCCAAGGGGCTTTACTTCATAGTGTTCGTCCATATCCTGGGAGGATTATTTTATCTCTTTTTAGCCTTTTCTCATCAAAAGCTTCCTATAACTACTGACCTTTTCCTTTCGGGTATTCCCCTGATATTTTTTCTAATTTTTATTGCCCTTTTAAATTTTTATTTTGCCCTAGGGCTTTTAAGGCTAAAAGAGATCACCTGGGTAATTTGCGTTTTTTATCACACCTTGAATATTATGATTACCACCTTGCAGATTTTAACCCTTCCGGATAGGGCCTTGCTCGAGGCCATGCCTTTGATATTGGGGGATTCTCCACAAGCCTTTCTTTTTTCCACTAGGGTTCTTTATCTTTTAAGCCTGCTTACCTCCCTTTTAGTTCTGATTTATCTGGGTTTTCAAAAAAGGTTCTTTTTCAAATCAAAATAATTCTCCTGAAAAATTTGAAGAATTCTATTGTTTTTTTAAAAGAAAAAAATATAATTTTTTCTAATTAATAAATTTTTTATAATAATTATTCTTTTATTGAAAAATTTTTTATTTAATAACCTCTGCTTTGGTGATTTAAAACGTCGTATCTACTATCAAATAGTAATAAACTAAACAGGTAAGAAAAGTGCCTCAGAAATATCTAGACCAACTTTCATTAGTAGACAAACATTATTCAAAAAAACGCTCAAGAAAAGTTACACAAGTTGTTATGCTCAGATATAACTTAAAAACTGGCATTTATATACTTCTAAAAAAGTAAAGCATTATTTTCGAGAGATACACACCCTACTACAAACAAAATCCAATTTAGATTTTTTGTATATTACTCTTCTCCAGTTCTATCACACTGAACTTTTGCAGATAATCTGTAATAAATTCTTTATGAGTTGTGGTAAGAATTGTTTGTTGCTTATCAATAATTCTCATTATCAGACTAATATGCTTATTATCAAGCTCTGAAAAAATGTCATCCAGTAAAAGAAGCGGTCTCTTGCCTAAAAATTGTTCTATATACGCAAGCTGCAGAAATTTGAGCTGAAGAACAACCAGACGCTGCTGACCTCGTGAGCCAAAATACCTTACATCCTGTCCTTTTTCCAGTTCTACATAAAAATCATCTCTATGGGGACCAACAAGGGTTGCTCCAGCTGCTATTTCAGCAGCGTAATAGTGCTGTAGCCGCTCTTTTGAGATTTGGCTATGATCATACGTTACGCTAAAATGAATTATATCTTTTTGCTGGTTATTAAAATACTCAACAAGTTCTTCTCTCTTCTTGTGAAGGTAGGAACCGTTAGTAATAAGGATATCATCCCAGTACATAAACTCCTGATCATTACGTACCCCAGTCTCTTTGACAAGGCCCAAAAGAGCATTGCGCCTTTTAAGAGCCTTTTCATACAAAATTTTTGCTTGTCTGTACTGCCTATCAACAAGCTCAAGGACACTATCAAGAAAGTCACGTCTATAAGAAGGTGAACTAATAATTATATTCAAATCCGCTGGAACAAAAAGCAAAGTTGGAAGAAAGCCTGCAAAATCAATCTGCCTTTTGGCAACTCCGTTAATCAAAAACTTTTTAGCATGGGTACGTACAGTATGAGATGGAGCAGTAATAATCACTTCTAAGATATCCTTTCCCCCTTTCTCTTCCACCTCTCCTCTAACACGAGCAAATGAAGATCCAAAAGAGATCATCTGTATATCTTTTTCTGCTCTAAAACTTTTACCTGTAGAAAGAAGATATATTGCTTCCAGAAGGTTACTCTTGCCAGCAGTGTTAGGACCCACCACTACTGTCACTGAAGGACTGAAGTCAAACTGTGCTTGTTTGTAATTTCTAAAGTTTTGAAGGGAAAGAGACGAAAGAATCATTGCTACATTATTTCACTGCTAAACTGCTCTCCTACTTTTAGGAGAGTATAGGGAAGGTTACATTCTAGCATTAAAGATCTACCAATCTATTCTATCACTGTTCCTACAAAGGGTTTTCCTGCGAGATAGTTCTCAAGATTCTCAAAATTCTCACCATGTAGAACAACAACTTTTACTCCTAATTCCTCCGCTTTCTTAGCTGCAATTGGATCAAAAGGTGCATTGAGCCCTGGTTGCCATTCATCTCCTACTATCTTTCTAAAATCTGGCCAAGAGATTTTTTCAATAGGTTTTGCATCAGAAAACTTTCTAGGGTCTTTATCATATACTTGCGAAATATTACTCAGATTGACTACAGATCGAACATCGTAATCCTCGCAAATCAGAAGAGCGCAGTAATCTGTAGACCATCCTGGCTTCCATCCCGCTGCCACGACTACAGGCTCTTGTACTTTGCGAATAATCTCATAATGTTTGAGGATATAAGGATGAGCAACATCACGAAAAATTGTTCTAATCAAATGAGCATTTAGTTTTGTGGCATGAATACCCAAATAATCTAGATCATCACGTGTAAGCTCATGACCAACTACTTCTCTACCAGCGTCGCGGTAATGCCTAGCAATTGCTCCTCCTCCAGCTACCAAAAAAAACTGGCGATTGGGATTTTGCGCCAGTTGCGAACGAACAAATGCATTAAGTTTACTAAGAAACTTTGTGTTGACCTTATCCGGAACGATAAGTGATCCTCCAACGGACATGACAATTTTTTCTTTATATGTGCTCGTCATTGCCGTAAAAAATAGCACCTGGGATTCCCTCAGTGCTTGCTATATATCCTAGCATACCCGGTAGATTTGTGCAATAAGAATTTGCAAAAAATGTTTTTGGAGTCTATACTCTGTAAAAATCATGTCACATTTTTCTGATTTTGATGATTATCTAAGCAACCAAGATAAAGAAAAAGCATATCAAAAATCTCAGTACAGACTTTCAATCCAACAAAAAAGATCGGATCTGGATCCTTTTTTGCGCACACTCTTTACACTTTTCAAAGAATATAATGAGACTATTCTGCAACCGCGTAAAGAACACTTTGTCATCTTAAAGAAGCATGAGGAGATCCCTGATGCTCTACCCTCAAAAGAAGATCGACATCTTTATTTTCTTTACCGAGTGAATGTACTACCGCGAATTTTATTCGCACAACAGTTTAATCCCCTTTATGCTATGAACGAAGATTATGTAACACCTAATAAAATTACGAAAAACGATTGGTATCTTAAAGTCGCTCTACAGTTTGATACTCTACTTTCTGATATCTGGGATGATGAGCAGAACTCCTTTGCAGGCATACTTTTCCCCACAATTCGTCTTCGTGTATGGGGAGTATTAGATGAACAAAAAACAGCTCTTCTTTCTTCTCATGTTTCATTAAAAGTTGAATCAGCTTGGAGAAAAACTTTTACTACTCTTTCACTTGATATACGCAGTCCATTACACAGCGATTGGGAACAAGAAGTAAAAGAACTCTTTATGCTTGTTACTCCCTTAGTTTTTTCTCACACTAAAGAGGTCTATGGAATTGATACATAATTTAATATTTAAAGCTTCAAATAAAAGAATTCTTTCCCAAATTATCTAAAGACCCCTCCAAACAGCAAACTAAAAAATTGATTTTTTTATATTATTTAATATAGGACTTATCTTTATAATATCATTGTTGACAAAAAGAACAAAAAAACGTACTTCTTCCTCCTTGTTTAATTCTCTTAATCGGATTACCACATCTGCTGCATGACTTTCCCTCTTTGCCATAGACTTTAAACAAATGTTGATAGTGACCTGTTTGGCCAAGAATATTCACGTACTGCCGATCAGATGCTCCACCTGCTTCCAGCCCTTCACTTAGTACATTTTTTATAGCTTCAAAGAGCCGATTCTTTTCCTCATCACTCAAAGAACAAGAGCTACGTCTAGGATCAATTTTTGCTAGAAAAAGTGCGTCATTGGCATAAATATTTCCTATTCCAGCAATTTTCTTTTGATCCATGAGAAGAATTTTTATAGGTTTTTTTGTATCATTCAAAATCTCACAAAACTTATTAAGTGTGAGATGAGCTTGTTGATCACTTTCTATTACAGGAGGCTCAAGCCCGAGATTTCTAAAAAACTGAAGATTGACAACTTCTTTTGTTGGGATCACTCTCATCCAGCCAAATTGCCTAATATCATTGTAGTAAAGAGTTGAACTGTCTCTAAATTTAATAATAATATGTGTAAAACGTCCAGGTAGTTTACCTACTTTTAGAGAGTCGTATTTTTCATCAGTCTCTTCTCCTCTGAAAATAAGCTGACCGGTCATTTTAATATGTATAGCTAGACTATAATTATTTGCAAAATCAATAATAAGTCCTTTACCAAACCTTCTCACCTCAACAACTTTTGCACCCAACAAAAGCTGTGGATCTCCCGAAAAAAGTTTAGGGAGATGAATAATGATTGCATCAATAGTTCTGCCTACAATATATTTTTGCAATCCTCTTCTAATTGTCTCAACCTCTGGCAATTCCGGCATGGAGAAATTGTAACATAGTAGTATTCTCAAATGAGAATTAAAAAATAAAATATTATTTTAAGAAAAAATTTTTCTCTTTAACTAAAAATATACGTTCTGTAAAGACTCTTAGTATGTTTCTTTTTGAAAATTAGAAAACATTAAAGGCAAGAAACTAAGAAGATTTATTCTCTCTAAGTGAGGAAATAAAAGATAATATTCCCTTTTTAAAATTTTCTTCAGAAAATTCGTTTGCTCTTATTATACAATCTGCAGATTTAATACTTTTACGGTCAAATTGCTTTATTTTTTCTTTCAACGCTTCTACTGTTAGTTGATCAAAAAATATCCCTGTCTTATTTTCTAGGAGTGTTTCCTTTACACCGCCTGATTTATAGGCAATAACAGGCACCCCCACACTCATTGCTTCAACTGGTGTAATTCCAAAATCCTCATCTTCTGAAGCAAAAATGAAAGCCTTTGCTCCTTTTAGAAGAGCATATTTCTCTTCCTCACTGATTTCTCCCACAAACTCTATTGTTTTCCCAGCAATTGATTGCAGTTCTTCTGCATATCCTGCAAATGCTTTTCCAAAAACTTTTAATCTAACACCAAGCTCTGAACAAGCTTTAACAATCAGATCAATATGCTTGGCTCTAGCTAGTCGTCCACCAGTAATAAAGTAATCCTCGTTTAATACTTGATCTCTCGTATCAGATTTGAGATTGAGCTTTTTTGAGTTATGAACGATTTTAACCGGTGGATAAATTACTTTTGCTTCTCTTCTATAAAACTTCTGAATTCTTCTTCTTACCTCCTCTGAATTGGCTAGATAATAATCGACGTTACGCGAAATTGTGTAATCTACTATCCTCAGAAAATGATTAGCTATTTCTCCTAAGATTCTTAGAATCCTATACTTCTTCCAATTTCTCGCTGTTGCGTATCCATAAAGATAGCGGGGTGGGGTATGACAATAGCAGATGAGTGTTGCCCTCTTTTTCTTGAGTGAATTGGGGAAGTAGGCTCCTGTGGCAGAAACAATTATAAGATCATAATCTTGGAAATCAAACGAGCGGAAAAGCAAAGGAGAGAGAATACGAAGTGGACTAATAAGTTTTGCTTTCAAGGGTAAATATTGGGCGTAGGAAGTCTTAATTTCCCACTTAGCAAAACGATTTTTATGCGGACCTAAGAACTCAGGAAGGTATACTGAAGTAAAAACTGTGGAATTAGGAAAAATCGCATGTAGCGACTCTAGTACTCTCTCAGCACCTCCGTACTCTTTAATATAATCATGAACGAGCGCTACTTTCATAAATAGAGCTTATAATCAACCTTTTCTATTTATTAATTTCGAGCAATTCCAATTGGCCATTATCGAGTGTCTTTTGAGGTTCCTTTGCCTTGTCAGTTTTTGGATCTTTTGCATCAAGCCTGGCAATAAGGCTCTTAAAACCATGTTCTGCAAAACCTTCTCTGAGTTTTTCTTTATTCAATTTCTCCACTTTACATTTTTCAAGATCAAGATGGACTGGAGCATCTGTAATAATGGTTGCAAGTTTTTTTGCAAGAGCACCTTGTTCTGCATCGATTGCTAGTTTTTCTCCAATCTTCTCAGGAATCTCTCCTAGATGTTCGTATAATGCTTCAAACGTCCCAAATTTCTGCAGCAAGTTTCTTGCTGTCTTAGGACCAATACCTCTTATACCAGGATAACCATCTGAGGGATCACCAATAAGTGCCTTATAATCAACAAATTGTGAAGGCTTTATCCCGTATTTTTCCTCAACTGATTTTTCATCAAAAAGATGCGTTTTAGTAATCCCAGTAATACTCATCAAAACTTTTGTCCGATCATTTACAAGCTGGAGCATATCTTGATCACCTGTGACGATAATAATCTCTAGATCTTTATGCTCTCTATAAGCTTGTTTGGCATAGGTACCAATTAGGTCATCTCCTTCATATCCTTCAACTGATGCAATTTGTACTCCAAATCTGGTAAGCAGATCGTCTATCAATTTGATCTGATAGGAAAGATCACCATCCATTTGAGGACGATGAGCATGATAGGCAGCAAACATGCTTTGTCTTACAGTAGGCTTAGATCTATCAAAACAGATAATAAGATAGTCTGGCTGATAATCATGAAGAGCATTGATAAGCATGGAGAAAAATCCGTAAACAGCGCTTACTGGTTCTCCACTCTGGTTGGTAAGATTGGGCATTGCATGGTACGCTCGATGCAGAAGTGCATTGCCATCGATAAGCATAAGCCTTTTTGTTTTACGAAGATGAGAGTTCATAATAGCAATTTTATCAACTTTAAATATTTTATGTTCGGAAGAAATCAAGAAGTTTTTGTCGAAGGACAGATGGGTTATTATAATCATCTTTTTCAAGTTTAGGGCCTCTGTGGATCTGTATTGCAACCTCTCGCTGTTGTTTTTCTTTACCTACAATGCGAACTCGTCGCTGTTTACTGCATTCTATACCTCCTGGATAAGCAGTCACCACATAAGCATCAAGTTCTTGACGCTCACTTTGAGGAGAATGAATATGGGTAAGTGTAAAATGAGGAGCTGTTTTCAAAAGCAAACTCACTCGTGTAATATGTGATGGGTAAACAGAAGATGCCGCTAGAGATTTATCTTCCTTTACACGAAGACCAATATCACTCGAGTGTGGAGTTTCTATCTCAATACCAGTAGTTGCAGTAGTTCCCTTCTCCTCAAGTTCATTAGCTAAGGTACTTAAAACATAAGGAATATTTAAATCCAGCAATCTTTTTACTTCAGATTGTACTGTCTGCCATTCATGATCTATTCTTTGCTTTTCTACTGTTGTGCCTTGTTCTTGCATTCTCATAAAAGAAGGTTATGCAATACTTTTTGCCTTTGCTGGAGCAGGTACTACTTTTGGTCCTATCAGTTTGACAAAATCATCTGCATCCAAAGTCTCCTTTTTAATCAATGCATCCGCTATAATATCAAGCTTATCTCTAAGTTGTTTAAGTACTTCAACAGCACTGTGGTAACCTGTATCAATGATCTTTTTTACCTGTTCATCAATTTTCGCTGCCATTTCCTCAGAGATCTCTGATTGTTCATAAAGAGTTTTTGGATCTGATTCAAGATTTAGTGGTCCAAGATCGCTCATTCCCCACTGTACCACCATTGCTCGAGCCACTTTTGTTGCTTTTTCAATGTCGTTTGCTGAACCGGTAGTCACTTCACCAAAAACCAAATCCTCTGCTGCTCTACCTCCTAACATTACTGCTATTTGTTCAACAAGACGACTCTTTGTCTCATGAACTCTTTCAATTGGTTCCATCATGGTATGCCCAAGACTCATTCCGCGTGAGACAATCGATATGCGATGAACTGGATCCATATGCGGCATGTGCCAAGATACTAATGCATGCCCAGCCTCATGATAGGCTGTCATACGTTTGTCCTCATCGGACTGCAGACGACGTTTTTCAGGACCAAGCTTCACTTTAGTTGCTGCTTCTTCAAGATCAGACATATCTATGGCTTTCTTATTTAATCTTGCAGCTAGTATCGCTGCCTCATTAAGCATATTCTCAAGATCAGCTCCTGAGAATCCAACTGTGCGTTTTGCTACTTTCTCCCAATCCACATCTTTTGTAAATGGTTTACCCTTAGCATGGATGGCAAGGATTGCTTTTCTACCCTCAATATCAGGAAGATCAAGAAGTACTCTTCTATCAAACCTACCAGGACGAACAAGAGCAGGATCTAAAACATCTGGCCTATTGGTAGCCGCAATAACAACGATATTTTCATTGGGGGTAAATCCATCCATCTCAACCAGAATTTGGTTGAGTGTTTGTTCCCGCTCATCGTGTCCTCCCATAATTCCCACCCCGCGTTGACGACCAATCGCATCAATTTCATCTATAAAAATTATTGCAGGCTGAGCCTTCTTTGCGGTATTAAAGAGATCTCTAACTCTTGATGCTCCTACACCAACCAGCATCTCCATAAACTCTGATCCTGCCATTGAAAAGAAAGCAACTCCTGCCTCTCCAGCAGTAGCTCTTGCAAGAAGTGTTTTTCCTGTGCCGCTTGGACCTACCATCAGCACACCTTTGGGTGTTCTTGCTCCCATGGCTTTATACTTTTGGGGGTTCTTAAGAAAATCTACAATCTCTGTAAGCTCTTGCTTTGCTTCATCAACACCAGCAACATTAGCGAAAGTAACCCGAGGGGTGTCTTTACTATAAAGCTTTGCACGAGATTGACCGAAAGAAAAGATGCTCTCTTGTGTTCCTCGAGCCTGACGGAAAATAAAATAGAAAAAAGCAATCATCAGAAGCACAGGCAACACAGCTCCAATAAGATTAATCCAATTGTTCATTCCGGCTTCGTTTTTAATATTTACCTGAATATTACGATCTGCTAGTGATGCTCCTGCATTTTCAAAAAGTGAATAAACATCTGCTGAAGGTTCTTTAAAGGTTTGCACTTTCTCGCCATTTTCTTTGGTTACAATCAATTTGTCTCCTTCAACGATAATCTCATCAACTCTATTGCGTTTTACATCTTGAATGACTTCAGAAAGAGGAACTCTTTGCCCTTCATTTACAGGAGTGCTAAATGCACTAAAAATCAAAAGTGAAAAAAGAATAAGAAAGCCGTAAAGAAGAACATTCTTCCATGAATTTTTTACATTCAACTTGACTGTTTTTTGCTTTTTACCTAAAGATCCATTTCGTTTACTGCTCATAGCTATTTGATTTTAAGGAGTATAGCATATGAGACGATTTGATGCTACTCCCCCCGGATAAAAAAACAAAATTGGCAACACTTTTACTTCCTATAAAACTTTAGTGAGAAAGCTTTGTGTTAACCTTTCAGGAAGTACTAATAAGCTAAGTAAACACTTGCAGAGAATATAGATGAGTAGTATCGTAAATGATAGGTAATATGCTTGCTAAAGTCTTCTCAGCTGCTGTAGTTGGTCTGGATGCAGTTCCTGTTGAAGTAGAAGTAGATATTGCATCGCAAGGGCTTCCCTCCTTTACAATCGTGGGTTTGCCAGACAAAGCAGTCGAGGAGGCAAAAGAGCGCGTGCGATCAGCTATTAGAAATTCCGGTGCTGACTTTCCTGCTCGAAGAATAACTGTTAATCTTGCGCCCGCTGATCTTCCTAAAATTGGACCCTCTTACGATTTACCTATTGCTCTGGGAATTCTTCTTGCCTCAGGACAACTGCAGAAAAAGATTGATACTTCACTTGTTGCGGGAGAGTTATCCCTTGATGGAACGGTGCGGCCTATCACCGGAGCTCTTCCTCAAGCACTTTTTGCTGAAAATAAAGGATTTAGAGAATTTTATCTACCAGAAGAAAACGCTACTGAGGCAAGTATCGTCTCTAAAATAATTATTTATCCTGTTAGCTCACTTCGACAGATTTTTCTTCATTTTACCCAACAATCACCTATTTCCCCTCAGATACCTCTCTCTTTTGAAGATTATGGAGAGAAAATAGCTTATGAATTTGATATGAAAGATATTAAAGGTCAACAACTAGCAAAAAGAGCTCTTGAAATCGCAGCAGCCGGATCTCATAACATTTTAATGAAAGGACCCCCAGGAGCAGGAAAAACACTTCTTGCAAGAACACTACCCTCTATTCTTCCTAATCTCTCTTTTCAAGAAGCTATTGAAGTAACAAAAATCTACAGCATTAGCGGACTGTTGAAAAAGAAACTTATTACTACACGCCCATTCAGATCGCCTCATCATACCACATCGCTTGTTGGGCTTATAGGTGGAAGCAGCAATCCTCAACCTGGAGAGATAACTCTTGCTCATCGAGGTGTGCTTTTTTTGGACGAGTTACCTGAGTTTCCTCGCCATGTACTTGAAACACTGCGTCAACCACTAGAGGATGGTATCGTGCATATTGCTCGTGCAAACAACAAGATCTCCTATCCAGCAAAGTTCATATTCGTGGGAGCATGTAATCCCTGCCCCTGTGGATACTTTGGAGATAAGACCAAAAACTGTACCTGTTCCCCTCAACAGATTCAGCGGTATCAAAGAAAGCTCTCAGGCCCTCTTATTGATCGTATTGATATTCATATTGATGTTCCAGCTATCAAAGTTTCTGAACTAATAGATCATTCCCATCAAGCTGAATCATCAACTAGGATTCGTAAGAGAGTTGAGGATGCTAGAAAGAGACAATCTACCCGTTATCAAAACACTCCATTTCTTACAAACTCTGATCTTAGCTCAAAAGCAGTAAAAGAATTTTGTCATCTTAATCCTGAAGCTCTAACTCTTTTACAAAAGGCTGTAGAAACGCTGAAACTCTCAGGTAGAGCTTATTACCGAACGATTAAGCTGGCTCGAACAATTGCTGATCTTGCAGAAAGCGATGAGATAGCTCTAGAACATATTGCAGAAGCTCTTCAGTATCGCCCCAAAATTGATTCCCTTAACTATTAAAGTTTATTTGACAAGAAATTAATCCTTAGATTAAATGATAATACTCCTTATGAGAAAACTCTTGACCATACTTGTATATACTTTTCTTGTGCTTCTTATTGGCCGAAATCTAACCATTCTTCCTCGTTTTGCTGTACTTTCAAGCCCAAATAACCTTAAAACAGATCTAAAAAAAGAAACTGAACGCATTATTGCAGACAAAAAAGGCAATTATGGAGTTTATTTCGCAGACTTTAATACAGGTGAAACATTTGGCATCAATGAGGAAGAGATGTTTACCGCTGCGTCACTTAATAAGGTACCTATTGTGGCAGTGTTATACTACCTTGAGAACAAAGGTAAAATTGACCTTGATGAACAGATTACACTGCAAAAAGAGGATATCCAAGATTATGGAACAGGAAGTCTTCGCTACCAAAAACCAGGAACAACTTATTCTCTAAAAACACTTGCCAAACTTGCGCTTAAACAATCGGACAATACTGCTGCCTATATATTGGCACAAAAGATTGGTATATCTCTTATACAAAAGACTCTTAACCAATGGGGTCTTACGCAAACAAATATGGAAGAGAATCAAACCTCACCTAAGGACATGTATCTTCTTTTTGCGAAAATTTACCACAATGAGATTACGAGTAAAGATAAAACAAAAGAGTTACTGGGATTCATGCGCGAAACTGACATTGAAGATAGGCTTCCGGCAAAACTCCCCTCTTCTGCAACTGTTTATCATAAAACTGGAGATGCTGTGGGAAATCTACACGATGTGGGAATTATCGCAGAGGGAAAAACAACTTTTTTTCTCGGAGTGATGACATCAGATATTGGCGCAGAGGAGAAAGCAACCAAAAATACTATAGCGAATATCGCAAAAAACACGCTTGATTATTATCTCAAACGTCGATAATTCTAAAAAAATGCAGCGATTAATTGCTTTTTTTCTGATCTTAGTAGTCTTTCTACTCCTTTTTGTTGGGTACTATCATAAAATTGGAGCTCTCACGCAAGATTTAGGCAGACATCTTCTCACAGGAGATCTGATTCTTAAAACAGGAGTTGTGCCCAAAAATAATCTCTACTCATACACTCATCCTAATTTTCCTTTTATCAACCACCATTACGGTGCTGAAGTTATCTATGCTCTCATTTTCCCACTAGTTGGATATCATGGACTTCTTCTTTTAAATGTCTTAATTATTTTTTTAGCCTTCGGTCTTGTTTTTTGGAGAGCATCCTCTACTTCCCAGATTCTGCCTTTAAGTTTTGTGTCTCTTCTTTATCTTAATATACTTTTTGAGCGAACAGATATACGGCCTGAGATATTTAGCTTCTTTTTTCTTGCTGTATTTTTAACCATTCTTTTTAAATACAGAGAAAAGTATACCAAACTTATCTTCCTTCTTATTCCTTTTGAGGTGCTCTGGGTAAATACCCACATTTATTTTCCAATAGGCATCCTTCTTATTGTTCTCTTTTTAATTGAAGAAATTTATCTTAAAAGAAAAAACCTCCTCAACCAACATACATTACACCTCATAGGAATACTTATAGGAGCAACTCTACTTCTTGTCTTAAATCCTAATGGAATAAATCAAGCGCTGTATCCTTTTAATGTTTTTAAAAATTATGGTTATACAATTGAAGAAAATCAAAATCCATTTCTACTTCAGTCTCTAGGATTCTCAAAGCCATCTTTTTTTTATCTTAAGATAAGTATTCTTCTTTTATTTATTTCACTTTTATTGACTATAAAAAAGGCTCGAGTGATAGATTGGCTTCTGAGTATATCTTTTACAATTATCGCTCTTTTGGCTGTTCGTAATTTCCCACTTTTTGTATTCACGACATTGATTCCGGCATCCAGAGCACTGTCTTTAGTTATTACCAGCTTTCTTCCTCATCTTCTTCAAAAGAAAATTATTTTCTCTGCTTTATCTTTAAGTTTAATTATTTTTGGTATCTATAAAATAGAGCAGACCGCAAAACATTTAAATTTTGGATATTCCGTTGATTCGGGAGCAGAACAAGCTGCTGATTTTTTAATTAGAGAGAAGCTTAAAGGGCCAATATTTAATAACTTTGATATCGGAAGTTATCTTGAATTCCGCATTTACCCAAAAGAAAAGGTTTTTGTTGACGGAAGACCAGAGGCTTACCCTGCTTCATTTTTTAAAGATGTTTATATACCTATGCAAGAGAATCCTCAGGTCTTTGCCGAACAAGACAAAAAATATAATTTTAATACGATCTTTTTCGCCCATACTGACCAAACTCCTTGGGCAGAAAAATTCCTCAAAGCAGTCATTCGTCAATCTCTCTGGAAAGTAGTTTACCTTGATCCTTATGTTATTATTTTATTAAAAGATAATCCCTCAAACAAAAAAATTATCAATCGTTTTGAAATCTCCAAAGATAAGCTTTCAATGAAAGATATTAATCAAAATGATCTTCTATCTCTTTATCGAGCAGTAAATTTTTACCAAAAAATTGGCTTATCTAATGCAAGCATCCCCTTTCTTCAGTCTATCGTTGAGAGAAATCCTTCTGACTGCACTGCTTTTTATAACTTAGTGTCACTACTCTCTCAACAAAATCATCCTAGTACAATGATCTATCAACTATTGCTAAGAAGAAATTGCAAAATGTTACAATGAACCCATGGAGAAAAAAGGACTTAGTAGAAATGAAGTTGTGGCAAGACTTCATCGTTTTGGATTTAATGAGTTTGCAGAATCTCATTCAATAGAACCACTCAAAATTTTTTTCTCACAATTTCCAACATTTATTAACGGTATACTTACTCTCGCAGCACTTCTCTCTTTCTTTTTAGGAGAATACCTTGACTGTTTCTTTATTCTGACAATAATCCTTTTAAACGGATTATTTGGCTTTATTCAAGAATATAAAGCAGAAAGATCGCTTGAGAAGCTCAAAACATACACTACTCCTATTGTTCGGGTAATCCGCGATGGTAAAGAACAAAAAATAAGCGCACGCGAGATAGTTCCAGGAGATATAGTCGTCTTATCTGAAGGAGATAGGATACCTGCAGATGGAATTTTACTGGAAGCAATCAATCTTGAGATTGATGAGTCTATCTTAACAGGAGAATCGCTTCCTGTTCGTAAAGAAAAACAAGGAGAATGTAGTTTAGGAACGCTTATCACCAGAGGAAGAGGTATTATGGAGGTCACAACCACAGGCATGAAAACTAGATTTGGACAGATTGCAAACACACTCACCTCAATCAAACCTGAAAAAACACCACTTCAAAAACAACTTACTGATCTGGGGAAGGTTATATCTCTTGTAGCCTTAGGCCTTGCGCTTCTTATTATCCCTATTGGACTTATACAAAATAAAGAATTTGGATCACTCCTCCTTTTAGCAATTAGTATCGGCATTGCAGCTATCCCAGAAGGTCTTCCTGCGGTAATCACAATCGCACTTGCAATAGGTACAAATCGTATGGCAAAACGTAAGGCTATTGTCAGACAGATGCCGTCTGTGGAAACTCTTGGCTCAGTACAGATAATTCTTGTTGATAAAACAGGAACGCTCACGCAAAACAGTATGCGAGTTAAAAAGATCTGGACTAAGGACAAATCCCATCTTGCCTTGATGTTAAAAGCAGCATTACTTGGTAATACCGCTTCTCTTATTACACGAGCTAATGGTACATTTGATATTGCAGGAGATAGAACCGATGGTGCCCTTCTTGTGTGGGCAACAACACAAGATAAAAATCTCCTACAAGAGTTAAAAAAAGGAAAAGTAGTTGATGAATTTGTATTTGATACCCAAACCAAAACCATCACTACAGTATGGGAATTCAATGGCAGTAAACATGTCTTTGTACGTGGAGCACCGGAGGCGGTACTAGAAAGAAGTAAAGGTACACAAACTGAAAAAGAAGAAGTGCAAAATTCTTTTGAAGAGTTCGCCAAACAAGGCTTAAGAGTCATTGCCTTTGGAGCAAAAAATGGAAATTTTCTACATACATCTTCTCGTGAAGAACACGAAAAAGATTTGACATTTTTAGGCTTTGTGGGAATTTACGATCCTCCACGTGAAGAGGTTAAAGAGGCTATTGCAAAGGCAAGAAGAGCTGGAATCAGAACAATCATGGTAACAGGAGACAATGAATTAACAGCTCTTGCTATTGGAAAAGAAATTGGACTTATTGAAAATGAAGAAGATGTGATTACAGGTGATGAACTTGAAAAGATATCTGATTCAGACCTTATCCCAATACTAGCCAAGGTACGTATTTTCGCCAGAACAAAGCCTCATGATAAATTAAGAATTACCGAACTTCTGCAAAAGCAAGGTTTTGTTGTGGGTGTAACAGGAGATGGAGTAAACGATGCTCTTGCATTAAAAAAAGCAAATATAGGTGTTGCGATGGGACAAACAGGAACAGATGTAGCCAAGGAAGCAAGCGATATTGTAATTGCTGACGATAACTTTGCAACGATCGTCAAAGCAATTGAGGAAGGACGAACAATCTACAAAAACATAGTCACTGCAATTATGTATCTTCTAACAAGTAACCTTTCAGAACTCTCAGTAGTTTTTTTCTCCAACCTTTTAGGCATGCCTCATGTTCTTCTCCCAACTCAAATCCTCTGGATTAACCTTGCCACAGACGGTCTGCCTGCTCTCGCTTTAGCAACTGAAATAAAAAAATCTCATGTCCTTAGTGAAAAACCACGCGATCCCAAACAACCTATCCTTACCCCCCAGAGGATATTGATCCTATTTGGACTAGGAGGAGGACTTGCATTGCTTCTTATTATTTTATATGGACTCTTGTTGCAATCAACAACCTTGACTACAGCACGAACAATTGTATTCAATGCTCTCGTTTTTTCACATATGCTGCTTGCATTTATTATTCGAGGAAAATCTCTTCTCTCTCTCAATTCGTTTCTTATTATTACAGTAACACTTACTCTTATCATTCAAGCCATTATCACTACTTCACCTTTTTTCCAGAAGATATTCGAAATTGGATTCTAGTTATTAAAGAAGACGCTGCTGTGAAGACTGATTTTCATTCATCTCTAATCCAAAATGCTTATAAGCAAGTTTAGTTGCGATGCGTCCTCGAGGCGATCTTTTAATAAAGCCAATCTGCAGAAGATATGGCTCAACCATGTCCTCAAGCGTACCTATGTCCTCAGCTATCGTTGAGGCTATTGTCTCAATACCAACTGGTCCTCCATTATGTTTCTCAATAATAGATTTCAAATACTTTATATCAAGTAGATCAAGACCCAAATGATCAATCTCAAGCATGTTTAAGGCCTCTTGAGTGATCTGAGGATTTACCTTCCCTTCTGCATTTACCTGAGCAAAATCTCTAACTCTCTTTAGAAGCTTTAGGGCAATACGCGGGGTTCCGCGTGCTCGAATTGATAATTCATGAATGCTTTCAGAATCAATATTCATACCTAGTTTATTTGCTGCGCGTTTTATAATCACACCTAATTCCTCAGGGGTGTAAAAATTAAGTCTATGCACCACTCCAAATCTATCGCGAAGAGGTGCTGATATCAACCCAACCCTCGTAGTAGCACCTACAATCGTAAACTGCGGTAGATCCAATCGAAGCGTACGAGCTGAAGGACCTTTGCCTAAGATAATATCCAAAGCATAGTCCTCCATAGCTGGATAAAGTGTTTCCTCAACCAACTTATTTAGTCTATGAATCTCATCAATAAATAGCACATCTCCTTTTTCCAAATTTGTGAGAATCGATGCTAGATCTCCTGCTCTCTCAATAGCAGGACCAGAGGTAACGCGAATATTACTCCCCATTTCTCGAGCAATAATATGAGAAAGAGTGGTTTTACCTAATCCAGGGGGTCCATAAAGCAAAACGTGTTCAAGCGCATCTCCCCTTTTTTTAGCGGCTTCAATCGCAATCTTAAGAGAACGTTTAGTATTTTCCTGACCGATAAACTCATCCCAACTTCCAGCACGAAGAGAGGTAATAATAATTTCCTCTTCTGGTGTTTGCTCTTCAATTTGTTTAGTTACTTTTAATTTCTTAGACAGAAGAGACCTGATTGTAATTGCTCAATTTAATTTTCTGAGAATTTCTCTTTATTTTTTTATTATATAGTTAAAACTAAATAAGCAAAAATTTTTAATTCAAAATTATTTACCCAATTCTTTAAGCGCGAGTCTGACTATTTCTTCTGTTTTTAATCCACTACGTGCAATATTGCGTATGGCCTGCTCTGCTTCAAAGGAAGTAAATCCAAAACTTTTTAGTGCAGCAATTGCTTCCTGTTGTTCATGTGTGACACCTTCTGAAAGGTCAAGATCTTCAATGCCTCCCAGCTTGTTTTTCAGTTCAATAATAATTTTTTGAGCATTTTTCTTTCCCAGGCGAGGAACAGCAGTAAAAAATCCAACATTTCCTTTAACAATAGCATTGATGATATCAATCCTAGAACCTACAGAAAAAATACCCAAAGCCGATTTACACCCCACCCCTGAGACACTAATCAACATTTGGAATAATTTTAGATCCTCAGGAGAAGAAAAACCATATAATTCGAGTGCATCTTCGCGAATATGAGTATAGGTATATAATTTTACATTTTCACCTACTTGATGTTTTGCAAATACTGCGTGCGATACAAATACATTATATCCTACTCCATGAACATCAATTACCATTACAGGAGAATCTTTAAGCGCAATTACACCTTGAAGCATGCCAATCATAAAAGTACTGGCATTATATCATAGTAAAAAATATTTTAGAGTTTTTTACTATTTAATTTACTCGTAAATGCGTGCGTTAAAGCAATAGCAAGAGCATCGGTAGTATCATCAGGTTTAGGAATCTTTTGAAGACGTAAAAGTGTTTTTACCATCTGACCAATCTGAGATTTTTCTGCGCGACCGTAACCCGTAAGTGCAATTTTTACCTGCAGAGGCGTATAAATACCAACAGATAAATTATGTTGTGCAGCCAAAAGCAACACTACTCCCCGAGCTTGACCTACGATAAATGCAGTTTTAGCGTTAGTGTTAAAAAATAACTCTTCAAGTGCAAGGGTGTCTGGTTTTTCGCTATGGATAATTTCTTGTAAATTACAATAAATTTCAAAAAGACGTTGCTCAACTGGAAGCTTATGATCTGTTTCAATACACCCGTATTCTTTGGCTTCTATATTATTGCTGCTCTGCACATCTATTACACCCCATCCTAATCTACCCAATCCCGGATCAATTCCAAGAATTTTCATTGCTTCATTGTTACATGCCTTTTTTGTTTTTGCAAGAATCTTAATCTCAAATATATTTAAAAAATTTGTTATCCCATAGTTTGACAATATTTGCATTCTGTGGTATAAATAGAGTATAGTTTATATATGAAACGTCCTACACTCTCAGCGACGATTCGATCCCTCCTTGGGAAAAAGGTTAAAAAACTCAGAAAAGAAGGCATTCTTCCAGCAAATGTTTATGGAAAAGACCTTCCATCAACTGCACTTCAAGTAAATCTGAAAGAATTCACTGATATCTATAAAGAAGTCGGAGAAACAGGGCTCGTGGATCTTGACGTAGATGGGAAGAAACGACCAGTCCTTATCAAAAATGTTCAGTTTGAATTTCGAAATCATACACCTCTCCATGCTGATTTCTATCAAGTAAACCTTAAAGAAAAGGTAAGAACAATGGTTCCAATTGAGCTTGTCGGAGAAGCTAAAGCTGTAGCTGAAAATATTGGAACACTCATTCACCCCATAAGTGAAGTCGAGGTGGAGGCACTTCCAACTGATCTTCCTGAGAAGATTGAAGTTAATATTGAAAACCTAGCAAATATTGATGATCATATACTGGTAAGCGATCTTAGAGTTCCCAATGGTGTCACAATCCTTACTGATCCAGGACAAGTTATTGCCAAGATATCTGAAATTGTAGTGGAAGAAACACCACAACCAGAAGCAGAAGAAGCTGCTCCCTCAGGCGAAGAAGCACAAGAAACTACCGAAGGTGAAGAAAAACAATCTGAAAGCGAGCAGAAAAGCGAGTAATTATTCTTTTTCAAGTCCTAACTCTTTGGCAAGCTTTCTCCCTTCCTCAAAATTAGGGTCAATTAAAAAAACTTCCTGTAGATACTCTTTTGCTTTTTCTCTCTCTCCAAGTTGAAAAGACAAAATAGCAAGCTTAAAATAGGCATCTCTATAGCCCGGATGTCTTTTGACTACATCTTCCCAATATGTTCTTTCTTCGCGAATATAAGACTCCTGAGCACTTGCTTTGCGAAGTAATAAAAAAGCTTGTGTTATTTCATAACCCTTGATTGCCACTGCCATAGCCAAAAATCCAGTTACAAAACTAACAAGTGTTATTTTTAGATAGAAAAATTTTCTTTCTAAAGAGATGTCGGGAAAAAATCGGTAAATATTCGGGAATTGAGAGGGGTTAGAAAAAAGTTTGTGCATATGGAAGTATTATAAAACATCTTGCAAAGTCTCAACTACTCTGGCCAAGAAGAAATCATAATTGAGTCTTCAGAACTATTCAATTTCTGGTATATTACCTCTGTGACAAATGGCATAAAAGGATGAAGAAGTTTCAGTTGTGTTATAAATAAGGAGTTCAGAATGATAAATGAGTTTTCATCGATTCTCTTTTTAACGTCTTCAATATATTTATCTGCAAATTCATGCCAGATAAACTCATACAATCTTTCTGCTGCAAGGTTAAATTGATACGAATCAATATAGCGCGTAATTTCTGATGCTAAATTTTCTACTTTCTCTATCCATTCTTTGTCATTAGCATGAGTTGCTAGTTTTTTCAATTCAGTTAAGGAGTGTATATTTTTTCTTTTTAGGCTCTGATCTTGTTTCATATCAATAAATCTTGCCATATTCCATAGTTTATTGGTAAATTTGCGAGCTGCATCAAGCTTTGGATATGAAAGACTTTGATCATTTCCTGTTGCATTGCCATAAATAAGTGCTAATCTAACTGCATCAGCACCGTAGTGCTCAATAAGATCAAGCGGATTAACCACATTCCCCTTGCTTTTGCTCATTTTTTTCCCATAGGGATCATTTACCAAACCATGAAATAAAACATGTTTGAAGGGTATTTTGCCAGTCATATATATCCCCAGCATTACCATACGAGACACCCAAGCACGCAGAAGATCATATCCTGTCTCTAAGACATCTGTTGGGTAAAACTTCTCAAAATCACCACTTTTTGTCGTCTGAAGCGTTACATACGGCCATTGACCTGAGGAAAACCAAGTATCAAAGGTGTCTGAATCTTGCTCCCATTTGTCATCTCCTTCTGGACGTTCTCCTTCTGTAACCACCCACTCCCCTGTTTGGATATTTCTAAACGCCGGGATTCTAATTCCCCACACAATTTGACGAGAAATATTCCAGTCTCGAAGATTTTCAAGCCAAGTAAAATACTGTTGCTCAAAGGATTTGGGAAAAATCTTTATCTTACCTTCCCGTACTGCCTCAATAGCCAGTTTTTTAAGCGGTGCAACCTTAATGAACCACTGTTCCTTAGGGAGAGGCTCAATGACTGTTTTGCATTTGTAACACAAACCAACTCTATGGACATACTGATCATCTATTTTCTCAATAAGACCTTTTCGCATCATCTCTTCCACAATTGCTTTCCGTGCATCCATAATAGAAAGTCCAGCAAATTTCCCTGAGTGTTCATTCATCTTCCCGTCGTAGCCAATTACCTGTTTCAAAGGAAGTCCATGCCGTTTCCCAATCTCAAAATCAGTAAAATCATGCGCTGGGGTCACTTTCACGACACCTGTACCAAAATTAGGGTCAACAGCTGTATCCGCTACAACTTTAATTGTTGCAGGACCAAGAACAGTCTCTATTTTGATTTCTTTCCCAATGTATTTTTGGTAGCGTTTGTCATCTGGATGAACAGCAACGCCTGTATCACCAAATTTGGTTTCAGGGCGAGTAGTTGCAACTGTCAGAGGTCCGTATTTTATATAGTACAGTGGATCTTTTCTTTCCTCGTATATAACTTCCAAATCAGAAAAGGAAGTACCGTCTTTCGTACAGTAATTTACTAAACGATAATCTCTATAAACTAGCCCATCATCATACATTCTTTTAAAGGTTTTACAAACTAGCTTAACAATATCTGGATCAAGCGTATATTTCTCTCTAGTCCAATCTAGAGAAAAACCGAGCTTTCTAAGCTGATTTTGGATTCTACCTTTATTTTTCTCAACATAAGAGAAAATCATCTTATAAAGCGTATCTTGATCAAAATCCAGTCGAGATTTTCCTTCTTCTTGAAGTTTTTTTTCAAACACGAACTGTGTCTCAATTCCTGCATGATCAGTTCCGGGAAGCCAAAGTGCAGCATATCCTTTCATTCGATGGTAGCGAATTAAGATATCCTCAACCGTAAACATTGCATGACCAAAATGAAGATCACCATTTGCATTTGGTGGAGGGAGAATAATACAGTATGGTTGACCTTGAGGATTTATCTCTGGTTGAAAATACCCTCTTTCTTCCCACTGCTTATAAATCTTATCCTCAACTTCTTTATGATTATAAACTTTTTCCATAACTTATCCTCTGTGCTTTCTAGAGGTTAGAAAGCTTATTTAATTAGGAATAAAATGATTTTATCACCTTCTTGAGGCTAATACAATTGTAATTTCGGGAATACTTCGGAGATTTCTCGGGAATTATGCTCGCTCTGTCAAAATGTAGCCGCGCGTTCGAACAGTCCTTATCTCAAATGGACTTGCTTGCTGTTTTAGCTTTGCACGAACACGAGCCACAAGCCTATCAATTGACCAGTCAGAAACTCCAAATTCTTTATATTCAGGCCATACAGCATCAATGATCTCCTCTCGCTCACAAATCTCACCTAAATGGTCCTGGAGAAAAGTAAAAAGTAAGTGCTCTTTTTTGCTAAAAACAAGTTCTCGATCTTTATGAGAAGTATGGTGAATTACAAAAGAAATATATTGCTTAAAAAGAGGACTAAAAACCTCAAAGGAAGTTTCTGTCTGATTTACCATACCCACATCAAAAATGTACTGTGCTTGTTTTTTTTCTTCTTCACCCAATTTTTCCTGTTTCACTATACGAGAAAGCACATCTTGTTCCTCAGGTGTAAGACTCTCCCAGAGTTCTTCTGAAACAAGCGTTACTCTCTCATCTTGTGACATAAGTGAGACAAGTTTATCTTTTGTGGTATTTCCCTCTTTTTTCAATTCATTAAGAAGAATGAGTGCCAATTGTAAATACTGAGCATGTCCTCCTGTTAAACGAAAAATCTCCTTTGTTAGCTCTTCTGGGAAAGATAGATTATAGCGTTCTTTGGAGAAGTTAATGCTAATAACCGCATCTTCATACGTAAGCGGCCTAATATAAAGAAAATGAGAAAATGCTGTTAAATCAGCCTTCGTGAATGCCTGAGGGGAAAGCGCATCAAGAGCTCTAAAGCTTGTAAAAACGTAGGAGAGTTTTCCATGAGTTGCATCTCTAAGTCCTTGAAGGTTATCAAAAAACTCAGGTGTTACAACGTCTTTTATACGATCAAAACGAAGAAGAAAAAGAGTGGGAATATAATTAGCCGAAACCAACAACTCAAGAGCTTTTCTAACGCCATCAATTAAGAGGAAAAGATCATGTGTTTGAATGGATGAAAGAAACAAAGAAGAAATCTTCGCATGGACATCTGAAGCAGCATGTTTCTTTTCTACTTGATCAACAATCCTTTTAAATGTAAGTGTCCAGAAAGGATAAATTTCTCTCTCCACCAGATCATTTAAATCAATAGGAATAAGCATGTGATTTGTCTCTTTAATAAAAAGACTATATGCCTCCTCATGTGTAAGAAAAAAACGAAGGAAGTTACTAATTCCCACACGCTTCATGCCAATCAGATCAACTGAATGTCTAAGTCGAATATGTTCTCCTAAGGCTCTAGCCTCATTCTCGCGAAAAACAGAAGGATACGCTGATTCGATAATGGAAGATTCCATGTGCGTATTGTAGGAAGTTTTTACAATTTAATCAATGCACTAGTCACTAAAGTCAACTTTGACGAGAATGAGAATATACTAGTGCTAGCTTGCTTATACCTCGAACACCAGATGCTGGCTCAAATCGCAAATCATTTCCGGGAATAAGAAGATCTAAAGTCTGTTTAACACTTGGCTGAACGTTGTACCCTTTCCAAAAAACAGACCCTTCAACGGGAAGATGTGCCAAACCTCCTTCATAACCTGCAGCACTAACAGCAGATCCAATCATCACCCCTATAACTTGTCCTGCCTGTCTCATCCCTCGTCTGCAACTTCTCAGAAGAATTCCATATTCTTCTAAAGATAAAGATGGTATTTTTTCTCTGAGCTTAAGATAATCCAGATTACCACTTGCAATGTCACTCACAAATGTTCCATTCTCCCCATCACGTAGCATATCAGCAAGTGCTTCAGCATGTTCTTCTGCAAGTATTCCCCTATCTCCAAGAAGTAACATAGAGGCTGCAACGCGAAAACGTATCCTATCTCCACCAACCCATATTTTGGTCAAGGGTTTATCTGAGCCTACAAAACCCCTCTCTGCCATCTTCTCAAGTATTGCATCTTTTTGAAAAACGACTGTGTTGCTCTCTTGCAGATTAAATCGTCCTAAGGCAGCATTGCTTCCTGTCCCAAATACAAATCCAACAGGTACTACAACATCAGAATCAGAGCTGGAAACATCATGCACAACCGCATTGGTATCGTTTTGAAAATAGACTTCAGTCACCTGAGGAAGTCCTCTATAAGAAAGAGCTGTAATAAGCTTCTCCCCCAGATAAGGCTGTTCTTCAGGTCTCAAAGAAGTATTAAGATCAATAATTCTCCAGTTTGAGGGTTGTTCATAAATTTGACCATCCAGACCACGCTCTGTTCGAGAAGATCTATAAGCAAATCCAACTGAGCCACCTACTGCTGTTATATCAGAGACATCACGATCTCCAATCCCATGAGCAATATGATCAGCCATAAGACCTACAAAATCATCTAGAGTATGTGCTCGTTCTGATTTGGGAATAGAGCCATTATTGATAACATCAAGATCAACATCTACTCCTTTTCCTTTTTCAGCAATTGTTGTTAACCAGCTGGTGCCACCGTATGCACCGCCAAAAACCCTTTTACCCTCAGGAACAGAAGCTATTTGTTCACGTGTAATTGGCTCAACGCAGGATGGAATGGCAGGCACTCCACCATCAGAGGTTGTTGGTTCACCATCGCGATTTATACCAATCTCAATCTGACGAGTAAGCTTTCGATAGGCATCTTTTAGTTCTTCAGAATTAAACTCTCTCATGCCTATCTCATTAAGAACGTCTGTTTCTGTTGGAACACCAATCTTGCGTTCATGAAGAAAAGATGACATAGAGTGTTATTATAACTAAATAACTCAGATGAGCTTGACATGAGTCTGACACCAAATCTGACAAAAATCTGACATCACAAATGACTTTTTTTCAGTAGGATAAACTGTTATACTCCTTATCAATGCAATCAGTTTTTACTTCTAAAAAAAAATTACAAACAACTCTACAAGATACTCTTACCTTTTATCCTTTAGAAATTAAGAATCGAGAAAAACTTCGAAACTTTGCGATTGATATTCTCGTTTATAACGCAGTGTTTGCTGATAATTCTCTTGCTTCTTTTTGCCGCAGGCTTATTTATGATCTAGCTGAGATGTATCATGTTCGACCCGCATCCATACGCAACCTCTATGAAGCATTTGGTAGAGAAGAGGTAAAAGGATTTAGTGTACCTGCAATAAATATCCGAACATTAACTTACGATACTGCTCGTATTATTTTCCGCCTAATGATTGAGAAAAAAATTGGTCCTGTAATTTTCGAAATCGCACGCTCTGAGATCGAGTACACTCATCAACGTCCGCAAGAATACGCTACTGTAATACTAGCAGCAGCAATTAAGGAAGGCTACCAAGGACCAGTTTTTCTTCAAGGAGATCATTATCAGTTTGATAAAAAACGCTTTGAGGAAGATAAAAATATTGAAATACAACAGCTTAAAAATCTTATTAGTGAATCCATTGAGGCAAAGTTTTTCAATATTGATATTGATGCATCAACGCTTGTTGATTACGCTCAAGAAGATATTTCTCAACAACAACTTCTAAATAGTGAAATGACAGCACTCTTGACCAACTATATTCATCAGATACAACCCCAGATCGATGTCTCTATTGGAGGAGAAATTGGTCATATAGGAGGCAAAAACAGCACACCAGAAGAATTTGAAGCCTTTATGAAAGGCTATCAAAAAAAAGTACCAGAAAAAGGAATAATAAAAATAAGCGTTCAAAGTGGGACAACTCATGGAGGAATCATTTTACCTGATGGAACTCTACAAAAAACTGATATTGATTTTACTGTCCTAAAAAGGATTAGTACACTTGCTCGACAAAAATACCACCTAGCAGGAGCAGTTCAACACGGTGCCTCTACGTTACCTTTAGAATACTTTGATCGGTTTGTTGAAAACGATACTTTAGAGATTCATCTAGCAACAGAATGGCAAAACATTGTTTATGAGAAAATGCCAGAGGATCTAAGAAAAGAAATGTATTCGTATATTTTGGAAAACTACTCTCACGTTAGACATAAAGAATGGACAGATGAACAATTTTTCTACAAGATGCGCAAGAAAGCTCTTGGACCTTTTAAGCAAGTATTGTGGGATCTTTCTGATGAAGAAAAAGCTCCTATCCTCAATACTCTCTCTCATAACTTCTTGCTCATATTTGAAAAGCTGCGAGTTTTTAATACCCAACATATTATTCAAAAATACATTTAAATTTTTAAGTTTTCAAAAATAAATTTGCTATTAAATTTAAGATAATAAATGAAGACAAAGAAAGCTTGTTAATGGCAGTTTGAGTACTCTCTTGCGCCCTAATGCTTAAAACGCTAGAGTTAATATAAGGCTAATGAAATACATTGATGAACATCCCATTCATAACAAACGCATTCTCCTTCGCGTAGATTTTAATGTATCACTCAACCCCAAACATCAAATAGCAGATGACGCACGAATAAGACAAACTCTCCCAACAATTGAGTTTCTTCTTAAAAACAATAATAGACTCATTATAATCTCCCATTTAGGAAGACCACATGGACGAGATCTTAAACTCTCACTTGAGCCTGTTCAAAAACGGTTGCAAGAATTACTTCCTGACAAAACTATCTATCTTATACATGATTTGACAGAACGAGAAAGAGAAATTCTACGAAACCAAACAGCAAATGAAATTATTTTACTTGAGAATATTCGCTTTTTTGAAGAAGAAGAACTAAATGATGAAGATTTTGCTAAAAATCTTGCTCAGCTTGCTGACGTTTATGTAAATGATGCTTTTGCTGTATCACATCGAAAAGCAGCCTCCATTGTTGCAATTACCAAATTCCTCCCTTCTTATGCTGGTCTTCTAATGAAAAAAGAGATCGAAACAATTAGCAAGACAATTGCTCATCCCCAAAAACCATTTGTGGTTATTTTAGGAGGAGCAAAAATCTCTACAAAAATAAAATTGATAAAAAAGCTAATTACGCTTGCCGACTACTTTCTTTTTGGAGGAGGAATTGCCAACACATTTCTTCTGGCTCTTGGAATAGAGATAGGACGAAGTCTGGTTGAAGAACAGGAAAGAGATGAAGCAAAATCTATTCTTGAATTGGCTGCCCAAAAACAAACACGAATTCTTCTTCCCGAAGATGTTGTGATTGGAGATAGAGAAGGAAAGCATGTTGCCTACAAAAAGGTTCAGATGCTGAACAAACATGACTGCATATTTGATATTGGTCCTGAAACTATGGCAATTTTTGGTCAAGCAATCCTTCAAGCAAAAACCATTATCTGGAATGGTCCTATTGGACGCTTTGAGATCGATGCCTATAGAAGAGGAACTGACTTTATTTACTATGCAATTGCAGCTAACCAAAATGCGGTCTCAATTGTTGGTGGAGGAGAGACTATATCTGCTCTTTCGCAAAATGAACACCTGGAGAAGATAACGCATATCTCAACAGGTGGTGCTGCTATGCTTGAATTTATTGAAAATGGCACACTTCCTGGAATTGAAGCGTTAAATAGATCCTCCAGTTAATCTTGTCAGGATTTTGTTTCTTCTTCGTCATGACATCGTCATGCCATCATCTTTTAAATATGCTATTTTGCTCTTATGAGTGAAATATTAAATCCAGCAAGATTAGAAAAACAAATCAATCCTACTACATTAAACAATGATAAAGGGGATCTTGCACAAAAAGAGAGTATAGTATTTGCAAAAGAAATAATTACACCTAGTGAATCCTTACAAATCCCATCAACTATTAATGATGGGGGATTCAATACAGCCAAGGCACGACGAGTTGATTATGGGTACCCAATTCATCTTGATCAACCAATACATTTTGGAGATGTTTTTGAAGATACTGATTACTACGATAAATCTCACACCTAACAATTTTAACGCCGCGCGAAGTTTAGACGCAGTAGTTGATCTGTAGTAAGTTTGCTACTATAGCGGATTTTACCTCCTAAATCACTTACAGGCTGTGTTGTAGAAAGCACTCGTACTGAAAGAGGATACATAATGACTAATGAATAAGGGTCATTAAGAACTCCTGGCTGCTTAAACATCCATAAATCATAAGAGAAAGTTTGTTTTGATACATCAAAAACCTCAGCTAGTCTATACTTTATCGTCAATTTTTTATTTCCTTTTACAGGAACATTAAGCAGCATCCCAAATACTGCTCGATCGATCTCAGTTGTCTGTTCAACTTCCAATCCAGAAGGTGGAATAAATTTTGAAGAGGTGTAGATCTTAGGATCAGTCACCGCAGGAGGAATCTTTTGTAGCTTATCATCTATTAAGACCTCTTGCAGTAAAGCTCCTTTAGGAACCAAAAAGCGAACATAAGCTTTGTATTCTCCTCCAAAAGGAGAACTCGTTGTGCTTGTATTGGTATAAGTAACTGAGAGGGTATGAGTTAGATGACCTTCCCCATCAATTGCTACCTCATGATCTATTTTCCGTCTTAAATAAAAATTGCTTTTATTCAGTCCAATGTTTGCCTCATTAATTGCCAAAAAATCGTTGATAAGATTTTCTTTGTTCTCTCGATATTCTCTAAGGGATGAGGAAAGTTGATTAAGAGAATACAATTTTTGGAGGGAAGAATCTGCAAAAGCAAAAAGCAAATGTTTTTGCTCAATACCTTTGATGACAATCTTGACTATTTGATCCCACTTTCCTTTATCTTGAAAAAGGCGTACTTCCAGCTCATGACGCAAAGCGTTAAGAAAATCTTTCTTTTGTGTTGATCCTGGAAAAAAATCTTTTTCAACATGACGTTGTGTAACTAAAAAGACGTTATCTTTGGTAACAGTTTCATTATAATCCGGAATTTTGACAGGACCGATTTCCTCCAAAAGCATGCTAAGAAAAGTAACATCCAAAGCTATTACGCCGTCAACTTCTTTTTCTGTCTCAAGTTTGAAAAAATTTGCGACATTGGCAGCACTTGTTGAAAAATCTGGCGAGTAATTACTATCTCTTAAATACCAATGTGGAACACCCATATATCTTTGAAGAACAAAAGGGGGATCAATATGCTGTTTAAATCTCCCATCAACATCATACACATCAAATACCTCAAAAGATTGAATCCGCCCTTTTTCTATCTCCAAGATTCCATAAGATCCAATAAAGCCTCCTCCTGGTCTAAGCTCAAAATTGTTTTGAAATAACACCAGATAAGTTTGTTTTTTATTAAATCCTAAAAGAGCAGGATATGTCTCACTTGTATCCATGAAAAGAGTAATTATTTTTTCTATCGAAACTAATTTCTCCTTATAAGGAGAGGGTAGTCTTCCTTCTGCTTTTAAGCGGTAGATAGTAGCTATGGCCTCTTGCAATTGATTTATTCCCGTATAAAAATCTTGCTTTGGAGACTTACTTTTACCATCCAAAACGTTGCTTATCAATTCCAAACTTTTTATTCCCAGGCTAACACTCTCAGCAATATCGCCTCCTGTGTGGATCATTGTCTGAAATCCCATGATCTCATCTGATGCGCCAAATATTTTTAATACAGACCGAAGAATACTGGATGAATGATCAGCAAAAGAGAAAAGAGATACTGCTGCAGTTGCATAGCTCTCAGCTGGTTCAAACTCTCCTTTCTCAATAGTCTTTTGTGCTTGGAGAAGGAAAAATCCTGCAAGAAGTGCGCCTCCTACGCTGGATAAGATAGGTATTGAAAGAATAAAAAAGAAAAAAGAAAGAAAAAGAAACAAGGGTTTTCTTTGCTTGTTTTGAAAAGGCTTTAATACATTAGTATGCCTTTCCTCTCGTGTATAAGAAGATAGGGGAGTATGGGTAAGATCAATTTGCTTTAATCTGCTCTCAAGCGGATAAGAAGAGAATACAGGTATTCCATCCTCCGGAAGAGTAACTTTTGGCACTGATTGTTTTTGTTTTATAAAATCTACTAAGAGTAATGGATAGAGTTTTTGTAGAAGTCGTGCGACTGTTATTTGCGTCACGCTGTGAGAAGGATAAAGAAGAAATATTGAAGAAAGGGAAGCATCTGAAGAAAAGACAACTTTAATTATCGCGTCTACAACATCTTCATCGAATACAGGATAGATCATATCAAGACCTGAGTTTGGAAGATCTACTCTACCGTAAGTTTTGGCACTAAAAAGAAGACTTTTTACTGGAGAAGTGGGGGAAAGAGATTGACCAAACACATCACCGTAAACAAAAATCTGTGCTTTATCATAATGATGGAAAAGTGCTCGGGAAAGATCTTTTCTATAGTGAAAAATATCTGTGAGGATAATAAGCTTTGCATCAGAATCTCTCGCTTTTTTAATAAAGGAAGGAATCGCATCAACTAGCTCTTTTTCACCGTGATAAAAAAGAAAAATAAAAGAAAAATTGTTATCTGGAATAACAGGAACTTTTTTAAGAAAGGGGACATGAATAATATTTTTTAATGATCTTGGCTCTTTAGAACTGACAAACAAGGTCAAATACTTCTCTTGCAGCTTTTCTGCTAGTAAACATCCTATCTCTCCTTTTTTATCTACGATAAGAACTGGCAATTCTTGGCTAAATTTTTCAGATAATGTGGATACTGTTGGGATCATAGGCAGTAGTATCATTGTAGCGTAGTCTGTCAAAAACCCCAAGAGATTTTTTGCAAACAGGTTGTATTGAGAATCCATTTCGAAAATTTTTCTTTTTTGATAAGTGAAAAAGATTGATGATAGGCTCTAATTGAATGTCTGTTCGATGAATTTTTGCTTCTTGTAAAGCAAATCTCTTATCTTTTTAAAGAAAAAGGCGAAATAATAAAAGCAATAAGAAGGGATGACAACATTCTTCCTTGATGAAGGGTATACAAGTAGTGATCAAACATCCCTAAAAATATAATAAGCACAAGGAGTGCATATTTTCCTTCACGAACAGAACTCGAAGAATCTTTAATTTTCCTAAAAAGCATACGGAAGAATAAAAAAGTACCAATAATGCCAAAAAGGCCTGTTTCAGACCAAATGAGAAGAAAAATATTGTGAACAGGTTGTAATAATTGGTACTTACTTTCTATCTCTCCCAGTTGAAGAAGATAATTTTGCAGTCCAACCCCAAAAAGAGGGTAGGAGGCAATTATACGAGAAGCATGGGTAATCTGTGTGATCCGCGAAACAACTGACTCATCTGTGAATTTGAATTCTAAAAAACGCGAGAGAAGATTAAATTCTATAAACACAACTGCTGATATTGATAAAACGAGGATAAAAACTTTCAACATTTGCTTTCGCACTACGCTGTGTCTAAAAACATAAAAAGTCAACACAAGAAAAAATGCTAGAATAGCACTTCTGCTCATACTCAATAGAAGGGCAACAAGGCTGAGAGAAAGTCCAAAAATAACAAACAAATAGGTTTTATTTATGCCCTTTTTTGGCAAGTATGGATGCAGTCCCCAAAAAAGCATAATTGTTATAACAGTTACAAGAAATCCGCCAAGCACATTTGGGTGAGGAAAAGTGGCATAAGGTCGAAGTACTAATGAACCCGAAAGAGATGCATTAGCAATACCTGGCGTTTGTGCACTAAAGGAGCGCTCCCCCAAAAAATAAAGTGGTCCTCCAACAGATCTTTGGAGAAAAAACTGAAAAAAAGCAAGAATAGATATCCAGATGGCTGCAAGAAGAAAAAAGTTAATACTCTTTCTTAACATACCTTTCTGAGAAAGAATGCGTGCTGCTAGATAAGAGAACAAACCGTATTCACTAAAACTTAGTATTCCTATTAGTGTATTTAAGGGTTCTAGAGAAAAGATTAAATTTACAAGAGCAAAAAAAATTAATGCTCCAAAAAGATGTATTCTTAAAAAACGCCAAGGAAAATATCTGATTGAAAAAAAACAAAAAATTACAACTAGAAAATCTGTAAAATAAAGCGTAGGAGATAAAAAATCAATGCGTAGTCCTGAAACAGTTGTGAACGGCGGCCAAAAATGTTTTCCCAGTTGAACAGGAAGGAGTAATAATATAAGTAAAAAAAAAGTTTGTGAAGGATTATTCGCGAGGTTTGACCACCAAGACGCGATCTTTTCCCTCACCCATTGACTCAGTTGTAACACTTTCATCATTTGCAAGTATCATATGAATTACGCGACGTTCCCATGACTTAAGAGAAGAAAGTGTATGAGCTCTCCCTTCCTGAAGGACTCTTTCTTTTGTTTGCAATGCAAGCCGCTTCAAATACTCAATCCTATTTTTCTTGTAATCGCCCACTTCTACAGATATGCGAATAAACTTACCTAACTTCTTAGAAATCATTAAAGAAAGAATAAGCTGTAATGCTTCCAAAATTTCACCGTGATAACCAATCAAGATACCGCTCTCTTCTGAACTCAAAACTATATCTGCTCCTTCCTGAGAAACAGAAACCTCTGCTGTTGCATTAACATCCAATTTGGAAAGAAGCTCTTCTACTGTTTGTTTAATAACCTTTTGTTCGTTTTGTTCTGACATATTATGTTTTTATGAGCTATTTTTTCCTTGCACTATTTTCTTCTTTTATCAATCCTAATTTTTGGATCCAAGGAGTAAGTCCTCCCCATCCCTGTATTTTATACTGTTGTATGATACCAAAAACTGTGAAAGTAATCCAGTAGAGAGACAGTCCTACAGGAAATGTATAAGAGAAAAAACCGATCATAAGAGGGAAGATATACGTTGACTGTGTCTGAAATGCTGCTGCAAAATCACTTGAGGCTTCAGTATTCTTTTTCGTTTTCTGCTCACTTTTTTTGGCAGGAGTTGCTGAGAACATCATTTTTGATTGCAAAAATTGAGTAAAACCTGTAAGGAAAGGGATGAACAAAATCCCTATCCCTAGAACGTTTATAAGCTGAGAAGGCGTCTGACCCAGAGGAATGCCAAAAAAATGTGTATCCCACATTGATTTTAACTTCAGTGCATCTATATATACCAATTTATTAACTTCATTTAATGTCGTTTGTTTTACCACATGCTGGAGTACTGAATATAAACCCCAGATCACAGGCAACTGGATCAAAACAGGAAGACACCCTGCTGCGGGATTAATGCCATGTTGTTTATAAAGAAGCATTGTTTCAGCTTGTAGTCTTTGTGGATTGTTTTTGTATTGTTTTTTTAATTTTGCCAAAAGAGGAGCAATCTCTTGCATTTTTTGGGAGGCTTTCAACTGCTGAGACATGAGAGGAAGAAGAAGAAAACGAATAGCAACAGTAAGAAGAATTATAGAAAAGCCAAGTGCTGAGGGAATATGAAAAAGAATCAACAGTTGATAAATTGCGATCAATAAATTAGTAATTGGTTGAACAACAAGTAATTCAAATATGTTTCCCATGACGTGTCCTTAAAAACGGTTGACAGGAGAGAAGTCTTTTTAAAGCCATCCGTGATCCTTGTATTATACCATGTCTTTTAATAACAACAATTGCATATTCAGAGCAGCTTGGAGTGTATCTACACATTCTTTGTATCCCCAGTATTTGTTTTAAAAAAGGAGATAAAAAAAGTTGATATGCTTTTATTATTCCAACAATGAAAAATTTCATCTAATCAATCTTCCTTTCTTCATCAGATTTTCAAGTAGTAAATAAGCGTTTGCATCTTCAGGGTGTTGTTTAACAATCGCAATCATATCGTATGAGTCAACTAGCTGCGGATAGAGCTCTCTGAAGGCATCATAAAAAGAGCGTCTGATTTTATTGCGAACAACAGCCCTCTTATCAATTTTTTTGGAAACAATAACCCTAAAGCGCGAATGTTCTTGGTTATTTTTTATAACTTTAAGTATAAGATGGGAATTACTTAAAACAATGGGATTGGTAAGACGAATACGTGCGGGGAGACGAAGTTCTCGTTTCAGCATGATTAAATAGCAAGGATTGCCCTTCCTTTTTCCCGACGACGTTTTAATACCTTTCTACCACCGTGAGTTGCGGACTTTGCGCGAAAACCATGCTTTCTTTGTCTCTTGACTTTCTTAAGCTTAATAAGTTTTTCCATAGATTATTCTTGCGTAGAGTATAGCAAAAAAATTAATTATTGACAATTTAATCTTAATCTAGCAAGACATTTGCGACAACTTCATACGGTGTTTTTAGGTTGATTCCAAGGTGGGGTCTTTCATAGTTATACT